>Ga0315282_10006894_pt1 | contig 18839 bp, 15 predicted proteins | sample YL17G07_20_MG_FD_203693 | JGI IMG/M metagenome (GOLD analysis project Ga0315282, IMG submission 203693) | Sediment microbial communities from Yellowstone Lake, YNP, Wyoming, USA - YL17G07_20 | ecosystem: Environmental > Aquatic > Freshwater > Lake > Sediment | place: USA: Wyoming | collected...
ACCCCAAAATCTGGTGTTCTTCCACGGTAAATCCCAATGAGCCATTCCTTACTTCACGCCACAGGTTGGATTTAGCGGTAAGAGGAGTTTCGAAATGTCCAGCACTCCACGCGTCGCGCGTTTACGCCAGCAAAGCCTTGAAGCCGTCCCTACTTTTTCTTCCGAGCGGGCTGAGCTGATCACAGAATTTTACCAGCAGGAACACAGCCTGGTTTCCATTCCCGTGCAGCGGGCGCGGGCTTTCCAGTACCTGATGGAGCACAAGGCCATCTGCATCAACCCAGGTGAGCTGATTGTGGGTGAAAAAGGCCCGCAGCCGCAAGCCGCCCCCACCTACCCGGAGCTGTGCTGCCATTCCCTGGCCGATCTGGAAATCCTCGATTCGCGCCCAAAGATATCTTTCAAAGTCAGCCCCCAGGCTCGCCAGGTGTACCAGGAGAAAATCATCCCCTTCTGGCAGGGGCGGACGATGCGCGAGCTGCTCTTTCAGGAGATGACCGGGGAATGGATAGCGGCCTACGAAGCCGGCATCTTCACCGAGTTCATGGAACAACGCTCGCCTGGGCATACCGTTCTGGATAATAAGATCTATCACAAAGGCATGCTGGATTTTCAGCAGGAAATCCAGGCCAGCCTGGACAGGCTGGATTACCTGAACGATCCCCAGGCATACGCCCGGCAGGAAGAGCTGAAAGCCATGGCGATCTGCGCCGGCGCATTGGTGCGCTTCGCCGCCCGCCACGCCGAGCAGGCGCGCGCCCTGGCGCAGGCCGAGCAGGACCCCCAACGCCGGCAGGAGCTGGAGCGCATTGCCGAGGTTTGCACGCACGTGCCGGCCCACGCCCCGCGCGATTTTTGGGAGGCGCTGCAGTATTACTGGTTCGTTCACCTGGGGGTGACGACCGAGCTGAACACCTGGGACGCCTTCAACCCAGGCCGTCTGGATCAGCACCTTAATCCGTTCTACCAGCAGGGCCTGGCGGATGGTACCCTCTCCCGGCCCCAGGCCGAAGAGCTGCTGCAGTGCTTCTGGATCAAGTTCAACAACCAGCCTGCTCCGCCCAAGGTGGGCGTGACAGCCGCCGAGAGCGGCACCTATACGGACTTTGCCCAGATCAACCTGGGCGGCGTGCGCCAAGATGGCTCGGATGGGGTCAACGAGGTCACCTACCTGCTGTTGGACGTGATCGAAGAGATGCGCCTTCTGCAGCCCAGTTCTTCAATCCAGGTCAGCAAAAAGAATCCCGACCGCTTCATCCAGCGCGCTGCCCGCATTATCCGCACCGGATATGGGCAGCCCTCGATCTTCAACCACGATCTGATCGTGCAGGAACTGGTGTGCATGGGCAAATCCCTGGTGGACGCGCGCAACGGCGGGTCGAGCGGCTGCGTTGAGGTGGGCGCCTTCGGCAAGGAAAACTATAACCTGACCGGCTACTTCAACCTGCCCAAGGTGCTGGAAATTACCCTGCATAACGGGGTGGACCCGCGTAGCGGTAAGAAGATTGGCCTGGACACTGCGCGCGGCGACCCGGGCCAGTTCCACTCTTACGCCGGGCTTTTTGAAGCGTTCGAGAAGCAAGTGAATTACTTCATCGACGTCAAGGTGCGCGGCAACAACCTGATCGAGCGACTTTACGCCCGTTATATGCCGGCCCCCTTCCTGTCCCTGCTGATTGATGACTGCATTACTAACGGCAAAGATTATCACGATGGCGGGGCGCGTTACAACACCTCATATATCCAGGGCGTCGGGTTGGGCTCGATCACGGATGAGCTGTCCGCCATCCAGCATCATGTATACGAGCAGAAAACGCTGGCGATGGGCGACCTGCTGGCGGCGCTGGCGGATAACTTTGCAGGGCAGGAAGGCCTGCGCCAGACCTTGCTGCACAAGACCCCGCGCTATGGCAATGACGACGACCGGGCCGACGATGTGATGCGCTCGATTTTTGAGGTCTATTACAACGCCGTGGATGGGCGCAAGAATACCCGCGAGGGTGAATACCATATCAACCTGCTGCCGACCACCGTGCACGTCTATTTCGGTTCGGTGACAGGCGCTATGCCGGATGGACGGCGCGCCTGGGAGCCGCTTTCTGAAGGGGTTTCGCCTGTCCAGGGCGCCGACCGGCGCGGTCCTACGGCGGTGCTCAAGTCGGTCGCCAAGATAGACCACGCTCGCACCGGCGGCACGCTGCTCAACCAGAAATTTTCCCCGGCGCTGCTTCAAGACGACGACGACCTGGACAAACTGGTTTACCTGGTGCGGGCCTACTTCCGGCTGGACGGCCATCACATCCAGTTCAACGTGGTCGATGCGGCCACCCTGCGGGCGGCCAAGCAGGCCCCCGACCAGTATCGCAACCTGATCGTGCGCGTGGCCGGCTACAGCGATTACTTCTGCAACCTGAGCGAAGCCCTGCAGGACGAAATCATCTCCCGCACCGAACACCAATCCTTTGGGTAGGCCAGTCCTGGCAGATGTCTGGAAGAGCCACAGGTGAACACTTTTACGCACAGCGGGGTTAATCACTTAGATTAGAAATCTCTACGAAGAGGAGCAACGCGCATGCCAGAGCAGAAATTCAAGGTTTACGGGTACCGCTGGGTGGTGTTGGCAGTCTTTATGTTCGTCAACCTCGCCATCCAGGTGTTGTGGATCACCTATGCCCCCATCACCGGGCCGGCGGCCCTCTATTATGGCGTATCTGACCTGAAGATCGGCCTGCTGGCAATGACCTTCATGATTGTCTTTATTCCTCTGTCTATCCCGGTTTCCTGGGTGATCGACACCTACGGTTTCCGGATTGGGGTCAGCATTGGGGCAGTCCTGATGGGCATCTGCGCGATCTTACGCGGGTTGGCTGGCCCTAACTACAACCTGGTGCTTTTGAGCACGATTGGACTTGGCATCGCTCAACCTTTTATGATGAACGCCTGGACCAAGGTGGCGGCGAAATGGTTTGCCGTGGAGGAACGCGCCACAGCGGTAGGGCTGGCGACTATCGCCACCTTTATTGGGATTGCCCTGGGTATGACGCTTACTCCTACGCTCATTTTGTCGATGTCTATTCCCAACGTGCAGTTGGTGTACGGCGCGCTGGCAGGCCTCTCGGCGCTGTTGTTCCTTGGTTTCGCCCGTGAGAGTCCGCCCACTCCGCCCTGCCCGGCCGGGATGGAAGAGCGCGCCCTGATGCTGGACGGCCTCAAGCACGCCCTCAAAGTGCCGCGTTTGTGGATGTTCGTATTCATTTATTTTATTGCCATGGGCGTCTTCAACGGTATTACGACTTGGGTGGAAGATATCCTGCGCCCGCGCGGTTTCACTCCCACCCAGGCGGGCACGGTAGGGGCGGTGCTGCTGGTGGGCGGGATCATTGGGGCTTTTATCCTGTCCACCGCCTCGGATAAGCTGCATAAACGGCAAATTTTCATCATGCTGGGCGTCCTTTTTGCTGTGCCCGGCCTGGTGGGGATGACTTTTTCCACCGATTTTTTCTGGTTGATCGTATCTGCATTTTCCATCGGCTTTTTCATGGTAAGCGCCAACCCGGTTGGGATGCAGTACGTGGCGGAAATCACTTACCCGACCCCGGAAGGCACCTCGAACGGACTGATCTCGCTGTTTGGCCAGGTTTCGGTGGTCTTTGTCTACATCATGGAAGCCATGCGCACGCCGGATGGGGCCTTCACCCCGGGTCTGCTGCTCTCGGTCGGCCTGCTGCTGGTGTGCGTGGTGGTGGCTTTCTGGATGAAAGACCCTACCGCCCGCAAGGCCGGGCAGGATCAGCCGGCTGCCAGACCAGTCCAATTGTAAACGTCCGGCCGGATGGTCTGGGGAATCTTAAAAATTCCGCCGACTCCCGGAATCTGTCCGATTCTCTATTGACAAAGGCTCAAGAAAGCGCGATTATGGTATCGATATCATGACAACGTTACCATGATATCGTTACCATAATTTACCCCACAAACCTAATTCGATTGGATGTTGCCTGAATGGCTACTGTGCGCGATGTTGCCAAACTTGCCGGGGTTTCTCCCATCACCGTCTCGCGGGTGATCAATAATGCCGGCTATATCAGCCAGGAGACGCGCGGGCGCGTGGAAGAAGCCATCCGGCAGCTTGGCTATGTTCCCAATACCCTGGCGCGCAGCCTGCGCCTGCGCCAAACCAATACGCTGGCCCTGGTGCTGACCGATATTACCAACCCCTTTTGGACCACGGTAGCGCGCAGTGTAGAAGACGCGGCCAGCGACGCCGGCTTTAACGTGATCCTGTGTAATACCGACGAATCGGAGATCGAACAGGAGAAATACCTGAACGTCCTTTTACAGAAGCGTGTGGATGGGGTGCTGCTGGTGCCGGTGCGCTGCACTCGCGAAACAGTGCAGTTTATCCAAAGCCAGAATGTTCCCCTGGTGGTCATAGACCGTCATATCCCGGGCGTGGAAATCGACTCGGTGCGCTGCGATTCGGAGGGCGGAGGATACGCCCTGGTGCACCTGATGCTTGGGCAGGGACATCGAAGAATTGCCATGTTGAGCGGCCCACAGGGGGTTTCCTCGGCGGATGACCGGGTGGCTGGTTACAGGCGTGCCCTGGCAGAGGCTGGTTTGGATCACCAGAATGAGCTTATTTTTTATGGGGAATTCAATCAGCAGAGTGGGTATGAAATGATGCAAAAAACCCTGGACGCTGGCCCCAGGCCGACCGCTATCTTTGCCGCTAACAACTTTATCACCATGGGGGCTTTCAAAGCCGTGCGGGATGCCGGCTTGAAGGTGCCGGAAGATATGGCCCTGGTCGGTTTCGACGACCTGCCGGTTGACCTGATTATCGATCCATTTTTCACGGTTGCTTCACAACCCGCTTACGAAATGGGCAAACAAGCAACCGAATTAATCCTGGCGCGTGTCGCTGGACAGGCTCCTGCGGAGTGCCAGGAAATCATTTTACCGACTGAGATTATCGTTCGCCGTTCAAGCGGCGAAAAATATCGGTGAAATTTCTAAGGGTATGCAGAGCGGAATTTTCGAAAAGAGGAGGTGTTGATCATCCGGAAAAGTATCCCACAAATAGTCTCTATTCTGAACCAATTTATCTTCCAAACCAAAGACAAGGACAAAAGGAGAATTTGAAATGGCTAAAAAAAGTTTGAGTCGTCGCGAGTTTTTAATCGCCGCTGCGGGCGTCAGCGGCGCGGCTATCCTGGCTGCATGCGCTCCCCAGGTGGTTGAAAAAACTGTACAGCAGACCGTTGAGGTTCCAGTACAGCAGACCGTTGAGGTTCCAGTACAGCAGACTGTGGAAGTTCCCGTCCAGCAGACCGTCATTGTCCAGGCGCCCGCCGCCGCCGGCCCGGTCGTCCTGACCTGCGCCCACGCCTGGGAAGCTGCCTTCGAAGCGCACCAGGAAGAATTCGACAACAACTTCATGAAGGCCAATCCCAACATCTTCATCAAGCGCGTCAACAGCGACTGGAGTGCTCACAACCAGATTGTCCCAACCTGGGCAGCCGCGGGCGAGCTGCCCGACATCATCTACGTGCATGGCAGCCGCGCCTTCCCCTGGAACAAGGAAGGTATCCTCATCACTATCGATAACTATACTGCGTCTGATACGGCCTTCAACGTAGCTGGTATCTGGCCAGAAGCCTTAAAACTCTACCAGTACAAGGGTAAGCAGTTCGAGATCCCCTACGATCACGGCCCGGTCATTTTGGGTTACAACAAAGATCTCTTCGACAAGGCCAAGGTCGATTACCCCAGTGAAAGCTGGACCTTTGATGACATGTTAGCTGCCGCCAAGAAACTGACTATCCCCGGCAAACAGTGGGGCTACAGTGGTTATTATGGCAACACCTTCGACCTGGGCAATGAGCACGGTATCGCCCTGGTAGGCGGGTGGGGCGGTCATGTCTTCACCGATGACGAGACCAAGCTCGTGATCGACTCTCCAGAGAGTGTCGCAGCGCTAGATTGGTGGGCCAGCCTATACACCGAGAAAGTGGTCCCCAATGCCGCCGAATCGACGGCCTTCCCGTCTGGCGTCTGGGTGGCTGGCGCGGCTGCTATGTTCGGCCTGGCTACCTGGGGTGTGCCGCAGATGCATGATTTCGGCAACTTCAAATATGATGTGGCGCCCTGGCCCAAGGGACCCAAGGCACAGAAGACCGGTTCCTTCGGCTCTGGCTACGGTATCACCAAGGACAGCAAGACCCCGGATGTGGCCTGGAAATACCTGAGCGCTTACCTCGATGTAGATGGTATGAATTTCATGTGGGGCTCCTCTGGACGCGGTTCTCCAGCTCGCCTGGCCTGCAAGGACGCTTACATGAAGGCTGCCATCAACCCACCCCATGCCGGGTACTTCTATGATGCTATGAATAATTATGCCGAAACTGGCCACCCATACCATACGGCCGCTTCCGGTGAAGTAGCTGACATCCTCGGCAAATACTGCGGATTAGTCCGCACTGGTGAAATGAAACCCGAAGATGCTATCGCCAACATGGTCAAAGAGGCCAATCCAAAACTGGCCGCCGCTGCTGGAGGATAAAGTCCAAAACAGCTTGTAGCTGGATCTCCAGCTAAAACGTTTGGGTACCTGCCCTATCATGATGGGGCAGGTACCCCATTTGAAAACTTAAATGGAGTGTCTATGACCCACGCTCTAAGCACTTCCAAAAAACCTAAACTGAGCCGCCTGCGCAGGAGAGAGGAAAGGGAGTTCTATCTCTCGATCCTGCCCTGGATTATCGGCTTTCTCTTGTTTACCGGCGGTCCAATTGTCGCCTCGATGTTCTTCAGTCTGACTGATTGGACCGGCCTGACCACACGTAATTTCATCGGCTTTCAAAACTATATTGCCATGTTCACGACGGACAAACAGTTCTTGACCGTCGTATTAAACACTTTTTACTACAGCATTGCCAGCGTAATCCTCGGCACCATCGGCTCTATCCTGGTGGCGCTCCTGATGAACCAGAAAGTACCAGGGATCAATATTTTTCGCACCATTTATTACCTGCCCTCGGTAACTTCGGGCGTCGCCATCGCCATAATGTTCATGTGGCTGTTCAACCCCCAATTGGGTTTGATCAACTATGCTCTTTCCCTGATAGGCATCCAGGGACCGTTATGGCTGGCTTCAAGCCAGTGGGCCATGCCAGCATTGATCTTGATGAGCTTGTGGGGCATTGGCGCTAACATGATCGTCTTGTTGGCCGGTTTGCAAGGCATCCCGGACCATCTCTACGAAGCCGCCCGCATCGATGGCGCCAACAAAGTGCAGGAATTCTTAAATGTGACCATCCCGATGCTTTCGCCGGTCATTTTCTACGTTATGGTCATTTCCATTATTGGATCGTTCCAGATTTTCGATAATGTGTACGTGATGACGCGCGGTGGGCCTGGGGATGCAACACGCGTGTTGGTATATCACCTGTATCAAAATGCTTTCGAGTATCAGAAGATGGGTTACTCCTCAAGTCTGGCCTGGATACTCTTTTTGATAATCATGGGATTAACCTTCTTGCAATTCCGCTTCGGCCGGTCCTGGGTTTATTACGAGACCGAATGAGGAAAATAAACATGGAAAAAGCACTTGTCGCCCCTGTCCAAACCATCCCCTTGTATAAAACGGCAAAATTCCGTAAGACAGTCCAGATCATCCTGGTTTATGCCCTGGTTATTCCAGGGGGGGCTGTGCTGATCTTGCCTTTCCTGTGGATGGTTACGACTGCCCTTAAGGTTCAGAAACAGATCTTTACTTTTCCTCCGGTCTTCATCCCTAACCCGGTCATGTGGTCAAACTTCTACGAAGGCTGGACTAAGTATGTCCCGTTTACCCGTTACCTGTTCAACACCCTGGAAATTGTCACCAACAATGTCGTCGGCAACCTGTTTTCCTGCGTTCTGGCGGCCTACGGTTTTGCCCGGCTGAGGGCGCGCGGCAAAGAGATCATCTTTTACATGGTGCTGGGCACCATGATGGTTCCTTTGTGGGTGACGATCATTCCGCAGTATGTGTTGTTCAGCCGGCTGCATTGGACCAACACCTACCTGCCGCTGACCGTACCGGCCTGGTTTGGCTGGCCCTTCTTTATTTTCCTGCTACGCCAGTTCTTCATGTCCATTCCCAGAGACCTGGACGACGCGGCTCGCATTGATGGGGCTTCGACCTGGGGCATCTTATGGCATATCATCCTACCCCTCTCTAAGCCGGCCCTGGCTACCGTAGCGGTGTTTGCTTTCATCGGCAACTGGAACAACTTCCTCGGCCCTCTGATCTATATCCGTGATACGGATAAATACACCCTGGCGATCGGTCTGCAGCGTTTCCAGGGTATTTACGGAAACGTGCAGTACCATTACATGATGGCTGTTGCTACCATCATCGTCTTACCCATCGTCATCGTATTCTTCCTGGCGCAAAACCTGTTCGTCAAAGGAATTGTGATGACGGGAATTAAAGGTTAGCACCTTAACAAAACTATAGCTTGCTATATTACAGCGGGCTGAGTGATTATTGCTGTATCGTGAAGAGAGGGGCTGAAACCATGACGGAAGAATTAGAATTCCAACGCCAGGTCGAATCCAATTTCCGTTGGAACTTTGCCGTAAACACGATCGACCTGTCGTTTTATACGTTTGGCTTCACCCTCGTCTCACAGTCTACCATCATGCCCCTGCTGGTCAGCCATCTCACCCCTTCGAAACTGCTGATCGGGCTGATCCCGGCCACCTACAGCCTGGGTTTTCTTCTGCCGCAGCTCCTGACGGCCAACTTTGCCGAGAGCCTGCGGCGCAAACTGCCTTTTGTAAAGCTGGTCGGCGGGCGGGCGGAAAGGACGCCGTTCCTATGGATCAGCCTGGTGCTGTGGCTGCTGGCCAAACCTTCGCCAACCCTCACCATGGTGGCTTTCTTCTTGCTCCTGGCGGCCACGGCGGCGGGAAACGGGGTGTGTACGCCGGCCTGGTACGACCTGATTGCCAAGGTCATCCCAGTCAGCCATCGCGGCCTGTGGTCGGGAGTCTCGAACAGCCTGGGAGCCTTCATGGGCATCGCCGGGGCATACGTAGCCGGGCGTATCCTGGTCGGGAAACCGTTCCCGGACAATTTCGCCCTGTGTTTCCTGATCACATCGGCGGCCATGCTCATTTCCTGGTTTGGCCTGGCGTCTAACCGTGAACCGGTCAGTCCTACTTTCAAGCCGACCATTGGGTTGGGCAGCTACTTTCGCCAGCTTCCCGGCGTGCTGAGGCGTGACAGGAACTACGTGCATTTTTTGATCGGCCGCTCGGTGGCCAACCTGGGCGGTATGGCGGCCGGCTTCTTCATGGTTTATGGGGTAGAACGCTTCTCCCTGGGCGGAGCGGAGGCCGGCGCGCTGACGGCGGTGCTGGTAGGCAGCCAGGCTCTGATGAACCTGCTGCTGGGAAACCTGGGCGACCGGCGCGGCCACAAGCTGGTGCTGATGCTGGGGGCCTTCGCCATGGCGCTGGCGGCGGTAGCGGCCTGGATGGCCTCTTCTCCGGCCTGGTTGTACGTGGCTTTTGCCCTACTAGGAGCGGGGATGGCTGCCGATATGGTCTCCGGGATGAACATCATCCTGGAGTTCTGCGCCCCTGAAGACCGCCCGACCTACATCGGCCTGACCAATACCCTGCTGGCGCCGGCAAAAACGCTGTCGCCCATCCTCGGCGGCTGGCTGGCCACCCTGGTGGGATATCCACCCATGTTCCTGGTAGCCCTGGTAGTGTCAGTCCTGGGCGGCCTGCTCTACGCCGCCTGGGTGCGTGAGCCGCGCCACAATCCCCAACCCGGGGGGCAGGTGAACTGAAATGCCAGGCCCGTTTTCAAACGTAAAGGGCAACGCCCGGGTGATCGTGCTCACCGAAGGCGCGTCTGCCATCACCTTCCAGTGGGCCGATATCTACCTGCCGCTGTATATGCTGGCCCTGGGGGCCAGTGATCTCCAGGTGGGGCTGCTGGCGAGCGTTTTCATCCTGACCCAGCTTGTCAGCTCTTTTTTAGGAGGATATATTGCGGACCGCTTCGGGCGCAAACGCGTCCTGGTCGTGGTTGATATTATTTGCTGGGCCGTGCCATTTTTTATATACGCCATTGCGAACAATCCCTGGTATTTCCTGGTTGGACGCTTTATCAGTGGTTTTATCAACATGGTCATGCCGGCTTTTCAATGCCTGTTCGTCGAAGATGTGCTGATGGAGCACCGCCCGGCGGTGTTCAATATGCTGCAGTTCGCTTACGCAGCAGCCAGCCTGCTCGCCCCGGTGGCCGGCTTGCTGGTCGGGCAGTTAGGCATCGTTGCCGCCGGCCGGATTATTATGATCGCCTGTACCATCACCAACCTCGTCAATCCTCTTTACCGTCAGCTCACCCTGCACGAGACCAGCATTGGCAAAGAAAGGATGGCCGCTACCGCCAGCCAGCCCCTGGCAGAAATTGCTGGCGATTATGCCAGAACGGTGGCGTCCATTGCTAAAGACAGCCGCATACGCACTTTCCTGGGTGTACGCACCCTGGTGACTTTTAACACGACCATGTGGGCCACCTATGCCATGATCTATTTGACTGACGGCCAAGGCGTCGGGCTGCCAAAACCGTCCATTGCCTTTCTGCCTTTTGTGGCTGCTCTGACTACCATGGGGCTGATCTTTCTGCTCAATCGCCGCAGCCAGCCGGCCTCTGTGCTCAACAACCTGGTGGCAGGACAGGCGCTGTGGCTGGCTTCCGCTTTATTTTTCGTGACCTCCCCGGCGGGGACCATCTGGTTTGCCATCCTGTCCACCTTCCTGGGGGCAATCAGCCTCGTTTTATTCCAGCCGGCCAACCAGACTTACTGGGCCAACATCGTCGAAGACCAGCGGCGCGCCCAGGTCTTTTCAGCCGGAACGGCGTTGAGCACTTTGTTCAGCCTAGGAGCCGGTCCACTGGCAGGAGTGCTGTACATTGTCTTTCCCAGGCTGCCGTTCATCCTGGCCATCCTTTTGCAGGCGGTGGCGTTGGGTTTGATCCTCACTCTCAAAAGCCGGCAGGCAAATTTTTATCCGGCAAGCCTGCCGGGGAACGGGTGGAGGTAGATAGCACGCAAAAAGAAAGGAGTTATTATGTCATTCGACGACGGTTGGGCAGCCATCAACCTGGAAAAACCAAAACGCATCCCGCGCACCGAATATTCGGCGGAGATGCACTGGGATCTGATCAAGAAGGTTACCGGCATAGACGTGGGCCTTGAAAGCTCGCCGGAAGTAAGGAAGCAGTCCGCCTCGGCCTTTATGAAGGCCTGGAATTATGATTTCTTCTGGAGTACACTTATCAGCGAGCAAATCTTCGGCGAGTGGGCCACCGACATGGGCCACGCTGAATACATGGCCGGCGGAGAGGATCGCCGGGATACAATCGTGTGTCCCTATCAGGACGTGGAAGAGGTGCTGAACTTTGACTACTGGGAGAAACTGGGCGTGAAAAACAAACAGGCGCTGACCCAGCAGTTCGAAGCGCATTACCAGGCCAATATCAGCGACCATCCGGATGGGGTCAACATGACCGGTATTTATACTACGCTGATCTCGGGCTTTATCCTGCAGTTTGGCTGGGATATGCTCCTGCTGGCGGCCGGGACAGACCTGCTCAGGTTCGGCGACCTGGCCAACCGCTATGCTGCCTGGGTGCAGCAGTACTTCGACGCCCTGGCGGACGCCGATATCCCGCTCGTCATGGTGCATGACGACATCGTCTGGTCTTCGGGGGCAGTCTTCCGTCCCGCCTGGTACCGCCAGTACGTTTTTCCGAACTATAGGAAATACTTTTCCCCGCTACTGGACAGCGGCAAGAAGATTATGTTCTGCTCAGACGGCAACTTCAACGCCTTCATTGACGATATCGCTGCCACCGGGGTACACGGTTTTGTCTTTGAGCCGTTGACCAGCCTCAAATATATGGTTGAGAAATACGGCCAGACGCACGTGATCATCGGTAATGCCGACACCGGCATCCTGCTGCGCGGCACCATGGCGCAGATCCGCGCCGAAGTCGAGCGCTGCATGTCGCTGGGTCGCGATTGCCCGGGCTTCTTTATGGCGGTCGGCAACCATATCCCCCCCAACACGCCGGTAGAAAACTGCTTGTACTACAACCAGGTCTACGAAGAATTGTGCCGGCGCTGACCCGGCAGCCTGTAATTCGAAATCATCTAAAGAAAGAGGAAAATCCGATGAATAAACCTGAACCAAAAATAACTCGATATGAGCCGACCTGGGAGTCGCTCAAACACTACAGCGCCCCGCAGTGGTACATGGACGCCAAGTTTGGCATCTTCATTCACTGGGGTGTCTACTGCGTGCCCGCTTTCGGCAACGAATGGTACCCGCGCAACATGTATTTGCAGGGTACGCCGGAGTTCGAGCACCATCTCAAGACCTACGGCCCGCAGAATAAGTTCGGCTATAAAGATTTCATCCCTATGTTCAAAGCCGAGAAGTTCGACCCGGCGGCCTGGGCGGACCTGTTTCGCAAAGCTGGCGCCCGCTACGTCATGCCGGTGGCCGAGCACCACGATGGCTTCGCCATGTATGATTGCAGCCTTTCCAAATGGAACTCGGTCAAGATGGGCCCCAAACGGGATATTGTCGGCGAGCTGGCGGCAGCCGTGCGCAAAGAAGGCCTGGTCTTCGGCCTCTCCAGCCACCGCGCCGAGCACTGGTTCTTCATGGACGGCGGGCGCGCCTTCGATTCTGACGTACAGGACCCGCAGTACGAAGATTTCTATGGGCCGGCCTGGCTCTATCCTACCGATATGCAGAGCGAATGGAAGAGCCTGGATTGGAAACCACGCCCGCATGCTAAACACCTCGAGGATTGGCTGGCGCGCACTTGCGAGCTGGTCGACAAATACCAGCCCCAGGTGGTCTGGTTCGACTGGTGGATCGAGCAGACGGTTTTCCAGCCCTACTTGCAGCGCTTTGCCGCTTACTACTACAACCGCGGCCTGGAATGGGGCAAGGGCGTGGCGATCAACTATAAGAACGAATCCTTCCCCATGGAAGCGGCCGTGTACGATATCGAGCGCGGCCAGTTGTCTGGGATCAATCCGCATTTTTGGCAGACCGATACCTCCATCTCGAAAAACTCCTGGGGTTACGTGACCGAGCAGGATTATAAGACTGCCGAATCAATCGTGGGCGACCTGGTCGATATCGTCAGCAAGAACGGCGCGCTGCTGCTCAACATCGGTCCGAAGGCCGACGGCACCATCCCCAAGCCGGAGCAAGACATCTTGCTGGAGATTGGCCGGTGGCTGGCGGTCAACGGTGAGGCCATTTACGACACGCGCCCCTGGAAGGTCTATGGCGAGGGCCCTACGCAGGTCTTCGAAGGCGGTTTTACCGACACCAAGCGGGCAGCCTTTACTCCCCAGGATTTCCGCTTCACCCAAAAAGGCGCAGCCCTGTATGCCATCGCCCTGGCCTGGCCCGGCGAGCAGGCCATCCTCACCTCCCTGAAGAGCGCAGAAGGGCAGGTCAAACGGGTGCAAATGCTGGGAGTGGACGGCGTTTTGTCGTTCACGCAGGATCAAAGCGGGGTAAAGGTTAAACTACCTGGCAAGAAACCCTGCCAGTACGCTTATACGTTAAAAATTACTTTTTAGAGGAAAATAGGAATGAAACGCAATCCAACTGCAAAAGATGTTTTAAATAAAGCCGACTTGATCGTAATCACCGGGGCGGGCGGTTTCATCGCCGGGGCTTTGACGCGTGCTTTCCACGAACAGGGCTTCACCCGCATCCGCGCCATCGATAAAAAACCGCTGCCCAACTGGTACCAGCGCGTCCCGGGTGTGGAAAGCCTGTGTATGGACCTGACCGAAAAAGACAACTGCATCCACGCCTGCGAAGGGGCGGTCGAAGTCTACAACCTGGCTGCCGATATGGGCGGCATGGGTTTTATCGAGCACTTCCGCGTCGACTGCCTGCGCAGCGTGCTGATCAACACCCAGATGATCGAGGCCGCCTACCGGGCCGGCGCCAGGCGCTATTTCTTCTCCTCGTCGGCCTGCGCTTACAATATCCTGCTCCAGCAGGACCCCAACGTGCGGGCGTTGAAGGAATCGGATGCCTATCCGGCCATGGCCGAGCGCGGCTACGGCTGGGAAAAGCTGATCTCGGAAATGTTCTGCCAGGAATATTGGGCTGAGCGCCACCTGGAAACCCATATCGCCCGTTTCCACAATATTTATGGTCCGCACGGCACCTGGTTCGGCGGCCGTGAAAAAGCCCCAGCAGCCCTGAGCCGCAAGGTGATCGAAGCCAAGGATAGCAGTAAGCTGGAGATCGAAATCTGGGGCGACGGGCGCCAGACGCGTAGTTTCTGTTTCATCGACGACTGCATCAAGGGCATCGATATGATCATGCACTGCGATGAGCTGATTGCCACGCCAATCAACCTGGGCTCGAAAGAGTTAGTGTCGATCAACCAGTTGGTCAGCATTATCGAAGAGATAGCCGGGGTGAAGCTGGACCGCACCTACGACCTGGGCGCTCCCAAGGGCGTAGCCGGGCGCAACAGTGATAATACTTTCATCAACCAGATCCTGGGATGGGAGCCAAATACCACCTTGCACGACGGGCTGACCAAAACCTACGCCTGGATCGAACAGCAGTACGCCGACCGTAAAGCCGGCATGCAGGTGGTGACCGAGGTAGCATAGTTGACAACCTTGCGAAGGTTTCTTTTACCTTCGCAAGGTTAATTGTCGAACAGGATGCATGGATGGAACTTACTGATATCATTGGAAAAATTCCTTACCGCATGGCCTTTGCCGGGGGATGGATCGACCAGCCCTTCGTGTCGAAGCTGAACCCGTCTCCGCCTGGGTCAATGGTGGTGGTAGCCCTGCAGCCCACCTGCCGTTTCATGGACCGCTGCGGAATGGCGACCAGCACGCGCAAAGTCGCCGTAAAGTTGTGGAGTGGCGGGTTGCCCGCAGGCGACCCAGCCGGGCTGGTGCGCCAGCTTTACCAGGCCGAAAACCAGGGGATGGCCGAGCCTTCCGGTTCGCAGGATATGGTTGGGCTGATCTACCCGGGCGTCAGCCGCCTGGACTTCGATTATGCATACGAGGGCGGCTATTTCCCGGTGCAGGTTGAATCTAACAACGATGCTCAGGTGGCGGCCTGGCTGGAGCAGGTAATTCACATGCTGCCGGTAGCGCAGCGCCCGGATGGCTACAACCCGTTGGTAACCAAACACCTCGACCCGCAGTGGGTGCGACGGCTGGGCCAAACCGGCAAGGACTGCTACGAGGCGATTGTCGCCAGGAACCTCAAGGGCCTGGGCGCTTCCATGAACGAGTGCATGCTGTGTTGGGAGACCCTGCTGCCCAACACAATCTGCCACCCGGCCATCCAGGTCGACCTGAAAGGGATTTTGAGTTATTACCAGAGCCGTTACGCCGGGGCGATGTATTCCGGCAGCGGCGGCGGGTATCTTTACGTGGTTTCAGAAGAGCCGGTGCCTGGTTCGCTGGTTGTCAAAGTCAGGATTGCCGATAGAATACAGGCATCGGGATGAAAAAAGTAGTCGTGTCTGGTAGTTTCGACGATCTCGGGTCTCCCGGAGTGCGTTTTCTGGAAGAAGCTGGTCGCCTGGGCGAGGTTACTGTGTTACTCTGGTCGGATGAAACCTTGCGAGTCCAAACTGGCAAACCGCCCGCATTCTCCCAGGCAGAGCGGGCTTATCTGGTCCAGGCCATGCGCTACGTCAGCGACGTGGTGATCGTCGATGAGCCCCTGCGGCAGGCTCACACCCTGCTGCAAGAGCTTGGCTTCCAGCCAGACCTGTGGGTGGTAGATCAGGCAGGCGACGATGCGCGCAAAAAGGCGTACTGCCAAATGCACGGGCTGGAGTACCGCGTGATCGGCGCCGACCAATTGAAAGGCTTTCCTGGGCTGGCTTACCCGGCCGGCAGCCAGCCTGCGCCGCGACGCAAGGTGATCGTAACCGGCTGCTACGACTGGTTCCATTCCGGGCATGTGCGCTTTTTCGAGGAGGTTTCCGTCCTGGGCGACCTGTACGTGGTGGTCGGCAGCGATCCCAACGTCATGCTGCTGAAAGGCGAAGGCCACCCGCTTTTTCCGCAGGACGAGCGGCGCTATATGGTCCAATCCATCCGCTACGTCTGCCAGGCGCTCATATCCAGCGGGCAGGGCTGGATGGACGCTGAGCCGGAAATTGCCCTGGTCAGGCCAGACATGTATGCTGTGAATGAAGACGGCGATAAACCTGAAAAACGCCGGTTCTGCCTGGAACATGGGATAGAATATGTAGTATTGAAGCGCACTCCCAAAGAGGGTCTGCCGCGCCGGCAGAGCTCAGATTTGAGAGGCTTTTAGCCGGATAGTTTGCAGTTCAACTGCAAACCATCCTTAGGAGGGTCATGTTCTACGCATTGATTATGGCCGGGGGAACCGGGACACGCTTGTGGCCGCTCAGCCGCCAGAACCGCCCCAAGCAGGCGCTCAAGCTGGTCGGCGAGCGCACCATGTTTCAGCATGCCGTCGACCGGATTGCCCTGCTGTTTCCCCCAGAGCGAATTTTTGTCGTCACGCGCGGCGACTACATCCCACTCCTGGCCGAACAGGCCCCGGAGCTGCCGCTTCAGAACTTCATCGCTGAGCCAGAAGGACGCGGTACCGCGCCTGCCATTGGCCTGGGCGCCATCCATTTGCGCCGCCACCATGGCCCCGAGGCGGTGATGGCAGTGCTGACCGCCGACCACTATATTACCGAAACGGCTCGCTTCCGCCAGGCGCTAAAAGCCGCCGAGCAGGTGGCCAGGCAAGGACACCTGGTCACCCTGGGCATCAAGCCCTCATCGCCTTCAACCGGCTATGGGTATATCCAGCAAGGGGCAGCCCTGCCGGCGGTGGGGGAATTCCCCGTTTTCCGCCTGCAGCGTTTCACTGAAAAACCCGACCCTGAAACGGCCCGCCGCATGCTTGCCAGCGGCGAATATTCCTGGAACAGCGGCATGTTCATTTGGGGAGTCGCGCCCATTTTGGGAGAGTTCCAGCGGCAGATGCCGGACTTTTTCGCTCAACTAGCGCAGGTCGAGGCGGCCTTAGGGACCCCGGCTTATGCGGCAGAGATAGCCCGCATCTGGCCCCAGGTCGGCAAACAGACCATCGACTACGGCGTGATGGAAGGCGCCCGGGATGCAGCCGTCATCCCGGTAGACATCGGCTGGTCGGACCTGGGCAGTTGGACCAGCCTGCTGGACCTGCTGCCTGCCGACAGTCACGGTAACACTACCATGGGGGGCGTGCACGCTGGGATCGATACTGACAACACACTGGTGTTTGGCGACACACGCCTGATCGCCACGATCGGGGTCAAGGACATGGTGATTGTCGATACGCCAGATGCTCTGCTGGTGTGTCCCAAGCAGCGCGAGCAAGAAGTGCGTGAACTGGTGAGGAAGTTGGAAAAAGAAGGTTATCAGCGTTGGTTATAAAAGGAGAAAAAAGCCATGCAATATACCAGGTTAGGCCGTTCGAGTTTGAAAGTCAGTCGGATTTGCCTGGGCACGATGCATTTTGGCGGGGTTGCCCCTGAGGAAGAATGTTTCAAGATCATGGACCGCGCCCTGGAGTTGGGGATCAATTTCTTCGATACCGCCAACGTGTACGGAGGGCACGGCAACCATGGCCATTCCGAGCAGATCATCGGCAAATGGTTCAGCCAGCGGGCCGGCAGCCGGGAAAAGGTGATCCTGGCTACCAAGGTTTACGGCAACATGGTGGATGTCGACCTGCCTAATGAAGGGGACGGCATTTCCCTTTACAAGGTGCGCAAGCACTGCGCCGATTCGCTGCGCCGGCTGCAGACCGACCACATCGATCTGTACCAGGTACATCACTTTGTGCGTGACATGTCCGGGGAAGAGTTCTGGGGCATTTTCGAGAAGCTGGTGGCGGATGGGGACGTGCTTTACATGGGCTCCAGCAATTTTCCTGGCTGGGGGCTGGCCAAATTCCAGATGCTGGCCTGGCAGCGCGGTTTCATGGGGCTGGTCTCGGAGCAGGCCCAATACAACCTGCTCAGCCGTTTCCCTGAGCTGGATGTGCTGCCGGCGGCGCGCGAGTTCGGCATTGGCGTGATCCCCTACATGCCCATGGCCGGCGGCCTGCTGACCGGTAAGCTGCGCTCTCTGGATGGGACACGCACGCGTGAGGTCGAGCAAGAGTACGGCATCAACCTGGGCGAACACAACTCCCAGTTGATGGGATTCTCGAAGCTGTGCCGGGAGCTGGGTGAGAAGGAGCACATCGTCGCTATCGCCTGGACGCTGGCCCACCCGGCGGTGTCTTCACCCATCGTGGGTATCCGCACGGTTGAACAACTGGACGGGATCGAGCGGGCGGCCGATTTGAAGCTTTCCCCTGAGGTGCTGGCAAAGCTCGACCAGTTATTCGACATCAACCACGGACGCCCGCTCCAGCCGGGAGAAGCGCCGGAGGCCTTTTCCTGGTAATTTAGGGCTTTTCTTCATCCATTTCCTCGGTCAGGCCGGTTGGGTCGTAATCGCCCCATTTACCGTTGAATGACGAGGCAAACAAGAGCGCGTTGGTCAGGTCCGACTGCCTGACCGCCCTGCGCAGGGCGGCCTGGCGGCGCACCTCGATGTCTTTATCCGGGCTGGCCTGGCTGCGCTGCACGTCCAGGATGTGGATTTCGACGATCTCATCCACCCGGTAGGGCACATACCCACCGGCGAAGCGCCCGCGGATGGCCTGGGCTAGCGGTGTTT
>Ga0315282_10006895_pt1 | contig 18839 bp, 17 predicted proteins | sample YL17G07_20_MG_FD_203693 | JGI IMG/M metagenome (GOLD analysis project Ga0315282, IMG submission 203693) | Sediment microbial communities from Yellowstone Lake, YNP, Wyoming, USA - YL17G07_20 | ecosystem: Environmental > Aquatic > Freshwater > Lake > Sediment | place: USA: Wyoming | collected...
AGAACCTAGCTTCGTTCTTTGATTTTGCGGGAGGTGGATCGTGAAGGGTTATGCAGGAACCATCCTTGATATAGATCTGAACGCCGAAAAGATCAGCACGATCGACACGGCTGCCTACTGCGACATCTATCTTGGAGGGCGGGGCATCGGGGTCAAGATTCTCTACGACCGCCTTGCGGCGGGCACTGATCCGCTGGGTCCCGAGAACTACCTCGTCTTCACCACCGGGCCGCTGAGCGGAACAACGGCACCCAGTTCGGGCAGAACGGACGTGGTCACGAAGTCTCCCGAGACCGGGTTGCTGGGAGGCGGTAATGCCGGCGGTTTTTGGGGGCCCGAGCTCAAGTGGGCCGGCTGCGACGGGATCGTCATCCGGGGCAGGGCAAAGAAGCCGGTGTACCTAGAAATCTACAACAAGCACGTGGTCATCAAGGACGCCGGCGAGCTCTGGGGCCAGGATGTATATCAGACGATGGAGTTGCTCAGATGCGATGATCCCGATCTGCAGGTAGCCTGCATCGGGCCGGCCGGGGAGAACAAGGTCAATCTGGCCGGCATTGCCTTCAACTACAGAAACTACGCCGCGCGCGGCGGCGTCGGCGCCGTGATGGGCGCCAAGAACCTCAAGGCCATCGCGGTCCGCGGAACGAGGGGCATCGAGATTCACGACCCAAAGGCACTGCTGGCAACGACATTGCAGATTCAGAACCGCCAGAAGATGATGCCTCTGCATCGCGACGCGCGCGAGTGGCACTGGAAGCTTTACCAATCGCTGGAGGCCGACGGAAAGGCCTTCTACGGAAACTATGAGGCATCCGCCTGGGAGCGACGCAACGAGGTCAGGGAAGCGTTCAAGAAGTACATAGAGCAGCATCAGCTTCGGCTGGAGACGTGCTTTGGCTGCCCCATTCGCTGCTGGGCCACATTTTCGGTTGCCGAGGGCGAGACGGCGCCGGTGATCGCCTGCCAGGGAACCTGTCCCTCGCTTTCTTATTTCATGAAGATCGCCGATCCGGCCGCCATCTGGCGGCTCTATGTCATGTGCCAGAAGCTTGGCCTCGACGTGGGCGGCACGAGCGCGGTGATGGCCTTCGCCATGACCCTCTACCAACACGGAGTCATCGACGAAAAGGATACCGGTAGTCTCGGCCTGCGCTGGGGAGACGCCGATTCGGCGGCGGAGATCATCTGGAAGATAGCACACAGAGAGGGCGTCGGTCACATCCTGGCCGACGGCGTGAAGAAGGCCGCGCAGCGGTTGGGCGATCCGGCGAAGAAGCACGCCGTCTACGGAAAAGGCGGCCTGGAGCTGTGGCTCATGGAGACCAGGCCCTTCAAGGGGGTGGCCCTTTCCAGTGCGGTCAGCGATTCAGGCAGTCCCAACCGGGCGACCTACGCCTTTCCCGATTTCTACTTCCGCTCCATGAACGAGCAGGCCAAGATGGTGGCCAAGAATATTACCGGCCACGAGGAGGCGGCCGATCCCGGACGCTACGAGTCGAAGCCCAAGATGGTAGTTTTCTACGAGAACCTGCACATCCTGTCCGATTCTCTGGGCGTCTGTTCCATTCCCTTCCAGCCGGCGGGGCTGGAGCTGTGGCGTCAGGCTTTCAACGACACAACAGGCCGCGATTGCCAACTGAAGGAACTGATGCAAATGGCCGAGCGAATCCGGAACGTCGAGAGGTTGGTCAATCTACGTGAAGGATTGACCAGAGACGATGACATGCTACCCGCCAAGCTGTTCAGCGACGCGCTGAAGGACGGCCCCTGGAAGGGCGCGGTGCTGGATCGGGAGCGTTTCGAAGCCATGAAGGATACCTATTATTCCCTGCGCGGCTGGGATAACGCCGGTAGACCCAAGCCCGAGACTCTGGAAAGATTGGGGCTTGCCAAAGAGCTGTGATCCGGAGAATCGCTCGATGAACATCCTGATACTGGGAGCCGGCGCCGCCGGGTTGAGCGCGGCAAAGACCATCCTGGAAAACGAGCCGAGCGCCAGGCTGACTATCGTCCAGCGGGAAGACTGTCTCCCCTATTCACCCGTCGTCCTGCCCTACTACATCGAGGGCAAGATCAGCAAGCAAGACATGTGCCTGCTGGGCGACAGAAACTGGCCGCCCGGAGTCGAGGCAGTAAGGGGTAAAGCGGTACGTAGTATAGAACAGACCGGTCGGGGGGGGAGGGTGGCGCTGGACGACGGCCGGGTCATTGGCTACGAAAGATTGTTGATCTGCACGGGCGCATCACCGGCCATGCCGGACCCGGCGGCCCTCGCAGGTAAGAACTTCGTCGTTTTGAGAACGCTGGAAGACGCGGACAGGATCCTGTCCGCAGGGGCCAAGAGGATAGCCACTCTCGGTGCCGGACCGGTCGCCGTCGAACTCGCCATAGCACTCAAAAGAAAGGGGCTTGAGGTAACGCTGATCGTCCGCTCCCGGGTCATGCGCCGTTTGTTCGACCCGGACTTCTCCGAAATCATAAAGGACATCATGGTCGCAGGGGGCGTCGATGTCTTGCTGGGCCAGAGTATCACGGAACCACGCGGAACTCCGCCGGAAACAGTTCTTGTCGATCGAACCGGGATAGCATGTGACATGCTGGTGGTGGCGCTGGGGGTCAAGCCCAACCTGGATTTCCTGCAGGGTTCTGGAATCACCACGGGAGGAAGTGGCGGAATCGTGGTGGATGGAAAGATGCGTACCTCCGTGGATTATGTGTATGCGGCCGGAGACTGCGCGGAGACCGAGGACTATGTTACCGGCAAGCGGGGCATCAACGCCATCTGGCCCGAGGCGGTGGTCCAGGGAAAAATAGCGGCCCTTAATATGATCGGCGCCCAAGTTACATACCCGGGCGGCATTTCCAGAAACGTCATCAACGTCTTCGGCGTCCCCGTTTTTTCTGCGGGTTCTCTTGTTGGTGAAAAGAAAACCGTATTGACCCCGTTGGCGCGGGTTCGCTACACCTTTCGCGACGCTAGAATCGTGGGGATCCAGAGTATCGGTGAGGTTAGCAAAGGAAGCATTCTCGCTCCCATACTCAAGGGTTCAAAGCATCCGGATTGGTTGCTTCGGAGTTTGCGGCCTAACAATTGATCCGTTCTGTAACAGGAGAAAAGACCATGGAAAAACCACGAGTTGAAGAAGTGCTGATGCAGATGGAAAAGAACATGGGCGAAAAGCCCAAGCCGATGATCGCTTTGGCGAAGTGCATTCCGGAGATGGTCATCAAGCAGGCCGAGGATTCCAAATTTGTCATGGAGTTACCGAGCATTCCTGCCAAGTACAAGAATCTCATCATGATGGCTGTTGCGGCGGCCACGGCGAGCTCCAAGGCCGCCTCCGTCTTCGGCATGATGGCCAAGCGGAGCGGGGCCAGCAAGGAGGAAATCGCCGAGGCGATTATTGTCGCCCGGATGGCCCTGGCCAATACCGTATTGCTAAACTCGAGCGAAGCCCTCGAACAAGCCGCGAGCGTGGAAGGAGAAACGCCATGAACGAGAAATCCCTACGGCGTCAAAAGCTGGTTGCCGCACGGGTCTCGCCCTGAGGCCATCACCGCCGTTGGTCAGCTGTTCGACGCGACGGTGATCGATCCGATCCGCCACTTTTACGTGAGCGCCACTGAGGTCGCGCTGCACCACGGATGGGTCTTCGTCGTGGGCGGGATCGCGCTGTTCCTGGTGTCGCTCCCCCAGATGCCGGTCGTCGGTCGCGACCTGATGCCACCGACGGAGAGCGGCATCATCAAGATTGCGTTCGAGGCTGACGCGAAGAGCGAGGCGGGCGCGGTCGCCGCGCCCGCCAGGCGCCGGACGGCAGCGGCTCGGGCGTCGTCCTCACGCCCGACGGCTGTGTCGTCACGAACAGCCATGTCGTCGAACAGCCGGCCTCGATCGAGATCACGCTGCCCGACGCGCGGCGCGTGCGCACCAGCGGCGTCCTGTGCTCGACCCAGCCCGAGAAGACGACATCGGAGTTCCGCTCGGCCAGGCGAGCCCTGGTCTCGCGGCTCACGACCAGGGCCGGGAGCGCAACGCGCGCAAGCGGGGGCGTTGGATCGATGCGCCGGTACGGAGCGCCGATGCTCTCGAGGGCCGTCAGCGCGCGATCCAGCTCCTCGCGTGACGGGCACGTCGTCGTGAGCAGATCGTGCTCGTCCATCTGTTCCATCAGCGCCAGCCTTGCGGGGAATCCGATAGCCACCTGGCCAGCGACGATCCTAACTCATGTTGATTCGATGTTTCCAGAATCTTCAAATCATACGCTCCTGCGTCCGCCGCGGGCTTTTCCGGCATCACCGGCGTAACTGACCGCTATTCTCGGTGAACAGTGGCCATTATTCTCCCGTGCCGGAGTATCGGCGGGCGCCTTGACCTTCAAGAAACGACGGTGCTATTCTCTGAGATGTGAGTGATGACACACTTGTTCCAACGTCACGTCGCCCGCGCATGCCCTCCCCGGAGCGCCACGAACAGATTCTGGACCGCGCCAGCGAGCTGGCCACCGAGGCCGGATTGGGCCAGGTGACGATGAAGCGCATCGCCGCCCGCGTCGGGTTCTCGGAGGCGGCCATCTACCGGCACTTCCCGACCCGTCCGTGCTCGACCGCGTGCCCAGCGCCGTTCGCGAGAACGCGCTTGGATCCCGCGGTTCCATTCAAGAGAGAGAACGTGTATGGCCTCTGAAGCTTCGAACGGTCGCGCCGCAGCCGTTGAGACGGTCTCGGCCCCGCGGCGCCGCCGACGTTCCGCCCTGCTGCGGGTAGCTCTTTCCGTCGCGACGATCGTCGTCCTCATACTCTGGATTCTGGGCGCCTTTCGGCGGGACGTCATTCCGGCCGGCACGCAGCCGGTCGCCGAGGAATCGGCGGCCGGCCTGGCCACCCGGGTGGTGGCGATGCAGACGCTGCCCGCCGCGACCGAGGCCGTCGGCACGGTCCAGGCCGAGCAGATCGCCTCGGTGATGTCCCGGGTGGTGGCGGATGTCATGGAGCTGCGCGTGTCGGCCGGGCAGCGCGTCACCGGCGGCGCCGTCCTCGCGGTGCTCGACGACCGGGACCTGCGGCACCGGGTCGAGCAGGCGCAGGACGCCCGGCGCAGCGCCGAGGCCACGCTGGCGCAGGCGCGGGCCGACTATGCCCGCGACAAGCCCCTGTTCGAGCAGAAGGTGATCACCCCCTACGACTTCGAGCACACCAAGACGGCGCTCGACGTCGCGGACGCGAACCTGCACCGTCTGCAGCAGGCCGAGCGTGAGGCTGAGGTGGGCCTGTCGTACGCGCTCATCCGCAGCCCGTTCACGGGCACCGTGGTGGACAAGCTGGCGAATGTGGGCGACCTGGCCGCCCCGGGGAAACCCCTGCTGACGATGTACGAACAGGGCCGGCTGTGGTTTGCCGCCAACGTGCCGGAGGACCTGCTGGGCCGCGTCCACCTCGGCGACATGCTGACGTTCCGGATCGACGCGCTCGATCGCGACCGGCAGGGGCGAATCGTCGAGATCGTGCCCTCGTCCGACCCGGCGAGCCGGACCGTCGTCGTCCGGCTACACATGACCGACACGACGGACGTGTTGCCGGGGATGTTCGGCCGCCTGCGGATCCCCATGGAGCCGGAACAGGTGCTGGCGCTGCCCGCGTCCGCGGTGGTTCGCGCGGGCCAGTTGACGATGGTGGACGTGGTCCGCGGCACGCGCCTCGAGCGGAGGACCGTGCAGCTCGGGCGCCCCGTCGGTGACGGGTTCGAGGTGCTCAGCGGCCTCGCAGCCGGCGAGACCGTCGTCCTGCGGGGCGGCGCCGAGGCCCTGCAGGGGAGGGCCGTCCGATGAAGGCCCCGCACGACTCCCTCACCATCGGCATCGTCCGGAAGTTCCTGGACTCGAACCTGTCGGTGGTGTTCATCCTGGTGTCGATCGCCGTCGGCGCGCTCGCCCTCATGATCACCCCCCGGGAGGAGGAGCCGCAGATCACCGTGGCGGCGGCGAACGTGATGGTGTCGTTCCCGGGCCGCAGCGCCGGGGACGTCGAGCAGCTCGTGTGCACCCCCCTCGAGAAGATGCTGTACCAGATTCCCGGCGTGGAATACGTCTATTCCCGCTCCATGCCGGGGCAGAGCATCGTCACGGTGCGTTTCTACGTCGGGCAGCCGCTCGAGCCGAGCTACGTCAAGCTGATTCGCAAGCTCAACGAGAACATGGACCGGATGACGCCGGGCGCGTCGGGATGGGCCGTGAAGCCGATCGACGTGGACGATGTGCCGATTGTCACCTTCACGCTGACCAGCGGCACGCGGAGCGATTACGAGCTGCGGCGCATGGCCGACGAACTCGTTGTGCGCCTGCAGGGCGTGGACAACACCGGCGTGGCGTACGTGGTGGGCGGCCGCCCGCGCGAGCTGCTGATCCGGCCGTCCGCCACGCGGATGGCGTCGTACGGGATTGCGTCGCTCGACCTCGGCCGCGCCGTCCAGGCCTCCAATTCCAGCCTCCTCGCGGGGGCCTTCGACCGCAACGACCGGGACGTGCGCGTGCAGGCCGGCCAGTTCATCGCCGACGCGCGGGATCTCGGGAGCGTGGTGGTCGGCGTGTGGAGCGGCCGGCCGGTCTACCTGCGGGACGTGGCCGACATCGCCGACGGCCCCGGAGAATTCACCGATTACGTGCGCTTCCACCGCGGGCTGGCCTGGGACCATCCCAAGGAAGAGGGGGCCGCTGGCAGCCTGATCGGAGGCCCTGGAGCGATCGGGCCGCCGCCGGGAGCCGAGCAGCCGGCGGTGACGATCGCGCTCGCCAAGAAGCACGGGACGAACAACGTGTGGGTGGCCGACGACCTGCTGGCACGGATGACCGAGCTCAGAAAAGAGGTGCTTCCTGCCGACGTGCAGGTGGTCGTCACCCGCAACTACGGCGTCACCGCCAACGACAAGGTCGGGGAGCTGCAGGAGGGCCTCTTCGTCGCCATTGTGGTGGTGATGGCGCTGCTGGCCATCGGACTCGGGCTCCGGCAGGCGCTGGTGGTGGCCATCGTCGTGCCGTGCGTGTTCGGCCTGACGCTCATCGTCAACTACTTCCTCGGCTTCTCGATCAACCGCGTCTCGCTCTTCGCGCTGACCGTGTCGATCGGCCTGCTGGTGGACGATCCGATCGTGGACGTCGAGAACATCCACCGCCACTTCCAGCTCATGGGGCGGGCCACCGCCGACATCGTGCTCGAAGCCGTCAACGAGGTCAGGCCGCCGCTCATCGCCGCCACCTTCGCGGTGATCCTGTCGTTCCTCCCCCTGCTGTTCGTGACCGACATGATGGGGCAGTACCTGCGCCCAATGGCCGCCAACGTTCCGGTCACGATGCTCATGTCCCTGGCCGTGTCCTTCACGATCACGCCGTGGCTGGCCTACCACATGCTCAAGCGCCACGCCTCGGGCGAGGAGGCTCACGGGGCGCCGGCGGCGGGGGCGTCGGGTCCGCGCCGCTTCTTCAACCGGACGCTCCGGCCGCTCATCGAGCGGCCACGGCTGGGCCGGCTGTTCCTGCTCCTTGTTCTCGTGCTGTTCATCGGGAGCGTGCTGCTGGTGCTGACCCGGCGCGTCCAGGTGAAACAACTGCCCTACGACAACAAGGATGAGATGCTGCTCGTCCTCGACATGCCGACGGGCACGACGCTCGAGCGCACCGACGCCGCCGCGCGCGCGTTCGAGCGCTACCTGAAGTCGGTCCCCGAGGTCACCGACGTCGAGGCGTACGTCGGCACCGCGTCCCCGGTGGACTTCAACGGCCTGATGCGGCAGTACTTCCTGCGCCGGGCGCCGAACCGCGCCGACATCAGGGTCAACCTGATCCACAAGACCGAACGCGCCGCATCGAGCCATGCCCTTGGGCTGCGCCTGCGCGCTGACCTGACGGCCATCGCCGCGCGCACCGGCGTCAAGCTGAAGATCGTCGAGCTGCCCGCCGGACCGCCGGCGATGGCGACCCTCGTCGCGGCCGTCTACGGCAGCCCGACGCAGTCGTACGAGGACCTGATCGGGGCGGCCTCGATCGTCAAGGCCCGCATGCGCCGCGAACCCGGCATCGTGGACATCGACGACACGGTGGAGGAGGACCAGACCAAGTACGTGTTCGACGTGGACAAGCAGAAGGCGGCCCTCAACGGCATCTCGACCGACGAGGTCGCCCGCACGATGGCGCTCGCCCTCGACAGCCAGGCCGCGGGCATCGCCCAGGTGCCCCACGAGCGGACCCCCATCCGGATCGCGCTCTGGTTCCCCCGCGTCGAGCGCTCCAGCCTCGTCGATCTCTCGCGGATTTACGCCAAGGGCGCCGCGGGCAACCTGGTGGCGCTGTCGGAGCTCGGCGCCTGGCACACGACGATCGAGGACAAGACGATCTACCACCGCCAGCTCCAGCGCATGGTGTACGTGCTCGGTGAGATGGCGGGGCGCCCGCCGGTCGAGACGATCCTCAACCTCCGGGCGGACCAGGTGCAGACCGGCACGCGCGCCTTCGTCGACGAGAAAGCGACGCCGATCCCGCTCAGCGCGCGGACGATGTTCCGCAAGGGCGGCGGAGTGCCGTGGGAGGTGCCTCGCGGGATCACCATCGGTTGGTGGGACGAAGGCGAGATGTACATCACGATCCACCTGTTCCGGGATCTGGGCTTCGCGATGCTGGCCGCGCTCGTCGCGATCTACATCATCCTGATGAACCAGACCGGGTCCTACGCGCTGCCGCTCACGATCATGCTGGCCATCCCGCTGATGGTGATCGGCGTGCTGCCCGGCTTCTGGCTCCTGAACCACGTCGGGACGCACCAGGTCGGCGCCTTCAGGGACCCGGTGTTCTTCGGGGGCCCGGCGTTCATCGGCATGATCGCGCTCGCCGGGATCGTCACGAGGAACTCGATCATCATCGTCGACTTCATCCAGCTCGGCCTCATGCGCGGGCTGACGCTCAAGGAGGCCATCCTCGACAGCGTGTCGATCCGCCTGCGGCCGATCCTGCTGACGTCCGGGGCCGCGGTGCTCGGCGTCCTGCCGATCACGATCGACACCGTGTTCGGCGGCATGGCCTGGTCGCTCATGTTCGGGTTGATCGTGTCGACGGCGTTCTCGCTCTTCGTGATTCCGGTGACCTATTACCTGGTGTATGCGAAGGCGCCCGACCACGGCCTCCCCGACAACATCCGGCGGAAGCTGGCCGTCAGCATGGGGCAGCAACCATCCGGCCGTGAGTAAGGGCGGGCCTGGGGAACGATCTATGAAACTGTGGATGACACTCGTCGCGGCGTTTGTGCTCTGTTCGGTCGTCGCCGCCGCGCAGGACACGCCTGCCCATGCGGCCATGAGCCTGCGGGATGCCGTCAACTACGGGCTGGCGCACTCCCCCGAGCTGAAGGCGTCGCAGGCGGAGGTCCAGCGTCGGCAGGGGGGCGTTACCAGCGCCCGGGCGGCGCTGCTGCCGCAGGTCGATCTCTCCACCGACGCCTTGCGCACGCGGATCGACCACGGCTATCCGTTCGGGGCGTCGCCGTCTTTGCTCCGCTTCGACACCGCCCTCTACACCGGCGGCGCCGACGCGAAGTGGCTGGCCTGGGACTTCGGCCGCACCGAGCTCGAGCTGGCCGCCGCACGGGAGCGCGTCGAATCGGCGCGGGCCGGCGTGGACCGGCGGCGGCAGGAGCTCGTCTTCGAGACGGCCCGCCTGTACCTGCAGACGCTGTCCTACACCGATCTCATCGGGGCCGGCGAGGCGCGGGTCGCCAGCCTGCAGTCGCTGCTGGACCGCACCAACCAGCTCGTCGCCGGAGGGCGCGCCGTGCCGGTGGACGCGCTGAAGATCCAGACGCGTCTGGCCGAGGTCGAGAGCAGCCTGGCCACGCTGCGCTCGGGCCGGCGGTCGTCACTGAGCGCGCTGGCCGCCGTGATGGGCTTCGAGGGCGACCTGCCGACGCTGAGCTACTCGTCGGCGGTCGCCGATCTGCCGCCGCCGCCCAGGACGGCCGAGCGTGACGACCTCGGCGCGGCCGCCGCGAGCCGGCCGGATCTGGCCTCGCAGGATCACGAGGTCCGCGCGGCCGAGAAGGCCGAAGCGGCCGCCAGGAAGTCGACGTGGCCGCGCATCGACCTCCGGGCCTCGGTCGTCGAATACGGATCGAACAACCCGCTCGGATTCGGGCAGTTGATCGGCAGGCTGCTGCCGTCGGTTCCCGCGATGCCCGCGACTGACAACGCGGTCGCCGACTGGGCCGTGGGTGTTCACGTCACGGTCCCGCTGTTCGACGGCGGGCGCCGCAGGGGCCAGGTCCAGGCGGCAGCGGCCCAGCTCGATCAGGCGCGGCTGGCCCGCCAGCAACTCGGGTTGCGCGTCGAGCGCGAGGTCCGCACCGCCCTGGCCGACCTCGACAGCGCGAGGAGCCGGGTCGCGGCGCTGCGCGACTCGGTCGCCGAGAGCGAACGGGTGCTGCACGACGAACGGTTGAAGTACGACGCGGGCCGAAGCGTGATCAACTTCGTGCTCGACGCCGAGTCGGCCCTGCTGACCAGCCAGTCGCTGCTGTCGCAGGCCGAGCGCTCGGTGGCGACGGCCATGCTGGCGCTGGATCTGAGCGTCGGGCGGATCGACGTCACTCATCTGCCGGAGCGGTAATGAGCCGGAAGTCGCGGCGGCCGGCCGGAGAAGAACGATGACGCATGCACGAGGCGGCCGTGAGCACGGGCGACCGATCACCGGCATCAAGCCCTCGCCGACGACGACCGCTGGCAGCCGGCCGACCCTGGCCCGGTGGACGAGTCCGCACCGTGTATCTGCCTGAAATGCGGGTACCGCGAACCGGCCAGGCCTCACGTGGCCTGCCGGGTCGAGATATGCCCAGAGTGCGGGGCGACGACGGTCCGGGAGGGATCGCCCCGCCACCAGGCGTACTTGAAAGAGCGACTGCACCGGAACGCGTGACGCCCAAAGTTGACAGAACTCGGGAAAGGAACTGGTATGAGCCGCGACCTCCAACAGCACGCCGGGTCCGGGGGCTGCGCCACACCAACAGGCGGGAGCGAGACCATGCCCGCTGTTTCGGAGTGGGCGAAGTTCCCCGACAGTGGCAACGAAACCAGGCACACTCTCGAAACGCTTCTCGCCAACCGCGTGGTCAGGCGCCTGCTCGGCGCCATGACGAGGCCCGGCAGGGCCGGCGGGCCCTCGTGGTTCGAGCGGCTGTGCGAGCACTACCACGACGGGAACCGTGACCCCCTGGAGCGCGCCAGGTGGATGCTGCCCAGCGCGGCGATCGACCTGGCCATCCGCCTGGCCCATGCTGACGGCGAGCGGCTCGAGCGCGAGCTGTTCCACCACCGGGCAACGGTCCGGGCGCTCACCGTCTCGGCCCGCAGCATCGCCCGCTACGGTCCGATGCAGCCGCAGCGGTTCGTGGCGCCGCTGATGATCGTCTGGAACATCACCGACCTGTGCAACCTCTCCTGCCGCCACTGCTATCAGGACGCCGGGGCGAAGCGGGTCCGCGCCGAGATGACGCGGGAGGAGAAGCTGGCGGCGGTCGACCAGATGGCGCGCCTGACGCTGCCGATGCTGGCGATCGCTGGCGGCGAGCCGCTCGCCTGCCCGGACCTGTTCCCGGTGATCGAGCGCGCCAGGATGCACGGGATCCACGTGACCGTGGCGAGCAACGGGACGCTGGTGACCAAGGACATGGCCAGGCGCCTGAAGCAGGCCGGCGTGCAGTACCTCGAGATCAGCGTGGACAGCCCGGACGCCGACGAGCACGACCGTTTCCGCGCGCAGCGCGGCTCGTGGGCGCGGGCCGTGGCCGGCATCCGCAACGGAGTGAAGGCGGGCCTCGACCTGGGACTGGCCACCTGCCTGACCAACCAGTCCGTGGACCGGGTCGACGACCTCATACAGCTGGCCGAGGACCTCGGGTGCGAGACCTTCTCGCACTTCAACTTCATCCCGGTCGGCCGCGGCCGGGACATGCTCGTCCAGGACCTGGATCCGGAGCAGCGCGAGCAGCTTCTGGTCAAGCTGAACGACCATCTCCAGCGCAACCGGCTGAGGATCATCTCGACGGCGCCGCAGCTCGCACGTGCCTGCGTGATGTACGCGCCACCAGACGGCCTCTTCGCCCAAGGGCACGGCGGGCGCGCGCCGGGAGCGCGCGCTCGCGTTCTGGCGCGGTACATCGGCGGCTGCGGGGCGGGCCGCTGCTACTGCGCGATCGAGCCGGACGGCAGCGTGACGCCGTGCGTCTACATGCGCTCCCATGTGGTCGGGAACCTCCGCAACCAGTCGCTCGCCGACATCTGGGACAACGAGCTGTTCGCCCTCCTGTCGGACCGGTCGCAGAGAACCGGGCACTGCCGCGTCTGCGCGTTCCGCAACTACTGCGGAGGGTGCCGGGCCCGGGCCTTCGCCTACACGGGCGACGTCACCGCGTCGGACCCCGGCTGCATCGCGAACATCGGGCTGTGGAAGCACCTGAACGTGAACGCGGAGGATTCGGAGGCCGAGAGCGCAGCGAGGACTGCGGAAGGCGAGGCCGACGCGGCCGCGCAGGGATGAGCCGGGGCCGGCCGCGGCGCCGTCCCGTCCACCGCCAGGGCGTTCTCCCCTCTTACTTTCTCAGCAGCGCGTCGAAGACCGGCTCGGCCTCGCCAATGGCCTTGGTCGCCAGGGCGAACCGCACGATGTGCAGCGTCTCGATCACCTTGGCCGCGGGAATCCCCTGCGTCCTGGCCTTGTTCGACATCGCCTGAACGCACGCGGCGCTGCCGGCAGCGAGCGCGGCCGCCAGGTACACGAGCCTCCTCGTCTCCTCATCGAGGGCCCCGTCGGCGGGCATGGCGAACTGCTTGCAACGAACGTGCTCGTACAGCAGCCCCTCGTCGACTCTCGGCGCCTTCTCGATCGACGCGGGGACGGCCCCCATCATCTTGCGCATCATGCCCAGGACTTCTTCGACGGTCGGTTGATTGGTGGTCATCGGTTCCATCTCCTGCAATGGGCCCGAGGGCCCCCGTTCTCCGGAGCGCTGCCGGAAGAGGCCGGGCGGCCACGGTGGCAGTTGTTCAACACGTCTCCTGATCCCGCTCGACGATCACGTCCACCTCCACGACGATCTCGCACTTGACCGAGTTGGCGACGAGGCTGTACTTCTGCGCGGCCTCCAGCGCGCGTCGCGTTCTGGCCTCGACCCGCTCACGGGCTTCGTCGCCAGCGGCGACGCGGATCACCGGACGGAAATGCAGGCGGGTGAAGATTTCCCTCCGGTCCAGTTCGACGAGCTTTGTCCCTCCGACGCGACACTCGTAGGACTGGAGCGCGAGCTTGAACCGCTCGGCCGCCCAGATGAACATGAGCATCACGCAGGTATTGGCGGCCGCGACGAAGGCGTCCTCTGGCGTGAGCACGCCCGCGTGCCCCTGAGCATCGGGAGGGGCCGAGAACGGCATCTCGGGGCCGTTGCCCAGCGCGAGGTGCCCCCAGTCTTCGCCCGTCCAGCGGACGGTCGTGTGATAGGTGGCAGTTCGGCTCATCGCGCACCCTTGCGCTCGCAGAACGCAGCGTACTCATGCAGAATCGCCTCTCGGCAGCTGGCCTCCGCTTCCCGCGGCACCTCGTTGTAGACCTTCGCGGTTTGGAACAGCGCGCCCGCGACCGCAGGATCGCCAGCGCGGCGTCCCGACTCGTGGAACTCCTCAAAGATGAGCGGCAGGGCCACCATCTCCACCCTCTTGCCATCGATCGCGAGCGTCGTGACGGGAATGGCCGACCCGCACGAGCAGGTGCCGGCGGGAGCGTTGTCCGCGAGCGGGGCGGCAGCGTCGGCGGTCGTGCCCGTGCCGCCGCCCTTCGCCTGGAGGACCTGGTCGACGAGCTGCACCAGGCGCCCGGTGGTCACTTCGACGGCCTGCGCGCCCCTGTCGTTCAAGTGCCGCCGTCGCTCGGGCGCGGCGAGCCCCGCCTGCGCCACCAGCTCGCTGACGACGATGCTCACCGCGGGTTTGCCCGAGTACATCTCGGTGCCGCGCGCGGCGCAGCGCAGCTCGCACCCGTCGACGGTGATCGTCGGATGAACGCGGGCGAACGCCCGATCCCCCTTCCCACCCGCGAGAAACAGGGGCAGGCAGATCGTCTCGGTCTGACCGCGCCGCAGCTCGTGGAGCACCTTCAGCGCCGCCAGCCGCGTCACGGTGCCTTCGGCGAGCTCCTCGCCCGAGCAGGCCACGATCCCGACCTTTCGTTCCGGCAGCTTAGGCATGGTCGTGGCCCCCTGCCGTCGAGGAAGCGCGCACGTCGTCGATGGTCTCGACGATCTCCTCCGCCAGTACCCGTGCGAGCCGCCTGCCGGCCTCGTTCAGCTCGGCAATGCCGTCGGGCTTGAGGTCCTTGTGGCGACGGTAGACGTCGAGCAGGGCCACCTCGCGGAGGACCGTGCCGCCGGTCTGCGTGACCAGCTTCGCGGCGCACATCAGCTTGCAGCCGTCAATCGTGGTCACGGGGCTGCCGCGCACGCGCGCGCGGGCCTCTTCCTCGCCGAGCACCAGCTTGGAGAGCGCCACCAACCGCGTGGCGTCCGGTCGCAGCTCGTCGCACACCTCGTACGCCGCCTCGCGGCTGACGGTGCCGAACGTCTTGCCGATCCCGCTGCACGGCACGATCACAATCGGTTCCTCGTTGTCGCTCATTGTTCGCGGAGCTCCTGCTCGACCTGCGACTGCATCACGGAAAAGTACGTCGGCGGGTCGAGCAGGCCGAGACGATCCACCTCCCAACTCGCGGCCTCGATCACCGCAAGCCATCCTGCGCCGTACGGATCCTGGTTGACAACCTCGGGGCTGGTGTCGAGGGCAGGGTTCACCTCGACGACCGTGCCGGGGACGGGCAACGCCAGGCTGAGGTTCACCTTCACCGTTTCCAGGCCGGCGACCTCCTCGCCGGCCGCGAGGCTCGTGCCGGCCGCCTTGACCGAGACGAACGCGACGTCGCCGCTGTGCTGCTGGACGACATCGGTCACGCCGACACGGACGCGACTGCCGCCCACGCTCTGGCCTATTGGCCAACTTGTCAACCGGCACCCTCCGCACCCTCCGTGCCTTCGTGACGGTGCCGTGGCGCAGGTGCCCGTCGTCAAGGGGTTGAGGGCGAGGACATGAAATGTCCGCTGCGCGCTCGGCCGCATGCGCAGGCTTGGGTGAACTCGGCCTCCGAAGACAATCCGGCCAACCGCAGCTGGATCTGATCGACGTAGTCCGGCATGTACCGGACCCACACGCGGATCGGCAGCTCCGTCAGATCCTCGACCGGCGCCAGGCAGAATCGGAACATGAAATCGACCAGATACTCGACGTTCCGCGCGAGTGAGCCGTGGTACTGGCGGTTCTCGCGCTGCATGAGGATTCGCTCCTCGTGCATCGAGCGGCCGATCTCCGACTCGAGCATGTCCTCGTACGAAGAGACGATGACCTCGATCAGCACGTCGTCCTCGGCGTCCTCGATGAACGCCCGGAACTCCGCATCGATGTGGCACGAGCAGCCTCGTTCGCGCAGAACCGCCATCGCCGGTCCCGTCGGAGTGTGGTTCAGCACGAGGTCGCGCGGCCAGCGATACCGAACGACCAGGGTTGTGGCGTTGTAGTTCCCGGAATGGGTCTGGCGGTCGACAATCGACGCGCCCGCGCCGCGCTCCAAGTACTCGGTCACCCGTCCAATGCCCTCCTGCCCGTCGACGACGACCTTGACGCCCAGGACGTCGTTCACGTTCATGCTCGGCGCCGTGCCCACGAACGAACCGCTGCGAAACATCTCCTGCACAGCACCCTCCGCACGCACGAACTCGGCGAGCTGTTCGTCGACCGGTGTACAGAGCTGTGCCCTCGCAACGCCGAGGCGGGCGGCACGCTCATCGGCAAGCGTTTCGGCCCTCTTCTTGACCTCGTAGAAGAGGTGGTCGATGAGGTATCGGCTCGTCTTCTCGGCGATGCGGTGAAACCGCTTGACCCTGGCCGACCCCAGGTACCGACCGCCATTCTCACTGGCATGGTAGACACGTCCGTTGAACGGTGTCTCCCGGAAATAGCCGTCGGGGTCGCGCCGGTAGCGAGCGATCAGTTCGTCGACACGCGGTGTGGAATCCCGTGGGGGTTGGCGGACGATGAAGTCCTTCAGCTCACCCTTGGTCCTCGCGGCAAAGGACGCGACCGGGCACTCGTGGATCGAGGAGACAAGAGCGTGGGCGAACGCGTCCAGGATCAGGCAGCCTGCATAGCCATTGAAGTTGACGATCCGCTTCAGCGCGCGTGCATCCTCCGGCAGTGGTCGATTGATGAGCCAGCGGTCAATGAGCAAGCCGAGCCGTTCCCGGTGCAGATACCCGTTGAGGCGAATCATGACGATCTCCTGGGCGCCGTCCCTGGCCGCCATCCCAGCGACGAGGAGAACCCCTCACTGTGAACAACCGACATCGCGCCGAACCGGACAAGAAGAGCCGCCACACGCGGGAGGCCAGCTCGTCCACGAACGCCCGCACATCTACGGACACAGCACAATCCCTTGGGCCCAGAGACACAAGCCACAGGTGGGGAACGGGCTCCCGTAGCAGTCCTCCTGATTGGTTTCCGTCATTGGGCAACTCCCGCAGCTGAAGCAGAACGGGAAATCGAAATCGCGGACACGCCGGCGAAACGCGCGGAACGCCGGTTCGCGCCAGATCTCGGCCAGCGGACGCTCATCGACCGACCCCACCGTATGGGCGTAGATCGTGCGCACCTGGCTGTTGACGTGCTCCGGGTGCGTGTGCAGCAGTGACAGGCAAGGGGCCACCCGGCCATCCCAGGCTACGGCCAGCATCCCTTCGTGGGCGAAGCGGCAATGATTCCACGAACGCGCCGTCTCGAACGCGGGTGGCGGCATGACCGGAATCTGGGTGAGGATCGCGTCAGTCAACGGCCCTGTCGCCTCGTTCACGTCGATACGGCCGACAATCAGCCGGGGACGCCAGGTTTCCGGACGACAGTTGGCCACCGAAGCTGCCCGGTCCCACAGAATGTCGTCCGCCATCGCGGCTGTATGAGGTGCGAGATTGCTGATCGACACGAAATCGAGGTTCATGTGGTCGGCGAGCCGCACGAGAGCCGGGAGGCTCGCCACGTTCTGCCGGGTGGCGACGCACGCCAGCCCGAGCCGCAGGGGCAGACGGCCGTGACGCCGGGCCTCGCGCAGGGCCGCCACTCCCTCGAGGACCGGGCTCAACGAGGCCCCACGCATGGCCGCGTAGGTCGCCTCCGTGCCCCCATCAACCGACACGGCCACCTGCGCCACGCCGAGTGAGACCAACTCCCGGGCCATCGTGGCGTCCAGCAGTGTACCGTTGGTGATGATCTCGATGCGCAGATCGCGGTCCCGGGCCAGGCGGACCATCTCGAGAAACGCCGGGTGGACCATCGGCTCGCCGAATCCCGAAAATGCGAGCGTCAGTTCGCCCGGCGGCGCGTCGGGCAACCCCTCCAGCAGGCGCCGGTAGCGCTCGATCGGCATGTGTCCGGGCGATTCGTCCCAGGTGTGCCGGATACACATGGGACAGCTCAAGTTGCAGACGCCGGTCCCCTCCACGTACACCTTGCGAAGCCGGTCCCCCGTCAAGCGGACGCTGTCGTGGGTACGCTCCCACACCAGGTCGTTCGGCTCGCCTACGCCCAGTTCCGCGGCGAGCGATGCCGGCACGACCACGTTCCCCGCCGCGTCGACGCTGACCGCACGTGCTGACGGGAGCCGTTGACCCGTCTTCTCGCTCTCATCGGCCATTCGTTATCCCTCGGCGGCGTTGGTGACCGCTCGGTGCCAGCGGTGCATGGCCGCTGACGTGCGTCGACCCTCCGACCGGCGGCGGCGCGATCGTGACGTGCAGCGTTCACCGACTGGGGCGACCAGGGGCGTCGAAGAGATCCGTTGGAGGGAATGCTCCCACCGGAGGCCATGCCAGCCGAAAGTACTCGTGGTCGATCAACTGCCCGGCGATCGTCTCGGGCTCTCCCAGGAAGGGCTGTGGCTGACTCCTGTGGCACTGCATCGCGCGCACTTTGAGGACACGATACGCAGTGATGTCGACCGCCGTCAGGCCGGTCGCGTCGAACGCCCCCGCACCCCGCCGGCAGCACTGCCGCGTCGCCGGCGAAGGAACGACCTGAAACAGCCCAACCTTCGCCTCCACCGACATGACCGCTTCTCTTGTCACTTCACCGATCGTCACGTGGTCCGCGTGCCCGGAGATGCCGTCGGGCCCGAACGTGAGGACAACGCCCGCAGCCCACGCCTGAATCGAATCTAGCACACGGCGGACCAGCAATGGGCGCGGCACCTGGGCGAGCCTGCCGTCTGGATAACCCAGGACCTGCAGCGCCTTGACGCCAAGGACCGCGACCGCCTCACGCAGCTCTCGCTCGCGGCGCTGCCCGTTCCGCTTTGGATCGGGGTCGCCCTGCCCGGCCTCGCCCCGCGTGGCTGTCACCACCACGACATCCACACCCTCTGCTGCGTACCGCGCCAGGGTCCCGCCCATCAGGAACGATTCGTCGTCCGGGTGCGCCAGAACCGCGAGCAGGCGCGTGTGCATCATGGTCGCTCGCTCCGCCTCCACAATGACTGCCCCCACCTGCGTCGTGTCGCACCCGGGCAGTGTGCCGACCGCCTGTCGTACCTCACAACTCGTCAGAAGGCGAAGCCAGCCCTGTGGGGAAGCGGCGGCAACGGAACCTGCCCCGAGCACCGGGCGCCGGCGGCCTCGCAGTATCGTGCGCCGTCAGACGTCCGGCAGACACTGGTCGGTCTCGT
>Ga0315282_10006896_pt1 | contig 18835 bp, 20 predicted proteins | sample YL17G07_20_MG_FD_203693 | JGI IMG/M metagenome (GOLD analysis project Ga0315282, IMG submission 203693) | Sediment microbial communities from Yellowstone Lake, YNP, Wyoming, USA - YL17G07_20 | ecosystem: Environmental > Aquatic > Freshwater > Lake > Sediment | place: USA: Wyoming | collected...
ATCCAGATCGCCTTTGTTGCAACGGCATATATATGCAGTCGGACCTAGACGGCAGCCAAAGGACGCGTTAGGAGCAAAGTGCACAAGCATTTATGACAAATGAAAACGATGTAGTTTCAAATACTTCCTTAACTTTGAGGAGGTTAGGAAGCTCAAAGGGGCTAATTCGTAATCAGTAGGTCGGTGGTTCAAATCCACTCGCCGGCTCCAGAAATGAAAAGGGGTTAGTCGCAATGACTAACCCCTTCTTGCCATCTGGGGGACGGAAAACAAAATCACAGACGCCGGACTCTGTTGACCGAAGAGGATACCGCAAACACTTTGATGTTATTGCTCTGGGGGTCTGCCGGGGTAATAAAGAAACCGGGTCGATCATGACCATACCCTAAAGTCGCCCCCACGAGCACTTCCCCATCTGAAAAGACCACCTCCATCGGGTTTCCAGAGGGTTTTTGTATTTCGTCGAATCTCTTCCGTTCGCTGTACTTAGAATTTCCCATAAAGTCCCGAACGAAAAAAACTGCTTTCAGATCCTTCATCGAGATCCCTTTCGGATCTCCATAGGGATTCTCAGGCGGGGAGATGTGAAAAAGATCTTTGTTGGGAAAGAAATTGCGAGTAAAGCCTTTGATCACAGCACCGTTTCTATATCTCGCAACAACTTTGGTAAGTTCCATAACCTTCCAGTATTACCTTTTGGCCGGCAAATACCCCGCGGGCCCCGCAATTAAAGGCGGGGTGAAGGAACACCGTCTCAAAGGAAACCACCTTACCGGGAAGCGCAGCCCTTTAGGGCGGGGAGCTTCACTCCACTGGGCTTCTAATCGTCAAGCCTATTAATCGTCAAATGTACACTTTTCTTTGGATAATGTCAAACCAAATTCCGACCCGTCTGCATCAAGACCATTGCAGTAAAATGGAAGCCAAGTGTGAGAAGATGTTGATATTCCTGACAACTCATGCAACATTGCCAAAAAAATTGACAAAAGATATCAATGATGCTAACGTGTGAAACGTCTTGGGTTTTTGGTCAAGGGCAGAACAGTGCGTGTTGGTTGGCACTGAAAACCTTGACAAGAAAATTTCATCAGAAAAAGGAGGATTCTATGAAAGTCAGTCGGTTCTATGTAATGTTTTCGGTGGTTTTGGTTAGTCTTTGTGTTATTGCCCTGATCTCGAGTGACACGTTTGCACAAGCAAAGAAGGTGAGGAAGGTGGTCGTCGCCACCGATGCCACGTGGCCGCCCATGGAGATGGTGGATACCAACAAGAAGATCGTCGGGTTCGACATTGACTTCTTGAATGCTGTTGCGAAAGAGGCGGGGTTCCAGGTGGAATACAAGAACACCGCATGGGACGGTATCTTTGGTGGTTTGGAGGCCAAGAAATATGACGCCATCATCTCATCCGTAACCATCACAGAGGAGCGTCAAAAGAAGTATGATTTTTCAGAACCCTATGTGAACGTCGGTCAGATTCTGGTCGTGCCGAAGGCAGCAAAAGACGTTAAAGCTTTGGCGGACCTCAAAGGAAAGAAGGTAGGTGCCCAAATTGGGACGACGGGTTCCTTCGAAATCAAGAAGGTTCAAGGGGTAGAGCTCAAGACCTACGATGAGATCGGTCTGGCCTTTGAAGACATGGCGGCCGGCCGCATTGACGGTGTTGTCTGCGATGAACCCACGGCAGCTCATTTCGCCCTGCAGAGAACCGAATATAAGGCAAAATTCTCGATTGCGGGTCAGCCATTCACTGAAGAGTCCTACGGAATTGTTGTCCAAAAGGGAGACAAAGCGTTACTCGATCTGCTAAACAAGGGAATCCGCGCAGCCAAGGCAAAAAAGATCGATGAGCAATTGAAGAAGAAATGGCTCCGTTAAGAAGGAAACCGGAAGAAATAGCAGAGCAAGAATCGCTCACGATCGAGGTGGGTGACGGGGCTGCTATCCCTCGACGGAAAGATGTGGGGATGTTTACGGCCTGGAGGGTGGCATTCTTTGGTGCCATCGCCATGGTTTTGTATCTCATCCTCTTTACCCCAGATCCCTACCGGAACATCATCGCCTTTGTCCCGGATGGGATCTGGGTAACGTTCAAAGTAACCGTCGGTGCCATCCTCCTGGCCCTCGTCATCGGCCTCTTTGCGGGGTTGGGCCGATTGGCGGAGAACAGAGTCATCAATGGAATTGCTTCCCTCTACGTGGAGGTGATTCGGGGAATCCCGCTTCTGGTTCAACTGTTTTACATCTACTATGCTCTGGGCCGGATCGTCAACATCCCCGCCATCACCAGCGCCATCATTGCCATGGCCGTCTGCTATGGCGCTTACATGGGAGAGATCTTTCGGGCCGGTATTCAATCGATTCCCAAAGGCCAGATGGAGGCTGCCCGTTCCCTTGGGATGAATAAATCTCAGGCCATGGTTCATGTGATCCTGCCTCAGGCCGTGACCGTGATTCTCCCACCCATTGGAAATGAATTTGTTGCTCTCCTGAAGGATTCCTCTCTCGTCTCGATACTCGCTGTGGCCGATCTTCTGAGGCGGGGCAGGGAGTTTGCATCGGAGACATTTACCTACTTTGAGACGTACACCATGGTGGCCTTGGTCTATTTAATTATTACCCTCTTTTTCTCAAAGCTCGTCAGTATCATGGAGGAACGGATTAGTGCAGGCAAATGAGCGCCGAAAGATGGTCGAGATGAAGGACGTGGTGAAGTACTTCGGATCGCTCAAGGCACTGGACCGTGTGTCCTTGGATCTTTACGATGGCGAAAAGATGGTCATCATCGGGCCGAGTGGTTCGGGAAAGAGTACTCTCCTCCGCTCGATCAATCGATTGGAAGAAATCAATTCCGGACGTATCATCGTCGATGGGATTGATCTCTACGATCCGAAGACAGACATCAATAAAGTCCGCGAAGAAGTGGGAATGGTGTTTCAGTCCTTTAACGTCTTCCCCCATAAGACCGTGACCGAAAACATCACCCTGGCCCAGACCGTAGTTCGCAAACGATCAAAAGAAGAGGCCGCGAAGAGGGCGATGGAGTTGCTCCGCAAGGTAGGAATTCCGGAGAAGAACAATTCCTACCCCAGTCAGCTTTCGGGAGGACAGCAGCAGCGGGTGGCCATTGCTCGGTCCCTTGCGATGGATCCAAAGATCATGTTGTTTGACGAGCCGACTTCAGCTCTCGATCCTGAAATGATCGGGGAGGTGTTGGATGTGATGAAGAAGCTGGCGCTCGAAGGGATGACGATGGTGGTTGTCACGCACGAGATGGGGTTTGCCCGGGAGGTGGCGGATCGTATGATCTTCATGGATTACGGAGTCATATTGGAAGAAGGAACTCCCAACCAGATGTTCAATCATCCTACCCATGAGCGTACCCAACAGTTCCTGAGCCAAATTCTCTAAGATTGCCGCCCTGCCTACCGGCAGGCAAGTGTAAAGCTCTTCCGACACCCACGCCCGACCTTGCATCCGTAATGTTTGGTCAGATTATTGTTGCGTCAGGGCAGCGAAGAGGCATTAATTTTACCCACCCTACGTAAAATCCCGCCATGTTTCATCCATCGGTCCTGATCCTGAGGGCCTCATCCAATTCTTACCCTCCTACGCATTCATCCACGGTCTCTCAGACCGTGGATGAATGCGTAGAGGGTACCCTTCGAAGCTCTGAAAGAGCGTAGTAGGGTATGCTTCGGAGGGTTCCGCCCTATGAAGCATGTGGAGGGGCCACGGGCTTTAGCCCGTGGGGCTCCACTTCGGAATTTTCTTTGAGGTGGCCGGTTGGGAGATCACCATACCGGCAAGAATAAGTATGGCCCCGATGATGCCGTAAGATCCCAGCCTCTCGTGGGCAGCCCAGTAGGCATAGAGTGTGGCAAAGACCGGCTCCGTGCAGAAGATAAGAGCGATGTGCGAGGGGCTGATGAGACGCTGTGTGGAGGTCTGAACGAGAAAGGCGAAAACAGTGGCAAACAGGACACAGAGGACTAAGGCCCAGAGAATCTCAGCGCGCCAGATCAAGACGGAGTGACCGTGCCATTGGGCAACGAACGTGCTGAGCAGTGCCACGATCCCTATCTGAAGGGTGGTCAACCAGTAAATATCACTTACGGGTGCGAATTCTCCGGTGAAAATGATGTGCCAGGCCACGCAAACCGCACAGAGAATCGTCAGGAGATCGCCATAGTTCATCGTCCAGGTTCCGTTTGTGCACAGGAGGAAAAGCCCGATTGTGGCCAAGAGGACACCCCATCGAACGCTCGTGGGGATCGATTGCCTGAAGATGAGGAAACCGATGAGGGGGACAAAAACGACACTCAATCCCGTGAGAAAGCCAGCATTGGAGGCCGTTGTGTATTTTAAGGCAACCGTCTGGAAAGCGTACCCCCCAAAGAGGAACAGTCCAAGGATCGTCCCTCTTTTTAAAGCTTGCAAGCTGAAAGTTCTTTTTTGGGTTAAAGAAATGAGAGCAAGAATGGAGAAGGCAACCCAAAACCGTTGTGAGAGGAAAACGAACACGTCAACCTGACGGATAGCTTCCTTCACAACAGTGAAGGTAATCCCCCAAAAGAATGTGGTTACCAGAAGGAGGATGATCGCAACCCATCTTTTCATTGGTAGAAGCTCTTTTCCGAACGAGTGTGAACGATCCTATTCATAATCTTTCGCATGGGAGAAAGCAATTTGGAGGCAGAAAGGATAGGAGTTCCCGTTCAAGGATCCTTTCCATGTACAGCGCAGGGTTGTAAATGAAGCGATTTAAATTATTCTGAAAAATATGATATATAGGACGGTGGGTAAGGCATCGTTTCTTCAGAAGCCTGGTCCATTCGGCCAGAAAACGGACAGGGAGTGATCTCATCGATGGTAGACGAGACAAACCAAATGAACATTGAAAGCTGGCTCACTTATCTAAAACGCGGGCTTTCCAAGAAATTGCCTCGAGATCGGATCTCAGGTCAGGAAGGAGTTCTCGGATCCAAAACCGGTCTGAAAAACCTTAGACCTTTTGTTGCCCGACACTGGCGCAAGGGAGGCCTTGGCATCCTTCTCATCCTTTTCACCTCACTCTTTGCATTTCCTCAACCCCTCATCTTCCGCTATTTGGTCGACCGTGTCATGCTGGATCGGCAGTTGGCCCTCCTGGCAGGAGCCATCATCCTCCTGGTCATCATGGGTCTGATTGAGCGACTGGCCACCTTGCTGCAGGAATTCTATTTTGCCCGATTTGAGCAAGAGGTGTTGCTCGACATTCAGCATGATCTCCTGGAGAGGGCTCTGCGATTTCCGAAGGCATTTTTCGATCAGAATGAGACAGGCTATTTGATGTCGCGTCTCTCGTCGGATGTGCAGGGGCTTCGGTGGTTTTTCTCCGGCACGATTGTTGAGATTCTCAGCAATCTCCTCCGCTTCATCGGAGGAGTAGGGCTTCTCTTCTACCTGGAGTGGAGATTGGCCATCTGTGTCTTGATCTTTTTGCCTGGTCTGGTGCTCTGTGTGAGATATTTTTCGGGGAAGATTTATGTGCTGAGCCACCAGAGCATGGAGCAGCAGGCCGCGGTCTCGAGTCAGTTTCAGGAATCTCTCTCTTCGGTCTCACTCATCAAGGCATTTTCTTCGGAAATTCGTACGCTCTCACGGCTGATGTCCGAATTGAAGTCTGCCTTCCAAATCACGATGGAGCAAACGACCGTATGGTCGGTTGCAAACCTGATCATCAACTCCATGCCTGGGCTGGCGAGAGTTGTTTTGCTTGCCTTGGGAGGTTACTGGGTCATTGTGGATCACTGGAGCCTGGGATCGTTGCTGGCTTTTCAGGCCTATCTGGCTTATGTATTCGGTCCCGCGCAATCCCTCTCCACAGCGAATCTTCAACTCCAAAATGCGATGGCTTCTCTTGAGCGAGTCTCAGCGCTCTTCAATATTGTTCCCGAAGAGAATGTGGGAATGGGAGCAAAAGTCGGACGGCTGAGAGGAGAGGTGGAATTCAGAAACGTTTCCTTTTCCTATGCCGGTCGAGATCCGGTTCTGAAAGAGGTTTCCTTTTCCATTCGACCCGGGGAACGGGTAGCCATTGTCGGGCCGAGCGGAGTTGGCAAGACAACACTGGTTAGCCTTATCCTCCGTTTTTACAAACCCACCTCAGGTGAGATCTATTTTGATGGACGTTCGGCTGCTGATTTCGAAGTCGGGTCATTACGTCAAAGGATCGGCTATGTTTCTCAAAATCCGATTCTCCTTTCGGGCACGATTCTAGAGAATCTTCGTTACGGAAACCCTGAGGCCAACGAGGAGCAAATCATTCGCGCCGCGGAAGTTGCTGGAATTCAAAACTTTATTCAAGAGCTACCGGCGAAGTACCAGACGGTAATCGGCGAAAAAGGGGTCAACTTATCAGAAGGAGAAAAACAACGCCTGGCTCTTGCACGGGCCCTGATCAAAGATCCCGACCTCCTGGTCCTTGACGAGCCCGCTTCTTCTCTGGATAGCCTGACCGAAATCCCCATCTTCCAATCGCTCCCCGCACTCATTCGCGACAAGACGCTGTTTGTAGTTGCACACCGGTTGTCAACAATCAAAGACTCGGATCGAATTCTGTTGCTGAATGAGAGCCGTCTCGTCGCCATGGGCACACATCAATCTCTTCTCCAAACCAACGATTATTACCGTTCTGTTGTCGCTCACCAGAAGATCGAGTAGAGGGAAGTAACCCGTTCCATCCCCAAACCGCTCTGCTTAAACGACATCTTATTGTTCAAGGAAACACGTCCTGAAATTCAACGGCAAAACCCTCCATCCCCCCACAAGCTCAACACCTCCCAACAAATCGGGACATTTCTGCCTTGCAGAAAACAGGCCATGGTCAAGGGCAAGTCGGCTGGATGCCCCACCTTCCTGCCGGTAGGCAGGGGCGGGGAGGGCGGTAACGGACTCCCGCAGTGGAGTCAAAGCCGACCCTGTAATGATATCTACATTTCCCGGAAGCCCTGCCCTGTGCCTGCCTGCGCGAAGCCGCTTCGGCGAAGGCAGGGGCGGGGCTTCATTTTGCGTTGACAGAAAAGAGTTCAGTAGGGGTTTTCCCCTCAATTGACTTGTGGAAGATCCGTCTTTTACACTAGAACGTGTCAAAACCATTTGAGAAGCCTTATTTGGGATGAAAGCCTATTACACACTCAAAAAAGATTTCCAAGAGAACCGGTGGCGAATTTTCTTGGGGCTCATTGCACTTCTCGTCGTGGATGTGTTTCAACTTCTCATCCCGAGGGTGATCAAACATGCGATTGATGATCTGACCCTTGGAAATCCTCTCTCTTCCCATCTTCTTACCTATGGGTTGGAGATCCTCGGCATTGCTCTTGTGATCGGCGGGTTTCGATACGTGTGGCGTTTCTTTCTATTAGGATCGGCGCGCCGGATCGAGAGATCACTGAGGAACCGACTCTTTTCCCACCTTCAATCCCTTTCCCTCTCCTACTTCTCAAGGATGAGGGTCGGTGACCTCATGGCCCACGCCACCAATGATATGGAGGCGGTGCGCATGTCGCTCGCCATGGGCCTCGTCTTCTTGGTGGATACCCTCATTCTTGGAACGCTTACGCTGGGCTTCATGATCAGCATCAGCCCCAGTCTCACACTTTTTGCTGTGGCCCCCATGCCTCTGATCACTGTCATTACCCTCCTGTTTAGCCGGGTCATCCATGAGCGGTTTGAGGATGTCCAGAGGTCTTTCTCCTCTCTCACAGAGAGGGTCCGGGAAGCGGTCAGCGGAATACGTGTCGTTCGGGCTTATGTTCAAGAGGAGCAGGAAGGAGAGAAATTATCCCGGCTCAGCCGCGACTACGTGCATAAGAACATCCGTGTGATCAAGGTATGGGGTATGTTTTTTCCTATCCTCCTCTTCCTGTCAAATCTCACTCTGGTCATTGTCCTATATCTTGGAGGCCGACTCACCATCCTCCAATCCATCTCCGCAGGAGATTTTGTCGCCTTCATGAGCTATCTGGGAATCTTGAGTTGGCCGATGATGGCCCTGGGCTGGGCCATCAATGTGGTCCAACGCGGATCGGCTTCCATGGAGCGGTTGAATGCGATATTCCGGGAGGTTCCCCAGGTCTCGGATGCCTTGGCAAGGCCGATGCCAGAGGGCCTGAGAGGGGAGATCGAGGTAAGGGGTCTCACTTTTGGACGTGGTAACGGAGATAGACCCATCCTCCAGGACGTCTATCTCAGCGTGAAAAAAGGAGAGAAAATCGTTCTTGTGGGAAGGACAGGCGCAGGAAAAACGGTTCTCTGCAACCTGCTCGCCAGGATTTTGGAATCTCCACAAGAAACCATCTTCCTTGGCGGAAGAGACATCCACCATATCCCCCTCGGCGTGCTCAGACGGTCTGTCAGTTTTGTGCCTCAAGAGACGTTCCTTTTTTCGACGACGATTCGGGAAAACCTTAGGTTTGGTAAACTCGACGCAGCCGACGAAGAAATTGCCGAGGCGGCGCGGACAGCCCAGATTTATGATGAGATCATGACGTTCCCGCATGGGATGGACACGGTGGTCGGCGAGAAGGGGATTACCTTGTCCGGAGGCCAGAGACAGCGCGTCGCGATTGCACGGGCCTTGATCCTGAAATCTCCTATCTTCATTCTGGATGATGCCCTTTCATCCGTAGATATTCAGACCGAGGAGCGCATTCTCGAGGGGCTCGGGAATTTTCTGAAGGAGAAGACCGTCGTCTTGGTGACCCATCGGATTGCCCCTTTGCGGCGAGCAGATCGCATCATCGTATTGGATGAGGGAAGGGTCGTGGAGGTGGGAGACCATACCACCCTCTTCTCGAAAGGGGGGATCTATGCGGAACTGTATTGGCGGAGAAAAATGGAAGAGGAGTTGGAGAAGGAAAATACCAGATAATCAAATGTGAAGTTCCCCGCGCACAGCGCGGGGCTTCCGGGCAATGTAGATATATTTATAGGGTCGGCTTTGACTCCACTGCGGGAGTCCGTTACCGCCCTCCCCGCCTACCAGGCGGGGCACCCAGCCGACGCACCCGTAACCGAAATGCCAACGATCAAAATTGCCGAAGAAAGGATGAAGCTTTGGGTTGTTTGGATATTGGCCAACTGGAATTTGTTTGGATCTTGCGATTGGGTTATTGGAGCTTTTTAGATTATGTATGGTGATTTTGGCTACATGGAAGAGGGGAAGCTGGGAAAGGCCTATGACCTGAGACTCATGGCTAGGCTGAGTACCTTCATCAAGCCTTACTGGAGACTGGTCGGACTTTCTCTCCTCCTCGTTCTCACCATGGCGGCCTTCGATCTGGTTATCCCCTACCTCACCAAAGAGGCCATTGATCGCTACATCGTTGTTTCCGCGAGGGAGGTGGTGCTCAAGGAGGAAGCCTCTCAGGAAGAGCGACACCTTCTGCTGCGGTATGAAGATCGTCTCATCCCTCTGAAGGAACCCGGACGTTTTCTCCTCCCTCCCGAGGCCCTCCGCTCGATGGACGGAAAGGAAATACTTTCTCTTCAGAGAAAGGGCCTCCTCTCGGAAAACAGATATTATGTTTTCGTTCCCCTTAGCGAGAAAGAGGAGCAAATTCTCAGAAAGTATCCCAGCTTGTTTGAGAAGAGTGGACCCTACGGGGTGATTCCATTAAACAAAATGAAGGAGCTCCAAAAGGAGGATCTTTTCACTCTGCGAGGAAGAGACATAGAAGGTGTGCTCCGCATCGCCTTCCTCGTTGTCCTGATTCTCGTGGCCAATTTTGGGCTGAATTTCTTCCAAGTCTACATCATGGAATCGGCCGGTCAAAGGGTGATGCATGATATCCGAATGAAACTTTTTTCTCACCTTCAAACCCTCTCTGTCGCTTTTTTCGACAAAAACCCTGTGGGTCGGTTAGTCACCCGATTGACCAACGATGTTCAAAACATCCATGAAATGTTCACCTCCATCTTGCTCTACTTCGTTAAGGACATCCTCCTTCTCATCGGAATCATTGTGGTTCTTCTCCACCTGAATCGAGAGTTTGCTCTGGTTTCATTCTCCGTCCTTCCGTTGATCTTCCTTACGACGCTTCTATTCAGCCACCGGGCTCGGGATGCCTTTCGAGAGGTTCGGCTCAAAGTGGCTCAGATGAATGCAACTTTCCAGGAAAATTTTTCAGGAATCAAGGTCGTTCAGCTTTTTCAAAGGGAGGGTGAGAACGGTCGGCGATTTGGAAAAATCAACGAGGAACATTATCTCGCCAATATGCAACAAATATCTGTCTTTGCACTTTTTGTTCCCCTGATAGATGTCCTGAGTTCAGCCGCCGTGGGCCTGGTGCTCTGGTACGGAGGAGGAAAAGTGATTCAGGAGGCGATCAGCCTCGGAGTCCTGGTTGCTTTTCTGTCCTACATCCGGATGTTTTTCCAACCGATTCGCGACCTGTCTGAGAAATACACGATCCTGCAATCCGCGATGGCTTCTCTGGAAAGGATCTTCTTGCTTCTGGATCGAAAGGAAAGGCTGCCAGCTCCTTTGTCACCTTGGAGAGAAGAGGTTCACGGACGCATTGAGTTCAGAAATATCTCGTTCTCTTACGATGGCAACGAAAAAGTTCTGACGGGCGTCTCCTTTTTCGTCAATCCAGGGGAAACCGTAGCGATCGTGGGAGCCACGGGGGCGGGCAAGACCTCGCTCCTTCACCTCCTCGAAAGGTTCTATGAGGTTCAGGAGGGCGATATCCTGATTGACGGCAAGAGTGTCAGGGAATGGGATATTTCGAAGCTCCGGTCTCAGATGGGCCTTGTGATGCAAGATACGTTTCTTTTTGCGGGGAGCATCGAGGAGAACATCCGATTGGGAAGTTTAAAAGCGGATGGAGACAGGATGGAGCAAGTGGTCCGAATCGTCAACGCAGAGGCGTTCATTAAACGATTACCCGACGGGTACCGAACCCTTGTGGGAGAGGGAGGCGAAACCCTGTCAGCAGGGGAGATGCAACTCTTGGCTTTTGCCAGAGCCCTGTATCTTGACCCAAAAATCCTCATGCTGGATGAAGCCACCTCCCACGTGGATCCAGAGACGGAACGACTCATTCAGGAGGGGCTCGCACGGTTGCTCAAGGGAAGAACGGCTCTCGTCGTGGCCCATCGACTCTCCACCATTGAGCATGCGGACCGAATCGTTGTGCTCCACAAAGGAAAGGTTCGAGAGATCGGAAGGCATGAGGACCTGATGGCTCAGCGGGGGCTGTATTACAGGCTCTATCAGCTTCAGTATGGACACACAGAGAAAAGCGAGAGAGGCAAGACAGAGTTGACAAAAGGAGGGTCGTATCCTATATAGAAATGGGTTTTTATGGAAGAACAAGAGCATCCTCAGGAAGATCAGACTCAGCCTGAAGAGAGAAGAAAAGAAGTCGACCTCAATTCGCTCTTTCCCGGGAAACAAGTGGATCTGAATCGACTCTTTCCGGATGAAGGGACGCGAAAGTTGCTTCACGATCTGAGGCGAAATAGGCGAGACATCGAAAGATTTATCAAGAATCTCAGTCTTGAGGAGGAGTAAATGGAATGTCCTCATTGCCATCAGGCCTTACCCTTCTTGCTCTGTTCTGAATGCGGTAGCCAAACGCCTGAAGGAAGCCTTTTCTGCTTCAAATGTGGAAAGCCGGTGAAACACGAAGAAAGTGGAGAAAAGGAGATGGATGTTTCCGAAAGGGTCCTGTGCAGTGACGGGAACTGTATTGGCGTAATGAACGAGCAGGGGGTGTGTAACGTTTGCGGGAAACCCTATGTCGGAGGGTCGGCATAGGGGAAAAAGCTGTTTTTAGCAACAGACTGCTAGAGTTTCATTCGCGTTGGATCCTGCCTTGACGCTGATGCCACACATTTGTTTCTCACAGTGTTGAGTTTTTGGGAAAGCTATTCTGTTCAAATAGATAGGCTGCATTGACAGCAAGAAGCCGAATGGTTAATTTATGGGTGTTGATTTCCTAATAGGAGGAAGGTGATTTATGGTGTTTATGCCAAGGGGAGGGGCCGACAAGGAGGGAGTGAAGAACGACAAAATTGTCGTTCCGAACGAGCTGCCCATTCTGCCTCTCAGAGGGACCGTGCTTTATCCTGATCTCATATTGCCCATCATGGTGGGTCGGAAGAAGTCGGTGAAATTGATCGATGATGCCATGGACGCCGACCGGATCATTGGAGTGGTGACTCAAAAGAAATCAGAGGTGGAAGATCCCAAGGAAGGGGATCTTAATCCATTCGGTGTGGCTGCACTTATCCTGAGGATGATTCGAGAGCTGGATGGGAGCCAACGGGTCATCGTCCAGGGTGTGTCACGGGTAAAGATTAAGGAGTTCTATCAAAAAGACCCGTATTTCAAGGCAAAAGTCGATGTTTTTGAGGAAGAAGTTCCTCAAGGAGTTGAAATCGACGCCCTCATGATGAATCTGAAAAATCTCTTTCAGAGAGCGGTGGAACTCGCTCCTTACCTTACCGCCGAACTGGGAACAATGGTCAGCAACATCAAGTCTCCACCGATCCTTGCTGATTTGATTGCCTCCAACCTCAACATTGCCACGAACGAGAAGCAGGGAATCTTGGAGATGATTGATGTTCGGGAACGACTGGCCAAGGTCCATCTCTTTCTCAATAAGGAAGTTCAGGTTTTAGAGTTAGGAAACAAGATCCAGTCCCAAGTTAAGGAGGATATGGATAAAACTCAGCGGGAGTACTATCTCCGGGAGCAACTTAAAGCCATTAAGAAAGAGCTCGGAGAGCTGGATGAGCATTCTGCCGAGATTAAAGAGCTCAGGGAGAAAATCAAGAAAGCAAAGTTGCCTCCGGAGGCTTTAACCGCTGCCGAGAAGGAATTGGAGCGTTTGGCGAAAATCCCTCCTGCCTCCGCTGAATACACGGTGGCCCGGACGTATCTTGACTGGTTAGCAGAGCTTCCTTGGTCAGAATCGACGGAAGACAACCTCAATATCTCCAATGCCCACAAGATTCTCGACGAGGATCATTACGACCTCGAGAAAGTAAAGAAACGGATCCTCGAGTATCTCGCCGTTCGAAAGTTGAAGTCCAGCATGAAAGGACCTATTCTTTGCTTCGTGGGGCCTCCGGGGGTGGGGAAGACGTCTCTTGGCAAGTCGATCGCCCGGACGATGGGACGGAAATTCGTTCGCATCTCTCTAGGGGGCGTGCGAGACGAGGCAGAGATCCGAGGTCATCGAAGAACGTACGTGGGGGCTTTGCCAGGGAGGATCATCCAGGGGCTGAAGAAAGGGGGGACGAATAATCCTGTCTTCATGCTCGATGAAGTGGATAAGATCGGGATGGACTTTCGGGGAGATCCTTCTTCCGCGTTGCTGGAAGTGCTCGACCCAGAGCAAAATTTCTCTTTCTCGGATCACTACATTGACGTTCCCTTTGATCTTCAGAAAGTCATGTTTATTACCACAGCCAATGTCCTCGATACCATCCCTTTTGCGCTCAGGGACCGGATGGAGGTTCTCGAACTGCCAGGCTACAGCGAGGACCAGAAGCTCATGATCGCCAAGGAGTTTTTGATCCCCAAACAAATCAGTGAACACGGTCTGAGTTCGGAGTTCATCGAGTTCAATGACGAAGCCTTGCAGGTGATCATCAACTCCTATACCCGCGAAGCGGGTGTCCGAAACCTCGAAAGGGAGATTGCGGCGGTTTGCCGAGGAGTGGCCAAGGATGTGGCCCAAGGGATTATGGAAAAGGTATTGGTGGCGCCGGACATTCTGCACAAGTTCTTAGGCCCTGTCAAATTCTTTCCTGAAGTGGCGGAGCGGACCTCGGAGCCGGGGGTCGCCACGGGCCTTGCTTGGACGCCCACTGGAGGTGACATCATCTTTGTGGAAGCGACGAAGATGCGTGGAGAAAAAGGGCTGAATCTCACGGGACAATTGGGTGACGTGATGAAAGAATCCGCCCAGGCCGCCCTGTCGTATGTTCGAACCAAGGCAAAAGAACTGGGTGTGGAAGAAGATTTCTTTGAGAAGAACGATATTCACATCCACGTGCCCGCTGGCGCCATTCCGAAGGATGGGCCTTCGGCCGGCGTGACCATGCTCGTGGCCCTGACGTCCCTGCTCACAAACCGGCCGATACGCAATGATGTGGCCATGACGGGTGAGATCACGTTAAGAGGGCTGGTCCTTCCTGTGGGGGGGATCAAAGAGAAGGTGTTGGCCGCTGCAAGGGCAGGGATTCGGGCAATCATTCTTCCGAAAAAGAACGAGAAAGATCTGGAGGAGATCCCGGAGCGGATTCGTAATCAGATGGAGTTCATATTCATCCAGAGAATGGATGAAGCCATTGACATTGCGCTGAGTCAGTCATAAGGCCGCTCAAGCGTCCTCAGAGGTGCCTGGCTCCCGTTGTTTTTTTGCTTAGAGCAATTCTAAGCTGAAGGATTCATTTCGAAGCACCCAGCTCCCATTAAACTCCAATGACCGAAACCGGGTATTCGTGCATGCGGCTTTGTGACCGGGGCATTGAGTCTTGGAGTGTGTTTTGCACCTCCAGCCCAGGTTTTCATTCGGTATATGGACTACCCAAAGCTCAGGCCTGTCAATATTTTCCCGGTTCAGATGTCGGGTCAAAACCTGATCTGCCTTCAAGATCCTCTCAATATCAGCGAAAAATCTCTCTTCATCCCTCCTTCCCTTTACTTCATCGTTTCTCATTTTGACGGTCAGCATTCCGCCCTCGATATTCAAACGGAATACATGAGAAAGTTTGGGGAACTCCTGTTCTCGGAGAAAATCCAGGAGATCATCGGCCAACTCGAGGAAAGCCTCTTCCTGGAGGGAGACCGATTTGGTGAAGCGATGAAACGGAAGGAAGAGGCCTTCAGGAATTCCTCGGTCCGAGAGGCCCTCTTCGCTGGGAAAAGCTATGAGGGAGATCCTGAACAGTTGCATGTTCAGATGGAGACCTATTTCCAGGGTCCGAAGGGTCCCGGCCTCGTTGGATTAAAAGCAGAAGAGGGGACCTTGAGAGGGGTGGTGGCCCCGCACATCGACTTTCAAAGAGGAGGACCGTGCTACGCTTACTCTCACCGTGACATAGCAGAGAAAAGTGAACCGCAATGCTTCGTGATTCTTGGAACAGCCCATGCACCGATGCAACATCCATTCTGTCTCACCCGCAAGAATTTCCTGACCCCTCTGGGGTTGCTCGAGACAGACAAAGAAGTGGTGGACGCCATCCAGTCCAAGTGTCCGTACGACTTGTTCAGAGACGAATGGATTCACCGAGGCGAACATTCCATTGAGTTTCAGTGTGTCTTTCTCCGTTTCCTGATCCCTCTTCCCACCCCCATCCGCATTGTTCCCATCCTCGCCGGATCCTTTCATGAAGCCATTGAAAGGGAGACGTCTCCTAAGGAGATCGAACCTGTCCGGCAGTTCATGGAGGCGATGCGGGAAACACTTGCCCCTTATGGCAAGAAGGTCTGTTTCATTGCCAGTGCTGACTTGGCCCACCTGGGCCTCCAGTTTGGGGATCCGAAAGGCATAGGAGAGTATGATCTCAGAGTTTTGGCCGAAGAAGATCGAGAGATGTTAGGATACGTCGAGCGAGTGGATGCCGAAGGATTCTTCGAATCGATCAATAAAGACCGTGATCGTCGCAGGATCTGTGGCCTTCCAGCCATTTATACGATGCTTCAGACCATGAATGCCGAAGAAGGGACCCTCCTGAAGTACGACCAGGCCTTCACCCCAGAAACCCAGTCTGTCGTTTCCTTTGCCAGCCTTGCATTCTATTGAGATAGAAGTTCGGGGCAATGAGTTCGGAGTTCGGAGATTAAGGTATGATATGTCTTGGCTCCAAACTGTGAACCCTGAACTCCTAGCTTCGCTGAGAGACTTACGAAGGTTTTGCTTTGATCTTGTCGATGGCGGGATAAAGCTCTGTGAGTTTTCTTTCTAGGTCCGCTGGTAGCTCGACCTGAAGGTTGAGAATGTGTTCTCTGATCAGGGCTAAGGTGCCCAGCTTTTCGGTGACCTCTCGAGGGGTCACCCGGCTCAATTTTCTGGAGGCTTCTTTCACTTCCCCATTGATGAATTCGACGAGTTTGAGGATGTCGGAAATCTTCTTCAGAGCCATGTTCGCTTCTCTCCTTTTTACCCTTGTAAGCTGCAATTCTTGATCTGTCCAGAATTCTAGCAGGAATTGGAAGGCGAGGCAAGGCTGAGTCGAGGAATCCCTATCTAATAAAACTTGTGGACCTATGGGAGCTGTATTATATATAACTCTATGCTTTAGAAACACCTTCCGATTCATGATTAGATTGTATGAAGTCGCTTTGCAAATGACGTAGCCAGATTCTTGTGGAATATCTTAGCCCGTGTTGGGACCGAAGGTGAGTTTTTGCTAACTGTGGGGAGGAATCGGAATGATTCACAGCTTCCGTGTATCGACTTCGAAGAAGAGCGAGTTGATTGACATCACCCGGCAGGTGAAAGAGATTGTTGAAAAGACGAGGGTGCGAAGCGGCCTCTGTATCATCTATGTTCCCCACACGACGGCAGCAGTCACCCTTAATGAGAACGCCGATCCCCATGTGGCCCAGGACATCCTCATGGGGCTGAACAAAGTCGTCCCCTCCCACGATCGATATCTCCACAGCGAGGGGAATTCTCCTGCTCATATCAAGGCAAGCCTGATCGGTTGTTCAGAGACGGTGCTCGTGGAATCAGGAGAGCTGGTGCTTGGAACCTGGCAGGGTATCTATTTCTGCGAATTCGATGGGCCTAGAAGTAGGACTGTTCACGTAAGGGTGAGCTCTCATGAGGGGTGAGGATGAATTGGGAAGAGCTGTGTGAGAAAGCCGCGAAGGAACTCGAAGGGGAACCCAAGTTAATCCGATTGCCTTCTCGCGGAAAAGCGGTCTTTGTCGGAGACACCCACGGAGATCTTGACGCGACGAAAAAGGTTCTCCGCCGATATCTAAAGCCGTCCTATCGGATTGTGTTTCTGGGAGATTATGTGGACCGCGGAGAACAGTCTGAAGAAAATCTTCAACTCCTGTTAGAAACCAAGCTGAAACATCCGGAGGACATCACCCTCTTGGCGGGGAATCACGAAGGCTTCGTGGTGAGAAAGTTCTACCCTGCCAATTACTGGGAGTCCCTGCCAGAGGGGCAGCGGGAAATGCTGGGGCGGCTCTTCTCGACATTCCCCTTGGCAGCCACTTCCTCAAACGGCCTATTGGCCCTCCATGGTGCACTTCCAGAGTTAGGATCCTTGGAGGAGATCAACCAACTAAAACCGGGAGATGACCAGTGGGAGAGAATGATTTGGGGAGACTTCGTGGAAAGGAATGGGGAATTTCTGGGAGAGTGGGGCGGAAGGTCTCAGTGGGGTGGCCAATATTTCAAACGGATGATGGAGCGATACGAATTGGCCCTCCTCATTCGCTCGCACCAACCTGATGCGCCGCCGCGGATGTTCAACAAGAGCTGTATAACGATCTTTACCTCTCATGCATACCTTTCAAGCCGGACGATTGCCAGCGTGGATCTCGAGAAAGAGAGACTTGACTCGAAGGACGTCGCTCTCGAAAGGATATAGAGGAGACGATGGCGAAGATTGTTTCCTTTGACATGGATGGAACGCTGATCGACTCCGAGTTCACCGATTGGGTGTGGAAGCATGGAGTCCCTTCGCTCTATTCGGAGAAAACGCGAACTTCATTTGAAGAGGCGAAAGCCCATATCGAAAAGGAATATGACAAGGTTGGAGAAAGTGCCCTGGAGTGGTATGACATTAAGTACTGGCTGAGATTTTTTCATCTCGAAGAGGATTGGAGGGGTCTGTTAAGGCAATATGCTGACAGAATCAGCGTCTATCCCGACGTCATTCCAACCCTCGAGCGTCTCAAAGGCAGATTTCCTTTGGTTCTGACGTCCAACGCCGCACGAGAATTCATTGAGATCGAGCTGGAGACGACGGGTCTCGGGAGGTATTTTGACCAAATCTTTTCTGTGACCTCTGACTTTAGAGCCGTCAAGAAGATGACGGAAGTGTATCGTCGGATATGCAGGACCTTGGTTGTCGATCCCAGTGAAATGGTTCATGTCGGAGATCATTACGAATTCGATTATCTCGTCCCACGAACCATGGGGATTCAGGCCTTTTTCCTCGATCGATCGAAACAGAGGAAGGGAGACTCGATCATCTGGGGTCTTGGAGGTTTGGATCAGAGACTTCTCTGTGACCCCAGACCCAAAGAATCCTTCACGGGTGAAGGAGGATGAAGATGTTCAGCCCGAGAATCTTGGTCATCGATGATGAAATGATCGTCTGTGAGAGCTGTCAGAGAATTCTCCAGGAGGAGATCTCAGAGGTGGAATGCGTGTTCAGTGGATAAGAAGCCATTGACAAGAGGGTGCTTTTTGTATATAGAAAATATATGCTCAAAGGGGGTCAAGCGACTTTAAATGCTCATTCCAAAGTGAAGCATGAAGAAGGAGGGATGAAGAATGACAAGTACGATGAGGAAATGGGTCATGATAGGAATGGGTGGCCTGACGACCCTAAGTCTAGCTTCTCCAGCGTTTGCCAGAACGATCAGCTTAGAAGATGCAGGTTTGGCATTCTGGATCTTCGTGGTGATTGGAACCATCATTATTCTGCTTCAGCTTGTTCCGGCAGCGATTCTTTTCTTCTCTTTCATCGGAACAACTACTGCGTTGATGTTAAAAAGGAGGAAGGCTAAGAAGGAAAAGAAAGCTGAGGCGGAAGTACTGACCGAGGTCGGAAGCGCCAAAGTCAAGTAGTAAATATCGCAGAAA
>Ga0315282_10006897_pt1 | contig 18833 bp, 16 predicted proteins | sample YL17G07_20_MG_FD_203693 | JGI IMG/M metagenome (GOLD analysis project Ga0315282, IMG submission 203693) | Sediment microbial communities from Yellowstone Lake, YNP, Wyoming, USA - YL17G07_20 | ecosystem: Environmental > Aquatic > Freshwater > Lake > Sediment | place: USA: Wyoming | collected...
GGTTAATATGCAACGTTTACTGATAATTCTACATATTTCTCTAATAATTTAGGATTCAAGTACTCCTATGAGACCAATGCATAATAGGACTAGCTATGAGGATGAGAAATATTGAATCACGGCTCTCTCTTTCCAGAGAAGTGCATTTATAATTTATAATCAACCCCCGACTATTCAACTATCATTTCTAATCAATATAGCATACTACTTCAGTTTCTGATCAAAAGCTGATCAGATCCCATAAACTTCATTAAAAAAATCAAAAAATATGTGGAGAGGATCTAAATGTTTGTGTAAAGGCAAAACATCAATAGGTCTCTTTGAATCTTTTTTTATAAGTATTTTTTCCTTATCTTATATTTGGAGTGACCAAAAAATCTTGTTGTGTATAGAGTGGGAATACATTTATTAGAGAGTGCACTGCCTCTATGGTAGCCTCTGCAAGGGTTATGGGCGGCTTCTAAGTGGTAAGACTGAAGAGAGAGGGGTTTTACTTTGGCTCAGGATACCATCGAACCGTACATAATAATTGCAGTTTCATTTTAACTGAGGAATTTTAGCATGCTTCTTGCGGAAGAGGAAAACTGGGATCTTATGAAGAGCTTCTTCGCCGAGGAAGGGCTCGTTAAGCAGCATCTCGACAGTTATAACGATTTTGTCGAGCATACCCTGCAGCAGATCATAGATGAGATTGGTGGCATAACGATAGAGGTGCCAAACCATTCCTATGAGATAAAGTTTGGAAGTATTGAGGTAGGTGAACCTCGAGTTGTTGAGGTTGATGGGACTGTCCGAGAGGTTTATCCACGTGAAGCCCGCATCCGTAACCTCACCTATAGTGCTCCACTTTATTTAGAGATAATGCTAGAAGATGAGGGTCGGGAAACCTATGAAAAAGTGAATATAGGCGACCTTCCTATAATGGTACGCAGTAAGCTTTGCCTTCTCAGCCGCCACACACCACAGGAGCTTATGGCACTCGGCGAGGATCCTGATGAGGTTGGCGGGTACTTCATAATTAATGGTTCAGAACGTGTCATTGTCAGTCTCGAAGACCTTGCGCCTAACAGGGTTCTTGTAGAGATAGATGATAGGGGCACGAACCCGGTCTTCCGTGGGAAGGTCTTCTCAACAACAGTTGGTTTCAGAGCACGTATTGAGGCTAATCTTAAGTCGAAGGGCGAGATGAGCATCACTATACCCGGCGTACCCGTTCCTGTTCCCTTCGTAATATTGATGCGCGCCCTTGGCGTAGAGACAGATCGACAAGTCGCTGATATGGTTAGTCTAGCTCCAAAGATCATATCTGAGCTAGAGCCAAGCTTCAGGGAAGCTTCAAGTATCCACAGCAGGGAGGATGCTATACTTTACATTGGTAACCGTGTAGCATTTGGTCAAGTAAAAGAGTTCCGCATTAAACGCGCTGACGCGATACTTGATCGTAACCTGCTACCTCACATTGGACGTGGAGCAACCGAGCGTATGGATAAAGCCATCTTCCTAGGCGAGATGGCGAGCCGCATTATTGAGTTAAAGCTTCAATATAGGAAGGAGGATGATAAAGACCACCTTAAGAATAAGAGAATAAAGCTTGCCGGTCCACTTCTTGCAGAACTATTCCGCAGTGCATTCTGGAGTCTCTATAGAGATATGCGTTACCAGTTCCGCAGAATGAGCAGTCGTCGGAAAGGAGTTCTAATCAGCGCGGCTGTTCGCCCAGGAATCATAACAAGCCGTATACAGCATGCACTAGCTACCGGAAACTGGCGCCGTGGCCGCGTAGGAATGACACAACTACTAGATCGTACCAACACATTAAGCACATTATCTCATCTACGGAGATTACAATCGCCCTTAAGCAGAAGCCAGCCTAACTTTGAGGCTAGAGACCTGCATTCAACACATTGGGGTAGGCTCTGCCCAAACGAGACACCTGAAGGTGCAAACTGTGGACTTGTCAAGAACCTTGCTCTAATGAGCAGTGTCTCAGTTGGCACTGACCCTGAAAAGGTCAAGCGCACTCTCGAATTCATGGGCGTAATCAAAGCAAAAGACGCTAACGAAACCCTACGCCACGAGGGAGCGAAAATATTCGTAGAGGGCTACCTTCTCGGATACACAACAACGCCTGAAGAACTTATACAGAAATTCCGAGAAATGCGCAGGAAAGGTGAGGTAAGTACCGAGGTAAACTGTTGCTATTATAGCTCAGGAAACGAAATCTATGTTAACTGTGATGAAGGCCGCATAAGGCGTCCTCTCATTGTGATCCAAGATGGGAAAAGCCTACTCAAACAGCGCCATGCCAGAAATCTCCGTGAAGGAAGGTGGCAGTGGAGCGACCTAGTTCGCGAGGGCATAATTGAATATCTTGACGCTGAGGAAGAGGAGAATGCCTACGTCGCCATTAATACAGAACATCTGACCACTGAACATACGCATCTGGAAATATGCCCTTTTACAATACTCGGTGTTGCCGCAGCCATAATTCCCTATCCTGAGCACAATCAGTCCCCCAGAAATACCTATCAAGCTGCAATGGCTAAGCAAGCGCCAGGTCTCTATGCATTAAACTACCGAGATAGAACCGATACACGTGGTCATCTACTTCATTATCCTCAGAAACCAATCGTTTACACAAAACCAATGGACGTAATCGGCTTCAACGAGAGGCCTTCAGGCCAAAACTTCATAGTTGCAGTACTAAGCAGCAATGGCTACAATATGGAGGACGCAATAATCTTCAATAAAAGCGCAGTCGAACGCGGCTTGGGTCACAGCAGCTTTTATCGTATCTACAAGGCAGAGTGTAAGCAATATCTAGGAGGCGCCAAAGATCGACTTACCGTTCCAGAGGAAGGAATCCGTGGATACCATGGCGCAGAGTCTTACCGCCAGTTAGAGTCTGATGGTCTAATAGCCCAGGAAGCTGAGGTTAAAGGCGGAGACATACTAATTGGTCGTACAAGTCCCCCTCGATTTATGGAGGAGTATGGTGGCCTTGAAGTACGAGGACCACAGATGCGTGACACTAGCATAGGCGTTCGACCAACAGAAGAAGGCACGGTTGACGGCGTCTTCATAACTAAGGATATCGAAGGCAGTCAGCTCATAAAGGTTAAAGTTCGTAGTAACCGGATACCCGAACTTGGTGACAAGTTTGTCAGTCGCCACGGTCAAAAGGGTGTCATAGGAATGCTGGTTCCACAGGAAGACATGCCCTTCAGCGTTCATGGAATAATACCTGACATAATGATCAACCCACATGCTTTCCCAAGCCGTATGACTGTAGGTCAATTTATGGAGAGCCTAGCAGGAAAGGCCGCTGCGGTACGCGGTACCGCAGTAGATGGTACACCATTCGATAACGAGGATTCAAAAACACTTGCTGAAATTCTAACCAGCCTTGGTCTTCACCCAGGCGGACGAGAAATAATGTATGATGGCCAATCAGGCCATTTATTTGAAACCGAAGTATTCGTTGGAGTAGTATATTATCAGAAGCTTCATCACATGGTCGTCGATAAAATCCATGCAAGAGCACGTGGCCAAGTCCAGATGCTTACAAGACAGCCAACAGAAGGTCGCGCAAGAGGAGGAGGCTTAAGGTTTGGAGAGATGGAACGGGATTGCCTAGTAGGACATGGGGCTGCCATGCTACTAAAAGATAGACTACTTGAGGAGTCTGACGCATACAGCATATATGTTTGTGAAAAATGTGGCAAGCAAGCATACTTCGACCAACGACAAAGAAAATACATATGCCCAATATGTGAGGGTAAAGGCCAGATCGAGCCCGTCACAATAAGCTACGCCTTCAAATTACTGCTCCAGGAAATGCAGAGTCTATGTCTATCTCCAAGCTTACGGCTAACAAAGGAGGTCGAGTAAATGAGTAAGGTCATTGACAGCATTAAGTTTGGACTTCTCCCACCTGATGAGATAAGGAAACTCTCTGCAGTAGAAATTCAGACCTCCGACACATATGATGAAGATGGAGCCCCAATCGCTGGAGGACTTATGGATCATCGTCTAGGAACCTTGGAGCCCCGCCAAAGGTGTGCTACCTGTGGAAACATCGCCTTAAACTGCCCAGGTCATTTCGGTCACATAGAACTTGCAGTTCCAGTTATCCACGTTGAATTTGCTAAACAGATCTATCGACTCCTTACAGCTACCTGTCGAGGATGCGGAAGAATCCTTCTGCCAGACGAGGGGAACGAGAGTGTCGAGTACTTTAAGCAGCGTCGCGAAGCTGACCTTAAACTATATGGAAAGGTAACAGACGACACAATAAACGATGTTCTTAAAGTAGCTAAGAAATACAAGCGAGGCAAGGAGTGCCCACACTGCCACATGGTTCAAACGAACGTGAAGTTCGCTAAGCCTACAACATTCTACGAATCCGAGTCCGCCGATGAAGGAGAAGAGAAAGAGGAAGAAGCGCAACCTGCTGCAGTAGAAGGAGAGGAAGCAGCAAGCAGATTAACCGCAAACATGATTAGAGAATGGTTCGAACGGATTCCAGATGACGACCTTAGACTAGTGGATTTCGAACCAGAAGTTGCTCGACCTGAATGGATGGTTCTACAAGTTCTACCCGTACCACCAGTGGATGTACGTCCCAGTATTATCCTCGAGTCAGGTATCCGCGCAGAGGATGACCTAACACATAAACTTGTTGACATAATTAGAATAAATCAACGCCTCCGCGAGAACATCGACGCTGGTGCACCCACGCTTATAATTGAAGATCTTAGCGAACTCCTTCAATACCATGTTACAACTTATTTCAATAACGAAGTATCAGGTATCCCACCTGCACGCCACAGAAGTGGCCGCACTTTAAAGAGCCTAGCACAGAGACTAAAAGGCAAGGAAGGGCGTTTCCGTGGAAACCTTAGCGGCAAACGTGTAGACTATTCAGCACGTACAGTCATCAGTCCAGATCCTAATATTGACATTAACGAAGTTGGTATCCCAATACATGTCGCAGTCAGACTCACAGTTCCAGATGTAGTGACCCCCCTTAACATAGAAGATATGAAGAGGCTAGTCATGAATGGTCCTTACACGCATCCAGGAGCCCTTTATGTCATACGACCCGACCAAAAACGTATCAGACTAGAGTTTGTAGCAGACAAAAGTGCCGTTGCTACCACACTTGAACCAGGTTTCATTGTAGAACGCCATCTTAAAGATGGCGATATAGCATTATTTAATCGACAACCTTCACTTCACCGAATGAGCATAATGGCTCATAGAGTCAGAGTACTCCCATACAAGACATTCCGCATGCATATAGCTGTCTGCCCACCGTACAACGCGGACTTTGACGGAGATGAAATGAATCTACATATCCCACAGAGCAAAGAAGCTCAAACCGAATCCCGCCTGTTAATGCAGGTTCAAGATCAGATCTTATCTCCAAGATACGGCGCACCCATAATCGGAGCTACAAAGGACTTCATCAGCGGAGCATACCTCTTGACAAGAAAAGATACCATCCTCAACTCTCAAGATGTAGGTAAACTAATAGCTGCTACAGGATACTCTGGCAAACTGCCAACTCCAAGTAGTACAAAGCCAGAACCTAGCTGGACAGGAAAACAGATTTTTAGCCTATTTCTACCAAAAGACTTCAACTTTGTAAGTAGAGCCAACGTATGCCGCCACTGTCCCACATGCGATAAAGAAGCATGCCAGTACGATGCATACGTTACGATCCACAATGGAGAACTTTTAGCTGGAGTAATCGATAAGAACAGCATCGGCGCAGAAAGGGCTGAAACAATATTCCACAGAATAATCAAAGATTACGGCACCGATGTTGGACATGACTTCCTAAATGGAATAACTAAGCTTGTTATCGCCTTCCTAAGTCTCCGTGGCTTCAGCTACAGTATGGATGAGCTCGAAATCAGCGAAAAGGAACATAACAGCATCAATAATACAATGCGTAAGATGGAACGTAGCGTCGAGGGACTTATTGAACAATACAAAACAGGACAACTGGAACGTCTTCCAGGTCGCACAATGGAGGAAACCTTCGAGCTTAAGGTCATGAATGAGCTTTCAACTGCACGTGATAAAGCAGGCGAAACTGTTGAGCAAGGTCTTGGCATGCAGAACAGTGGCATAATCATGACGAAAAGCGGAGCTCGTGGCAGCAGCCTTAACATTGGACAAATGATGGGAAGTGTAGGTCAACAGTCTATCCGCGGTAAACGTATACTGCGAGGCTACGAAAACAGAACTTTACCACACTTTAAAGATAATGATCCTAAACCCGAAGCACGAGGCTTCGTCTATAACTGCTATAGAGATGGACTCACACCAATTGAATTCTTCTTCCACAGCATGGGTGGCCGAGAAGGACTCGTTGACACTGCTGTACGTACACAGCAGAGCGGATACATGCAGCGTCGACTAATAAACGCGTTAGAGCACCTTCGTGTAGAGTATGACGGCACAGTCCGCAACAGTATTGGCGACATAATCCAATTCAAATATGGCGAGGATGGTATTGATGTTGCCAAGAGTGATCATGGTAAAGCTGTTAATGTTGAGCAGCTCATTGATCGCTCAAAAATAACTGACAAACCAGGACCATCAGCCAGCATCGAATACATTAAGGACAAAATAGATAAACTCACACCTTTCCCACCCAGCCTGCGCAAAGATCTAGTTGAACGACTTAATACTAGTGGATTAACCGAGAACGGAGTAGATGAACTTGTAGCATCTGCCTACAGGAACTTTGACTTTAGTCTCGTTGAACCTGGTGAAGCTGTTGGTATTCTTGCAGCTCAGAGCATCGGTGAACCTGGAACCCAAATGACTCTACGTACATTCCACTATGCTGGTGTAGCTGAGCAGAACGTAACCCTAGGCCTTCCACGTCTCATCGAAATTGTTGATGCACGTCGACAGCCTTCAACTCCAGTAATGGAGATACATCTTGACGTTAAGCATCGGAAAAGTGAGAGACTTGCAAGGGACGTAGCCCAGAAACTTACTCATACAACTATAGATGATGTAGTCGCGAGCGTAAGCGCGGACTATGGCATAAACAGCCTACGAGTTACTCTTGATCCTGAGAAAATGAATTCTTTAGGGGTAAGCCTCGAAGAAATTGAGAAAGTGCTACCAATAAAATTCAACAAGGAGGGAGATCTAGTCTACCTCATAAGCCTCGACGAGGAGAAGAGCGGTGACCCTGATGTGCTTGCTCAGACCGTGATAAGTGAAAGAATCAGAGGGATACCCGAGATCAAGCGTGTCCTAACCCTACAGGAAAGTGGGGAGTGGATAATTAGAACAGATGGATCTAACCTCGAGGAGGTAATAAAAATTGATGGAGTGGACCCGCTCCATACAACAACGAACAATATCCATGAGATTGCTGAGATTCTCGGCATCGAGGCAGCACGCAACGCTCTCATAAAAGAAGCACACAACGTTCTTGAGGAGCAAGGACTTGACGTTGACATTCGGCATGTAATGTTAGTATCCGACATAATGACGAAGATGGGGGAGGTTCAACAGATCGGTCGCCACGGTATAAGTGGTGAGAAAAGCAGTGTCCTCGCACGAGCAGCATTTGAGTTAACAATACAGCATCTAGTAGCTGCTGCGTTACGGGGTGAAATCGATCCACTTAAAGGCGTGATCGAGAATATCATCGTAGGACAGTCGATGCCGCTTGGAACAGGGGGTGTCGAATTGTTTATGACAATGGGTGGAAAACGCGATGAGTAGCATAGATCTTGAGCTGAGACTCGCACTCTCCACTGGCAAAACCCAGCTTGGGTCAAAAGTCGCCATGAGAGAGTTACGTAAAGGAAGGGCTAAACTGGTTATTATTAGCAATAACTGTCCAGTTGAAGCGCGGCGGACTATTGAGAACTATGGAAAGCTCTCCCAGATTCCGATAATGGAACATCCCAAGGACAGTGTGGATCTTGGTATGCTCTGCGGGAAGCCATTTCCAGTCTCCGCAGTAATCATAAACGATCCTGGAGACAGCCGTATCCTCGATTTGGTGAAGAAGTAAGATGCTGAGCAACGTTAAGATAACAGAGAACGAAATGAAGTTTATTCAACTTCTCCAGAATATGACAGGAGCCACAGTGGTTGACTGCATTATAGAGGGCGAAACCATCATTTTTACTGTAAAGAAGGGTGAGGTAGGTCTAGCAGTAGGCAAAGGCGGCGAGAAAATTAAACGGTTTCGAACCATAACGAATAAGCAGGTTGAGATATTTGAATACATGGATGACCCTGACAAATTCCTTCGAAACGCGTTAAAGCCAGCAAAAGTAAAGGACATCCGTCTTGTAGATAGAATAGACGGTGGCAAGATCGCTATGGTTAATGTTGACCCTCATGACAAGGGGATAGCAATTGGAAAGAATGGTGAAAATATTAAGAAGATCCGTTTTCTCGCAAAGCGATATTTTGACTTTGAGAACGTGGTAGTAAATTAATACCTAGCTTAGCAATAATTAAATTTTCAATGTTATTTTTCATGCCTTAACCTTTTAATAATTATGTACTTTTCATATATGTTGTTTAAATTATCTTTTCAAAGAACCAGTACTTTAGTCATAAAGTCTAAAATACTCCGCTTCCCAAACTGCCATGAGCGGTATGTCAGAACGTGAGGCTGCGAAATACCCTTTCCTACAAGACGCAGTTAAGCTAGTAGATGCCCTCAACATCCAGATCGCAGACCTCTCTGATCCAATATATGTTAAGGTACTTGATCGCGCTGCTGAAAGAATTACTGAGGCAATAGTTGATGGTGTAGTAGAAGCAAAACTAGAGGACTACATGACAGAGCTTGTCAGTTACCCGGTTGCCTCAATGCTCGTCTCTCTAAAGGGAGAGAGCTACCTTGATCGAAGGTATTCTCTCGCAGAAGCGGTTAGGATCTATCTACTACTTCAAAAAGAAGATCGAAAGTATCTATTCCAGATCGCCCAAAAAGAGTTTAACTGGGACATAAAAGAGACTCTGGAAAATTACGATGGCCAGAATTATACTTTCCAACTTTATTTTAGTGATTATCTCCACGCAAGTGATGCATTCCATGAGGACAAGTGGAAGCTAGTTAATAGAATTCTAAGGAATGGCTATGTTCTTCTTCAGCAAAGCGAGGCTGCAAGGTTAATACAGGGTGAGGTCGAAAACCAGATCCGAACACGTGTCTCTAACCATGTTAAGTTCCAACTTCCTGATCCTATAAAACAAAGACTTGACTTGATCGAAAAGGTCTTTGATGAAAATCGAACTAAACTTGGAGCTGAAGATCTCCCAACCGAGGTTATCCGCGAAGCTTTTCCACCTTGTATAAGATACTGTCTTGAAGGTTTATTGTCAGGAAAACGTGAAAGTCACATGGAGCGCTTTGCACTTACAAGTTTCCTAGTAAATGTAGGTATGCCTCTTGAAAGTATGGTTGATCTGTATGTTAGCGTCACGGATTTCGACGAAGCTATGACCCGCTACCAAATAGAGCATATTGCAGGGTTACGCGGTAACAAGACTAGATACACACCACCTCTATGCGACACGCTCAGGACTCATGGGATCTGCAGAAACAAAGACGAAGTTTGTGAGCGGGTTAAACACCCCTTAAACTATTACAGAATTAAGGTAAGAAGACTATTTCCAGGTAAACAAACAAAAGCGCCTTCACAAAATGGAGAAAACCCGATTTCTGAAAAAGCCAATCAAGAGTAACGTTCGCTACGGACAAAAATTTCAGAAGTTTGAAATAGAGAGGTAAAATTCACATCCGGTTTTTAAGCTCAAAAAGAGAACATTAGTTTGCCATGGATCAGGACTGGGGAAGCCCAAAATATGTTGCTGAACAGTTCGCTATATGGTATAAAGAAAATTCGAATACAATTCCGGCGCCGACCGAGATCAGGCAACGTGAGTTTGCTTTCCTACATTTTGGAGGAAAAGCAATGTTCCGCCACATCAGCTTCTCAGATGAAGATGCATTCAGACACTATCTAATGGAGAACGCCCCTGCTCACAGCTACCATAGTTCAAGCTATTACTCGAAGCCTGCTGCTGATATGAGTAATAAAGGTTGGAGGGGGGCAGATCTGGTATTCGATATCGATGCAGATCATTTTAACCTCCCCTGCCAAAAGCAGCATGATAAATGGAAATGTCGAACCTGTGGTAAGGAGGGCGTTGGTAAACCCCCTGAAGTCTGTGTTTGCGGTAAGGCAACATTTGAGACTGAAACATGGCTCTGCGAGCAATGCCTTCAGGCAGCTAAGAATGAAACTCAGAAGCTACTAGATATCTTAGTGCAAGATTTTGGAATGAGCTTTAAAGGGGATCTAGTTGTTAATTTCAGTGGTAACCGAGGATATCATGTCCATGTTAGGTCCCTAAAAGTACGGGGATTCGATCAATCATCTCGCAGAGAAGTTGTTGACTATATTCTCGGAACCGGGCTTAAACCAGAATACCTTGGCTTCACCCCAAAGGGAAAAGGCGGTCGTAGTATACTCGGGGATGAAGGCTGGAGGGGGAGGGCTGGAAAAGCTATTTATGACTATGTAAGCATGTCAACTTCAGAAGAAATTAAAGCGTTGGGGTTAGGTAGAACATTAACTCAGAGTCTAGTTGAAAGAAAGGAGGAGTTCTTAAATACGCTTGAGAGTAATCACCCTAGCTTCGTTCTCAGTAGATTTGCAGGGAAATACGAGGGTCGTATTATGACCGATCTTGGAATTCTAATGGAAAAGGCTGTTAAGGAACAAGCTGCGGATGTTGACACGGTTGTAACAACTGACATCCATCGTCTTATCCGCCTTCCCAACACACTTCATGGCAAAACAGGGTGGCAGGTTCAAACAATACGACCAGAACATTTCTCTGATTATGATCCATTAATAAGTGCTATAGCTTTCAAAACTGGGGTTGTAAAAATATTTGTGAAATATTCGCCACGTTTCAGAATAGGATCTGAATGGTATGGACCATACTCTGAAGAAAGAGTTGAAATCCCTAAGGCTGCTGCAATATTTTTACTGTGTAAAAAAGGAGGTATAATCGTAGAATGACGAACTATACAGCGCTGTACGATGCTTGGAAGCGTGAGAAAGAACACCCAGACATTCAACCATTAACTGAAAATTTTCACACATTGATGATGGGATACACCGCTCAGCTTCGTGAGCAATCAAAGATCATCGATAAGTCAAGTCTCAGTGGAAAGATAATTGATAAAGAACGAGAGCATGTCCAAAGAATGCTTAAGGAGATTAACCAAATAAGGCTTCGTAAGTTGGTAGTTCTTGAACTCGACGAGAAGCCAGTTGATGTACTTAACCTCACAGCAGAAGAGAAAAGACTGCAAGTCGATTTACGTCGACTTCTCGCAACTTACAATCAATCCGTGAAGCATATGATCACTGGAAGAGAACTTATCGAAACGAATAGTCAGGATTTAGCTCCAATAGTTCAGCAAGCTGCACAAACACTTCCAAACATACAACCCGCGCAACAACCTGTACAAGCAAAGCAGCCACAGATATTCAAGACTATCAGATTCATACAACCTATACCAGCAATTATGGGGGTTGATATGAAGACCTATGGACCCTTCAAAACTGAAGAAATAGCGAGCATCCCTTTACAGAACGCTGAAAACCTAATAAGGAAGGGCATAGCAAAGGAGGTGGAGATACCGCCATGAAACTGCCAAAAACACTCAGGACTTTCTGCCCTAAATGTAAAACACATACAGAGTTTACAGTTTCCATCTATAAAGCTGGCAAACGACAGGGCGCTAAGAAAGGTGAGCGTGATCAAGCCATACGCAAAAAGGGTTACGGTGGCCAGAAGTTCCCCTTACAGAAAAACCAGGCTAAAGTAACAAAAAAGACCACTCTACTTCTACAATGCAAAGAGTGTAAACATAGCTTAATGCGAGATGGCGTTAGGTTGAAGAAAGCTGAGGTTGAGTAAAATGGCTGAATGGGATAACCTGATACCTCGACCTACCAGCCGATTCATACGCGTAAAGTGTTTAAAATGTGAGAGTGAACAGATTGTGTTTAGCCACGCAAGTCACACAGTAAAATGCAGAACCTGCGGCGAGACTCTTGCAGAGCCTACTGGTGGAAAAGCCAACATACATGGCTCAGTCACAGCGGTTCTTGGGTGATTTAAAAAGTGAGTTTAGGGCGAACTGAGTGGCCTGAAACAGGCGAGATGGTTGTAGCCACCGTGAATCGTCTTGAAACCTACGGTGCTTATGTAAATCTAGATGAGTACAATGGGAAAGAAGCGCTACTACACATCTCAGAGATCAGCTCACGCTGGGTTCGCAACATCCGGAACCATGTACGAGAAGGACAGAAAGTTGTTCTACAGGTTCTAAGAGTCGATGCTTCCAAAGGCCAGGTTGACCTTAGCCTCCGCAGAGTCAACAAAGATGATAAGCGGAAGAAGCTTGAACAATGGAAAAAGACAAGAAAAGCTGAAACCCTCCTAAAGCAATCAGCAACCGAGCTTAAACTGACACCTGAAGACCTATATGAGGAAGTTGGGAAAAAGCTGCTTGAGAAATACAATGGTCTATATGATGCTTTTGAACTAGCTGCAAAGAAAGGCGTTAGCGTCTTCACCGATGCGGAAATAAAAGAAAAAACCGCCGAGGTATTAGCGAAAGTCGCTGCTGATAAGATAATTGTTAAGGGTGTCACTGTTAATGGGGTTTTTGATGTAACGGATCTGAGTAGCAATGGCATAGTGGAAATAAAAGAACTATTCCAAAACCTCAAAGACTATGCAGAGCAGGAAGAAGCAACCGTTAATATCTACACACTTGGAGCCCCAAAATACCGAATCGAACTCACCAGCGACGACTTTAAGAAAGCAGAAATTTCACTTGACAAAATGGTAAAACACGCCGAACAAAGCTGGGTAAAAAAAGAAGGAATACTCACCTTCAAACGAGAGAAGGCCAACTAAATTGGTCTGGCTTCTAAGAAAATGCGTTAAATGCGGATCTTACACATTACACATTGATAAGTGCCCAAAGTGTGGAGGAGAAGTAAAGTCTCCACACCCAGCAAAATTTAGCATGGATGATAGATTCAGAAAATATCGTTTAGTTATGAGAAGATTATCGGAAAAACAAGATGCAGAAAATAAGAATTAACTGATTTCACTAAAAAATAATGTTTTAAGTATACACAAATATCTTTCTCTTTATATTATTTCCAAAAATCAAATAAATATTAATTTATATTAAAATTTATTCTTAAATCGTTTCATAAAAGTTCCTATACTTTATATTTAATTAAAAAAAAGGGATTTAGAGTGATTATTGTCCGGGTATAGTTAACCCGTGCGCAGTCAATAGAGGCATATTCCACGCTACTGAGTTACTTGAACCATCATAGTAACCATATATGACTTCAACTGCAGCGTTGTGATCTGCGTTCCAGACATATCCTAGTATGCTTAACATGGGTGGAGCTCTGTCACCTGTATCCTGTAGTCTACACCAACCACCAACACCAAACATGTTAGCGCAGTAGGATATCTGGACAGGAATAATGTCCACAGCATTCTGACTCTGTACTTGTGTCATTGAACCTATGATTACGTCACCTATGTCGTACTGGAATGCATCGTATGGGCCCATTTGAAGTTTTGAAAGTGGTTCGTATCTTGCTTTCAATGCATCCCATTTTGGAGTTGAGGGGGCACTCGCTTGTAGACTGAAGTATACTTGATCAACAGAGTTTTGTGGAGAGTTTGCCATCATACGTGTGTTATATGCGGTACCGTCACCTCCAAATGTTTTGATACTATAGTAGCTTGGATAATCGCCAGCTTGTGAACCCAAGATCGCAGCTTCACTGAATGATAGGATTATCGCACCGACATGCTCCTTACCATATTTCGCAATTGCGCCTTCTGCCTGTGTTTCAGCAATTTGCAGGTAGTTTGTAAATTCTTTTGCGGCAGGATCGTATCTGATAGCATCTCCAGCTAACTCATGTCCAAGTCCAGCCCACACCGGCTTAAAGAGGTTAACAATTCCGTCACCCCATGAATCGGCACGTACAATGATTATGCAGGATTTGATCCCCCATGCATCCATTGTTGTGGCAAGACCAGGAGCAAGTACGAAGTCATTTGGACACATACGGAATAAGCAATCATTTGCAATAGCGTATGTTGGTGATGTTGATGACCAGCTCCAAAGTAGCATGTGATTCTCATTCATGTAACTTAGACTACCACCCGCTTGGCTTGACCAACCGCCGCCTTCAACGACGGTTATGCCAAGGCTTCTAAAAGATTGAACTTTTTCAAGGTGGACGTTATCTGATTCAACGCAATTATCGACTAGCCACTTAACGGTTGCACCATATCCTAGTTTTGCTAGGTAAGCGTTTTCATCTGCGGTCATTAGCGTATGCAATGGTTTTCCACTTTCAATCCCTGGGTCATCTGGTGAGATGAATCCAAGTTGGATCACTGCATTTTTCAATGGAACTTGATTAACAATTTGAGTTGTAGTAACTGTTTTCGTTGGCATTAAATAATATCCAACGCCAGCTCCGACTACTAATCCTGCAATAGCTAATACTATTGCTAGGTTCATACCTTTCATAGCCAAATTTTTCACCTTAATAGCAATAATATAAAGCTCTACTTACTATAAGAGTTTTTAGCCTCAAGAAGGGCTCCAGAAATTAACTACCCCAATAAACGTCAATAATAATAATATAAAAAATATATAAAATAACACATAAAAATTATCATGTTTATACAATTTATTGTTTCTTTCTATGAAAAATTATTTATTAAGATGCTGAGTGCTTTACCTGAAAATGTAATGGTGGAACTAGCATTCATTCAAGGGGCTTTGATTTTTGCAAGCGAGCTCATTCTTTTAAGTATTGGATTCACACTCACATATGTTACAGCCAAAATACCTAATTTCGCCCATGGAACCTATGCTGGAATAGGAATTTATGTTGTTTACACTTTTGCATCCCTGTTTCACGTAAACCCTTACTGGGGTTTTCCTGTTGCATTCCTTTTTGGTGGCTTAGTAAGTGTAATTGTGTATCTCCTGGTTATAGGTACCCTGACGAAGATGGGAAGTGGAAGTATCGTCCTTACAATATCCACATTAGCCATTCAGATATTTTTAACTGCACTTCTGAGCATCTACGCATATTGGGTTCTTGTAACATACCATCAATATGCACAAGCTTTTCTGCTAAAAGATTTGGACTTTGAATTTGCTGGTTGGCCAGGTATCTTTATTGTTGCAATGGGTACCAGCATAGTAACCGTAATTATTCTCCATTTCACATTGACTAGAACCAAGTTGGGAATAGCTATGAGGGCAACAGCGGAAGACCCTGAGCTGGCATCTGTACTTGGAATAAATATTAACCAAATTCAATTATTTTCTTGGTTTATAACGGGAGCTTTAGCCTGCCTTGCAGGGGCAATGTATCCTCTCTGGTTTCAAAGCAGCCCTGGATCCGGTTCCGCGATAATTACCAGTATAATGGCTGGTAGCTTATTGGGTGGGTTTGAGAACGTTTATGGTGCGATTATCGGCGGCTTCATCGTAGGTCTATCGGAGATCGTGTTAACCTATTTGGGGCAAATCTACATTGGTGTATGGGTGGGTGAATACAGATCTCTAGTTCCAATGCTTTTCCTGATCATCGTTCTCCTAATTGAGCCTAGAGGCTTGCAAGGATTTTATGACAGATTTGTGGCTTCACGTGTAAAAGTTAAACCAGCTTTGGAGGAGGGTGAAAAGAAAAATGATTGATCAAGTGGCTCTCGGAATTATAAGTTCCCTACCAACAGTTGAAGGCCTACCTAGGTTGATAACCGATGTTGCGTTATCGTTTGGCTTTTTTGTGATTGTTGCAATGGCATTAAACTTCCAATACGGTAATGCAGGTATACCTAACATGGGTTGCGCTGTTCAAGTAATTGTCGGCGCTTTTACATTGAGTGCAATAACATCGAGGCTCTCCTATCAAATCATGGTTTGGATAAATGTGCCAATTGGGCCTTGGGATACTAATTATGACTGGATCTATGGTAATGTAGCAAGAGTTGGTGTAGTAAATGAAGTGATTAAAAATAATCCGTTTTTGGGAATAGGCCTTTTGCTTTTTTCCCTTGCAGTAGCGATGGTTTTAGGAGCTATCTTAGGGTATTTAATGTCGCTCCCAGCCATACGTCTTCGAGCTACCTACCTTATGATAGTTTTAATTACTGTTGCCGATGCTTCACAACGCTTCGGATTTAATATACCCGCAATTTGCGGGGGAACTTTAGGGATGGCAATACCGAACCCATTCGAATGGTATCCAGGAGATCAAAGTTTAGTAGTTGGAGTTGTCACTCTCTTTATTGGCCTAGTTTCATTCTTCGTCTTCAGGACAATGCTAAACTCACCGTATGGAAGATTAATGAGGTCTATTAGAGAAAACGAAGTAACAGTAAGCAGCGTAGGAAAAAACGTAGTTTCAATACGAAGAAACATCCTGATGTTCGCTTCAGCAATTACAGCAATTGCAGGAGTATTATATGCTACTTGGATTAACTTTGTCTCTGTTAGCTTTTATTATCGGAACTACTGGACCTATTGGCCTTGGCTAATGCTAATACTCGGAGGCCCTGGCAATAACGCGGGAACATTTCTTGGATGTGTATTAATAGTCATTTTCCGTAAACTTATACAAATGTATAAATGGGTAATTGACCCATACATTTTCTTCACTGCCCAAATCCTGGAGGATCTAATTCTGGGATTTCTACTTTTAGCGGTAATGCTATTTAGACCAAATGGATTAATTCCTGAAAAGCTTCTCTACATTCCAGGCGTAAATTACACACAGTTAGTAAAAGAACAAGTCAAAGTTGATTGGCGATCAACGCCTAAGGCTAGAAAGACAAAGCCAAGCAGCGAAGCCAAGGAGGCTGATAAATGATGCTGCAAAACATTCTTTTAGCCTCAGTGCTGGCCCTACTCAATGTGAGGCAGGGTGAAGGCTATGACAACATACTGTTCTGGGTAATGATTGCACTCTGGATAATTATGCCTGTGTTCATCATCTACGAAGAGTTGCAAGGTCGAAGAGCGTTAGCGGAAGCAGAGAAATCAACTGATGGCTGATTAATTAATTCTAAATCTTATCTTAACTACTCTGTGGTTAATGTATACATTACCCCTGTACCCGTCAGGTTGTTGTCAATCATCTCAATCAACGATTCTATCTGCTTCAAACGGGGTTTCTCAACCCATTCAAACATAAAATCATAGTCGCCGAGCAATTGTTTCGCTGAAGAGATAATTTTTTGCGGTTCGTAGCAGTCAACATAAGTTTTTTTGAGGTTATTAATATAATTATTCCAGTCACGGTTATCTACCTGCATTCTCGTAGGATAAGGAATGCACTTGTGACTGAATTTAACCTCACGGGTTTTAGACATCTCGATTGCAATGCCTTCTAAAACATTTAGAGCCTTCATTAGTGGTGGTCCATATATTCGAACATAGGTTTTAGTCAATTTATTCGCCTGAGACTTCTTAATCAAAACTGTAATAAAAAATCTTCCCATAAATAATTCATTATATGTTTACATTGAGAACTTTCGGATATTACATAATATTTATGTGCTTATATGAACCAAATACTCCGTTTATATACTTTTTTCCTTATTTTTCATAGAAAAAGATGTGCTTTTGCAAAACTATATAAATTAAATATTAGCTTGTAACGTTAGTTGAAAGAGCATGGCTGATATTCTCCGCATCGAAAACGTCAGAAAATATTTTGGCAGATTCGCAGCCGTCGACGACATAACCATAGGCCTCCAGGAGGGAAAAATATACCTCCTCGTTGGTCCTAACGGCTGCGGAAAAACAACGCTGACAAACTGTATAACAGGCATTTTCCACGCCGAGGAAGGTCGCATCTATTACCGAGATGAAGATATCACCAAGGAAGAAATGTTCAAAATCGCTAGAAAAGGACTCATTAGAACCTTCCAGATCGCCTCACCTTTCCTAAGCCTAACAACCCTCGAAAACATGCTTGTAGCGCTACCCGAAAACGCCGGAGAGAACATCTTCTACTCCTTATACAAGCCAGCATGGGTAGACAGTGAGATCAATGCCGTAAGGCGAGCATCCGAGCTGCTACGCGTACTCGGACTCGACCATGTCTGGAACAAACCTGCGAACACGCTCAGCGGAGGCGAACTTAAGCTGCTTGAAATCGGACGAACCATGATGGCTGGAGCTGATACAATCATACTCGACGAACCCGTTGGAAGCATCGACCCGAAACTCTGCCACCAGATATTCAACCATGTCCTTAAGCTCCGCGACGAGCTGGGGCTCACATTCCTAGTCATTGAACACAGGCTTGAGGTTGCAGCGCAGTACGCCGACCACGTATTCGCCATGGACCGTGGCAAATTAGTTACTGAAGGAACAGCGGAGGAGGTCTTCGAGGATCCACGAGTCATTGAGGCTTATCTAGGTGAGTGACATGGGTAACATTCTTGAAACTAAAGGGCTGAACGTTGGGTATGGCCCAATCCACGTGATATATGACTTAGACTTTGAAGTCCCTGAGGGTGAGGTCACTGTGATTGTGGGTCCAAACGGTGTAGGTAAGACGACTCTGCTAAAGGCAATCATGGGGCTTGTAACAGTGTATAGTGGGGAGGTTCACTTTCTAGGAAAAGACATAACAAAGATTCCTCCATACGAAAGAACTAAAATGGGGATC
>Ga0315282_10006898_pt1 | contig 18831 bp, 16 predicted proteins | sample YL17G07_20_MG_FD_203693 | JGI IMG/M metagenome (GOLD analysis project Ga0315282, IMG submission 203693) | Sediment microbial communities from Yellowstone Lake, YNP, Wyoming, USA - YL17G07_20 | ecosystem: Environmental > Aquatic > Freshwater > Lake > Sediment | place: USA: Wyoming | collected...
TCAGGAGAAGCAGTCTCCTAAGGTCGAGCATGGGTTCTCCAGCTAGCCCATTCCAGGAGTGTTGGTTCAAGCATGAGCCTTCAGGAACTGGTAGTTGTCACCGGGATGAGCGGTTCCGGCAAGGGAAGTGTCCTCAAGGCCTTCGAGGATTTGGGTTTTTTCTGCATTGACAACCTCCCCGTCCCCCTGATTCCCAAATTCATTGAAGGAATCCACGTGAGCGGCGGCGTTGTGGAACGCGCGGCGCTGGTGATCGACATTCGAGCGGGAGAGAAGCTTGGAGATCTTGAGAAGATGTTCTCGAGCCTGCGCGAGTTCGAGTTTCGGCTTTTCGTCCTCTATCTGGAGGCACGCGACGAGGTGTTGGTGCGAAGGTTCAGCGAGACGCGCCGCCCGCATCCCCTGACCGTGGACAGACCGCTACGCGATGCGATCCGCCTTGAGCGCAAACGCTTGCGTGGCATCCGGGAATGCGCCGATGTCATCATCGACACATCGGAGTTCTCAATTCACGAGGTCAAGGCTCTCGTGATGAATCGGTTCCGCGAGCATCCACGGATGAGAAAGCTCATCGTCTATCTCGTGAGCTTTGGCTACAAATATGGGATTCCGCTCGAGAGCGACCTCGTTTTTGATGTGCGCTTCCTGCCGAATCCGTTCTTTGTTGCAGGCCTGCGCATGCTAGGCGGCCGAAATCGCGAGGTGGTGAAGTACATGCGTTCTTTCCCCGAGACGAAAGAGTTCCTCAAGCGCGTGCGCGATTTCCTGAACTTCCTGATCCCGCTGTACGTGAAGGAAGGGAAAGCCTATCTTACTGTGGGCGTCGGTTGTACCGGGGGACGTCACAGGTCGGTGTATGTAGTCGAAGAACTGGCCAGACTGCTGAAGGTTCGGGACGTAACGATTAAGATTCGGCACAGGGATGAAGGGCAAGAACGGCTCTCACAGGCCGGTTCGTGAACCATGACTGTAAGGTCCGGACACAGCCTGGCAAGAAATCATGAGGAACAAGGAACAGAGACCAAAGGCAGGAGTCGCCAGCGGCGTCGCCATGGATGTCATAGAACCCGCACTGCCATCGATAGCGATTGCGTTGCTGTCACGATCGCGCGAGTTTTCGAACATGCATGACATAGCCGCGTTGCGACTCCGTGAATCCATCCGATTTGCTTCACGGGGAACTATATGATCGGTGCACTGGTCGTAAGCCACGGTCATCTCGCCCAGGAACTGCTGGCCGCTGCGGAAATGATTGTGGGGGAGATCGCGCATATTCAGGCTGTGTCTATCGGCTGGCACGACGATGTCAACGACGCGCGCAACGAGATCGAGCGGCGCATCGCGGATGTCGCAAGCGGCTCGGGAGTGCTCATACTGACGGACATGTTCGGTGGTACGCCTTCGAACATTGCGTTCTCCTTTCATGAGCCCGGGAAGGTAGATATCGTGACGGGTGTCAACTTGCCGATAATCATAAGAATCGCGAACCAGAAGGAAGGGGAAACTCTCGAGTCGTTGGCGCGCGCCGTTTGCGAGCGGGGGCGATCGAGTATCGCCATGGCGAGCGATTTTCTGAAAGCATGACGCAACTGGTTGTCGTTGTGAAAAACAAGCTGGGATTGCACGCCCGGGCTGCGGCGAAACTGGTGCACCTCGCTTCTCGATTCAGCAGCGACATCTTCCTGTCGCGCGAAGGACATCAGCAGGCAATAAACTGCAAAAGCGTCTTGGGAGTCTTGATGCTTGCGGCGTCCGAAGGAACGCGGCTGATTGTTTCGGTGACCGGGATCGACGAGGCCGAGGCCAGCGATGCCATAGGGCGGCTTTTCGCTGCCGGGTTTGGAGAGGAAAGTTGAACAGCACAAAGGCTGAAGTCGTGTTTCAGGGCACGGGCGTGTCGCCTGGGGTCGCTTTGGGAAGCGCGCTGAAGCTGGACAGCTACAACAGGGTCATTCTGAAAACGCTGATCGATGACGCGTTCTTGGAAGATGAGGTCCGGCGCTTCCTGCAAGCCATCCAAACCTCCAAGGAACAACTGGAGGTATTGAAGCTTCGACTGGAAGAAAAAGTCGGTCGGGAGCACGGATTCATCCTGGAGGCGCACATTCTCATGCTCCAAGACGAGGGCCTGATGGCCGACATCATTTCCATCATCCGTGAACATCACGCGAACGCGGAGTGGGCGGTGCGGCGAGCAACCGACCGCATCCGCAACGCCTATCAATCCCTGGATGACGAATACTTCCGCGAGCGCGTAAGCGATATCGAGAATGTGGTCGAGCGCATCCTGATGAACCTGTCCGGCGATAGAGCCTTCAGCTGGGCACCTCTGCCTCAGGATTTGGTCGTTGTTGCCCGCGACTTCAACCCATCCACGTTCGCTACCATGGACTTGCAGAGAGTACGCGCTCTAGCCCTCGAATCTGGAGGCCGTACGTCCCACACTGCCATCATCGCCCGCGGCCTGCGCTTGCCGGCAGTGATGGAGATTAAGGGCTTTCTGCCTGCTGTGGCGACTGGCGATGTTTTGTTGGTGAACGGGGACGAAGGTCAGCTCATCCTCAACCCCTCCGAGGAACGCCTCAGCAAGTTGCGCCCGCGACTGGAGGAATCGCCGCAAGGAACAATCGAATCCCCTGCTCTGCAAGGAGACGTAGTAATGACCCAGGATGGCTGGCGCGTGTCGCTGCAGGCGAACACGGAGCTGCCCCACGAAGTGCTGGCGGCCAAGAGGTGCGGCGCCGAAGGAATAGGGCTTTTTCGGTCGGAGTTCCTGTTTTTCGCTCATCCGCGGGGCTTCCCGAGCATGAGCGAGCAGTTGGAAACCTATCAGATGCTGGCACACGAGATGGGGCCTTACCCTGTTGCAGTGCGAACCCTGGATGCAGGCGGAGATAAGACTTGGGCTCGTGCCGAGTCAGCCTCAGAGCCAAACCCAAGCATGGGTCTCCGAGGTATCCGTCTGAGCCTTCGTTCGCGGGAGCAGTTTGCCGCGCAAGTCGAGGCGATCATCCGTGCCAGCAGACAAGGAAAGCTCGAAATCGTGCTCCCGATGGTGTCCACCGTGGAGGAGCTCTGGGGGGCAAAAAAATTGATCGAACAGGTACGTTGCCGGATCGAGATGGCGGATGATGAAGCGCCGGCAGCGGTTCCCGTGGGGGCTATGATAGAGGTGCCGGCAGCCGTGCTGACCCTCGACCAGCTGGCGCGAGAGGTCGATTTTCTGTGTGTGGGAACGAATGATCTAATCCAGTACCTTCTTGCCGTCGATCGCGGCAATCCGCAGGTTGCCCACTTGTTCCAGCCTCTCCATCCTTCAATTTTGCAATGCCTTTACCGGATTGCCGCGACCGCCTCGAAGCTTAACAAGCCGGTTCGCATATGCGGCGAGATGTCATCGAACCCGTTCTTTGCCGTGCTCTTCCTTGGCATGGGATACAACCAGCTCAGCATGAACCCTCGATCTATACCTGCGATTCGCAGCTTGGTGCGCAGCATAACTGTTCGTGCGGCCCGCGAGATCGTCGAAAAGGCGTTGGCTCTCGCTACAGCGCAAGCGATTGCGGATTTACTGATTGAGGAGGTCTCGCGTTTTTTGACGATGGACTTGACTGCCTTTGTAAGGGAAATCAGATCCAGCGGCGGATTCTCCGGCTAAGTGCCGGAGAACTGATGATCCTGATTCTCCTTAGCTCTTAGATACGCATGGAGATCAGGCCGGTTTCCCGGCAGTTTCATGGATTGCTTGACGGGAGGAACAGTGCGATAATGTTCAGGCAAAGCTCATCGGCAGCGATTCGAGCGTATGAAATGGCGGCGGGCGATTGCGGTTTCTGCTTTTTTTACAGTTTTTTGATACTTCGCCTCAGGGGCTGCATCTAATTCGGTGTAGGCTTTAAACCAGAGACGGAGAAACGCCAGGAGGCAATCATGCCACGCAAAGTCCTCTTTTTCGTTCTCGTTTTTGCTTTCTGCAGCTTTTATGGGGTCGCAGGGCCGCAAGACGACTTCCGCATCGCCCGGTTGTCCTATCTGGAAGGGCACGTCAGCTTCCAGCACACGGATGAAGTGGATTGGACCGCCGCTAGCATCAATCTGCCACTGCAGCCCGGAGACCGCGTTTATACTGGAGACAACGGCAGGGCAGAGATCGAATTCGATGACGGTTCTGTGCTGCGTCTTGCCGGAAAAACCGACATCGAGATTCTCAGCATGAGGCAACAGCTGATTCAGTTGCGAGTCTTGATTGGTTTGTGCTCCTTGATGAGTCGGAGCAGCGTCGCGTTCGAGATTAACACGCCAGCTGTCGCGTTTACGACCACGCAGAAAGGCAGCTATCGTTTCGACATTGCTGAGAACGGCGATTCCGATGGAATCGTGCGGAAGGGGCAGTTGGAAGCTGTCAACAACCGCTTTTCCCGGCAAGTGAAATCCGGTGAGGTTTTACACGTCCCTGTGGCTGACAACGCGACCGAGGTTTTGTCGCAATACGATCAGCGCGACGCATGGGACGAGTGGAACGACCGGCGTAATGCCGATACGACCGCCTATGAGAGCCGTGCTTACGTTGGCGATCAAGTCTATTATGGGGTTGGCGACCTCGATCGATATGGGCGCTGGGTAAACATTGATGTATACGGTCCTGCCTGGGTGCCCATGGTAGGCGCGGGCTGGTCCCCGTATTGGGATGGTAGATGGGTTTATCGCCCATATTGGGGCTGGACATGGGTATCGTACGAATCATGGGGCTGGCTGCCATACCACTATGGCCGCTGGTATTTCGCTCCCGCCTTCGGATGGTGCTGGATCCCGGGACCGTACTATGGATTCAATTTCTGGTCGCCTGGGCTGGTCCGCTTTTATACGGGAGCCGGCTGGATTTCCTGGTGCGCACTCGGTCCGGGAGACTACTACGACGTCAACAATTTCTTTTTCAACAGATTTAACAGGGCAAACATCTATTATCTCAACGAGCTGCGGTTGATGCAGCGACGGGGTCCTGACCAACTCGTCAACCGGACCACCCCGGGAGCGTTTCGCACCGTTCGTGTGGAGCAGTTTGTGAATGGCAGTCTGGGCGGGAGGGTTGAGCAGATTAGAGGTGCGCAGGACCCGTGGAAAGGCGGGCGCATTGTAGCTGGGAGCCTTGACGTTCGACCGACGGCTAGAAGTTATGCTCCGGCGCCCGAACGGCCCTCCGTGCGTCCTGCGGGTAAGGAGAGGGCAGTTGTAGTTCGCAGCGATCCCGAGGTGTACTCGCGTGCGGACAAGTTTGTTCGCGTCACCAATCCCCAGTTTGCCGCTCCGCGCTCCGGAGCAGGGCAGCCGCAGCCGGCAGTCGGTGGCGGGCAATCAGCAAGAACTGTCACGGTGATTCCGAATACCTCGAATCGGAGAGCTCAGGACGTTCCTGACCGTAATAGCTCGTCTGGACGTACCTATCAAGTCCCCCCGGCAGGGGCTGTGACCAACTCGCAAGGGAACGTACAGAGGACGCCGGAGCGGCAAGGATCGATCCCGCGCGTCCAGCAGCCGCCTTCTTCCGCAGGGCGGATTTCGCCCGACATGTCTGGCCGCACGCCGGGGTATAGTCCTCCTTCTTCGCAGCAATCTTCCTCGTCGCAGGGGGCGGCTTCCTCTTCAGGTTCAAGACCACCGGCTGCTTCACCTCCTCCACCACCTCCTCCGTCGAGCGGTTCGTCTACGGCCAGTCCGACTAAGAAGGAGCCCGCTCGGCAGCTGTCATCTAATTACGCATCACGCGAGCAAGCGACTCAAGTGCGAGCCACTGTCCGGCAGGTGCCGGCGCAAAGCCCTGATCGCAGCCAATCATTTGCCAGCAGCGCGCGGAGTTACAGCTCCTATGCGCCGAGCACTTCTAGCTCCGGTGGCAGCGGTGCTCCCAGCATGCGCGCGCCATCGCGATCCGGCGCTTCGTCCAGCGGGTCAAGATCCACGCCTGGGCGAAAGCGGTGAGATGCCGGCTCTGTCCGCCCTTCTCGAGGGCAGGGTGCCTGTCGAGAAGCGTACTGCAAGGACCTCAAGGACCTCGAAAAAACAAAACCTTCGGGGATCTTGAGGTCCTTGCGTTTCAATCGAGTATGTTGACTCCGAAGCGCGCTGCAGCCTAGAATGCCCGACCTAGGCAGGATCCATGGACGACTTCCGCAGGCTGTTTTCCTTTGTCCGACCGTACCGGCTGGCTCTGGGCTTTTCATTCGCCCTTCTCGCCGGCGCCGGGATACTCGAAGTTCTGACCACGGCGCTGGTGATTCCAATGCTTGATAAGCTCTTCGGCGGGTCGGCTATTGGCGCAAGTGCAGCCCTGCAGCAAGAGCTTCAAGAAAACTGGGTATTGAACGTTCTGAACCGCGGCCTTTCCGCGTTGCCAGGCGGCTATCTCCCCGCGGTAGCCATCGCTTTGCTCATTTTCACCTTCGGCAAGGGACTCTGCCTTTATTACTCAAACTACACGATGAGCTATGTGGGCCAAGGAGTCGTGACGGACCTTCGGAACCAACTCTACCGTCACGTTCTAGGCCAATCGATGGGATTTTTCTCCCTGAATTCCACCGGCCGGTTAATGTCGCGCATGAACAGTGATGTCGAGCAGGTTCAGGAAGCCGTCTCAACGTCGGTTGCCGATCTCCTTCGGGAATCTGTGCTCTTGATTGCATTGATTCTGTGGATTTTCTACCTCGATTGGAGGCTTGCGGCCCTGTCCTTGACGATTGCTCCGGTTGCTCTGATCCTCACGATGGCTATGGGAAAGAGGATCCGACAGGCGAGTGTCCACAGCCGAGAAAACGTTGCCTCACTAAGCGACTTGTTGCAGCAATCTCTCACCGGAATGCGGATCCTGAAGGCGTTTGGGATGGAAGCGCACGAGCAGAAGCGTTTTGAACGAGTTGCCGCGCGCCTCTTCGCTGCGAATATGAAGGCCGCTCGCATCCTGTTTCTCAACTCCCCAGCGATGGAAATTTTGGGCGTGGCGTGCTTCATTCCTCTTCTCTTTTACGCCAACCAGAGGATCAACGTTGACCACACCTTGACTATCGGCATGTTTAGCGGAGGGATTTTCTCGCTCTTCCGCATGTATGATCCGCTTCGCAGGCTGAGCCGACTTCACGTTGGATTCCAGCGCGCCTTCGCTTCCGCATCTCGGATCACAGAGCTGTTTGACACCCATGTGGAGATTCACGACCTCCCAAACGCGCGCACACTTGCGGGCGTCGAGGGCTCGGTTGAGTTCAGGAACGTGGATTTCAATTACCACGGCGCCAGGGGCCAGAGGCTGGTGCTGAGAGACATCAATCTGAAGGTCGAGCGCAACATGGTAGTTGCCCTGGTGGGAAGCAGCGGCTCGGGCAAGTCTACCTTGGTCGGGCTCATTCCGCGCTTTTATGATGTCACCTCGGGCGCGGTGCTGATCGACGGGGCGGATGTGCGCCAGTACACACAGAGCTCATTGCGCAGGAACATAGCAATCGTCACGCAGGAAACCTTCCTGTTCAATGACACGATTCGCAACAACATAGCCTATGGCGACATTGAGGCGTCGGAAGAGAGGATTATGCAGGCCGCGCATGCTGCGCTGGCGCATGACTTCATTGTGCAGTTACCCAAGAAGTACGAGACCCGCGTCGGTGAGCGGGGGCAGCGCTTATCCGGGGGTGAAAGACAGAGAATCTCCATTGCGCGCGCTATCTTGCGCAACGCTCCCATCCTGATACTGGACGAGGCCACGTCGGCGCTGGATTCCGAATCGGAACTGTTAGTGCAACAAGCCTTGGCCAATCTCATGCAGAACCGGACCACGTTTGTCATTGCCCACCGGCTGTCGACGGTCCGGAACGCAGACCTCATCGTCGTCATCGACAAAGGCCGGATCCTGGAAACTGGAACCCATGAGAGTCTCCTCGGATCTAACGGTCTCTACTCGAGGTTTTTCCGCCTTCAGACTGAAGACGTGTTTGCGCAAGGGCAACACGCGGTGGAGGCTGGTTAACAACCATTGCTCTCGCTCGCCATTCGTTGCCGGAACTGGTCGGCGCCATCGGGCACCGCGCGCGGGCCGCGCTGTCCAAGAAAATCCCCGCATGAGGCCGTTGCGGCGGCACGCGAGACGGTGTGACCCGAGCACCTTCGGGATGGGAGGAATCGCAAAGCATGCGTCGGCTGAGACGCTCGGCACGATCCAGATCTCGGTCCCGGGCACCCGGCACCATTGGCCCGAAGATTTGCACGGGCGGAGTCGCAGGCAAGTATCTCGCGGCCACGGCAAAGTCGTTCGCGGAGCCCTGAAGGGAGGAGGTTTCCGCTGATCGCGGCACATCTGCCAGGGGAGACATTCGGGGTCGGGATCGGAATCGCTATCGGCGTCGACCATGGGAACGGCGAGGCACGCATCACACTAAAGGCCGATTCCGATGCCGATTCCGGCCCCGAGAATCACAACTTTGCCGTGGCCCTGGTAAGTATATGATATCGCTTGACGTCTAAGGATCGACAGCGTTAATATTTTTGGATTTTGCCGGCGAGGATTATTGAGAAATGATCCATAGCATGACGGGCTACGGTTCGGTGTCGCTGCAAAGGAATGGAACGACTGTGGCTGTCGAGGTTCGAACTGGGAATCACCGCTTTCTGGATCTGCACTTTCGGTTAGCCCGCGAGTATGGGTTCCTCGAGCCGGAGATCTCTCAGCAGGTGCGCGACACGCTGCGGCGCGGAAGGATCGATGTGGCAGTTTCTATTCAGGCGAGTGTTCCTGCTGAATGCATCGTCAGCGTGAGTACTGCCAGGAGTTACATGGAAGCGGCCGCCAGGCTTCGCGACGAGTTCCACTTGGGGGATTCACTTGACCTGAGGACGCTGCTTACCCTGCCGGGTGTAGTCGTGACTCAGAACCTGCTGTTCTCAGATCAGGCGATGGCCGACGCGGAACTCCGGCTGCTCGTGTGTGGAGCCGTTCGACAAGCCCTCGACACCGTGCTGCAAATGCGGTGTCAGGAAGGGCAAGCTCTCGAGGCCGAGATACGGCTTTATCTGGACGGTATTTGGGACAAAGTGGCATCGATTCGCGCTCACCTGCCGGCGGAGCTGGCCGAGTGCCGGCAGAGATTGGAGGAACGCCTGCAGCATCTGCTCCCTCATGTGACGCTGGACCCTCAGCGATTGGCGCAGGAAGTTGCACTGCTGGCAGAAAAATCAGACGTCTCGGAAGAAATCACCCGGCTGGAGAGCCATCTTGATCAATATGTCGGCGTGCTGAATGACGGCCGGGAGGCAGGTAAGAAAATGGACTTCCTGCTGCAGGAGATGCATCGGGAAGTTAACACAATGTTGTCAAAAACGGGGCACCTGGAAGTGACACGCCTTGGAATTGCGATCAAAGCCGACATCGAAAAATTGCGCGAGCAGGTTCAGAACGTGGAATAGTATGCCCCGAAAAGGCAGCCTGATCATTGTGTCGGGCCCATCTGGAGCGGGCAAGTCCGCCCTCGTGTCAGCCGTGCTGGCGCTGCTGCCAGGGTTGAGCTTTTCCGTCTCTTACACGACCCGGGCTCCGCGCGGCAATGAGCGGGACGGAGTGGAGTACCATTTCATCAGCAAGCCGGAGTTCGAGGCTCTGATTCGAGACGGCGATCTGCTGGAATGGGCAGAAGTGTACGGGAACTACTACGGCACCGCTCGGAAATTCATCGACGACAGGCTGAGCGAGGGAAACGACGTGCTGCTGGACATTGATGTCCAAGGCGCCCGCACCATTCGCGCGAAAAGGCCGGATGCCATTGGTATCTTCATTATGCCACCCTCGTACCAGGTGTTGCGCGCGCGGCTCGAGACCCGGAGGCTCGACAAGGATTACGTCATTGAGCAACGCCTGAGGATCGCGCGCCGCGAGATCACGCACTATAAGACTTACGACTATTTAATCGTCAACGATGATTTTGACGAGTCTGCCAACGAACTGAAAGCCATCATACTGGGATCCCGATGTCGAATGACTTCGCGAGCCGAGTCAGCTGAGTCGATTGTCGCTACGTTTGGAGGATTGGATGCCGAAGATCCCTGAAAATATCGGATCTAAGTATCGTTATATCATCATCGCCGCAGAGAGAGCCAAGCAGCTGCAGAACAAAGCTAAGCCCAAGTTAAAGACCAAATCCACCAAGCCCGCCTATGTCGCGATGCGCGAGGTGGAAGAAGGGCTGATCAGTTTCGAAATTCCTCAGGCGGAGCAGACGCCGGAAAGCTAGGGAGGTGGCCGTGAAGGTCGGTCTCGGGGTGACAGGGTGCATCGCTGCTTACAAGGCGATAGAGGTGATGCGCGGTCTGCAGAAAGCCGGCGTGCAGGTTCAGGCGATCCTCACACGCTCAGCCCGGCGCTTTGTCGGGCCGCTGACCTTCGAAGCGCTCTCCGGTCAGAATGTGATCACCGACATGTTCCGCTCTGGGCGGAACCTGTCGATCGAGCATATCCGGCTTGCTCAAGAAATCCAGTTATTGGCCGTGGTTCCCGCGACTGCCAATATCCTTGGCAAGTTTGCTCACGGCATCGCCGATGATTTTCTTACTACCCTCTACCTGTCCTGCCCAGCGCCCGTGCTGCTGGCGCCAGCCATGAACGCGGAGATGTGGCGGCATCCGGCCGTGGGGGATAGCGTAAGGATTCTCAGAAGGCGCGGGCACCTCTTCGTCAATCCGGAGGAGGGCGCTCTTGCCTGCGGTATGGAGGGCGAGGGGCGGCTCGCCGATACAAACTTAATCACGAGCCGCATTCTGGAAGCCTTGCGGCGCGACGATTCTCTTGCGAAGCAGAAAGTCCTCGTGACAGCCGGGCCGACTGTCGAAGATATCGACCCGGTCCGATTTCTGTCGAATCGCAGCTCGGGGAAAATGGGGTATGCAGTCGCACGGGCTGCCTGGCAGCGAGGAGCCGAGGTGATCCTCGTGTCCGGTCCCACGATGTTGGATCCGCCGGCCGGAGTGCGGACGATCTCGGTTCGTTCGGCAGCCGAGATGAAAAATGCAGTTCTGGAACTCTATCCGCAGGTGAACATCGTGATCAAAGCGGCGGCGGTTGCCGATTACCGTCCGGTTGCCTATGCGCCGGACAAAATCAAGAAAAGCGGGCAGCCTGCCTCCCTTTCGCTGGTGCCGACCGACGACATCCTGGGGCATCTCGGAGCCGCCAAGAAGAATCAAATCTTGGTCGGGTTCACCGCAGAAACTCAAGACCTCGTCAGGCGCGCGCGGGAAAAGATGGCTAGCAAGAACCTGGATTTGGTCGTTGCCACTGATGCCTCTAGCGGCGTCTTCGGTTCAGATTCAGCCACAGTTCACATCTTGCTCCCTACGGGTGAGACTGTGACAGTCGAGAATTGCTCCAAGCTGGAGATTGCCCAGCGGATCCTGGATTTGACGTTGCGCGTCCAGAAGCTGCGCAACGCCGGATCGGCTTCCCATTGATTGTCATTTCCCAATGAAATCCGGCATCGTAACCATCCTTGGGCGGCCGAACTCTGGCAAATCCACGTTTCTGAACGCACTGGTCGGACAGAAAATTTCGATCGTCTCTTCGAAACCGCAGACGACGCGCCACCGCATCCTCGGTGTTCTCACCGAATCTCGAGGCCAAGTTGTTTTCGTTGATACTCCCGGGATCCACAAACCGGAGTACCGCATGAACCGAAGAATGCAGCGCAGCGTCGCGGAGTCCTTGCGCGACGTCGCTCTTCTTCTATTCATGGTAGATGGCTCAATCGCTTTCGGCGCTGGCGAGATCTTTGCCCTGGAGCTGGTGAAGGGGACGCGCCTTCCCGCCCTGCTGCTGATCAACAAGATCGACAGGATCGCAAAGCCGCGTTTGCTTCCGGTGATGCGGCGATATGCCGACGCGTACCCGTTTCTCGATATCATCCCCATGTCCGCGCTGACGGGCGAAAACCGCAGCCTGGTCGTCGACAAGGTGTACGAACATCTTCCCGAAGGCGAGCCGCTGTACCCCGCGGAACAAATTACCGACCGCAGCGAACGCTTCCTTGCTGCCGAATTTATTCGCGAGAAGATCCTGGCCTTCGTTCTGGACGAACTGCCCTACACAACAGCCGTGCTGATCAGGAAGTTCGACGAAACCCAGCGTGAAACCAAAAACCTCGTGGTGGTTGAGGCGGACATCCTGGTTGAAAAAAAGTCCCAGCAGGGTATCATCATCGGCAAGGAAGGATCGCGGCTGCGCGAGCTCGGAACGGCTGCGCGCCAGGCGCTGGAGGAGTTGTTAGGATGCAAGCTGTTCCTCGGCCTGACGGTGCGCACAGTTCCGAAGTGGCGCAATGACGACGCAGTGCTGGACGACCTGGAAATCGGAACATGAACGATATCAAGAAACTGGGCGGCGAACTGCTGGAACACCTGCGTCATTACCGCAATCTGGGGGTGCGCTTGGCGGCGAGAACAACGGCTGCAAGCGGGAAAGGATCGGATGCTCGCAATGCCGGTGCCCAGCATTTGCCGGCGGGTCCTGCTCATCGAAATCCCGCGGTGACGATCCCCAGAACGTCGCTCTTCGACGAACAGGCCTCCGTTTCTGAAGATCTGGAGAAGATCCGGGCGGACCTGGGTGACTGCCAACGCTGCAAGCTGGCGCCCACCAGAACCAACATTGTATTTGGAGCAGGGAACCCGCACGCCGAGCTGATGTTTGTCGGCGAAGCTCCGGGGGCCGACGAAGACGAGCAAGGGCTTCCCTTTGTGGGACGGGCCGGGCAGTTGTTGACCAAGATTATCCAGGCAATCGACATGAGACGAGAGGATGTGTACATCTGCAATATCCTGAAGTGCAGGCCGCCGCAAAATCGTAATCCGGAAGCGGACGAGATCGCGACCTGCCAGCCGTTTCTTTTTCGGCAGATCGCCGCTGTGCGACCGCGTGTAATATGCGCGCTGGGCACCTTCGGGGCGCAGACACTGCTGCGGACCAAGGAGCCGATCACCAGGCTGCGGGGTCATTTCATCGATTTCTACGGCGCGAAATTCATGGCTACGTTCCATCCTGCTTATTTGTTGAGAAACCCGAACGAAAAACGAAAAGTCTGGGAGGACGTCCAAAAGATCAGGGATTACCTGCGTTCCTTTGGAAAGTAGATCAACAGCGTGCCTGCAGCATTCCGCGTGTCGCAAGGATGGATCGTTGCGAGTGCGCATGTGCGTGCGTTCTTGGTGCGCAGTGGAAGATTCCCTTTGCTGCCGAGGCAGAGAGACAGAAGACGCAAAGAAACCACCCTCAGATATGGCCAGTTTCGCAACCGTTGCCGTTCCACTTGGAGTGCGCAAAACCTTTACCTACTTGGTTCCCCGCGCTTTGGAGGGAAAGATCGCTGTCGGCGCACGTGTTCTGGTGCCGTTCGGCCGCAAAGTAGTTTCAGGTTTTGTCGTGGGTTGTACGGCGTCGCCGCCGGCGGGCGATTTCCGCATTCGCTCCGTTCGGGACTTGCTCGACAGCGAACCATTGATCCCCCCGTCGCTGGTGGAGCTTGCGCTTTGGGTCGCCGATTATTATTTCACTGCTCCGGGAGAGGTCTTGCGGGCTCTTCTGCCCGCAGGCAGTCTGGCGGCCGCCGATCGCAAGGTGCGGCTGACTTCGCGTGCGCAGGAACTGCTCTCGGGCGCTCTGCAGCCAACGGATCTCAATGCCAAGGAGAAATTGCTCCTGGAAACCCTGGCGCGCGAAGGTGAGATGAGCCTCAGGAAACTGAGCGCGCTCGATCGGTTGCACGACGCGACTCGGTGGGTGGAGTCGTTAAGCGAGCAAGATCTGGTCCGTGTGGAGGATTATGTCGAAAGGGCGCGGGTGAGCGATAAGATGCAATTGGGGATTGCGGCACGAGCCGCGACCCCTGAAGTCATTGCACGTCTGACGGGTCCGCAGCGCGAGATGTACATGCAACTGCGGTCGGCTGGGAATGTCGTTCCCTTGCAGGCAGCGTTGCGACTGGCGGACGCCAGCCCAAGCATCGCACGATCTCTCGAGAAGAGAGGATTGGTTGAGATCGCGCCCATGAAGATGGAGCGCGTTCCCTTCGAGCTTTCGGAGATCTCCGGCCACCCCGTATTGACGTTCACGCCGGGGCAGCGCGAAGTATTCGAGCGCCTGTGCGCGTGCCTTAATGCTGCCCAAAGCGTCCGCTGCCTCCTTCACGGAGTCACCGGCAGCGGCAAGACTGAGATCTACCTACGCCTGATCGCGGAGGTCATCAAGAACGGCGGCGGCGCAATCCTGCTGGTTCCGGAAATAGGGCTTACGCCGCTGCTCGGCCGGATCGCGGCATCGCACTTTCCGGACCAGGTAGCTTTGCTTCACAGCGGAATGTCTCCCGGCGAGCGCTTTGACCAGTGGAATCGGATTCGATGCGGAGCCGCTTCGGTCGTCGTCGGAACGCGGTCGGCCGTATTTGCCCCTCTGGAGAAATTGCGGCTCATCGTCATCGATGAGGAGCAGGACGGGTCCTACAAGCAGGATGAGTCGCCCTGCTACCACGCGCGCGAGGTTGCCTGGCGCCGCCTCCAGAGTTGCGGTGGCGTGCTGCTCATGGGATCAGCGACTCCCTCCGTGGAAACTTACTACATGGCGAAGGAGGAGTCGGCAATCCTGCCTTTGACCTTGCCGGAACGCATAGAAGCCCGGCCCCTGCCGGAAGTCACCGTGGTGGACATGAGCATCGAGTTTCAGCGACACGGCCGAAAGATGGTAGTGTCCGATAAGCTGCGCGGCGAACTGGAGGAGAATCTGCGGCGCGGCGAGCAGTCGATGGTGTTGCTGAATCGTCGCGGCTATTCCCGCTCGCTCCTCTGTCGCAGCTGCGGGACCGTCTTCTCTTGCCCCGATTGCAGCGTCTCAATGACCTATCATCAAAAGGAAGGGCGGTTGATCTGCCACTATTGCGGCATGGAGAAAAGGACCCCTGACGCCTGCAATAACTGTGGCGGTGAGTATATATATTTCGTCGGCGTGGGAACGGAGCAGCTTGAGGAAATCCTGCGGATGATGTTCCCCAAGGCACGCTTGGCGCGCCTGGATCGGGATACGACCCGGCGCCGCGGAGCGTTGCGGAAGATCTTGTTTGATTTTGCCGACCGGAAACTGGACATGCTGGTCGGCACCCAAATGCTTGCCAAAGGGCACGATTTCCCCAATGTAACGCTCGTAGGTGTCGTCTCGGCTGACGCAGGCCTGTCGTTTCCCGATTTTCGTTCCGCCGAGCGGACGTTTCAGTTGCTGACCCAGGTGTCCGGCAGGGCAGGCCGGGGACGGGTTCCGGGGCGGGTGGTGATCCAGTCGTTCTACCCGGACCACTATGCGCTCCAGTTCGCACGCCGGCAGGATTACTGCGGATTCTACAGGCGCGAGATTGAATTCCGCAGGCTGCTCGGCTACCCGCCGCTGCGCAGCTTGGTGCAAATCCTCATTCATGCCGATACCGCCGAGAAGGGATGGCGCATCGGAGGCAAAGTGGCTGAAGAGGTGAAGTCGAGCGCAACCCGGGCTGGAGCCAAATCGCGACTTCAGGTGCTGGGTCCAGCTGCGGCTCCCCTGGAAAAGCTGCGCGGTCAATACCGCTTTCAGGTACTGCTGAAGGTGACGCCCGGGGGAGATGTAAGCGCGATTCTGCAGGATGCGTTCGCGCGGCTGGGACGGAGCAGAGTGTCGTTGAAGAACGTCCATGTGGATGTTGATCCGCTGTCATTATTATGAACGGCAATAAGGGAACATCCTGCTCTTGTTCACCATGCTTTCGAAATCGCGCGCGAGGAGGGGAAGGCGCGCTACGTTGTTTTTCCGCCGCGCACCATCGGCGCCGGTTTTCCCCGACGCGCAGGACTTCTGATCGCCGGAGACGGGCATCGAAATGATGCACAACCGCAACGATTCTCACACGCATCCTGCAAGCAAGCGAAGCCTGACTCTTGCTCTACTCGTGACCGTTCCGTGGTTCATAGTCGAACTGATCGCCGGGTTTTACACGAACAGCCTTGCTTTGCTTGCAGATGCCGCTCACATGATGACGGATCTCGCGGCGCTGTCGCTGAGCTTGTTCGCGCTGAAAATCTCCGCGCGCCCGGCAACCAATGAAAAGACGTTTGGATACGTGCGAGCCGAAATCCTAGCGGCGCTAGCTAACGGCGTGATCCTGGTCTTGGTCGGCTTGTCCGTTGCTTATGAAGCCTATCACAGGCTGTTTCGACCCCCTGCGGTAAGGAGCGCTATGATGCTGGCAGTTGCAGGCGTTGGCCTGTGTGCCAATCTTGTGGCTGCCCGACTCCTGTCGCGGGGCGCTCAGGAAAACCTGAACCTGCGCGGCGCCTTTCTCCACGTGCTAGGGGATATCATAGGATCGGTGGGAGCAATCAGCGCGGGCATCGTGATGGTGGTCTGGCACTGGTACCTGGCCGATCCCGCGGTTTCGGTCATCGTGGCTGTACTGATACTCTTTAGTTCCTGGCGGTTGTTGCGGGACAGTGTGGACGTGCTGCTGGAGGGAACCCCCCGTCACCTGGACCTGTGCGCAATTCTCGCGGACCTGGGAAGTGTTGAGGGCGTCATTTCGGTGCACGACCTGCATGTGTGGTCCATTACCTCGGGTCTGCCGGCCTTGAGCTGCCACGTGGTGTTACGGCCAGAGGTCGATTCCTTGGAGGCACTCAAGGCGCTCTGCGGTCTGATGCTTGAGCGCCATCGCATCGAACATACGACCATCCAGATCGAAAAGGAAGAGATGATCTTGCCGAAGAGTCGGGTACAGGAGCTTTTTTGATTGAATTTTAGCCGGGGCGGGCTAATATGGATGCATAAGTCGAACTGCAAAATGTGTTCTCTCGCCGTCGCATTCTTGTTTGTTCTGCAAATGACCGCTTGAAGGCTGCGCAATGCTGGCGCAAATGTTTTACTTGAATTGACGATATGAAGATCACGGGATGGCTTCCCAGCCGGGCTTGTGTCCCGCCAAGAGGATTCGGATCTGCAAGAACCATCTATGCGAAAAGCTAGGAGAGGCAATCAATGAGGGAGAGAGACGAGGGGAAACCCCTGAGCGCGCGCCGCGCGTTGGATGATGATTCGCTGCGACTCGAGGACGACGCCGAGCCGCTGACAACGCAATCCCTGGCCACGCTCCGCGAGGGGTACTCCTGGGTCCGCGAACTGGAATCGCGCCACCCCGGCTGGAAGCTTCATCCTGTCGAGGGCTTTGAATTCGCCCTGCCGAAAAAAAAGGTGGTGCAGTCACGGATCTGCCTGATTAGCCTCGCGGGCGTTTACAGCAAAGGGCAGAAGCCGTTCAACACTTCCCCCGGCCTTGTACCTCCACATCTCAGATCCATGCGCTTCCGCGGACGGGGAGATTGGTCCATGCGGGAGATTCCAATGGATTGCGCGGCCTCGGATCTGGCCATTGCGCACGCCCATTATGATCATTCGGACGCGGACGAGGATATCAACTGTGTGTTCCCGCTTGCGCGTCTGCGCGAGCTGGAGCTGGAAGAGCTCATCGGCAGCTGTGCTGAGGCGCACTATTCCATGATGGGCTACGCCCCCGACGTTGCTCCGATACTCAAGACCACCGCGCACGATATCATCCCGCGTTTGCGCAAGCAGGAGGTTGATGCCGTGGTGGTGAGCGGCGGTTGCGAGCTGAGCCATCAAACGGGGGCTCTCGTTCAGCGCTCAATCGAAGCCGCGGGCATCCCGACCGTGAGTGTCTCCACCTGCCCCGATATCACGTATCGCCTGCTTGTGCCGCGCGCGGTGGCGCTCCGCTTCCCGCTCGGCAATCCATTCGGCGCGCCTATGGACGCGCCCATGCAAGCGCGGATCCTCAAAGATGCCTTACTGCTGCTCGACTCGGTTCAGACACCGGGCGAGGTCGTAGCGCTGCCTTACGAATGGATCAAATTGTAGGATTTGGATCCTGCCCATTGCCCGAAGAACAGTCAGCTCGACGAATGCCTGCGGGGAAGTGCGTGTCGTCGGGACCCGGACAGTTCAACCACCCCTGTTTTCTGCGCGCTTTCCCGGAGCGCGCCGCTCATTTGCCATCCCGTGAATTATCGGCTCAGACCGTTCACTCCTCCGGAGGCGGTGGCGACGGGGGCAAATCGACCGGAGGCTGATAGGTCGGCGGCGGACCCTGCACCTTCCGCTTCTCAAAGATCGCGACACCTAGCACTCCGCCCAGCATGGCAACCAGGGCGTAGAGTACCACATTGATCAAGCCGGCGAACACCATAAGGGCGAAATGCGGGCCGCCGCTGTCCGACATCGCGGATGTCAGGAGATCGCGCCATTCCGGAGGCAGGTTCAACTCGTTCAGCATCTGGCGCACCTCCCCAGGGCCCCACATGCCCATGCTGGCCATCAGCATCTGGATAGGAATACTGAAAAGAGTGGAAACAGCGCCTCCGATCGCTCCCGTGAGGAGACCCAGTACGATTCCAGTTCCCAGCGTTACCGGGCTCGGCGAACTCCTTACATACAGATTCGCCGCCAGGATTCCCCCTCCAATCATCCAGGCACAGCACATACAATTGAGAGGCGGAACCGCCGAGAGAATCCCCAGAAGCACGCCCCCGATCAGCGCTGGCTTCAACATTCCGTTCTGATTCATGAGAGGCCTCCTACTGCATCAGCGTCATGACGGCTGCGCTTCCACGGGGCTTCGTGTGCCAACTCCGCCAGGGCTGACGCCAGAAGCGAAGAGAGCATGGCGCCGAAAAGCATGCCGCTGGCAACACGGCTGGCCGGAGTATTGCGCCACAGTCCCGCGAACGGCA
>Ga0315282_10006899_pt1 | contig 18831 bp, 10 predicted proteins | sample YL17G07_20_MG_FD_203693 | JGI IMG/M metagenome (GOLD analysis project Ga0315282, IMG submission 203693) | Sediment microbial communities from Yellowstone Lake, YNP, Wyoming, USA - YL17G07_20 | ecosystem: Environmental > Aquatic > Freshwater > Lake > Sediment | place: USA: Wyoming | collected...
CGCCGCCACCGGCGGCAAGGCAATCGGCACATTCTCGGCCGGGTCGGTGAACAACGCCACCATCACCGCCAACGCGGGCGGAATCGGCACACTGACGGCCCTGGAATGGCTCGACGCCGACCCGGACGCGGACATCACGACCCGCTGGATCGGCACGATGAACATCACCGGCCGGCTTGCCAACGCCTACCTGAAGCTCGACGCCATCGCGGGCGACTTCCAGGCGGACATGACGCTCTCCGGCACCGGCGCGCCGCTGAACAAGGTCCTCGGCACGACCACCATCAAGGGCGCCGCCTCCGGCGACTGGGTTCTCACCACCGGCGCCACCGGCACGATTACGGTCGGCTCGACGGCCGGCACATTCAGTCTCCTGGCTCCCGGGCAGGTCGCGGGCTTTACGTCCAACGACAGCATTCAGGGCATTCTGTCGGCCCAGTACTTCGACAGCATCAGCGCCAAGGGCCTGGTGACCGCCGCGATCACCGCCACCGGCGCCGCCGCCACCGGCGGCAAGGCCATCGGCACCTTCTCGGCCGGGTCGGTGAACAACGCCACCATCACCGCCAATGCCGGCGGAATCGGCACACTGACGGCCCTGGAATGGCTCGACGCCGACCCGGACGTGGACATCACGACCCGCTGGATCGGCACGATGAACATCACCGGCCGGCTTGCCAACGCCTACCTGAAGCTCGACGCCATCGCGGGCGACTTCCAGGCGGATATGACTCTCTCCGGCACCGGCGCGCCGCTGAACAAGGTCCTTGGCACGACCACGATCAAGGGCGCCGCCTCCGGCGACTGGGCGGTTGCGGCCGGTGACACGGGCATTATCGGCGTCGGCTCGACGGCGGGCGGTTTCGCAATGGACGCGGCGGGGCTTGTCGCCGGCTTCAATAGCGGCGGCAATTTGCTGGGAAGCCTGACGGCGAACAAGTTCACCGCCATCACAGCCAAGGGCAATCTCGGCGCGGGCATTCACCTTACGGGCGACCCGGCCCGGCAGGACACGACGATCGGCACGCTGACGGCGGGCACGATCGGCAACCTGGTGCTGGACATTGCCGGCAGCATCGGCACGCTGACGGCGGGGGTTGTGACGGACGTTTCGCTGACGCTTTCGGGCGGCATCACCACGATGACCGTCACGGAGTGGAACAACGCCGACGGCCAGGCCGACAAGATCACGGCCGGCTGGATCGGCACGATGACGACCCGCAAGGATTACAAGCTCCCGGCCGTGCAGGGCGACTTCGAGGCCTCACTGGACCTGACGGGCGTGGGCGCCCCGCTCGGCAAGTCTCTCGGCACAGCCACGATCGCCGGAAGCGTCAAGAGCGAGAATTCCGACGCCAGCGGACTTAACTGGAGCTTGGCCGGGCAGGCGGGCGCGGTGACTATCGGCGGAGCCGTGGACGCCCTGACGGTCCGCGCGGGCAAGATGACCAGCTTCCAGGCCGGCGCGGTCAACGACGCCGAGTTGATCGTCGATGACGTGCTCGGCTCGGTCAAGGCATTCAACTGGAGCGCCGGGAAGATCGAGGCCGACAGCATCGGCACGCTTTCCATCACCGGCAGCACGGTCGTCGGGGCGCCCGTGACGGGCGACTTCACCACGGATCTGACGATCAAGGGCCTCAATGCCGCCAAGGGCCCGCTTCTGGCCACGGCCACGATCGCCCACGACGTTACCGGCGGGGTATGGACCATCGGCGACGCCGCCATGCATGCCTTCACGGGCAACACGGTCACCACCATCACGGTCAACCACGACGTGACTGGCGGCACGTGGATGATCTTCGGCAACGCCGGCACGATCAACATCAACGGCACGGCCAGCGGCAGCATGATCCGCGCCTCGGGCACGATCACCGCGCTGACCCTCGGGGCCACCAACGGCAGCGAGTTCCAGGCGGGCGTTACGGCCGACAAGGCCTCGGCGGACATGCCGGTCAGCGACGTGGACCCGGCCGCCGCGATCAAGACGGTCACCGTCAAGGGCTGGTACGTCCCGGCAACCCAGCCCCAGCAGTTTTTCGTCGAGAACAGCAGCTTCCTGGCCGGGCAGTTCGGCACGGTGAGCTTCACTAACGCCGACGGGATGGACTCGTTCACCATTTACGTTCCCGACCCGGCGACGGACGTAACGAGCGTCAAGAACACCGACAACCGCAATTCCGCCAACACCTGGACCTGGCCAAGCGCCACGTGGGTCGGCAAGGCGCCGGTGACAGCCATCGGCGCCGTCTCCGACACCTTCGCCGGCGCGTACGCGGGCAATGCCCTGACAGACGACAACATCCAGAACGGCGTGGCGATCATACAGCGAAAGGGCACCATAACCGTCGCGGACGGCGGGGGCGGCAACTACACGGTCACCCTGGCCGACAGCACGGGCCAGGGCATGACCTTCGACGCGACGCGGGCACCCGAGGGCGACCAGATCCAAAGCGACCGCCTCGTGTCACTTGGCGACGGCAACCTGGTGGACTTCGTGATGGTCTCCGACGGCCGGAACATGGCCATGGCGATGATCGGGCAGGAGACCGACAACCCGGCGGACATCAGCCTGAGCGTCACAAGCTGGACGAACACGCCGTGGTCGCTGCCCGCGGCCGACTGGGTCGGAACGTGGGACGGCAACTACTACAGCGATCCCAGCCTGGGTGCCACGACGGATGGCTTTACCAGGACCGACGTGGAGTTCACCATCACGCGGGTGGGCACGACCAACACGCTGATCCTCACCATGCCCGACGGCACGGCCATCCAGGCGACACTCAGCGGCAACACGCTGAAGTTCACCGGCTCGGTCGTGATAAACGGCATGCGATGGCACGCATTGCAGGCGTCGTCGGACGGCACGGGCATGTCATTCGTGGTCGTGGCGTCGGAAATCGCCGACCCGGCGGACGTGTCGGTGACCGTAGGGCTGGCGACGAAGGCGTGACCCCCGGCCGAAAAGAAGGTCTTAGGTCATAGCTCTTAGGTCCTAGGGTGGCAGTGCCCGAATCGCGGCTGTAGGGATTCTCGACGATTACGTTGCACGCAGAGAACCCACGGCGCCCAAAGAGGTGGCTGATCGCAGTCCCAAATGAACCCTTGGCCCCGCGATAAGCCGAGGACAAGGACCGTTGCCCGGCCCGACCAACACTCGCAAGAACCCGCCAGGGCGACGTTCACTCCGCGCGAACCCCCTAGGACCTAGGAGCTAAGACCTTCTTCTCTCGCTCGCTGCTAAAGGAACTTCGACCAGTCGGGGCCTTCGAGGCCTCCGCGCAGGGGGGTTTTTCGTTTCTTCTGCGGCGCGGGCGCCTCGACCTGGATCTGGATGCCTTCCTCGATGCCCTCGCCGGTGAAGTTCGGGTCGCTGCGGAGGGCCTTTATCGAAAGGCTGATCCGCCGCTGCTGCTCGTCGACGCTCTGGACCTTGGCCTTTATGAGTTGGCCTTCCTTCAGCGCCTCGCTGACGTGGCGGAGGCGGTTCTCGGATACTTCGCTGACGTGCACGAGGCCCTCGACGCCCGGGGCGATCTCGACGAACGCGCCGAACGATTCCATCCGCTTGACCACGCCCTCGGCCACCGATCCCGCCGGCCAGCGCACCGACGCGCCCACCCACGGGTCGTCGCCGACCCGCTTGATCGACAGGCTGATTCGTTTTCGCTGCGTGTCCACCGCCAGCACGCGAAGCTGCGGCGTGTCGCCGACGGCGAGGACCTCGCTGGGGTGCTTGATCCGCTTCTCGAACGACATCTCGCTGATGGGCACGAGGCCCTCGACGCCGGCCTCGAGCTCCACGAAAGCCCCGAAGTCCGCCAGCTTGGTCACCCGGCCGGTGACGAGGGCGTCGGCGGGCCATTTCTCGGCCGCGCCAAGCCACGGGTCCGGCTGGACCTGCTTGAGGCCCAGGCTGATGCGGTCGTTTTCGCGGTCGAGCTTGAGGATCATCACCTCGACCTTCAGGCCGACCTGGACGATTTCCTTGGGGTCCTCGACGCGGCGGTGGCTCATGTCGCTCACGTGCAGCAGCCCGTCGACGCCGCCGAGGTCCACGAACGCCCCGTAAGGCATGATGCTGCGGACGGTGCCGGTGACGATCTTGCCCTCGGCCAGTTCGGCCAGGACCTTCACGCGCATCTCGGCGGCCTGGGCCTCGATCACCTTGCGGCGCGAGAGCGTGACGCTCTTTCGCTGGCGGTCGACGTCGATGACCTCGCACATCATCTTGGTGTTCATGTACGGCGAGGTGTCCTCGGTGCGGGCCATGTCGATCATGCTCATGGGCATGAAGCCCCGGATGCCGTTGAACTTGAGTTCCAGCCCGCCGGTGTTGGCGCCGGTGACAAAGGCCTCGACCAACTGCCCGGGCTTGATCGAGCCCCACGTGGCGGCCACAACGGCGCCCTCGCGCGAGAGGATGAGCAGCCCCTCGGCGGGGTCGTAACGCTCGACGGTGACCTCGATGCTGTCGCCGACCTTCGGAAGCGCCTCGTCGCCGAACTGGGCGGCCTGGATCACGCCCTGGCTCTTGGCGCCGAAGTCCACGAATATGTCGTCGCGCTGGATGTCGATGACCGTGCCGGTCCGCACGCCGTCGGCCTTTGACGACCGTTGGGCCTGTGGGGCGCTTTCGACGTCGAGCATGTCTTCGATGCTCATGTCGCCAAGGGCCTCGTCGAGCTCCTTCTGAAGCTCGGCGTCGAGTTGATTGTCGGTGCGGTGAATGTTGCCGCGGTCCTGCTTGTTGATGCTCATGCTAACTCCTCACTTCAACCAATTCTGCCGTTGCGACCGGTTAGCGCCCGGCGCGGAATCGGGAATGTTATCCGCCCGACGCCCGCCGGCCAAGAAGGAAACGCACGTATTCATGCACGCACGGCGGCGGCCGGACGCCTCCAAGCACGCACGAAGATGATTATCGGATACTCATGACGGCGGGTTCGCTATTTCGGCGAAGGTTCCCTTGCGCCGTTGGTATATAAGTCTATCCCTCCGGCGCGAATCCATCGGGCCTTGCAGATGACCTTTCGGATCTCCTGGACTTCCGCGGCCGGCAGAAGAGATGCCGCGGCCTGGCTTGGTTTGGGTTTGCAGGCGGTGCATTCGACCGACCCTGTGGAGCCGCAGGCCTGGCATTCGACGACGCCCGAGCCGCCGCACTGGCCGCACAGGCCGAGAACCCTGACGGTCCCATTGCTGTCCAGCCCGCGCAAAACCCCGGCGCCGCCGCACTTGGGGCAAGGCACGTGGCCGGAGCCGTTGCATCGGCTCGCCGTGCAGGGCGCCAGCCGCGTGTCGCCGCACTTGGGGCACACGCGGGCAGCCTCGCCGGCCGCGGCGCGGCACTCCGTCGCGATCTTCTCCAGAGGACTCGGCAGGGCGACAGTCAGCGAAAAGACATTCGGGTTGGCCGTCGCCTTGTCAAGCAGCCCGGCGGCGAGCCGTGGTCCGATCTCCAGGTACAGCCGAAGCCCGCGGGCAAGGGCGTCCAGCGCGTCGGCGTCGCGATGTAACTGCCGGTTGCGCAGCACGGTGAGTTCGCCCAGGGCCGCGGCGTCCGGCGGACCCGCCAGGAGCCTTCGCAGCAATCCTGCCGCACGGGCGGCGTCACTGTCATTGGCAGGCTGGACCCGGACAACCACTGGCGTCAAGTCCGCCGCCGGCTCGGCCGGCTCGGATTGGGGCCGCGGCGGCGCCAGAGCAGGGGTAACCAGGGCCGCATTGCCTGCCGGTCGCGTCGCCGGCGACAAGGCGCCTCCACCCGCCGGCCCGGTCGCCGCCGGTTGGGCCCGGACCGACGCGGCAAATACCAGCCCCGCCGCCAGGGCTGCCGCACAGGATATGCTCTTGATGTTCATGCAATTGGCTGCCTGTTGAAGACCGCTGAGCCGCTAGGGCTTCGCGGGACCAAGCTGCTCCAGCAGGACCAGGTCATGGAACGCCAGTTCCCGCAGTTCGTCCAGCACGTTTGTCGTCGCGGCTATGACCTTCTCGTGTGCCAAGCGCAGGGAACTGAGTGCCGCGTCGATTTCCGGCCGCCCGTCGGCCTGGCGCACGAGCACCTCCAGCACCCATCCGGCCTGGTCCAGCCGCACCGCCGCGGCCTGCAAGGCGGTCTTGGACGCCGCCAGGCGGGCCATTGCGTCGTCCTCGACGGCGTCAAGCTGGGCGGTGAACTTGCCCGCCGCGTCGGCTGCGCGGGCCAGACGGGCAAGCTCATTGGCCATGGCCTCGGCAGCCACCGCCAGTTCGTCGCTGGTGACCGGCGCGGGGATCTTCGCCGCGCCCGCGACTGGGGCCGCAAGGGCGGGCCTGGCATCCGGCGCCGTGGTCGGCCCGGCCTGGCCCGCGGGCTTGAAGTTCCTCAGCATCCGGCCGGTGATGTCGGCGTAATACACGAAGGCCGCCAGGAGCTTCTCGGTCTGCCCGTCGGGCAGCCATGCCACCTGTGGGACCTTCTTGGCGCCGATGGCCCTGTCCATCTGGCCGGGACCCCAGCCCACCGACTTCGCCGCGGCCTGCCATTGCGCGGCCGCCGCCTTTCGCTGGGCGGCAGTGTGGCTGATGGGCAGCAGGTAGTTCTCCCGGTCGGTGCTCCCGGCCAGCCCCGTGCCGTCCAGCAGCGTCATTACTATGCCGTTGGCCACGGCATTGGTCCTGGCGGGCTCGATCAAGGCCGCCAGCCTGCCCGGCACTCGCGGGTCGTCGATCTTCGCCAGCGCCAGCAGGATGCGGTTGATGACCGTGATGTCGCCGGAGTTGCCGGACCTTGCCAACTCGTCAAGCCGCTCCATGAGCAATTCGCCGGCCGGAGGCCCGCCGAGCCGCTGGAGGACGTCGATAGCCTGCAACCGCTCACCGGAATCCAGGCTGCGAAGGCCCTTTCGCAGCGCGTCGGCCGTGTTGGGGTCCAGGCCGAGGGTCGAGTCGATCACCGCGGCGACGACGCCGTCGGTCAGCACCACGTCGCGCGTCAGCCGGGCCGTCCTGGCGGCCTGGTCGCGCTGCGAGAGCACCGCGCTCAGCTCGCGGTCCAGCGAGTCGGTGTGCAGCGCGAGGCGTTCGGCGCGGGCGGCGCAGGCGAGCATCGTCGTTGTCATGTCGGCCAGAAGGGCCTCGTCGGCGTACTTGCCCGACCATGTCCGGCGGACCGCGAACGCCAGGGCCGCGTTGATCGCCCCGGGCGCCGCGGCCTGGTCGGGCCTGGTGGCCGGAGCGGTCTGGGCGGCGGCGCCGGCGCGAATGACTTCCCTCATCGCCTCGGCGGCCTGGCGGCGGCGCAGCGGACTGTCCAGAGGCATCGCGCGAAGCGCGTGGCCCTGGGCAAGACCCATCGCGTCGGCCAGTGTGGCCACGGCCCTGCCGGCCTGGGCGGCGTCCGCGGCCGCGCCGGCCGCGTCAGCCAGGGCCAGCCTGACAATGTTGCCAAGCGCGGGCTGGAAGGTCGCCTTGGCGGCCGCCGAGTGCAGCGCGGCCTGGGCCTTGTCGGATCCCGGCCGGTTTGGGTCGCAGGCCATCGCGGCCAGTTCGGCGGCCAGCGGGCCGAAGCGCGCGGCGTCGGCCCGTTCGGCATAAATGTCCAGGCTGCCGCCGTCGACAACGGCGTAGGCCAGTCGTTTTGGGTCGTTCACCGGGTCGGTCGGCGCGGCGGCCACGCTCTCCCGCCAGGTCCGCCAGCAGCGGTCCAGCAGCAGCAAAACCTCGTCAGGATCGTTGGCATCCTGGGGCGCAGCCTCGCGCAGCAGCACCGCGCCGGCCAGCAGCCCCAGCGCCTTGCGGGCCTGGCCGCCAATGCGCCAAGCCCCGCGTACGGAGGAGTTTGCGTCAAGAGCCCCGCGTGCGGCGGCGAGACGGCCTATCAGCGCGGTTACAGCCGCGTCCTGGCAGGCCGGCGATGCGGGCGGACAGCCCAGCACGATCTTCAGCAGCATCTCGGCCGAGACGGTCTCCCGCGGCGTGCCGCCGAGGACCATTATGCGAGCGACGGCGCCGAAGGCGGCGGTGCGGTCCTCGCTGCCGGTCTTGTCCAGCAGGCCGCGAATCTTGTCCGGGTCCGCCAGAGCGGCAAAGGCCGCGTCGAGCACCAGCGGACGGCGAGGCTCGCTCGGCGCGGCGGCTGGAGTGTTGTTCGCCTCGACTCCGCCGGTCCCCGAAGCGCCCGCGACGAGGGAATTGCCGTCGGCGCCAACGCGCGACCATCGCCTCGCAAACTGCGGCCAGAGCGCCGCCGCGGCCAGCAGCGACATCCCAACGACAATGCCCGCCACCAGCAGGCCGCCCCACCACCCTTGCCGGGCAGGCCCCTGGCCCAAAAGCGGCGCGGACGGCTCCTGCTCGGCCGCGGCCGAACGCGCCACCGAGGCAACCCCCACCGCACCCGCGGCTTGGACTCCGCCGTGCCCGCTCGCGGGGCCCGCCGCGCGGTCCTCCCCAAGCCGCCGCGCCAACTCGTGTCCGGCGGCGGCATCGCCCCCGGCCGAGGGGCGAATATAATCGTCGATCACCTTGCTGGCCGCGGCGACGCTCAAACCCTCCGCCGCCGCCAGCGACAGCAGGCGCTTGCGGTCCATCTCCGTCGCGTCGGCCATTGGGAACATCGCCAGCAACCGCAGCTTGAACTGGGCGACAAGCGACGACTCGTCCCGCTCGCCACGGGCAGCCCCCAGGGCCGAAAGGCGATCGTCGATCGCCGACCGCGCCGCGCCGGCATCCATGCCGAGCCGTTGGGCAAGCGTCACGAGCTTCCGCTCGTCGGCGCCGCTCAGCAGCCCGCCGCGAACCTCCATGTCGACGGCCGCGAGAAAGAACGCCATCACTTCGGCCGGCTCCCGCCCGCGGTGGCGGTCGCCGGTCCCGGCCGGGTGGGCAGGCGCCCCGGTCAGGCCGGTCTGGCCATGTTCGGCCGGGCCATGCCGCTCGAACACCGCGCCGGACGGGCTGGGAATGTGCTCCAGGATATATCGGACATCCTGCCCGGCCATGCCCGCGCCGCGCAGCCGCCCGGCCAGTTCGTCGCGCCTGTTCAGCGGCACCATGCCGTCGGGACCGACCATCGACCGCACTATCGCGCGGCACTCGGCCACGATTTTGCACCGCTGCTCAACCTTCAGTTCGTCCTTGTGGGCCTTTGCCCGGCCCAGAAGCCTCTCGTTGTACTCGTATCGCCGATGCGGGTCGCGAAGGATTTCAGCGGCGGCGTCAAGCTCGCGCTCGATCGCCGCGACGACGGGAATGAACTGCGGGCCGGGAATGTTGTGCCGCACGCGCAGCTTCTGCGCGGCCAGGGCCTCGTCGACCAGGTGTCCGGTGACCATCCGCGGGTCAATCGCGAGCAGATGGTACGCCGTCGGCTCGACGACCGATTCCGGTATGCCCAGAAGCTTGTAGAAGGCCGGGCCGTAGATCATGGTTCACTCGCCGGCAACGGCCGGGCCATCGATCGCACGCACCCGGCGCCGCCGCCGGCTCGCCCGTGCCTCGGGGGCCCGCCGTATCTAATAATACCACGCCCGCCACATGGCGACGGCGCGTATTTTCCCCAATTCGCCGATACCAATCAAGCGCCCCGGCCAGCCGACGGCTCTAACTTGCGGCTCTTCAGCAGGAAGGATCGCGTATTGGCGAGCAGGCACTTGACCGGACCGGCGGGGGATGGGAACGTAGAGCAGTGCCGGGAAGGTTGTGCCAGGGTCGGAGGCGCTTGGGGCCGGGCTCCGGCCGCCTTTGTGGCGGCTGGGCGGCAGCCGGATTGTCCCGAGGCTTTTCGCCTGTGCCGCCGCCGAGCACGAGGGCATGATGCGTACGTGGAAACTGACCGCGTGGGCGGTTCTGGCAGCGGCTGGGATCGCGCCGTTGGTGAGCGGCGCTGCCGACGCTGCACCGGCCACGCAGCCGGCGACGGCGCCTGTTTCCGATCTCGGCCGGACCAATCGGCTGCTGCTGGTAGTCAGCGGCGCCTCGGCCGGCGGCCTGGCGCTGGGTGAGATTCCGATCCCCGTCGAGTGGCGAGGCACCGACGGCAACGCGCCGGGGGACTTCGAGGCAAAGGCCGTGTCGGCGGGCAAGGACGTGCCGGTTCAGTTGATTCCGCCGATGGACAACGAGGCGGTCAACTGGCTGGTGGTGCTCAAGCTGCCCGGCGGCGGCTCCTGCGAGGTGGACCTTACGCTCACGAGCTGCGCCCGCAAGAGCAAGGAGACCTCGCACGTCGAGGCCGTCTGCGGGCCCGGCGCCACGGTCGGCCACGACGCCGCCCAAATGGGCGGGCTGCCGCGGTACATACGTTTCGGCCGCAACGGCAGGATCTTCGACACGTTCCTCTGGAACGACCGTGTTCACGACCCGGCGACAGGCTCGCGGATGCTGCGATACTGCCCGCGGGCCGAACTGCGGGTGCTGACTCGCGGCGGGCTCGTGGACGCCGTCCGCGTGCGGAGCGACTACAGTTCGCCCGACGGCAATCAGCCCGATTCCTGGCCTCAGGCGACGTACGACTGGATCTACTTCCGCGATCTGCCGCTGGCGTACGTCCGCGCGACGGTCGACGAGGTCAAGCCGAGGGAATGGTCCGAGCTGCACTTCCTGGAGCTCAATTGGCCTGACGAGCAGTTCGCCCGCTGGGCGGGCGGGGAGCCGAACCAGGCCGGGCAGTTCTCCGGCTCGCGAAGGAGCTTCACGCTGGGCGACTGGGCCCTGGTCCGCGACGGCGCCGACGCGATCGGCATGATGCGCGGCGGGCAACTCATGTTCCACGACGGGCGCGGCGGGCACGGCATGTACCTCCACGCCGCCAGCGACCAGGCATGGCAGGGCTGGTCGGGCCGGCCCAAGACGTTCTCGGCCTGGATGTGGATCGGCCAGTCCGACGACCCCGTCGCCGCCGTGCGCACAAGCCTGCGGTCCCTGCCGACCGACGCGCAAATCCTGGCCTCGCCGCCGGCGCTGCACCGGCGGATCGCCGGCGCCCGTGCGGCCGTGATGAAGCTGCCCGATGCGCCCGCGCGGCGGGCGGCAATAATGGACGTCGCCCTGGCCCAGAGGTACGAGGCCCTTGGCCTCTGGGACGAGGCCGCCGCGTGCCTCGACGCCAACAGCCCCACCGACCGGCTCGTCGGGGGCGATCTGGCGGTGGCGGCTGAGACGTTCCCCGGCGGGGCCGGCGTGGCGGCGCTGATGGACCTCGCCGGCGGCAAGGACCTCTCAGCAGTGCTGCCCGAGCCGCTGTTCACGATCACCATGCGCAACACGGCCACCGGCGAGATCATCGTTGTGGACGCCGACTGCAACTGGCTGACGGTTCGCAAGTCCGCCTCGCCTGGCCAACTCACGATGAACTGGTCGGATCCCAACGAGCCGATGCTCACCGGGCTTGGCGTGTTGGTGACGTGCCGGCCGGTCGAGCCGTCGCCCGCCGCGGCGGCCGCGGCGCCGGGCGGGCTGGCATGGCGAATCCGCGTGAAGAACCCCTGTGCCGGCTGGGCGGTGTGGAAGGTGACGTTCCCGCGTTTGGCGCTGCGCCCGATGGGCGTCGACACCCGCGTGCTGATCCCCCAGGGCTGCGGCGTGCTGCGGCGAGACATATGGCGGGCCGGCCTGCACTACAAGGGCACCTATCCCGGCGGATGGACGGCCATGCAGTTCCTGGCCGCGTACGACCAGGCCCAGCGCCGCGGCCTGTACGTCGCCGACTGCGACCCCAACGCGTCCGTAAAGGGAATCGCCGCCGAGACGGACCTGACGCGCCGCCGGCTGATCATCTCGTGGGACCACAGCCCCGCCGGGATGACCGCGGCCGAGCGGGACTTCGCCCTATCGGCGCCCGTCGAGTGGCGGCCGCTGAGGGGCGACTGGTTCGACGCTTCGATGGTGTATCGCGACTGGGTCCGCCGCTGTGCAAGCTGGCAGCCGAAGCTCGGCCCCGACGGGCGCCAGGACACCCCGATGTGGATGCGCGAGCTGTGCGTCTGGAGCCAGGTCAATGGCGACCCCGACACGGTCGTGCCCGAGGCCGGCGCGTTCGTCCGGGCCATGGACCTGCCGACGGGCCTGCACTGGTACAGGTGGCACAAGATTCCCTTCGACAACGACTACCCGCACTACTTGCCCGCCCGCGACGGCTTCGCCAAGGCCGTCGCCCAGATCCAGGACCATAGCGCCAAGCCCGCGTACGTCATGCCGTACATCAACGGGCGACTGTGGGACACCCGCGACCGCGGCGCGGCGGACTTCAAGTTCTCCCGCGTCGCCAGGCCCGCCGCCGCCAAAGACGTCGAGGGCAACGTCTATATCGAGACCTATAAATCGAAGGAGGCCGACGGCTCGCCCGTGCGCCTCGCGCCCATGTGCCCCTCGACGCCGCTGTGGCAGCGGACGATCAAGGACCTCGTCCTGAAGCTGATGGACGACGACGGCGTGCGGGCGGTGTACGTCGACCAGGTGGCCGCGTCGGCGCCCAAGCTCTGCTTCGACCCAAACCACCCCCACCCCGCCGGCGGCGGAAACTGGTGGGTCGAGTCGTACGGGCAAATGCTCTCCGAACTGCGCCGGCAGATGCCCGTCGGCAACGCCCTGACCACCGAGTGCAACGCCGAGCCGTACATGAAATGGTTCGACGGGTACCTCACGTGGCACTGGCAGCACGACGGGCAGGTGCCTGCCTTCCCGGCCGTGTACGGCGGGGCGATCCAGATGTTCGGCCGGGCGTACCGCGGCGGACCGACGAAGGACCTGGCCCTGCGGATGAAGGCGGGCCAGCAACTCGTCTACGGCGAGCAGATCGGGTGGATCGCTCCCGGCGTGGTGGCCGAGCCGGAGAACCTGGCGATGCTCAAGCAGATGGCGCACGTGCGGTATAATCTGCGGCGTTTTTTTTACGCCGGTCAGATGGCCCGCCCGCCGGCGCTGCGCGGGATCATGCCGACGGTCACGGCCGACTGGCAATGGAACGGCCCCTGGCCGGTAACCACCGACGCCGTGCTGACCGGCGCCTGGGAACTGCCGGGCCCCGGCGCCGCGCCGGCCGCCTCGCACGGCCCCGCGCCGGCCGAACGGAAGCTCGCACTGATCTTCGTCAACGTGTCCGACAAGCCCGTCGAGGCCGAACTGGCCTTCGACGCCGCCGCGTACGGCCTGGCCACGGGCAAGCTTACCGAGACGACCGTGACCGCCGAAGGCGAAACCGCGCCGCGGCCACGCGAAGGCAAATTCACGGACAAGCTTCGCTTCGAGCCCGGCAAGGCCTGGGCATGGGTGATCGGCCCGTGATGCGCAGTTGCTGATCGCGAAATGAGGATGCCCTACCGCCGGGTGCCCTCGAGCTTCCACTTCTCGAACATCAGCGGCAGCATTTCGTGCAGGAGCGAGAGGTCTTCCTCGTCCAGGTAGGGAGAGAGGTTCAAGTTTCGCGGCACGCGGTCGAGGCGTTTGGCGGCCACGCGGCGGAAGTGCCTGAGAATGAAGTCGTGATACGGGGCCCACTCGATGCCCGCCTCCTGCACGGCCGACCGCTCGACGAGCAGGGCGATCTGGTGGGCGTGGTCGTAGCGGATGTCGAGCTTGTCGAGCATGGCGATCTCGACGGCCTCGTGAAGGACCAGGAACGGGTCGATCTTGACGCGGCGCCCGCGGTATGCAAACGTCTTGGGCAGGTTGCGGTCGATGAAGATCGTCCGCCCCGCCCGGCTGTAACCGGCGATGTACGGGATGTCCCAGCGACGATCCACGCGGACGCGCTTGAGGATCTCGGCTATGGCGGCCTTGACGGCGGGGTAGGTGATCCTCTCTCCCTCGTCGTCGAACTCGGGAGTCTTGGCCGGCGGCGCCTTGCGCACGCGGGCTCGCTTCCTGCCGGCGCCGCGCGGTTTTGCGATCTTTGCCATGCACGACCCTTTCGACTGCCCGAACCAAACGGAATCAACGCCCGGACATTCTACAGGCAACACCCTGCGAAATCGCCCAAATCCCCCGCCCACGCGGCCCCGCAGTGCGGATGATTCCCGGGCGCCACGTGCCCGGTCCGCCAAGCTCCAAATAACAAGCACCAAATGACAAACAAGCTCCAAGTACCAAATCCCAAGGACCAAAACGGCTGGCGCCGAATCCACCCGCCGCCGAGTAACGGGCGAAAAGACCCAAACGTGGCTGCCGGATCTCCCGAGAGTCCTACTTCGGCGGCACGTTGGCCCGGCTGGCGTCGCGGATCGCGTCGTGATGGCGCGACATGTAGTAGAACGACTTGGTCACGCTCAGTTCGCCCAGGCAGAATCGAAACGCCACCCGGTAGCCGCCGCGGGGCCATTCGACGTTGTCCATCGCCAGGGCGTTTACCGTGCAGGACACCCGCTGCCCGGGCTCCAGCGTCGCGGGCTTGATCTTGCCAGAAACGCCCTTGGCCGCCGGGACGGGGCGGGCCGTGCCCTGGCAGACGATCGCCAGCGACTCATCCCACAGGATGACGCCCTTCTCGTCGGCCAGCAGGGCGGGCACCTGGACGGCCTTGCCGGCGGTGTTCTCGACGGTGACCGTGTATAGCCCGTCGCCGTCCGGGTTGGTCCACTGAATGGCCTTGGCGGGCGGCACGGCCTCGACGGTAAGCTTGACGCCCTTGCCGCACATCAGCGCCGGCCGGCCTGTCGTCGAACAGACGGCCTGCCCGGGCGCCGCGGCAATCGGCGAATCCTTGGGCCAGGCCCTCTCGCCCATCGCCGCCCACGGCGAGACTGCCTTGCCGCCGGCCTGGCTCCAACCCAGCGGCAGGCTGGCGGCCGCGCGGGCCAACTTGAGCGCCTCGTCCGTGGCTTCAAGAATGCTCACGGCGTGCAGGCCGCCCTCGCGGGCCGTCTCGGCCACAATGATGCACTTCCTGCCGACCGGCAGGACCGGCGCCTGCACCTGCCTGGCGCTGTAGGTGGCGGGGATCGTCTTGCCGGCCTCGACGTCGCCGCGAAGCACCTCGCCCACCTCGATCGTCAGACGATAGGTGTAGATCGGCGGCATCGAGCTGGCCACCGGCCCGGCCTTGGCTTCCTGGAGCACGCCGACCAGGACGCACTCAGCCGTCTGATACTGCTCGACCGGATCGGCCTTCCTGGCCGCCCGACCGCCCGGCACTTCCGCGCCGCCGACCGCCGGCCCTGCCGGTGCGGGCACCTGCCGCTGCGCCAAGCCCACCTGCTGCGACGCACAGAAGACCAGCACCGCTGCCAGAACCGCCGACGAAAGCCTGTTGCTCATGATCGCTCCTCTTCCAGCATGGCGAGTATCTTATCGCGGACGCTTTCGGGCTTGACGCCCAGGGCGGCAAGGGCCTTCATCGCCACGCCCTGCGGCTCGCCAAGCAGGGCCAGCAGAAGGTGCTCGGTGCCGATATGAGGCGACTTGAGGCGCCGAGCCTCCTCGACGGCGAGTCTCATGACGTGCTTGACCGGCGGCGTCTGCGGGAAATAGTCCTGCGCGTCGGTCTCGGGCCCCTCCGCGGTGAGTTCGGCCAGGGCCTTTCGCACCTGCCCGCGCGTGACGCCAAGGCTCTCCAACGCCCGATGCCCGTGGCCTCTCGGCTCGTCGATAAGCGCCAGCAGAAGGTGCTCGGTGCCGAGGTAGGCGTGATGCATCCGCCGGGCCTCCATGCCCTCCATGTCCAGCACGCGCTGGGCGTGTTCAGTGAAATGCTCGAACATGACCTCTCCTTGTCTCGAGTGGGCGGTATTGTAGGGCGGCGGCCCGCCGGGGCGGCAAGGGCTATATCGAGCTATCTTATCTTGAGGAAGAAGCTGTGATAGAGCTCCTGGTTCGAGGCATCCTATATGCGCACGATAATGTTCACCTGGGAATCGGTGAAATCCGCCGGCACCTGCCATGAGATAACGCCAGTTGGAGATATCGTCATGCCGACCGGGCCGTTCTCAAGCTTGCATGTCACGCCGCCCTTCTTTGATGCCACGTCAAGGGAGTACTCGTATCTCTCAGCCTTGGCGGCGTTGACCGTCGCGCTTGTCTCGCCCAGCAGCAGTTCCACGCTGTCCAGCCCGGATACCTTGCCGTTGATGGTCTTTCCGGAATGCAGCGTCACGCCGCTTTCCTCGATCCGCGCGACCGTCGAGAGCCTGACGCTGTTGCCGTCGACCTTCACTTCCTTGTCCCGCAGAATGCCGCTCACGGACCCGCCGAAATAGGTGATCCTGGCTCGAAGCGTCTCCGGGCCCTTGCGGGCCGGCAGCAGCGTCGCCGTCACCCGGTACGAGTCGTTGCCGTCCGCCTTTGCAGCCAGAACACGCGGGCTGTCAGCGGAGTCGGAATTGCCCAGAACCATCTCCACGGCAAACTTGCCCTTGGTCGACGGCAGCAGTGGCGTTACCTTCAACGTGAAGTCCTGGTTCTTGGCCGCCTGTTCCACCGACACGCCGGTAGGGTCGAACACTATCTCCGGCCTCGCCATCAGCTTGACAAGCTTGTTTGCCGGCACCGAGAAGTTCATGGCCGCCCCGGGTATATACCCGCGGACCATTCCCACCACCTTGCCGTCGGAGTCCACCACCGGCCCGCCTGAATTGCCCGGGTTGAGCGACGCGTCCATCTGGATCAGGTCCAACTCGCCGCCGGACTTCCGCAGGGACGTGATCCGCCCGACGCTCACCGTGATGTTCGGATATTCGCCCGGTTTCTCGGCCAGCATCCGGACGAAGGGATACCCGAAGGCCGTAAGCTGCTGTGTCTCCAGAAGCCCGTCGCTGCTGCCCATGGCCAAGGCCGTGTACTTGCCTTCCTTGATGGTCTTGAGAATGGCTACGTCGTCAGATTCGCTCTGCCTCAGCACGGTAGCTTCGACGGTGCACTGGTTGCTCTCCCCGGGGTTGAGCACCATGGTGATGTTGCGGCCGCTGGATGACGCCTTCCTGATGACGTGGTTGCTGGTGACGAAATAGCCGGAAGGCTCGATGCAGAATGCCGTCCCGGCGACGCGCTCATCGCCGCTCTTGATCTCGACCATGGCCGTGGCAGCCTTGCCGCGCACCACGTTCTCCGCGTTGTCGCCAAGCGCCGTCGCCTGCACGGCCGCCAAGGCCGCCAAGGCCGCAAAACACGTCCACGCAGCAATTCTTAACATAGTGCGTCCTCCCTAATAGGATCAGGTGTGCCCAAGGTGAGTAGAGTATATGCCACATTCACGTACGTGTCAACCGATGACGTTCGTGGCGGACGTTCATGGCGGTGGAAGTCCAAGCGTATCTTTGAGCGAGTTTCTTAATTGCGTCTTCGTCAACGACCGCTTGACGGCAGCGGCTAGGGGAAATAGACTCCATGATGAGCATGGGACCGCTGTAACTGAAGGCAGATGATTGTCTTGCAGGGAGGACTGTTATGCGGCAATTCGCAACGTTGGTGCTTTGTCTGGCCCTGGGGTCGGCGGGCGCGGCCCAGGAGCCTGACAATGCGGAGATCGTCAAACGTGGCATGGCAGCCACTGCGATGGTGGAAGTCGCGGCGCATGGGAAGAAGGTGACGGGTTCGGCGTTCTGCATCGAACAGTCCGGCTATTTCCTGACAAGCTACGACGTCGCCTATCCGTTGATAGAGTCTGGCCCCGGCGGGTGGAGCAATAGGGAGAACCCCGACAGCATCAAGCTCATACTCAATGCCGGCCAAAATGATCAGAGCATTCTGGATGCTGTCTTGGTCAACACAAACCAGGCCACGAAACTGGTTATCCTCAAGACAACCAAGGCGGGCAATTTCACCGCCCTGCCGGGTGTCAGTCGAGCGTCTTCAGGCGGATGTCCTTGAACTGGATCTTCATCGCCGGGCCGGGGTGCATCTGGAGGCCGATGACGCCGTCGCGGGCGGCTTTGGCCTTCTTGTTGTCCTGGCTGTCGACGGCCTGGCACATCACCACGTCGTTGATCATCAGCGTGATTTCGGGGCCCTTGGCGATGATGCGGTACTCGTTCCAGTCGTTGTTCTTGACGGCCTTGATCAGTTCGTCCGGCTTGCCGATGGGGGTGATCGTCTTCTTGCCGTCGGCGTCGATGACGGTCTTCTCCCCTCTGCCTGTCACCTTGCCGCGGGCGTGCTCGTAAATGGCGCCGGTCCACTGGTTGGCGGCGTCCATGTCGGCCTGGTAGCCGTAGGTGTCCCAGTCGGGACGGCGCTCGCTGCGGAACTGGATGCCGGAGTTGCCGCCGACAAGCTTGAACCGCGCCCGCAGCTCGAAGTCGCCCGGCTTGCCGCCGGTCCAGATGAGATAGTTGCATTTCTTGCACGGTTTCTCGGCCGTGCTCTGGGCCGTCAGGGCACCGTCCTCGACGTGCCACCAGCCCGGCTTGCCGTCCCAGCCGGTGAGGTCCTTGCCGTTGAAGATGCTGACGAACCCGTCGGCGTCAGGCTTTGTCGCGGGGGCGTCCGCGGGCTTGTCCGCCGCGATCGCGGCCGACAGTCCCGCAAGGGCCGCCGCCAACACCGCCGCCGCTTTCCTCGCGGAGGCCATCGTGCCACGCATCGATCGACACATCATGACGTTCTCCTGTATTCACAACCACCCGTGCCAGTGCAGTGCGCTGAATAGATCTTCTATTATCCCAAGTTCAAGAGCCTGGACAAGCAGCAAATAACAGGCTGCGTAATGCCTTGTTACGGGGGGAGAGAGAGAACCGTGAAGCTTGAACAGGCTCGTTTGTAGTGGCCCCGTAAGGGGCTTCTTGAAGAACCGCCTTACTTCTACTGTTACGTTTATCCGGACCCGCCTGGGTTGAGACGAGGCGGGAATTGCCCGGTGTGTGCGTGCCAGTGGTAGATGCGTGCCAGTTCGTTGCGGACCAGCGCGTCGGTGATCTC
>Ga0315282_10006900_pt1 | contig 18829 bp, 19 predicted proteins | sample YL17G07_20_MG_FD_203693 | JGI IMG/M metagenome (GOLD analysis project Ga0315282, IMG submission 203693) | Sediment microbial communities from Yellowstone Lake, YNP, Wyoming, USA - YL17G07_20 | ecosystem: Environmental > Aquatic > Freshwater > Lake > Sediment | place: USA: Wyoming | collected...
GCCAAGGCCGAACTTCACCCCCTGCCATTGGGCGACTCGAGCAAGATCGAGGTCGGCGAGCCCGTCGTGGCCATCGGCAACCCGCTGGGCTACGAGTTCTCGGTCAGTTCGGGCATCGTCTCGGCGCTGCACCGTGAGCTTCAGGCCCCGAACGGCGCCGTCATCACGAACGGCATCCAGACAGACGCCGCGATCAACCAGGGCAACTCGGGTGGCCCGCTCTTCAACGCACGCGGCAAGGTCATCGGCATCAACGAGCAGATCGCCTCCCAGTCCGGCGGCAACGTCGGCCTCGGCTTCGCCGTGCCGATCAACACCGCCAAGACCGCCCTCGACGAGTTGAAGTCCACGGGCACGGTCCGGCACGCCTGGCTGGGCATCCGCCATCAATCCATCACGCCCGAACTCGCGACCGCTCTGCACCTGCCTGTCGACCACGGCGTGCTGATCGCCGAGGTCCTATCGGGCAGCCCCGCCGAGAAGGCCGGTCTGCAGGGCGGCTCCGGCACCACCAACGTCAACGGCGTCGACTACCCGACCGGCGGCGACATCATCCTCGCCATCGACGGCCACGACGTCAGCACCTCCGACGACCTGCTGCAGATCATCGCCGAGCGCAAGCCCGGCGACCAGATCACCCTCAAGATCCAGCGCGGCGACCAGATCACCGAGGTCAAGGTCACGCTGGCCGACTGGCCCAACAACCTCAACCAGTAGAGCGATTCGAGGACCGCACCGGCCGCGGGCGAGCCCTCCGCGCCCGCGAGCCGGTGTGTGAGGGCGGGGCGGCGCCGCAGGCGCCGCCCCGCCGCCCTCCTTCTTCCGAAACAGCCGTCCGGTGTGCGGCGTTCAAGCTCGGCAGCCTTCGAGTACCTTCTTGGGTGAAGCAACGAATCGCTTTCGAGTACATCCCTGATGAATGCCATGAAGAGGGGCCTCCGTGGTGGCATGCTTCGTGTGCCACCGCGAAGCGACCAAGGAGGCCCCGCACCATGTTGTACGCCGGATTGGATCTGTCAAGGAAGCGCGTGGACGTTTGCCTGCTCGATGAGCACGGAACGAGGATGGAGACGACGGCCCCCCGCCGGACGCAGACGGCCTGCGTGGCCTCGCCGAGCGGCTGGCCGGCCACGGCCAGCCGATCCGCGCCGCCATCGAGTCGATGAACGGCGCCCGCTTCGTGCACGATGAGCTCGAGCAGCTGGGCTGGGAGGTGGCGCTGGCCGACGCCCAGAAGGTCAAGGGCCTGGCACCGCTGGCCGCCAAGACCGACCGCATCGACGCCTGCGTGCTGGCCGAGCTGGCGCGTCGCGACCTGGTGCCGGTCATCTGGCTGCCGACCCCGGGGGTGCGCGCCGAGCGCGAGCGCGCCCGTTTCCGCCTCCACCTGGTCCGTCACCGCGCGGCGCTCAAGAACCGTATCCACGCCACCTTGATCACGCACGGCCTCTCCCGCCCGGTCGCCGACCTCTTCGGGATGCGCGGGCGGAAGCTTCTCGATCGTCTCGATCTTCCCGAGCCCTGGGCTTCCACCACCGCGGCCAGCCTGCGCCTGATCGAGCGGCTCGACGAGCAGATCGCCGCCTGCGAGGCCGAGCTGCGCGCCCTGGGCGCCGACCATGCCTACGTGCCGCTGCTCATGACCGCTCCCGGCGTCGCCTGGGTGCTGGCCTACACGATCGCCTCCGAGATCGGCGAGATCGAGCGCTTCGCGACGCCCAAGAAGCTCGTCGGTTACACGGGCCTCTGCCCGCGGGTCTATCAGTCGGGCGCTTCCGACCGCCGCGGGCCGCTCGCCAAGAACGGCCCCGACCACCTGCGCTGGGCCTTGATCGAGGCGGCCGTCCATGCCGCTCGCCATCCCGCCTACGCCGCCCACTACGAAGCGACCAAGAAGCGCCTCGGCCGCCAGCGCGGCGCCAAGGTGGCGCGCGTCGAGGTCGCCCGCAAGCTGGCCGAGGCGATCTGGTACATGCTCAGCCGCTCCCAACCGTTTGCCCCGGCAGGCCCCGCCTTGCCTCTGGTCGCGTAGACGACCCTCTTGTGAGTTGGGCTACCGGAGCAAGCTCCCATCCGACCTGATCCTCCCGCTACAGAGGAGGCGATAGAGAGATGAGCAGGACTCAAGACCGTGCCCGCGGGCCGACGGCTGGCCTTGCCCCGAAACGGTGGACAGTCATGATGAGGAGCTTGTCTTCTCAGAAGGGAGGTCCACATGCGTGTGAGGCGGTCGTTCACACCGGAGTTCAAGGCCGAGGTGGTGGCGCTGGTCCGGCGCGGCGATCAGAGCCTGGCGGCGATCTGCCGCGACCTGGATCTGGTCGAGTCGGCGGTCCGGCGCTGGCTTGCCCGAGCCGACATCGACGAGGTAGACGCGACGGGATGACGAGCGCCGAGCGCGAGGAGGTCGCCGCCCTGCGCAAGCGCGTGCGTGTGCTCGAGGAAGAGCGCGAGATCCTCAAGAAGGCCGCACGTTTCTTCGCCACGGAGACCCGATGAGGCGCTACCGGTTCATCGAGGCGGAGAAGCATGTCCACGCGGTGGCGACGCTCTGCCGCGTGCTCGAGGTCTCCCGCGCCGCCTACTATCGCTGGGCCGCAAGACCGCTCTCGCCCCGCGCCGTCGCCAACCTGACGCTGCTTGGGCAGGTCAGAAAGGCCCACGCAGACTCAGACGGCCGCTACGGCTCGCCACGTATCCATGCCGAGCTGGCGGATTGGGGCATCACCGCAAGCCGTGGCCGCATCGCCCGCCTCATGGCCGCCGCCGGCGTCGTCGGTCGCCGCGCCCGTCGACGTGTGCGCACCACGATCCCCGCCAAGGAGCAGGCGCCGTTTGACGACCTGGTCGGACGCCGGTTCGTCGCTGCGGCGCCCAACCGGCTGTGGTGCAGCGATCTGACCTACATCCACACCGGCGAGGGCTTTCTCTACTGTGCCTCGGTGATCGACGTCTTCAGCCGCCGCGTGGTCGGCTGGGCGGTCGACTCACACATGCGCTCAGAGCCTGTCTGTGAGGCTCTGCGCATGGCGATCGCCAACCGTCGCGGGCAGGTCGCCGGGGTCATCTTCCACTCCGACCGCGGCGCTCAGTACGGCTCCGACGCCTACCGGGGCCTGGCGCATCGCCACGGCGTGCGCCAGTCAATGGGCCGCGTCGGCGACGCCTACGACAACGCCCTGGCCGAATCGTTCTTCGCGACGCTCAAGGGCGAGCTCATCTACGCGCGCTGCTGGCCTACCAAGGCCGAGGCGCGCAGCGCCGTCGTGCACTGGATCGAGGCGATCTACAACCGGCGCCGGCGACACAGCTCGCTTGGCATGCTCGCTCCGCTGGCCTACGAACAGCAACAGCAGGTAGAGTGCAATGCAGCCTAACCGAAGTGTCTGCCAACTCGGGGCAACCCCAGCCGCTGGCGGTGACTTGCGTGACGGCCCCTCTTCATAGAGAGGCAATGCGGCGACTTGCGTCCTCAGCACGTATGTGTCTAGCATACTTGGCTTGGCTGGTTTGCTTAGGCAGGAAGGGGTGAAGTGGAGTCTAGGCTCGGCTTCGCGGCATCTCACAGAAGGCAGTGCCGGGGACGGCGCGATTGCACGGCACGAGCCGGCGGCACTCCGACGGTACTTGTATCTGGAGTGTCGCTGCCTGTCACAGCACTCTGAGGACGAGCCGAGGGTGTCTCTGTGGGGGCACGCCTAGTTTGTCAGCAGGGGGTCACCGTGGACTTCTACCGAGGATACATCCTGAGGATCGACCTGAGCGTCGGCAGCGCCGCGGTGGAGCCGCTCAACATGGAGTGGGCCTGGCGCTACGTCGGCGGCAAGGGGCTGCTGCTGCGCTACCTCTGGGAGGAGGTGCCACCGCAGGTCGACCCGTGGGCCCCCGAGAACCCGATCATCCTCATGACGGGGCCCTTCGCTGGCACCTGCGTCACCACCGCCTCGCGCCTGGTGATCGGCTGCAAGAGCCCCACCACCGGCATCCTCAACGACAGCTACGTGGGCGGCTCCTTCGCCCCTGAGATGAAGTTCGCCGGCTACGACGCCATCATCATCAGCGGCCAGTCGCCGGCGCCGGTGGTCGTCACCATCAAGGACGACGCCGTCGAGTTCGTACCGGCCGCAGGCAAGTACTGGGGCATGAAGACCTCCGAGATCGAGGCCGCCCTGCGGGCCGATTTCGACTCAGACGCCAAGGTGCTCTCCATCGGCCCGGCCGGCGAGAACCAGATCGGCGCGGCCTGCATCTCCACCGACCAGTTCCACAAGGCCGGCCGCGGCGGTCACGGCGCCCTCATGGGCCGCAAGAACCTGAAGGCGCTCGCCATCCGCGGCACCGGCGCCGTCTCCGTCGGCGACGCTCGGGCCTTCCTCGCCGACCTCTACCGTGTGCAGACCGACTACATCCTCACTGGGGACAACCTCTGGGGGCACGAAGAGGGCACCCCTATCCTCGCCCAGATCATGAGCGACGCCGGCGTGATCCCTACCCGCAACTGGTCGGTCGGCACCTTCGAGCAGATAGAGAACATCAACTCCGACGCCTTCTTGAAGGTGCGCACCAAGAACCGCGCCTGCTACCAATGTGCCCTAGGCTGCCGTCAGTTCCACGAGGCGGGCGGGGTCAAGGGCGAAGGGCCGGAATACGAGACCATCGCCCTCTGCGGCGCCAACTGCGGCATCGGCGACATCGAGGCGTTGATGACCTTCAATGCGCTCTGCGACGAGTGGGGCCTGGACACCGTCTCGTCAGGCAGCGTGACCGGTCTGGCCATGGACCTCACCGAGCAAGGCGTGCGCGACTTCGGCCTGCACTTCGGCGATGCGGCCGGCTACCTCTCCGTCCCCGAGCTGCTTGCCAAGAAGGAGGGCGTCGGCGCCGAGCTGGCGCTGGGCGCCCGCGCCCTGGCCGCGAAGTACGGCCGCCCGGAGCTGGCGATGGAGGTCAAGAACATGGAGCTGCCGGGCTACGATCCCCGCGGCGCCTTCGGCATGGGCCTCGCCTACGCCACCTCCGACCGCGGCGGCTGCCACATGCGCACCTATCCCATAGCTGCCGAGGTGATTTCTGGAGCGCTGGCGCCAGACACCCTCGAGGGCAAGGCCGAGAGGATCATCAGCGGCAACCCGGCGGAGGGCATGATCGGCCAGAACTTCAACGCAACGAAGTTCAGCCTCATCCTGTGCGACTTCCTGCGTGTGTTGCCGGAGTTGATGCGCATCCTCTTTGGTGTGATGGGACGTGAGATTGGCGACGAGGAGATCTTCCAGATCGGCGAGCGCATCTGGAACCTCGGGCGGCTGTTCAACCTGCGCGAGGGCGTCGAGAAGGACGATCTGCCGCACAGGCTGTACGCCGAAGAGCACGCCCACGGGGCCGGACCGTCGGCCGGCAAGGCCATCGGCGTCGCCGGCTGGGCGGCGGCCCTGAAGGAGTACTACGAGCTCCGTGGCTGGGACGAGCGCGGCGTGCCGACCGAGGCCAAGCTCGAAGAGCTCGACGTCGACGTGCGCCTCTGACAGCGGCGCGCTACGCGGGAAAGGGGATCCAAAGCCATGCCGCACGTGATGATCAGCAGCAAGAAGTGCACCGGCTGCCACATGTGCGAGCTGGCCTGCTCGGCCTTCCATGAGGGAGCCTTCCGCCCCTCGCTGGCGCGGCTCTTCAGCGAGGTCAACCCGACCACGGCCGCCGTCAAGGGCCACACCTGCCTGCAGGCCGGCTGCGCCAAGTGCGAAGAGGCCTGCCCGGCCGGCGCCATCGGCCGCAATGTGATCAGCGTCGCCCCCAAGGGTGAGTTCGATGCCAAAGCCAAGGTGGGCGAGTCGGTCTCCGGCTACGTCCTGGTGGTCGACGAGGAGAAGTGCACCAACTGCGGCGATTGCTACGACGTCTGCCCGACCGGGGTCATCCACGAGCATCCCGAGCGCCACATCGCCTTCAAGTGCGATCTCTGCGACGGCGACCCGCAGTGCATCAGCTTCTGCCAGAACCCGTACGTGCTGGCCGTCGACCTGAGAATCGACAAGGTCGACAAGGCCCCCCGTTGACGGTGGAGGCGTAGCATCGAGGTCCGGAGGCTGTCATGGCTCTGGTGGGCTGCGGCTGCCCGGGTAGATGACGACAAGAGGAGAGTCTGCATGACCGAGCTCAATCGACTGGCGGAGATGATCATCGCCGGCGACGCAGAGACGGTCAGCGTTGTCAAGGCGCTGTTGGCGGAGGGTTTGGCCGCATCGGAGATCCTCGACAACGGCCTGTTGCCCGGTGAAGAGCGGCCAGATGTTCATTCCCGAAGTGCTGCTCTCGGCGCGGACCATGCAGGCGTGTCTGGACGTTCTTGAGCCGCAGCTCACGACCGCTGATAGGCACTCCTTCGGTACCGTCGTACTCGCCACCGTCGAGGGCGATGTGCACGACATCGGCAAGAACATCGTCGACCTCATGCTAGAGAGTTCTGGCTTCACGGTGGTGAATCTCGGCATGAGCGCTCAGCTAGCAACGACCATGCCGCGTATGCCAGAGGTCATCGCTGCCCTAAAGGAAGCAGGCCCGCGCGATCAGGTGAAGGTGCCTATGGGAGGTACGCCGGTGAGCCAGCGCTACGCGCAGGAGATCGGTGCGGACGGCTTCGGGGCGAACCCCGTGTTCGCGGTCGAGCGGGCCAGGGAATTGATGTCAGCACAAATAGACACATGACGCAAAGAAGTCGCAAGGCACAACCAATTGGAGGATGCCAGTGAGTCTGCAGAGCGCTTCCACCGGCTTCGATATAGGGGTCTTTCCGGTTTCGCATGGGCTCTACCAGCGTGCCCTCGAGTGCATGCCCGGGGGCAACGCTCGCGCGGCCATCTTCATCAGTCCTCAGCCGCCGTATCTCTGTCGTGGCATTGGCTACGAGGTGGAGGATGCAGACGGCCACCGGCTGATCGATCTCCAGAACAATATGGCGACCCTGATCCACGGCCATGCTCACCCGGCGATCGTCAAGGCGGCCACTTCGGCGATTGGCCGTGGGAGCTGCTTCGGACTGCCCACCGCGTCCGACGTGGAGCTGGCCGAGCACCTGCACGTGCGTCAGCCCTCGCTTGAGAACCTCCGCTTCACCAACTCGGGTACCGAAGCGGTGATGATGGCGATACGGGGAGCGCGTGCGTACACCGGTCGCGATCGTTTCCTGCGCTTCACGGGCTGCTATCACGGCTTCTATGACGCGGTGGGCCCGGACGGGGCACCAGGGCGTCCTGTCGCGCTGGAGGCAGAAGTCATCTCCGTGCCCTACGGCCACGCGGAACACTTCCTCGAAGCCATCGAAGCTCACGGCGATGAGCTCGCCTGCGTGGTCATGGACCTGATGCCGAACCGCAACGGACTCGCTCCGGCCACTGCCGACTTCGTGCAGCTCGTCAGACGCGAGACCGAGCAGCGCGGCATTCTTCTAATCATCGACGAGGTAATCACTTTCCGCCTCTCGCAAGGTGGATTCCAGGAGAGCTACGACGTCAGCCCTGACCTCACGTGCCTGGGCAAGGTTATTGGCGGCGGCTTTCCAGTTGGGGCTTTCGGCGGGCGCGCCGACGTCATGCGCGTGTTCGACCCCAGGGAGACCGGTGCTGTTGACCATGGAGGCACTCTCAGCGGCAACCCGGTCACAATGAGCGCCGGGCTTGCCTGTATGCAGATGCTCAACCAAGACGAGATCCGACGCATCAATGGCCTGGGCGATCGGCTGCGCCAAGAGTTGCAGGCTCTCGGCTACGAAGTCAACGGCTATGGGTCACTCCTGAGGGTCGTCGGGGACATAGACACGCGAGTGCTCTGGTGGCGTCTCTATCGCTCCGGCCTACTGATCGCCCGCAATGGTCTGATGTGCATTTCGACGGCCATGAACGAAGAGGTCATCGACATGGTCCTCGAGCGCTTTGTCTGAGCCAGCCGGTGGAACCGCTCGTCATCACTGTTGCCCCCACCGGCAGCAGCACGACCCGCGAGCACACTCCCTACGTCCCGCTCACGCCGGAGGAGATCGCCGACGAGATCTTCGCCTCCCGCCAAGCGGGCGCGGCCGTCGCCCATGTGCATGTCAGGGATGCGCAGGGCCGCGCTTGCATGGACGTCGCCGGATTTCAGCGCGTCGTCCAGCTGCTGCGCCGGCGTTGCGACATCATCCTCAACCTCACCTCATCGGGGTCGGTGAACGATGACCCGGCTAGACCAATGTCGGGGCTTGAGGAGGACGAGCGTCTCGGACCTCTTATAGCGTTGCGGCCCGAGATGGCCTCGTTCGATGCGGGCTCTACGAACCTTCTCGACCGGGTGTTCATCAACCACCCCGCCTTTCTGGAGCGTCTGGCTCAGGCCATGCTCGAAGCGCATGTCAAACCCGAGATCGAGGTCTTTGAACCGGGGTTCATCAACAACGCAATCGTGTTGGCCGAAAAGGGTCTGTTACAGTCACCAGTCTATTTTCAATTCATTCTCGGTGTGTCCGGCGCCCTTCCCGCCACGCCCAAGAACCTCATACACCTAGTCGAGTCAATTCCCCGGGGATCTGCCTGGTCGGTCGCTGGAGTGGGCAAGGCCCAATTGCCAATGGCGGCGATGGCCGTGGCGATGGGCGGGCACGTGAGGGTCGGCATGGAGGACAACGTCTATCTGCGCAAGGGCGTGCTGGCCAGGTCCAATGCCGAGTTTGTCAAGCAGATGGTCGAGCTCGCCGAGGTGCTGGGGCGTCCGGTGGCGACTGTGGCGGAAGCGAGGCGAATCCTGGGTCTGCCGCCACTGGCGGAGCCGCCGCCGAGACTCCCTATGCCTGCGGATCTGGCGTAGACAAGAGGAGATCGGATGAGGTAACGTTCGTGACTCCGGCGATTGAGAGCCGGGATTCCGAGGCTTCCCTGGGGCATTGGGTGGGCCATCGGCCTGCGGTGGGCACGCCTCGTCCCCAGTCGAATCGCACTTCTGGAAAGTGGCGGCCGTGCGAGGTTGCCGAGGCCGATGCCATTCCTGCGGAGGTGGGTCGTGAAGCTGTTGAGCATGAGGGACGCAGTCGCCCTCTACCTCCATGACAGAGCGACGGTGGCGATCGAGGGATTCACGTCATCCATCTGCTTCTCAGCTGCCCACGAGATCATCCGACAACGGCGCACCGACCTCACGCTCTGCCGAATGACCCCCGACCTGGTCTACGACCAGATGGTGGCTGCCGGATGCGCTCGTAAGCTCGTCTTCAGCTATCTCGGCAACCCGGGCGTAGGACCTCTCCACTGCATCCGGCGCGCGGTGGAGCATGGTGTGCCAAACGCCCTTGAGCTGGAGGAGTACTCGCACTTCGGGATGATCTGTCGGTACATGGCGGGCGCCTCTGGCCTGCCCTGCTTTCCACTGCGTAGCTACGTCGGCTCTGACCTTCCTAACGTCAACCCCAAGATTGGATTCATCAAGAGTCCTTACGGTAATGAGAGTGTCGCCGTCGTGCCGCCGCTGAACCCCGACGTGGCAATCATCCACGGACAGCGGGCCGACGAAGACGGCGACACGCAGATCTGGGGCCTCTTGGGCTCCCAAAAAGAGGTTGCCTTCGCCTCCAAGCATACCGTCGTCGTGGTCGAGGAAATCGTCGATGAGTCCGTGATTCGCAGCGATCCGAATCGGACGCTGATCCCCGGGATGGTGGTCGACGCCGTCGTCCACCTCCCCAAGGGAGCTCATCCGTCCTACGTCCAGGGTTACTACGACCGCGACAACGACTTCTATCTGAAGTGGGCGAGCATCAGCCGCGACGAGGCCCAGACGAATGCCTGGCTGGAGGAGTGGGTCTACGGCGTCGACGACTGGGCCGGCTATCTCGAGAAGCTGCAAGACCAGGAACCGTCCATCTGGCAGCGACTTGCGCCCGGTGACGCCTATGCGGCACCCGTGAACTACGGCGCCTACCGGTAGCCGCGGATTCAGAGAGAGAGATGACCATGTCTGACTACTCCCCTTCCGAGTTCATGATCGCAGCGGCTGCGCGTGCGCTGGAGGGCAAGAAGACGGTGTTCGTCGGAGTCGGCCTCCCAGGCGTGGCCTGCAATCTAGCGCGCCACACCGTGGCCCCGAACATTCAGATGGTCTACGAGTCGGGGGTGGTCGGAGCTCGCCCGGCGCGCTCCCCGCTGTCGATCGGTGATCCCACTCTGGTCAGCGGAGCTCTCCTTTGCTGTTCACAGGCGGACCTTTTCATGTACTACCTCCAGGCCGGCCGGATCGAGGTGGCCTTCTTGGGCGCCGCGCAGATCGACCGCTACGGCAACCTCAACTCCACGGTGATCGGCTCCTACGACGAGCCGAAGGTGAGACTTCCTGGAAGCGGCGGGGCTTGTGAGATCGCGGCGCACGCACAGGACGTGTTCCTCATCATGCGTCTCAAGAAGCGCGCCTTCGTCGAGACGCTGGACTTCCAGACCAGCCCCGGACACCTCGGCGGCCGCAGTGAGCGAAGTGCCCTCGACCTGCCGGGGTCTGGCCCACGCATTCTGGTTTCCGACATGGGCGTGTTCGTCTTCGACAATATCAGCGGGGAGATGACCCTCCAGCGGATCCGGCCGGGCGTCACAGTGGAGATGGTCCAGGCCGAGGTCGGCTGGCCGCTCAAGGTGGCTGTGGACCTGCGGGATGAGGAACCGCCTTCCCCGGAGGAGCTGCGCATCATCCGCGAAGAGCTTGCCTCCGGCAGCGGCCAAGTCGAATAGCCCGCATGCCGGCGTCGACGATGGCGTCGACCACGGAGCCACGAGCACGTGAACGGGGGCTGCGAGCAAGGGTGCCAGGCCGGTCACGAGGACTGCGCTCCAGCAAGAAGAGGAGATTGAGAATGGAACGAGTGGCAATCGCCGGAGCTGTGCGGACGCCGATCGGCAAGTACATTGGCTGCCTGCGAGAAGTTCCTGCCTACGAACTCGGCGCGATCGTCCTCAACGAAGTGATCCGCCGCGCTGGAGTGACGCCGGAGCAAATCGACGACGTCATTATGGGGCAGTCGTATCAGAACGGCGAGTCGGTCAACGTCGCCCGTGTAGCGCTCCTGGCTGCTGGCTGGCCGGTGGAGATACCAGGCCTCACGATCGACCGACGCTGCCTGTCTGGCCTGGACGCCATCGCTCTTGGGGCCATGAAGATCCAGAGTGGCAACGCGGACGTCGTCGTCGCCGGAGGCGTCGAGAGCATGAGTCGAGCCGAGTTCTACGTTCCCGGTGAATTCGTCAAGTGGGGCGTCGGGGGAAGGCAGGATCCCAAGTGGGGGTTCATGCCCAAGGGACACGGCTCGCTGCCCATGTGGGGCTTCCCCTTCTTCGACAGGATCCAGCGCGCCAGGGTCATGTCCCAGCCGGTCGACAGGTTCGGCGAGCTGAACTCCATGATGTCGTGGGCGGAGGCCGCGGCAAAGGCGGAGGGGATCACGCGAGAAGCCGCCGACGTATGGTCGTGTCGCAGTCACGAGAAGGCCTGCGCGGCAATCGACTCGGGAAGGTTCAACGAGGAAATCGTGCCTGTCAGCGTCCCGCAAGCCAAGGGCGATCCGGTCTCCGTCGAGCGGGATGAACCTCCTCGTCGAGACACCTCGGTCGAAGCCCTCGCCAAACTGCGGACGGTCTATCCGGACGGCATCTGCACCGCTGGCAACTCCTCCACGGAATGCGACGGGGCGGCAGCAGTCGTCCTGGTCTCGGCTGCAAAAGCGAAGGAGCTCGGCATTCAGCCGATGGCCCTCGTGACGTCCTTCGCCGTGGCCGCTTCCGATCCCACGTTGACGTATCCCGCGGTGCCGGCATCAGTCAGCAAGGCGCTGGAACAGGCGGACCTTGCCATGCAGGACGTCGGTCTTGTCGAGATCCAGGAAGCCTTTGCCGCTCAAGTTCTGGCGGACACGAAACTGATGGGCTTGACGTCTGAGGATCTCGAGACAAAGGTCAATGTGAACGGGTCGGGCATCTCCCTCGGACATCCGATCGCCGCCACTGGGGCGATGCGGATGGTGACCCTGCTGCATGAGATGAAGCGGCGGGAGGTGGTCTTCGGTCTGGAGACGATCTGCGGGGGCGGAGGTCAGGGCATCTGTGCGATCGTCGAGCGGCCCTGATGGGAGCCGGTCGATAGCGACAGACGCAGCAACGGACGGGATGATGACCAGCGACCTTCTCAAGGGTGCCGTCGATCTTTAAGTGCATCCCGGCCCGTCCGCCCTGCCGCGTCGCACCGACCACGTCGAAGCAGCAGCATCCGCAGCCTCGGCGGGCACGCGGGCCGTCGTCGACAAGGACGGAGTGACAAACGTGGAGGAGGCACGAAGTGGAAAGAGAGACCGCAAACATGACTGGTGTGAAACGGGGTAGGAACGTCGCCGAGGGCACCGGCAGCGATGGCTTCAGCAAGCGCATCGCTGATCTTCTGGCGAAACAAGAGAGGCGGCTTGAGCAAGAGACGCCGAAATCGCGCGAGATGTTCGAGCGTGCCATCAAGACCATGCCCAAGGGCGTTGGTTCCACCTATCAAGCGCGCGACCCGTACCCGATGTACTACACGCACGGCAAGGGCTCGAAGGTGTACAGCGTTGATGGCGGGGAGGTCAGCGACTTCCACAACGGCTACGGCTGCATGGTTCAAGGTCATGCTCACCCGGCTATCGTCGAGGCCGTGAAGAGAAGAGTCGAGCTTGGTACGCAGTTCGCGCTGCCGACCGAAGACCAGTTCGTCGTAGCCGAGCATTTGGCGAAGAACTTCAAGCTGCCGAAGTGGCGCTTCACCAACTCGGGCTCCGAGTCAACGATGGACGCAATCCGCATTGCACGTGGTCTCACCGGTCGCGACACGATAATGAAGATCTTTGGCTCGTACCACGGCCACCACGACTACGCCATGATCAGCATCGGCTTCATTCAGTTCGATGAACGCGGCCCTCGCGACAACTACCGTTCCATCCCGTGGGGCGCCGGGATTCCGCGGACGGTAGTCGACTTGGTCTACACAGTGCCGTTCAATGATGCCTCAGTCCTGGAGGCACGCATCGAGCGTCTCGAGGCTGAAGGTCACAAGCCAGCCTGCCTCATCATGGAGCCGATCATGTTCAACCTCGGCATGGTTCCGCCCGAACCCGGCTACCTCGAGGCTGTTCGCAAGATCACCAAGCAACACGACATCGTGTTGATCTTCGACGAGGTCAAGTCCGGCATCTGCATCGCAGCCGGTGGCGCCGTCGAACGTTACGGTGTGGTGCCCGACATGGTGTGTCTCGCCAAAGCCCTCGGGGCAGGTCTCCCCTCCGGCGCCATCGGTGGCACCGACGAAGTCATGGCGGTTGTCAATGATGGCACGGTCTACCAGGTTGGCACGTACAGCGGCAACCCGCTTTGCATGGCCGCCGCTCGCGCCAGCTTGGAGGAGGTCATGACCCCGGATGCATACAAGCATCTCGACTACCTGAACGACCGCCTCTGCACAGAGCTCACTGCGGTCGCAGCGAAGCATGACTTCCCGGGCTACACGGACGGCATGCGTGCCAAGGGCTGGTTCAATTTCGCCACCGGCAGAGTCGTCGACTACGAGTCCTTCATGGAGTATCAGAACCCCTCGCTGTGCGCGCTAGCTTGGCTGTACAACATCAACAACGGCGTGCTGATCTCTCCTGGCCGCGCAGAGGAGTGGACATTGTCCGTTCAGCATACGGACGAGGACATCGACCGCTACGTCGCAGCCTTCACGGAGCTCGTTGAAGACGTGACCGCCTGAGAAGCGTGGCGTAGCGCCGCTGCTGCACCGATGCTCTCGGCCCAGTGCACGTGTTTGATGAGTTCGGGTAGCGTCCCAGAATGTGGCGTAACTCAGCGAGGATGGCCGGCTTGAAGAGAAAGGCCATCGCGTGTTCTTGTTGGTCGTGTTGCGACACAGACCTGCGAACGCCCCTCTCGGCAAGCATTGCCCTTGCCCTGCGCACCGTCGTGCCCAATCGCTTGGGCTCTGCGGCTCGACCGAGCACCACGGGGAAGGAAGCTGCTCGAGCTTCACTACGCCGAGGCGCTGCCAATCGACCTCTTCCGTGAAGAACAGGAACGAATCAGGAAGCTCGTCGTGGTCGGGGCCGCCATAGAGAGCGACGCCCACACCGTCGGCATCGACGCCATCCTCAACATGAAGGGCTTCGCCGGCAACTACGGCTTCGAGCGCTACTCCGAGATGGACGTCCTCAACCTGGGTTCGCAGATCCCCTGCGAGCAACTGCTCAAGACGGCGCTCGAGCGAGGCGCCGACGCGATCCTCGTCTCGCAGATCGTCACGCAGAAGAACATCCACGTGCAGAACCTCACGAAGCTCATCGAGCTCCTCGAGGCCGAGCGTGTGCGCGAGAGGTTCGTGCTCATCGTCGGCGGCCCGCGCATCAACAACGCGTTCGCCGAGGAGCTCGGCTACGACGCCGGCTTCGGGCCGCGCACGACGCCCGTCGAGGTGGCCTCGTTCCTGGCCCGGGAGGTGGCCAGAAGGGTCGCGCAGACGGGCGGTTGACGCGTGGTAGGTTGTAGACGACAACCATCGCGGCAGACGGGCGGCATGCGATCCGCGCAGCCGGACCCCGACCTCGTCGCTCTCCTGCAGGAGGAAGACCATGTCTGACAACGATGTCGTCATCCTGTCGGCCGTACGCACGGCCCAGGGCAAGTTCCAGGGAGGGTTCGCGGGCACCGGCGCCGTCGAGCTCGGCGCGGTCGCCATGACTGAGACTCTCAAGCGCGCCGGCGTGACCGGCGACCAGCTCGACGAGGTCATCTTCGGTAACGTCATCCAGGCGGGACTGGGCCAGAACACCGCCCGCCAGGCCGAGCTCAAGGCCGGGATCCCCGACGACGTTCCGGCGATCACCGTGAACCGCGTCTGCGTCTCGAGCGCATCGGCCCTCGCGATGGCGGCCGCGGCGATCCGGGCTGGCGACGGCGACGTGTACCTGGTCGGCGGCACCGAGAACATGACCCGTGCACCGTGGCTGCTCCAGAACGGCCGCAGCGGCTACCGCATGGGCATGCCGTCCGACCAGATCTTCGACGCCATGGTCCTGGACGGCCTCTGGTGCGCGATCGGCGGCACGCACATGGGGCTGACCGCCGAGAACCTGAGCGAGCGCTTCAACATCAGCAAGGAGGCGCAGAACGAGGTCGCGTACCGCAGCCAGGTCAACGCCGCGGCGGCGATCCGCGACGGCACGTTCAAGGATGAGATCGTCCCGGTCGAGATCCCGCAGCGCAAGGGCGACCCCAAGGTAGTCGACACCGACGAGTGCCCGCGCGAGACCACCCCTGAGGCCCTCGCGGGCCTCAAGCCCGTTTTCAAGAAGGACGGGGGCGTGGTGACCGCCGGCAATGCGTCGGCGATCGCCGACGGCGCCAGTGCCCTGGTCATCACCTCGCGCAAGAAGGCAGCCGAGCTGGGGGCGAAGCCGATCGCGCAGCTGGTCAGCTACGCGACGGCCGCCGTGGACGCAGCCATCATGGGCTACGGCGAGACAATCGCCGCGCAGAAGGCGCTCGAGAAGGCCGGCATGACGGCCAAGGACGTGCAGCTCGCCGAGCTCAACGAGGCCTTCGCCTGCGTCGCCGCCCTGGCGACCCGAGAACTTGGCCTCGACGCTGCGATCGTCAACGTCAACGGCGGCGCGGTGGCCCTGGGCCACCCGCTCGGCAACACCGGCACGCGCATGATCGTCACGCTCATCCACGAGCTCCAGAAGCGTGGCCAGGAGATCGGCCTCACCGGCGCCTGCGTCGGCGGTGGCCAAGGCGCCGGCAGCGTCATCAGGGTGGAAAGCTAACAAGGACGTGGTGGTGGGCGGGCGGCGCGGCGCCCCGCGGCGCGCCGCCCGCCCACACCGCAACGAAGGCGAGGTACCGGATGAAAGGAGGAAACAAGTACGGCGCCCACCGCGTGATCGAGCCGAAGGGCGTGCTGCCTCAGCCCGCCTGGAAGATCGACAACACGATGGAGCTCTACGACAACCAGATCCTCATCGACGTCGACACGCTCAACATCGATGCCGCCAGCTTCACGCAGATCGAGGAGCTCCACAAAGGCGACGTCAGAGCCATGGCCCGCCACAGCCTGGGCATCATCAAGGAGCGCGGCAAGCACCACAATCCCGACACCGGTTCGGGAGGCATGCTGCTCGGCACGGTCGCGGGGATCGGGCCGCGGCTCGCCGGCCGTGAGCTCAAGGTCGGCGACCGCATCGCGACGCTCGTGTCGTTGTCGCTGACCCCCCTGAAGGTCGACGAGGTCGTCTCGACCAACAAGGACACCTGCCAGGTCAAGGTCAAGGGCCAGGCGATCCTCTTGGAAAGCGGCATCTACGCCAAGATCCCGGCCGACATGGACGAGGCCCTGGCGCTGGCCGTGCTCGACGTCGCCGGCGCCCCGGCACAGGCGGCCAAGCTCTGCCGGCCGGGACAGACCGTGTTCATCATCGGCGCCGGCGGCAAGAGCGGCCTCCTGTGCGCCTACGAGGCCCGCAAGCGCGTAGGGATCACCGGCAAGGTCATCGGTCTGGTCCACGGCGACGCCGGCAAGAAGCGACTCGAGAAGACCGGCTTCGCCGACGTCGTCTTCCAGGGCTCGGCCACCGATCAGCTCTTCGTCTACAACGAGATGGCGCGGCACACGGACGGCGAGATGGCCGACCTCACCATCAACTGCGTCGACATCCCCAACACCGAGATGTCTTCCGTGCTGGCGACCAAGGACGACGGGCTCGTGTACTTCTTCAGCATGGCGACCAGCTTCACGTCGGCGGCCCTCGGCGCCGAGGGCATCGGCGCCGACACGACCATGATCATCGGCAACGGTTACACGAAGCACCACGCCGACATCGCGCTGAACTGCGTGCGCGAGTCGCCGGTACTCATGGAGATCTTCAAGGAGACGTACGCCACCGGCGCCGGCAACCCCGAACCGGTGGGCATCAAGGCGTCCGAGGTCTGACGCGCGGCCGGGGGCCGACGTCGGCGGCGTCGGGGGGCGGGAGCCGGCCGCGATGGCGGCCGGCTCCCGCCCCGTTTCACGTGAAACGCTCCTCCGCAGGCTACCCTGGCGCCCACTGCCACGGTGTGTGGCGGTCGACCCCTCCGCGACGACCTGCACTGCTCCCGACAGACCGTCTGCTACAATCCTGCCACCCTCACCACCACAAAATGTCGTCGACAACGCCTGTCCTCACCGTCACAACAGGTTTTACTCTCCCCCTCGTCGTCTGGAGCGCAACGTGAACGAGAACGACGTCCTTGCGGCACTGCGCACCGTCGAGGACCCCGAGCTGCGCCGGAACATCGTCGACCTCGGGATGGTGCGCGACGTCGTCGTCGACGATGACCACATCGCTGTCCGCATCGTCCTCACGACCCCCGCCTGCCCTCTGAGGGGCCGCATCCAGAGTGAGACCGAGCAGGCCCTGACGGAGGTCGCCGGCGATCGTCGCCTCCAGGTCACGATGGGCGCCCTCACGCGTCAGGAGCGCGACGAGATGGCCGGCGCCCTGGCGGCACGCGACGACTTCGTGGCCAGCGCCTTCGGCCCCGGCTCGCACACGCGCGTGCTCGCCGTCGCCAGCGGCAAGGGCGGCGTCGGGAAGTCGACCGTGACCGCCGGCCTCGCCGTCGCCCTGGCCCAGCAGGGCCAGACCGTCGGCCTCATCGACGCCGATGTCTACGGCCCCACCATCCCGCTCATGTTCGGCATGGCCGCCCAGGCTCCCCAGACGCACCACGGCAAACTGCTGCCTCCCGATCGTCATGGCGTGAAGGTGGTCTCGATGGGCTTCTTCCTGCCGGACAACGAACCGGTCATCTGGCGTGGGCCGATGCTCGCCCGTGCCATGGAGCAGTTCCTGGGCGACGTGCTGTGGGGTGACCTCGATTACCTTCTCATCGACCTGCCGCCCGGCACCGGCGACGTCGCCCTCACGATCGCCCAGATGATCCCGAGCGCCGAGATGATCATCGTCACCACGCCCCAGGAGGCCGCCAGCAAGGTCGCCGTCAAAGCCGCCAAGATGGCGCAGATGACGAAGCACCGTATCGCCGGCGTGGTCGAGAACATGTCGTACTTCGTCTGCCCGGCCTGCGGCGAGCGTCACCACATCTTCGGCCGCGGCGGCGCCTTCGAGATCGCCCAGATCATGGATACGATCCTCCTCGCTCGCATCCCGCTCGACGAGGCCACCCGCAGCGGCGGAGATGCCGGCCGACCACCGGCGCTCGATCCTGCCGACCCCGTCGGCGCCGTCTTTCACGACATGGCCCGCGCCTTGCTTGGTCGTCCTTCTCCGCAAGCGACCACCCCGACCGAGGCTTGAGCGCCCCGTCCTCTCCGTCCTTCGCCGCCCCGCAAATCGCTTCACCACGCGGGCCGCCGCGCCCACTACCGCGCCGACCTAGACGAATGTTCCATGCCACACGCCGCGGAAACGCTTGCGTCCTTCGGTAGAAATGGGTAGATTTCGCCCTACGGACGCGTCTTCGACGGGAGCGCCATGGCATCTCCACCGGGAGGCAACGGCGACGGTCAGTGGTTGAGGCTCGGTCCGGCCGCGCGCCTGCTCGGCGTCAGCATCAACACGCTCCGTCGCTGGTCCGACGCCGGCAGAGTCCCCTGCTACAGAAGCGCCGGTGGCCACCGGCGCTTCGCGCGCAAAGACCTCGACGCCATTCTCGCGAAGCAGGCGGGGGGCGGGGCGGGGCCGGGGGGGCCCCCCCCCCCGCCCCCCCCCCCCCCATGGGCCCCCGCCGGGCGGGCCCCCCCCAAACCCCCCCAC
>Ga0315282_10006901_pt1 | contig 18828 bp, 16 predicted proteins | sample YL17G07_20_MG_FD_203693 | JGI IMG/M metagenome (GOLD analysis project Ga0315282, IMG submission 203693) | Sediment microbial communities from Yellowstone Lake, YNP, Wyoming, USA - YL17G07_20 | ecosystem: Environmental > Aquatic > Freshwater > Lake > Sediment | place: USA: Wyoming | collected...
ACCATTTTTTACCCTCTCGTAAAAAAAAGCGACTAATCTATTTATTTCATGGCTGCTCCAAACTATATCTCAATCTGTATATCATCAAAAGCGACAATTGTATTTTTGAATATCTTTCGGGCTTTTTTCTCGGATTTTTTTCTTTCATTTAAAGTCAAATATTTATCGGCAAGAAAATGCATCAAAGCCAATTTCTTAACCCTTGATTTTTTGGCAACTCCGGCCGCTTCTTCGGGATTCAAATGCGGCCAAACTTTGGCCCTCTCTCCCGATTTTATGCCGCATTCGGTAATCAGAATGTCGGCATTTTTCGCTAATTTCAAGAGATTTTTGCAGACACCGGTGTCGGTGCAATAAGTAATTATCCTCCCGTCAACCTCAATTCTGTATCCAAAACAAGGAGAAGTATGGATTAGAGACCGGCATTCTACAGGAAAAGGAATTTTGTGCGTTCCCTCCTTCAGTTCATGAACTTTGATGTTTAATTTTGAATCTTTGAAAGAATTGGTATACGGTTTATTTATTATTTTATTTAAAATCTTTTTTGTCCGGGGACGGCCGAAAATATGTATTTTTTGCCTGAAATTGAATTTTACCAGAACATGAAGACCAATGATATGATCCAAATGAAAATGGCTCAAGAAAAGATAAATCGGCTTTTTGCCGTCTTTAATATATTTGTCTATTTTATAAAAACCGTTGCCAGCGTCAAAAATAATATAATAGTTCTTGGTTTCTATAAAAACGCAGGTCGTATTTCCAGTTTTGGTATCGTACCAACCGTTTGTCCCAAGAAATATAACTTTCATTTTGTTGCTTCGCTCCTTGCTAATTTACGCTGACTTGCCCGCCCAAGTTTTCTTTGAAAATTTGGGCGGGTAAACTGATTAACGCTGATATTTTTCAGCATCTATCCACGCCTGCCCCGTACCGCCCCGCCGTTGGCGGGGCTGGTGCGGGGTTATTATCTGCGTTTATCCGCTTCTACGATTATAACAAATTCGCCCTTGATTTTGTCTTTTTCTAATTTTTCAATCACCTCCCTTATCGTTCCCCTATAAATCGTCTCAAATTTTTTGGTCAGTTCCCGACAAACCACCACTTTAGTTGTAAGTTGTTGGTTGTTAGTTGTTAATGTTAATAGCTCTTTTAGGGTTTTTATTATTCTATATGGTGATTCATAAAAAATTACCGGGTATTCTGATTGCAAAATTTTTTCAAAAAATTTCTTTCTTTTTTTCTTTTGAGGAGGAAAACCTAAAAACAAAAATTTATCCATCGGAAAGCCGGAAATGCTGGCAGCTGCCGTTAAGGCACTCGACCCCGGAATGGGCACAATTTTCAATTGCCCAATTGAACAATTGACCAATTGATCAATTAATTTGTTGCCAGGGTCAGAAATTCCGGGAGTACCTGCATCAGAAACTAAAGCTAAGTTCTTTCCTTGTTTTAGTAATCCCAAAATATAATCTATTTTTTTTAATTTGCTGTGTTGGTGATAACTTAAAGTTGGGGTTTTTATATTATAAAAATTAAGTATTTTTTGAGTTACTCTTGTATCCTCGCATAAAATCAAATCAACCTCCGACAATATCCGGAGGGCTCTTTTTGACGCATCCTCTAAATTACCAATCGGAGTTGCAACAATGTATAAAATACCCACAATTTTTATTTTGAATTAAGCCCTGCTTTTTCTATAATTATTGACAAACTCAACTATTATGGCTGTTAGAGGAATGGAAATCAAAACTCCCAGAAATCCTCCCAATTTTGCCCCGATGAGCAAAACAACTATGGTTAAAACCGGACTTATGCCAATAACCTTTTTCATTAAAAGCGGCATAAAAATATGGCTTTCAATTTGCTGAATTATGAAGTACAAAATTAAAACCAAAAGGCCAAGCTTTAATGATTGGAACGTTGCCAGAATCACTCCAAATATTCCAGCAACCCAGGGGCCAATTAAAGGCACAAACTCAAAAAGGGCAGAAATAACGGCTATGATAACCCTGTATTTTATTCCAACAGCGAGAAGACAAATATAAACTAAAATACCCACGATTAAAGCGGCAAGGAGCCTAGCTTTGAACCAACCCCTGATTTTCTTCTGGGAAATAACCAAAAATCTCCGAAACTCATCCTGATTTTTTAATGGAATGAAAAAAATGAGAAACTCCTCAACACCCTTATCATTCAACGCCAGCAAAAAAGAAATAAAGAAAATCAAAAAAACAGTCATCATTCCCCCGAATATGGCTGAAAGAAAAGAAGGAATGTTTGAAGTAATTTTTGCGAGTTTCTCGCCAAGGACAATCAAAGATTTCTGAAAACTCTCCGAGGCTCCGTACTCTCTTAAAAAAGCCCTGGCTTGACTGACCTGAGGGGAAAATTTCTCCCAATAAACCGGAAAGTTATTGGAAAGCTGATTTATTTCATCAACCAACGGCGGAATTAAAAAATAAAAAGCAAAATAAAAAGCGGCGATAATTATCAAATAAATAAAAATAACGGAGAGAGCTCTTGGAAATTTAATTTTTTTCAAGAAATCGGCCGCCCCATCAACAATTGAAGCCAAAACCAGGGCCAAAAAAATACCGCCAAGCACCTCCCAAATTTTCCAGGCAATAAATAAAATCAAAATAGTCGAAAGCCACTTAAAAATTGATTTAGAATTTGTATCCATATTCAATAAAAAAAATTAAAGTTTTAATAATTTATAAAATTTTTGTTTGTCTTTATGGGGGCCGATTACGGCCAAATTCAGTTTTTTTGGTTTGAAAATATCTCTGGCAACTCTTTTAATATCGCCCAAAGAAACCTTATCTATTCTAGCGTAAATTTGTTCCGGGGTTAAAATTTCGCCGGTGGTTATCTCTTCTCCTCCCACAAAAAAAGCGTAATCATCCGGCCCCTCCAAGCCAATGGACATTCTTCCCTTCAAAAACTCTTTGGCTTTTTTTAATTCATCCCCGGTAATATTTTTTATAATTCCTTTGTATTCTCTTAAAATAATTTTAATAGTCTTGTCTACTTTTTGATGATCAACCCCGGCCGAAGTTGCAAGATAACCCCTGTCATTGTAATAACTCGTTTGGCTTGAAACATAGTAAGCCAGACCCTTTCTTTCTCTGACCGAGATAAAAAGGCGCGAACTCATATTACCTCCCAAAACAGCGGCAAGCAATTCCAAAACATATTTATCCAGATGAAAAACGCTGTAAGTCCTTACCCCCAAAGTTAAATGCGTCTGGTCGGTCTTTTTAAAATGGAGCGAAATCTTGGGAATTTTTTGATTCTCAAAGGTTTTTGGCGTTTCTCTGGGCTTACCGACATTTATCATGGAAAAATATTTTTTTATTTTTTTTGAAACTTCTTCCCTTTCCAAATTACCGGCCAAAACAATAGCGGTATTTGAAGCAATAAATTGCGAGAGATAATATTTTTTGAGCATTTGCCGGTTAAGTCCGAAAACGCTCTCCTTCGTTCCGGCAATATCCCGGCCGGCCGGCTGCCTGCCGTAAAGCAAACTTTCCCAAAGGTCTTCAATAAAGCGGGTCGGCGTATCATGAATCATCTTTATTTCTTCAATTATTACTCCTTTTTCTCTTTTCATTTCCTTTCCTTCCAGTTTTGAATTTAAAAACATATCGGACAAAACATCAAGGCCTATGTCCAGATGACGATTATTTACTACCGTATAAAATCCCATGTATTCTTTGCCAGTAAAAGCATTGAATTTCGCCCCCACTTTATCAAGCTCCTTGGCTATATCTACAGTCCGGGGCCGCTTTTTTGTCCCCTTAAACAGCATGTGCTCCAGAAAATGGGAGATGCCGCTTTCCTGTTTTTTTTCATAAACACTTCCAGTTTTTACCAACACTAAAATCGCCACTGTTTTAGCGTTTTTTAAAGGAACGGTGATAATGCGCAAACCGTTTTTTAAGGTTGCCTTATGATACATTTAAAAACTATTTTTGATGAAGCCCTTTCTCCCATTTGTAAGCGTATTTGGCATTCACTTTATATTCAGCAATTTTCCCGTCTTTTACTTCAATAGTTGCCCCAATAATATCCAGCCCAGTAACATTTTCCTTCAATTCAGTCAACTGCGATATCGCATCTTTTATGGCATCCTCAAAAGAATTGGGAGAAGTGCCGACAATTTCCTTGATTTTGATTAAGGACATAATTTTAAATATTTTTATTTGAAATTAACGACCTTTTTATTTTGTTAAATTTTCTCTAAAAAATTGAAAAAGACCCTCTGTTTTAATTCTCTCTTGCTTCATAGTATCGCGGTCTCTTACTGTCACATCATCTTGTTTTAAGGTGTCAAAATCAACCGTAACGCAAAATGGCGTGCCGATTTCATCCTGCCTCCTGTATCGCCGGCCGATTGAACCGACTTCGTCATATTGGCAAACAAAATGAAATTTTAATAAATTATAAATCTCTTTTGATTTTTTAACCAACTCTTCTTTATTTTTCACCAAAGGCAAGACTGCCACTTTAATCGGAGCCAATTTCTTATCAAGATGCAAAACGATCTCTGTTTCTTTTACGGCTTCGGTCGTTTTGGTCCGCGCTCCCTTCACCTCCTCATAAGCGTCAATCAAAAAAGCAAGTAAACTTCTGTCAACGCCAGCCGAAGTTTCAATAATATGCAGGAAATATTTTTCTTTGGTTTCGTCATTAAAGTATTTTAAATCTTTTCCGCTAAATTTTGAGTGATTTGACAAATCCCAGTCGCCCCTATCATGGATCCCCTCAATTTCTTTCCAGCCCTGCCTGCCGGCAGGCGAGGCAAAAGGAAATTTATATTCAATATCAACCGCTTTTTGGGCATAATGGGCCAATTCTTCTTTTTTGTGTTCGCGAAAACGAATATTCTCTTTTTTGATTCCTAAATTCAAATACCATTTCATTCTTTCTTTTTTCCAGAAATCAAACCATTTTTCAGTTTCTTTTTTATGGCAAAACCACTGCATTTCCATCTGCTCAAATTCCCGGGTCCGATAAATAAAATCTTTGGGAGTAATCTCATTTCGAAAGGCCTTGCCAATCTGACAAATTCCAAAAGGAATTTTAAGCCGCATTGAGCTCAAAACATTTTCATAATTCATATAAATCCCCTGGCAGGTTTCTGCCCGAAGATAAGTAATTGACGCTTCATCTTCCACTGGCCCGACAAAAGTCTTCATCATTAAATTGAATTTTCTCGGCTGAGTTAATTCCCCGCCGCAATCCGGACAATTTGGATTTTGGACTCCAACCCTCCCGCCACCCTGCCGCCCTTGCGGGCTCCTTTTGGATTTTGGATTTACGATTTCGTCTAAACGAAATCGTTTATGACATTCTTTGCATTCTAAAAGTTCGTCAGCAAATCCGGCAGATAAATGTCCCGAAGCCTCCCAAACTTTTGGCGACATTAAAATTGCCGCATCCAGCCCAACGATATTTTCGTGAAATTTTGTCATTTCATCCCACCAGAGCCGCTTGATGTTATTTTTCATTTCCACACCTAAGGGCCCGAAATCGTAGCCGGAACCAAAACCGCCATAAATTTCAGAGGACGGAAAAATAAAACCTCTTCTTTTGCAAAACGAAACAATTTTTTCCATTAATTCCATAATTTAAAAAATCTAAAATTTATTTATTATCTTTATGGCACCACCTTTCCCTGCCCCTCAACAATAATGTCATCAGGAATATCGGTGGTAACTTTTTGATTTTTGGCTTTTAATTGAATGCCGGCAAAAGTATCTATTCCTTCGGCTGTTATATTTTCCAATAAACTAACTGATTTTTTTATTAAATCCTGCGTCGGCTGAATCGCCACCTGAAAAGCCGCCTCTTTTTTCGGCAAAATTGTCCCGGAATTTGCGTAAACCCGGCCGATTTTCCAAACCACTTTGCCGGTATAAGATTGGAATTCAACGCCGGAATCCTCGGGGTAAATTTTATTTTTCCAAATAACATTGGCTGGCAAATTTCCCTCAACCGTTACTTCTTTTAAATCGTTGCTAAGATTTTCAACATCCCAAACAATTGTATAGGTGGTTGTTTCACCGACCTTTGGCGGAATAGGACCAGAATTTTTAATGGTTGGATGATTATAATATCCTTTTGAAGTCAGGGTCAGCCAGGAATTAATTTTTACTGCCAAGACTGATTCGCTTTCCATTTTAAATCCCCGAAGAGATTCAGGAATATACTGTGGGTTAATGTCAATTTTTGCCCTTGATTCTATATAAAAATTCTTGTCGGCTTCGGATTTTATTGGCAATTTATCATTTACCAGAATAGAAAATTTGACCTCTCCTTCCTCGCCCGGAGAAAGTTCCTGAAGCTGGGGCACTCCGCTCGCTCTCCAGGAAATTGTTTTGCTAAATCCATTAAATTCCCCATTTACAACATTTAATTCTTTCCAATCAAGACATTCAACCGATTGATTTTGGGAATTTTTACAATCAAGATTAACATTAATGAAGGCTTCACGCAACTTTTCATTGGTATTGTTTTTATATTTAATGGAAAACTTTAAAAGCTCCGCAATCCCCGCCGTATATTCTGATCTATTGTTAATGGTTTGCTCAACGGAGAGAAGGGGTGCAATTATTTTAAAAACTCCCCATTCTTCAAAGATGGATAAAAACTTATTATTTTCAATGATGCCAAGTTCAGTTTTAAACTGTTTGTTTTCTTCCTTAATTCCGGCTATGCTTCCCCTGATTGAAACTTTCCCCTCGCTTTTTGATTTTAAATCGCCGAAAACCCAGAAATCATTATCTTCTTTGGGAATTGGGTCGGCATTAAAAAATTGAAAGCCCGGAGCATAAGTGATTCTGGCGGCAAAATTCGGAAAATTATATTGAGACTTGGAAGTATATTCGAAAGAGAAACCGATTTCCTGGCCCGAAGCCGCCTGGGTCGGCATATCGAATCTTAAGAACAGAGGAACTTCGCTAATTGCGATTTGGGAATGACCTTCCATAGAATAAGATTCTCCTTGGTTTTCTGGAGTAAACTCGATTTTCACCTTAATTTCTTTTATCTCATCTTTTTTACCAAATAAAGCCAATTGAAACTCTTTTCTGCTTTCCTTACCGGCCGTCACATTATCCAAATTAAAAGAACTGGCCAAGGGCGCATTGGTCTTGGCATCAAAAATACCCGGGGAGCGGTCCACAATGAGCTTAGCATTAACCAGATCTTTTTTGCTTTTATTTTTACAAATAAAAACAAAATTCATCGGCTCGCCGGCTTCAGCTTCCTTTGAGGTTAAGATTTCAAGACTTACGTCGTTAATCGAAAATTTTTCTCTGCTCTTCAGGATAAAAAATACGACTAAAGACAAAACCAGCAAAACCGCAATAATAATATAAATTATTAGATAAGTTCTCCTTGCCATCCTCTTTTTAAATTATATCATGTTTAGTTCCTGTTCTAAAATATATTCCAGGTAATATTTGGAAATTTCCTTTAACCCCCTCTCGCTGTTAATTTTTAATTTTTCCAAAATTTCTTTTTTGCGGCCTAAAATTAGTCTTAAAATTTTGATTGTATCAATGTTAATCTCCCTGGCTTCCCCGTCTTTGATTCTGCAATTTAAGCATAAAATTCCGCCTTCTTTCGCGCTGAAATAAAACCTGCCTTCTTTAAGTTTTGAACGGCAATTAACGCAACGGTAAAGTTCGGGGGAGTATCCCGAAATATTGAGTAAATTCCATTCAAAATATCTTAAAAGCAAATGGAGTCTTGGACCGGAAAATTTTTTCTCCCCCATCTTGTTTAAAATTTTCAAGGTCAGAAGCCAAATCCTTTCGTCTTTTCCTTCTTTAATAAGTTTATCCAAAATATCGGCAATGTAAAAAAGAGCTTTTGACTTTTCAGGTTCTTTTTTCAAATCTAAAAAATTATCAATGGTTATCGCCTCAATAATGGTATAAAAATATTTTCCCTGGACGAATTCAAGGTAAATATGATTAAAAAATTGAAGGCCCGAGCGAAGCTTAGCCTTGATTTTTCTAACTCCCTTTCCGAGTGCTCTGATTTTTCCGAAATCTTTGGTAAAAATCGTAAAAAAGCGGTCAGCCTCACCGCTTTCTTCTTCCTTTATGATAATACCCTCTGTTGAATACATGCCAATTTTGCCCAAGAGGATAAGTGTTAGCGCAGCCCGATTGGCTTGTTCTCACGGGCAAAACTCTTTAGACCGAGCCAAAGTTTTTCCTTGTCTATTTCAACTTCTTTTTCAATGAGGCATTTTTCCCTCAAGTGAATTAGATTATGGGATAAAGTTTTTTCAGCAATAAGTTTGGAATTTTTCTTTATTAAATCTTCCAAAGATGACGAGGTTTCGTATTGAATAATAATTTTGTCTTCCGGAGTCAAAGAAGCTTTCTTGCGAAGGTCCTGAATTTGACGGATAAATTCGCGAACCAATCCCTCTTCTTTTAATTCAGGAGTAATTTCTGAGTTAATGGCCACTGTAATATCTCCTTCAGTTTCTATTAACCATCTTTTTTGCATTTTTATTTCTCTTTTTATCTCTTTTGCTATTTCTGCTTCCTTGATATTTAACTCATTTTTTATTAAATTCAATAATTCTTTATTAATTTTGACTTTTGAGTTTTGAATTTTGACCTTGAGCGAAGCGAGCGGTTGGCGCACTTTGATTCCGGCTCCAGCCCTTAATTTTAAACCCAAAGCACATATCTGCCTGACTTGTTCCATTTCTTTCTCCAGTTTTTCGTTTATAAGTTTTTTGCTGGTTTTTGGCCAATCCCCAAGATGGATACTTCCCTCCCCCATTTTTTGATTTTTTGCTTTATTATAAATAACTTCGGCTAAAAACGGCGTAAACGGCGCGCAAAGTTTGGCTAAAATTTCCAAAACGTATTTTAGAGTTTCAAAAACGCTGATGGCCGCATTTTCCTTAACTTTTTTATTATTTTTTGGAGCTCCTTCTGACATCGAATGGAAACGTTGGCGAGAGCGACGAATGTACCAGTTTGACAGATCATCGACCACAAATTTTTCTATTAACCTTGCGGCCGAAACAATATCATATTTATCCAAATTTTTGGTTGTTTCTAAAATTAACCGATTGATTTTGGAAACAATCCACTTATCCAATAAATTCCTGCTTTTGGATTTTGAATATTGGATGTTGGATATTTGATTTTTTGTATAAGTTTCAAAAAAGGTATATGAATTCCAGAGAGTTAAAATAAATTTATTTAAAGAATCCCTGAGACCGCCTTCATCAAACCTTTTGGCATCGCCGGGTTGATTAATAGTGAAAAAATACCACCGCAGGACATCAGCCCCGTATTTTCCAATAATCTCCCAGGGATCAACCACATTGCCTTTTGATTTGGACATTTTTTCCCCATTTTTATCCAAAACATGGCCCAAGGAAATAACATTTTTAAAAGGATTTTCAAATCCCAGAAGGGTTGAAACAGCAAGAAGGGTATAAAACCAGCCCCTGGTCTGGTCAACAGCTTCGGAAATAAAATCAGCTGGAAATTGTTTACCCCGTTTAATCCCGAAGGGATTTATGCGGGGTTTACCCCCATCCACCATTTCCTTATTTTCGAATGGCCAGTGCCATTGGGCAAAAGGCATACTGCCCGAATCAAACCAGCAATCCGAAACTTCCGGCACCCTTCTCATTATGTCGCCGCATTTTTTGCAGAAAAATTCAATTTCGTCAATAAAAGGTCGGTGAAAATCGAGCTCGCCCCCTTGATTGTAGGGGAAAAGTCTAAATTCAATTTTTTTAACTTCTCCGGTTTTTATTTTGTCTGGCTCAATTTTTTCCAAAAATTCCTCCAGGGTCAATCCCTCAACCGCTCCCCGAAGCATATCCAAAGGTCTTTGATGACCGACTATTAAAATTGTTTTCCCTTCATACTGTTTATCAATCTCTTTCAGAAATTGATATATTCTCATTTTGACATCATTATAACTTTCCCCAGCCGGCGGAGCCTTGATAAATCTTTCTTTTAAATTTTTCCAGAAAGAATGATATTCTTTTGATTCTTTGCCTTCATAAATTCCGGCCTGAATATCTCTTAATCTCTCGTCAAAATTAATTTTAGGAATTCCCAGCTCCTTGCTGACAATTTCAGCAGTCTGGGCTGTTCGCAAAAGATCAGAAGAAAATATCAAGTCCACTTTTTCTTTTCTTAAAATTTTAGCAACCTTTCTAACCTCCTCTATTCCCCTTTCAGTCACTGGACATTCAATTTTTTCAGGCAGAGTAGAAATTGCAATTTCTCTTTCGTTACTTAAAGAATAACCGTGCCTTAAAATGAGATAACGATTTTTGCTAAATTTTTGAGAAAACAAATCTCTTCTTGAACCAATAACTTCAATATTTTTGCACTTTTCGCACCGCCAGACAGGCAAAGGCGTTCCCCAGTATCTTTCTCTTGAGACTGCCCAATCTTTCAATTCTTTCAGCCACTCTCCAAATCTTCCCTCCTTAAGATAATCGGGAACCCAATTTATTTTTTGGTTATTTTCTTGCAAATCTTTTCTAATTTTCTGGGTCCCAATAAACCAGGATTTTTTGGCGTAGTACAAAAGTGGCGTTTCGCATCGCCAGCAAAAAGGATAATCGTGTTCGTATTGTTCTTCTTTATATAAAATATCTCTTTCTTTTAAATCCTGAATAATAAGAGGGTCGGCATCTTTGACAAACATTCCGGCAAATTTCCTGACCTCGTCCTTGAAATTTCCGTTTTGGGCAACGGTCATTAAAATCGGAATTTGTTTTTGTTCTTCTCCAACTCCTTTATTTTCTTTTTTGACCACGGCCAGATCATCTTCGCCAAAAGCCGGGGCAATATGGACAAGTCCGGTTCCCTCCTCAATATTCACAAAATCGCCCTCAATGACCCGAAAAGCGGAAGTATAAACCTGGGGGTCGCAGAGCACAAAAATCGGCTCGTATTTTAAACCAATAATTTTTCTGCCGTCAAATTCTTCCAAAATTTTATATTCCTCCAGGACGCTAACCCTATCTTTAGCCAAAATAAAATTTTCAAATCCGACCTTGACTTTGACGTATTTGATTTTTGGATTGGCCGCTATTGCTACATTGGCGGGCAGGGTCCAGGGAGTTGTTGTCCAAACAAGCAAGTAAGCATCATCAAAATCTAACCCAGTTTTTGATTTTTGATTTTTAATTTTTAATTTTAAAAAAACTGCCGGCTCTTTTATTTTCTGGTATCCCTGGGCGACTTCATGAGCAGAGAGAGCGGTGCCGCATCTCGGACAATAAGGAACAACCTTGTAATCCTGATACAGGAGCCCTTTTTGCCAGATTTTCTTTATTTCCCACCAGAGAGTTTCAATATAATCATTTTCATAAGTAATATAAGAATGCTCCATATCAAGCCAGAAACCGATTCTTTCGGTCAAATCTTCCCATTCCTTTTTGTACTCCCAGACCGATTTTTTGCATTCTCGATTGAAGTTCGCTATACCATATTTTTCAATATCCTGTTTTGTTTTAAACCCTAATTTTTTCTCAATTTCCAGCTCAACCGGAAGGCCGTGAGTATCCCAGCCGGCTTTTCGCAAAACCCGAAAACCCTGCATAGTTTTATAGCGGCAAATAATGTCTTTATAAACTCTGGCCAAAATATGATGAATTCCGGGCTTGGCATTGGCAGTTGGCGGGCCTTCAAAAAAAACGAAATTGCGGATTTTTCGCGGGAAAATTCCCAAAATTTTTTTGGGTTTAGCCCGATTTTCAATTGATTTCTCAAAAACCTTGTCTTTTTTCCAGAACTCCAAAATCTGCTCTTCAATTTTAGAAAAATTTATCTCCATATAAATTTACAGAGGTCGGACCTCTGAAAGTTCTGAAAGTTTTATTCGACTCCAAGTTCTTGCCAATCCTTAAGCTCTTTTTTATATTTTATCCAATCTTTAACAAATTTTCTACAACCCTTTTCTCCACCCATAACCTCAAGAGTAAAATCTCTTTCAGTAACGGATGGAAAATTCTTTTTGCCAATATAATCAAGATAACTTGACCACTTATAACTCTCCAAAAATTTTATTGCTTTTAACGGGTTTTTAATTCCCCCCTCTTTCCATTTGGACTCAATCAGTGAAAGCGGATTACAATGGGTGTAAACAAATACGGTCATCAGCTGAGCTTCGTTTTTAACATGTACAGCATAAAATTTTCCTAAAAGATGCCCTTTCCGATTGTATTTTCTGTTGAAATAACCAGCATAGCCGGTTCCCAGTTTTTGGATAAATTTTACAATCCCCCGCTCTTTGATCTGTCTTACCAGCAAATGAATATGATTTGGCATAAAGCAAATTGCTAAAATTTCCACTAAAAGATCGCGATTGGCAGAGTATTCTCTCATTCCTTTTTTCTTCATCCGGAAACGGGTCCTGCGTCTCTCGCGAATTAATACCGAACCAGTATCGTTAAACTCAAAAAGAGAAAAAATCCCCCGATAGAAATCATCTTCATCCTTGAAAATCAAAGAATCACCTACTCCACGAATAACTATATGATAAATTTCCTCATTAAATTGGCAGTTGGGGGCCCCTCAAAAAAGACGAAATTGCGGACCCTGCGAGGAAAAACACCCAATATTTTTTTGGGTTTGGCTCGATTCTCTACGCTCTTCTCAAAAATTTTCTCTTTTTTCCAGAACTCCAGTATTTCCTGTTCAATTTTTGGAAAATTCATCTCCATATAAATTTATCTTTATCTTAACTAAATTTTAATCAAAAGAAAAGAGCAGAACGCTTCGCGCCTGCTCTTTAAATAGGCAAACTTCTTATTTCTTTTTCAAAATATAATCAGGGGCTTGAACCTCAACTTCATAACCTGTTTTGTCTGAAATTTTATGAGCGGCTTTCACCAATTGATCAAACAATTTCCTAGCGAGAGGCATTTGATAATCAAGTAAATGCGCGGTCTGAAAAGACAGGGATATGGATTTTTCTTTAAGATTAATCTTCATGTCTGCCCCAACACCATTGCCCTCTGTATAGTGAAGGCGCTTGTATTCTTCCGGTGTATCAATCATAAGAATCTCCCGATTCGAAGAACTGTCGGGATATAGTAGTTGCCAACCACATCTTTTAATAATCGGCTCAATCTTATCGCTAAGTTTCCCGAGCTCCCTGGCCTTTACATCTCTTTGGTTTTCTATCACTCTTACTTTTGACATTTCTTGTCTCCTCTTTTCTTCAGCCGGCTCAAGTTTTGCCAAGACTGCTTCTAATTTCCCCTGCTTTCTTAACTCACCAAGGAGATCCGAAAGAGTGTGGAATTTTCCGCAGTCTTTATTGTCGCACCGAATGCCAAAGCCAAACTCTGGATGCTCCTCCAGAAGTAAATTTGGACACTCTTTACCCATCAGCCGACCTTTCTCAATGGACTTTTTGCACCTCAACCCTTCCTTCCTTGATGGACCAGCCATACTCACCTCCTTTTTGTTGGCCTATTTTTCAAGGTACCAACATTACATTATACACCCGTTAGAAATTTTTGTCAACCCCGTTAGAAGTCTGGCAATATCCTAATAAAATTATTTTCTGAATTATTCAAAATTTGAATTTGCTTTGCATGTTATTGACAATAAGAAAAAATTTTAGAAAAATTTTTTCTGTCCAAGACTTCTAACGGGGTCAAGCAAAAATCGGAGGTTAAACCCCCGATTTTCAAAGTTTATTTACAATTACATCCGTTTTTTGGTTCAAGGTTGATGGTAATATCCTGAATTTCAGGAATCTCCTCCTGAACTTTTTCTTTTACCAAAGTGGTAATTTTATTGGCTTCTTCCAGAGTCAAGCTGGAAGATAATACAAGATGAATATCCAGAAAAACATGGCTTTCGTCGCCCCGGCTCCTGACTTTATGGCATGATTCAACGCCGCAAACAGCCGTGACAATTTCTTTTATCCTTTTTTGATCCACAACCGCCCTATCGGACAAAACTGCCGCGGTTTCTTTGAAAACCTCATAAATCAAACGCCCGATAAAGACAACAACAACGCTGGCCATAATCGGGTCAACAATTGAAGGCACGCCGAATTTAATTAAAATCGCTCCAAGAATCACGGCGCCAGTAGTGATGTAATGAGATTTGGTATGCCGGGAATCGGCTACAAGAATGGTGCTTTTTAGCTCCCTGCCTTTTCTATACTCATAACGCGCCACCAGATAATCAATGACAATACAGCCAGCCAAAATTCCTAAAACAAACCATTGAATTTCCGGCTGCTGAGGATTAATTATTCTGTTATAAATACCCCGAATGATCTCATAAGCAGTAATTATTAAGAATGCCCAAATGACTGTGGCGGCAATTGCCTCGTATTTTCGATAGCCATAAGGATGGCTCTCATCAGCCGGCTTTTTGGCAAGTCTGATTCCGAAAAGGCCAATGATATTGGTTACCCCGTCAAAAAGAGAATGAAAACCATCGGCCAGAATACTGATGGTGCCGGTAAAAAATCCGATAAAAATTTTGGAAAAAGCAACCAACCAGTTTAAAATCAAAACTATTATTAAAACCTTCTTAATTCCTTCAAAATTCATCTGTTTACCCCTTGTTTTGGTGCATTTTAAGGTGCAATCTCAAATCGTATAATTATAACAAATCCGTGGAAAAAATCAAGCCCAGTCCCGTAGTGTCCCGCCAGAGGCGGGACTACTACGGGGCAAGCCTTACTTTTCCCAGGGATAAACAACCTAGCGCTTGCCCGGATCGGCAGCAAAATAATCTGGTTTGACTTTCGGTTTTAATTTGCTTTTATAGTGAATGGCAACGCTGATAATTTTGTTTTTCCCTTTCTTTAAATCCCGGATTGCTCTTTTCATTGTCTCGCCGCTGTCAACCACCTCATCAACCAAAATTATTCTTAGCCCCCGCAAATCTTTAGAAATATTTGAGACGGAAACTAATTTTTTGTTTCTGGATTCACCTTCGTAATAGGAATAGCCAATCGTATAAAATTTCTTGCTGTTTAACAAAAAAGCCAGCATTGCCGCCGGAATCACGCCGCCCCGGGCAATTCCGACAATACAGTCAAATTTCTTGTTTTTCAAAATTTTAGCCAGCTTCCGGCAATCATCTGCCAAATTTTGCCAGCTGTAATAAAGTTTTAGATTTTTTTTCATACTCATTCCTTAATTAATTTTAAAATCAATCTCACCCACATCATTATAACTTTTTGTCTTAAAATAAAAAAGCGCCGAATGGCGCTAAAATTTTAAGAGGAATCCGCCGTAAACACTGACATTAGTTAATATTAATGTAAAGAAAAGGGGAAATTATTTATTTTTGGCCAGACTCTTTTTTATATTTTATCATAATTCTTAAAACTTCCTCATCGTCAAGGTCGTACCAATTTCCATAAACTTGGGCAACTGCCTGGAAAAAAGCCGGCACTTCCAAGCAAACAACTTCATCAGCCAAATCTTTTATCCTGGCCAAAGTTTCCTTCCCGGCCACCGGTACGGCCACCACAACCTTTTTAGCTTTTGCTTTTCTTGCTGTTTTTATTGCTGCCTCCATGGTTGAACCCATGGCCAAACCGTCATCAATTAAAATTGCAATTTTATCTTTGAGCTTGGGAAGTTTCCTGCCCTTTTTTAAAATTTTAATTCTTCTTTCAACCTCCTGTTTTTGTTCTCTTAAAATTTTTTCTATGCTTTTGCTGGGATAAAATTTAACCTGGGGCTGCCAGACAATTTCTCCAGTCTCAGAAATAGCGCCGATACCAGCTTCGGGATTATCAGGCATCGGAAGCTTTCGAATGATGATTAAATCCAATAAAAGATTTAAACTCTTTGCCACTTCAAAAGCCACCGGCACCCCACCCCGGGGAATAGCTAAAATAATAACATCCTTTTGCCCTTGGTATTTTGCTAACTTTTCGGCCAACTTTTTACCGGCCTCGGTTCGGTCGTAAAACATGAAACTTAATCAAATAATTTCTTGTATTCTGGCACCACGTCTTCAGTGAATTTCTGCATTCCTTCAATGGTTTTGGGGTGGGAAACCATCTTTTTTAAAACTTCAAATGGAATGGTAGCAATATGGGCACCAGTCAGGGCGACTTCCCTGACCTGCCTTGCGTTTCTTAAACTGGCGGCGATTATTTCAGTTTTGAAATTATATTTTTCGAAAATCTGGACGGTTTTTTCAACCAAATCAACGCCGCTTAAAATTCCATTATCATCAAAACCCTGCCTACCGCCTGCCTCGTAATAATCATCTTTTTTAAAATCGACTCCGGCTTTTTTTCTTAAAAAATCGTCAATCCGGCCGGCAAAGGGGCTGACGTATTTTGCCCCGGCAATCGCGCCAAGAATGGCCTGCTCGGGCGTCATAATCAAAGTTAAATTGACTTTAATGTTTTCTTCGGACAGCCTCTTTGTTACTTTCAGGCCGTCAAAATCGCTTGCAAAAGTTTCTTTCAATGATGGATTAATGGGGATTTTAATCGCCACGTTATCAAACAGTCCGCCGAATTTATTGTGGAGTTTTTTTGCCTGCTCGTACATTTCCTCTTCGGTCAAACCGATGACTTCAAGGCTAACATCCCGCCCCTTTCCGGCAACTTTTAAAATTGCTTTAATGTAATCTTCCATTTTAAGATTCTCCTCAACTTCATTCATGGCCCGCTTGATTAAAGAGGGATTGGTGGTTACTCCATGGACGATTCCCCAGGAAATCGCCTCCCTTATTTCGCTTAATTTTGCCGTATCAATAAAAATTTTCATATATTTTTTATGATTTTACGAACTGAATAACCCTGTTCTGAAAATCCTGATAAGCATTTTTGAACTCGGCCATTGTTTTTTGAACTGCTCCATAGTTTTTCCAATCTTCTGGCTTCATTCCCCGGCCAACAAAATCACCCTCAATACCAATTTCCTTCAGTATCTTGCCAAGCTTGGGAGTTAATTCATAAATTTTTTGGAAATCCTCAATCTCCAGCAGTCGCTTAATTACCCCTGAATCAATCCCGGCTCTAATTGACTGGCGATATTTTTCCAAATTGAAATTTGCTTCTTTTGACGCCGTATAAACCTTCATTTGCTGGTCGGGAAATTCGGTGTTGGTAATATTGGGTACTCCGAGAACCAGATAAGTATCCCTTGCTCTTCTTTTTGAGGCAGGCAAAAGGTCAATTCTCTCAAAGATTGTTTTTGCTTCTTCCATAGAAATTTTAAACTTTTTCTGAAGCCATTCTAAAATTTTGGGCTTATTTTCAAAGAAAATCTGATAGACCTTTCTTGTCACAAAAATTCCCGAATACTGAATGCCCTCTTCAATTGTTGTTAGCAAAGCTACAGTTTCTTCTCCGAGATATTTATTTAAAGCCCTTGCTAATCTTTCATCGTTTAAAGACTTTAGGTATTTCTTTGAACAAAGTATTTTAGTTGTTTTTTTGCGGTCTTTTTCAGTTCCCATCTCGCCAATCACTTCTTTCGCCAGTTTCCAAAATTCTTCATCATTTAGTTTCCCAACCAATCTTTCAGCTTCAGCTTCCCTTAAATGATCTTCTGTTCTTCCTATCATATTTGTCTGGTAAACCTGCGTCGGAAGAATCCCTTTTTTAATTGCCCTGGCCATTCCCTCGGCTTCGGCTAAAAGCAAAGTAATTTCTTGAGAAACACTATAAGTAACAGTGTTATTGGTCCCGATTCCCTTTTCATTCAAACTTTTAGTAATTTCTATAGCCTTGGGCGAAGAAGCAGCAACTTTAAAAACAATATTGGGCCTGCCCTGCCATTTTTTGGCGTCCCAGCCCAACCATTTGTCATGATGATAAAGAATATCTTTTAGAATAGAGCAGATAATTTTGGCATCATTCAGGCTAACTTTTGGGTTTTCAGCCAAAAAAGGATTAAGCTGATAACTGACCAGACCATCGTGAAAATCAGATAATAAAGCAATTGGCCTGAAAACCAAAAGATTGGGAAGTAAAGAATTTATAGTGGCATAAAGCGTTATTTCGTCTCTATGTTTTTCTGGATTTTTATGCCATTCGGGATTAATTTTCAAAATCTTTTTAAATTCATCCCAGAGTTCGGGAAATTCTTCATAGGCCCTAGCAGCAATTACCGGATTGCTCGAAACCTGAACAAAATCAAAATGCCTGACTAACCTTAAACCAGTAGCCGAATCATTACCGAATTTAGAAAACCCCTGGTCTGCCATTTTATAATAAACATTCTCTTGAATTTCCGATTTCAAAGCAGTGATAAAACTCTCGGCCAAGTTATTTTCATCTAATTTTTCTTCGATATTCTTAGCTATCTGGCTAGCCAAGCTTTTACCAGCCAGAACCCTTTTTAAATCCGAAAGAAATTTATCAATAATCGATTTGAGAACCGTCTTTCCCCCCCCTCGGAAAAAATCCAAAATAATTTTGGCGGTCTCATCTTTTTCTTGCGAGGAAAATCCCACTCTTTTGCTTTCCAAACCGAAAATATTCAAACATGCCTCAATTAAAGTTTCGCCGAATTTCCGAAAATCCCCCTCCTCTTTTTTTGTTAAAGAAAATTGCTGAATGGCCTCCATAACAATTATCGACAATTTCCCACAAATTTCTTTTTTTAAAAGGGTGTCGGCGGCCAATTGGGGGTAATGCATGCTAAGAAAAATAAAATTCTGATGACTATCCAATTTTTTGGTTTCCTCGGCCGGACAGAATCCCTCCAAATATCGCTCAATTATTTTTTGATAGTATTCTTGTTTCATATTTTTTATTTTTTATTTTAAATTTAATAAATTTTAGATTAAAACCATCTTTTAATCA
>Ga0315282_10006902_pt1 | contig 18827 bp, 16 predicted proteins | sample YL17G07_20_MG_FD_203693 | JGI IMG/M metagenome (GOLD analysis project Ga0315282, IMG submission 203693) | Sediment microbial communities from Yellowstone Lake, YNP, Wyoming, USA - YL17G07_20 | ecosystem: Environmental > Aquatic > Freshwater > Lake > Sediment | place: USA: Wyoming | collected...
GAAATGGTCTTACAGGGAACAAGATCAAGGGCCATTTGTCTCAGGGCTCCCGCGAAATCAAATTCATCCACTCCGAAAGGAGGCTTGGAGGAGGCAGCCATCATCTCGAAGGGATGATTCCCAATGGCTACGGCTACCTCGAGGGGGTTTCCCATGGTTTCCGCCTTCTTTTGAATCACGCCCAGTTGTTGGGGAATGTTGATCAGAAGTTCTTGGGATCCGATGATCTGAATCCGATTGAAGGAGACATTCCGAATACCTGTCTCCGGATCTTTTGCGACGGCCAGTCCTGCGGTAATATAAGGTCCGGCATCCTTTTCATGGTGAACGAGCGCGGGAAGCAAACGGACGTCCATCTTTTCTCCAGCTCGAACCACCTCTTGGCAAGGACCGGAGGACAAAATATTCGGTTTTCTTGGCTGCTTCGCTCTCTGAACATACTCCTTCAGGACATCCTTTGGAGCACAGCCAAAGGCAAGAGAGAGGAATTCTCTGCCTCCGAGGAGGTTCGAGATTAAGGAACCCTGACGGCCTTTAATCTTTCTGAAAAGGACTGCCTTTTTCCTCTTTTCGTTCTTCAGCTCCACATAAGGAATACCTTGAATATCGACCGGAGTCTGGATGACCCGAAGCATTTTATTCTTCCCAAGAAGCCTTATGAAATCTCGTAAGTCAATTGGTGTTCTCTTCATCGGTTCACCATGCCAGAATCGCTCTCTTTTCCCTGAATGGCGTGACATAAATCGCCTCTTTGGGGCATTCGATCTCGCAGAGAAAACAGGACTGGCAATCCCTCAGATACTGAATATGTGGTCTTTTCTCCTTAGGGTCGAAACGGAGAACGTCCTGAGGACAGATTTGAACGCATCGCTGACACCCGTTACAACGCTCTCGATCTATTTTTTGAATTCCCATCGTTTCACCTCAGTGATAGCGCTCATTGGCTTCAATGATGGGGTGTTTAATTCGATCTGCAGAAGGCTGCATCGGATACCGATCGATCGGTACAGGTTCTTTCCGAAATTTGAGTTTACCGTCCACCTGCTGCAGGATGATCCATTTCAACCAATTTTTATTATCCACAAAGGGAAAATCTTCCCGGAGGTGGGATCCCCGGCTCTCTTCTCTCATCAGGGCCGCTCTTAGAAAGCACTCGGCTGAGAGGAGCATATTCTTCGCCTCGACCGCCATTCTGAGGTAATGGGGATCATGGGCCTTGACGTAAGGGAGGAGATTCTTCTTCAGGTCTTCAATCTCCCTAATTCCTCTTAAGAGACGATCCCCATGCCTGAGAAGGTACCTCTCCATGGGTAGGATGATTTCTTGAACCCTGAGCGTAAGCACCTCTGGTTCATCGCCATGTTTTCGCAACAGAGGTTCCAAGAGTTGATTTGTTTGCCTTCGTATCTGGGAAGGATCGAAGGCATAACCCCTTTTCCTATTCCGAATGAAGGCCGCTGCGGAATAACCCGCTCTTGCTCCGGAAGTCGTCGCGAAGGGAATGGCATAAGCACAGAAACCCTCCACACCTGATGCCGGCCCAGAGGTTGCATCCCCAGCGGCAAAGAGCCCCTCAAGGCTACTCTCACAAGAAAGGTTGATTCTCACGCCTCCTCCGAAACCCACATTCCCGCAGTTCACAGAAACCCATTCCAACTTTGGAACGATCTGATCTCCCGGGATGAGACCAGCACGGAGGAAAGCGAGATAGAGGATAGGGAGGACTCGTTTAATGAGTTCGATAGACTCCGGCGTATATCGAGAGAAGTCGAGATAGATCGGTCCCCGTCCCTCCTTGACCTCCATGGCCATGGCAGCAGAAATGGTATTCAAGTTGGCCCTGCTCCCATGTTCAGGGTCATATTTCTCCATGAAGGGGTCTCCATGGCGATTGACAAAAATCCCTCCAAGTCCCTGGAGTACATTCATCCCTGTGGTGTCAAATCCCGCATAGGAGAGGTGATGATCGGTGAATTCATAATTGGAGAGCTCGGCTCCGGCCTCCAAGGCCATGATGTGGCCATCGCCTGTAACCATTTTCTGAAAGGCATAATTTGATTTGTAGCTTTGCCCTCCGCAGGTGAGGATGGTCGCCTTGGCAGAGATCGCCCTCAATTCTCCGGTCTCCAAATGAAATCCCAGGCCACCTGTGATCACTTCCGGCCTTTTTCTCGCATGAAGGAGATGGGTGACCATCACCTTATCCAGAATGGGAATCTTCGCTTTTTTCAAGGCCAGACGAAGTTGATGCATCAGTTGGGGTCCATGGAACATGAGTGTCTTGATCGGCCTGAGATCAGATGATCCCTGTCCTTCGATTCTCCGGTACGATCCATCTGGGTTTTTCTCAAATTCGACACCCCAGGTCTCTAAGTCTTTAACCCGTCCGAAGACCTCCTGCAGATGAACCCTTGTCCAGTCTTGATCGTTCATGTAACAACCGGCTTCAACGGCCTTTCCAAACCATATCTCGTAGGAGTCTTCTTGAGGTATAAATCCCTTGAAGGAACCTGCCCCAAACGTGGCACAACCGCTCTTCCCGACGTACCCTTTATCTACAACGAGGATATCTCGAACTCCAGCCTCTTTTGCTTTAAGGGCTGCAAAACATCCCGCAGGTCCTCCTCCAATGATCAGTAAATCAGAGGAAATGGATTGAAGGTTCTTGTCAAATCTCATACACCCTCTACAGGAGCCACAACCGTTTCGGGTTTAAACCTCTTTTGAAGAAAAGTTACAAGGGCTAAAAGGATGAAGCCAATGCCATTGCAAAGGAGCGTCGGCCAGAGAAGCAAAAGGGCCGAGATGCCCAAGAGAATCTGTTCAAAAATTCTATTTTTCCGGAACATGTAACCCTCAAGGAAACAGGCGGCCACAATAAGACCGAGCGAACAAGAGATGACAGCCACGGCCACATCATGCCAGGGACCATTCAATAAAATAGGCCGATAATAGAATAGAAACGGAATGATCCAAAGCCCTTTGGAGTATTTCCAGGAGGTGAACATGGTTTTCATGGGATCGGCATGGGCGATTCCGGCGGCAGCCATGGCGCAGACCGCGATCGGAGGAGAGACATCCGAATCGATGCTATACCAAATCAGGATCATATGGGCAATAAAGATAGGCATGCCAAGCTGAAGCATAGCAGGCGCGCACATGATGGCTGTGATCACATAGGTGGGCCCGGCCGGAAGTCCGGTTCCCAGAATCAAGGAAATCAATCCCACCAGCAAGATGGCTAGGAAGATTTGGCCTCCGCTGATCATTGTTAGAATAAAGGATAGCTTGAAGCCAAGGCCAGTGAGTCCTACAATGGCAAGCATAATCCCGATCGACGGCACGATACAACCGATGGTCAGGGTATAGCGACCACCAAGGACCATTGCCTCAAAAATGTTCTTCAAATTCATCCGATTCTTTTTCTTTAGCTGGCTTGCAAGAACCATCGTAACAATCCCAGCAAAACCGGCCCTATTCGGGGTATATCCCATGCCGATGCAAGCGACAAGGACCACAAGAGGTGTGAAGTAAATCCAGCCTTCTCTTAGGACCTGCTTTGCCGTCGGGATACTCTGATCCTCGGAAACTTTTATCCCTGTCTTTTTCGCTTGAAGATGAACATAGGTGTAGACCGTCATGTAGTACATCAGCGCCGGGAGGGCAGAGGCCAGGGCAATCTTCGCATAGGGGATGCCCGTGAATTCCGCCATGATAAAGGCCACGGAGCCCATGACCGGAGGCATGATCTGGCCTCCGTTGGAACCAGCGGCCTCGATGGCAGCAGCTACATGGGGTTTGTAGCCGACTTTTTTCATCATCGGGATGGTGAAGGTCCCCACCATCATGACATTGGCCACGCCGCTCCCTGAGATCGACCCCATCAAACAGCTCCCTGTGACAGCAGCTTTGGCAGGCCCTCCAACTGCCCTCCGGGTGAGGGCAAAAGCCAAGTCAATAAAAAACTTCCCGGCTCCAGATCTCTCGAGAAAAGCTCCAAAGATGATAAACATGATGACATACTTCACCATGAAGGCTGTGGCCATGCCATAGTAGCCTTCCATGGCACAATAGATCTGGGTTACAATGACTTGAATGCTAAAACCTCGGTGTCCGAGAAGGCCCGGGAAATAGGGACCAAGAGATGCATAGGCAATAAAAAAGGCGCCAAGCGCTGGCAGCGTATAGCCCAAACCTCGCCTCCCCACCTCAAGACCTAACAGAATCATGATTGATCCGAAGAAGACATCCCGATGATTGAGGGCACTTAAGCGTATGATGAGGTCTTTGTAATTGAAGATGATGTAGAGAGATCCTGCTACTGCTGCAGCTACTAGGATCCAGTCAACGACGGAAGGTCTGTGCTTGGGAGATTTTTTGCCAAAAGGAAACAAGATAAAGCAGAGGGCCAGCGTGATCATCAAATAGGTGGCTCGCTGGACCATGACATCCGAAATCCCAAACACGGTCCAGTAAAACATCAGAAGGGGGATGAGAAGGGTAATGAAAGTTACGACGTGGCCAAAGGCCCCTTTGAATTCTCTCAGACTCTTCCCGAGTTCGAGCTCTTGCGATTTCTTGGTGTCCACCGCTCTCATCCTAACATGGCTATCCTGGAATTGGAGTAAACAGTCCTTTTTGCCCCCAAAGCAAAAACAGTAAGGGAAAGAATCGAAGCAATTCCTCTCCCAGGATGGGCAGGAATGGTGTGCCTATTGGCGAGATTCAGCACGGGGGAGGAGAGGGAAAAGTCTTCCTCCCCCCGCATGTCTATCTTACATCAAGCCTGCTTCCTTGTAATATTTAGTCGCACCTGGGTGGATAGGTAGCGGCATATTCTTGGCAGCGTCCTCTCGAGTGATACTTTGGGCAGCAGCGTGGACCTTTCTCAAATAGGCCAACCCCTCATCGCTATAGATTGCCTTAACCATCTGATAAACCAGATCATCCGGCAGATCCTTACGACATGCCCAGATGGCTAACATGCCCACTGTTGGGACATCCTTATCCACGCCTTTGTACGTTCCAGCAGGTATGGTGAGAGGGACGAACATGGGGTTGTCCTTTAAAAACTTCTCTCTTAACCCAGGGGCAAACTGGATAATGGTGATGGGTTGGGTAACTGAGAGGTCGGTGAGAGCAGCCGTGGGAATCCCAGCAATCTCCATGACTGCATCGATCTGGCCGTCACGGAGAGCGTCTACTGATTCCATCGGGGGTAAGTGGACGAGTTTCACATCCTTTTCTGGATCGATTCCATGAGCCTGGAGGTACATGGACATGAATTTGTGCATGCTCCCACCCGCAGCCCCCACACTGATCTTCTTTCCTTTCAGGTCGGCGAAGGTCTGAATGCCGCTCTTCTTCACGGTGTAGGGCTCGGACCAATTCTTGAAGAGGATTCCCAACCCCATCATGTTGACAAACTTCTTATTAAATTGCCCCTCTCCTCGGTAGGCTTGATATGCGTCCCAATGGGAAGAGAGTGCGATATCAGCCACTCCGGTGTCGAGGCGATTGACATTCTCGTTGACGCCGCCTGAGGCCTGGGCTGTCACAGAAACGCTTTTGACCGCGTTATTGATATGACCGGCCATACCTCCTCCAATGGCGTAAAATCCTCCGCCCATAGCGCCCGTGGTGAAGATGAGTTGTTTGGGTTGAGCCCACGAGCTGGATGCAAAGGATATGGCCCCTAAGAATAAAAATACCGATAAAAGGATATAAAGACATGTTCTTCTCATGGTTTTTTCTCCTTTCTGCTTAGATTTTTGTCTCCTCGATCATTTCGTCGGGAAGTCCCTTAATCACACTTTCTCTTGCCGCACTACTTGATCTTTGACACCTCCTTTCTTCTTAAGAACCTGCCATTTTTGTTATCCCCCCAAACTAATACAAACGCATCCAATAGCTTGTCATTGCGAGGAGTGCCTGCCTGCGGTAGGCAGGAAATGACGAAGCAATCCCAAGAAAAAAGAGATTGCCACGGCCTTTGCCCTGAACACCATGTGGTGCAGGGCCTCGGGCTCGCAACGACAACTCTAAACGAGTCGAAATGTAATCTATTTTATACTGCTGGTATAAGAAGTCAAACGTTTAAAGATTATAGGTTTACCACTTATCCTGTCAAGGCGTACTTAACAACGAATGAGGAGAGAAGGAGGTCAACCCTTCGACTGCCCAGCATGAATGCTGGGGCTTGCTCAGAGTTGCCCTGAGCGGCGCTTTACACCCCGCTCTAAAGGGCGGGGCTCGGCGCCGCCGAATGGGTCAAATTTCACTTACGATAAAGATTTGAGGAGTTCCATCCTATCATCTGTTGATTTCTGGAGGTGGGCAACCTCCTCATCATTGAGGTGACGGAATTTCCCAACCATCGAGAGGTAGCGTTCGATGGGGAGGGGATGCTCAGACGCATGGGTAAACCGAATCTTTTTCTTATCCTTCTCAAATTCCCAGAGAGGGAAATAATTCGTCTCGACGGCCATCCGCTGCACCTCGATCGTCATGGAAGTATCGAAGCGCCACCCGCTGACACAGGGTGAGAAGACGTGAAGATAAGCCAGTCCCTTTTTGGACGATTCGATGGCATGGTCCAGCTTTTTGTAAAAATCGTCCAGGTAGGCAACCGTGGCAGTCGCCACATATTCGCACCGGTGCATCATCATGATGAGCGGCATGTACTTCTGGTCACTCGCCTTGCCCCGAAGCCGATCCCCCACGGGAGTCGTGGAGGTCCAGGCCCCGAAAGGCGTTGTCCCTGACCTCTGAGTTCCTGTATTCATGTACCCCTCATTATCAATGCAGACAAAGACCATCTGCTCTCCACGCTCCGCCGCTCCTGAGAGTGACTGGAACCCCACATCCGCTGTTCCTCCGTCTCCTGCCAGCGCGAGCATGGTGACATCCCGACCAATGCGATTATAATACCGCTTAATCCCTGCAAGCATAGACGCCGTATTCGTCAGCAAAGGATGAAAAACAGGAACTTTTGTAGTCGTCAGACCGTTCACGCCCACTGCGCCAGTACCGGGGACGCATCCGGGCGGCGTGGCTAGAACCGTATTCGGACCGACCCGTCGTAACACGTGGCGAATTAAGATTTCCGTATTGCAGCCCTGGCAACAGGAGTTGGCAACAAACAGATCTTCCAGGTCCCCTACCCTGTTAAAGACCTGGCTTTCCTGTCGATAAACCAGCGCTTTCGGTTTGCAGACCTTTATGCAGGCAGGATCGCCACTGCACTGATCACATTTTGCCACGTGTCCCTCGACAGGATCGAAGAAGACCCCTCCGTAGGGACAGGCCAGCGTGCAGAGGAGACAGTTGACACAATTATCTTTATTCCATTCGATGACCCCGGTTTCGGGGTTCTTTGTAAGCGCCTTGGCTGGACAGGAAGAGACACAAGCAGGGTCCCCGCATTGCAAACAGATCGTCGGAGCAAAAAATGATTCTTTAAGATCTTTGATCGGTTTGATTCTCGATTGGATGGGATCCTTTATCCCTTTTACCTGAAGACAGGCTGTCACACAGTCACCGCAGCCATCGCATAGACCTGGAATGACAGCAATGGTTTCATAGGCCTTTCCCAATTTAACCCTCCCGCATCTCTCCTAAGCTTTGGAGGCTTAGCGCCAAAGTTTCCACATCAGCCGTCGGCTCACATTGAAAGGATTGCCGACAAACTCAGGGCAGTCTTCTTCCAAATCCACCCTTCCTTTGATCAGATTCATGATGATTCCAGGATCGAGATTAGAATTAATGGCAGTCATCCCGACCAGGACGTTTCCTTCAAAAACCATCTTTTGGTAAACGTTTGCCGAAGGTGAGATCGTTTTTTCGATTCGATATCTTTCTCCATTTTCGGAGTCATTGACCCCGATAGAAAAAGCGCGGTTTCCGAAAAAATTGAAGGTATTCATTGAAATCCCACCGACATAATCTGAATCGAGCCTTCCTCCAGACATATCCGCTCCTGCGATCTTCCCTTGAAGGACCGCATCGGGAAGGATGGCGTTGAGGATTTTTGAGGGGCCGAAGAAATCTTCGGCCTGAGCCACGTCCCCTGCTGCCCAGATATAATCCACAGAAGTTCTCATCTTACGATCAACCAGGATCCCCTCGTCGACCTTCACGCTGGAGTTAGGGAGAAATTCCGTTCTCGGTTTTATTCCGGTGCAGACGAGAAGCATTCCTGCTCTCAACGCTTTGCCGCTGGAGAGGGTTACGATGAACTCACCTCCCTCATAGGCCACCCGCACCGCATGATCGGTGAGATAGAAATTCACACCATGGGACTCAAATACTTTCTGAATCATTCCAGAGCACTCTTCATCAAAATAATTCGGCAAGATCCTGGGATTCTTCCTGGCTCTGGCCCGAAGGACGTCCACATGCATTCCCCTGTGGACAAAGTTCTCTGCTGCATGCATGCCCACCAAACCTGTTCCCATCACCATTGCCGATCGCGCTTTTGGGGTAACGTCCAGGTGCTGAAGGACATCGGCCATCGTCCTCAATTTCAGGAAGGGAACATGACCAAGATTTTCAACTCGAGGGACGGTCGGTTCCGCTCCCGTCGCAATCAGAAGTTTCTCATAACGGATCCTGCTTCCATCCGAGAGCGCGGCCTCTCGCGTCTCTGGATCGACCCGGGTCACCGCTTTCCCTTTCACAAAATTAATTCTCTGTGTTCTAAAATATTCTGCATCTCTTAGGTAAATCTGAGGAACCGAGACTTTACCGGAAATAATGTAGGGAAGGACCGTCGGCGAATAAGGGAGAAGATCCTCCATTGTAACCATGGTGATTGAACTTGCATCATCATTCATCCTGATCTCGTCTGCAGCAGCCAGTCCTGCATGACTGCTTCCGATGATGAGATATTCTGTTTTGAGCGAATCCTTACCCATTTATGCCACTCCCTTGTCGTCATCCTCATTCAGCCAGATCGTTTGCCGGGGCACCTCTCCCTGGGTGGCACGTTCCGTGATTTCGACCACCCGTCTGAAGTGATTTTCCACCGTGAGATCCGATCCGGAGAGACCTCCGATGAAACTGATCGCTGGGATACGTCTTTCCAAGAAATGAGTTGCTGCCAGGACTTCCTGGTAGAGAGGTCCTGTTCCCCAGCCAAAGTTGACAGAACGATCCACCACTCCTAGCGCTCTGGCTTTCGCCAACGATCGATTGATGGCCTCTACAGGAAAAGGACGGAATGTCTTAACCTTCAAGAGCCCAACCTTCTTCCCTTCTCCACGGGCGATATCGACTGCTTCTCGAGCAGCGCCCGTCATGCTGCCGATCGTCATGATTGCGTAATCCGCGTTCTCCATCCGATAGGCTTCGATAAGAGGCCCGTAAGATCGCCCCACTTTTTTCCCGTATTCTGTATGGACCTCTTCAATGACCTCCAGAGCCTTTTGCATGGCTTTGCAGTGCCCCTTCCGGTACCGGACGAACATGCTCGTCCCCTTGCCGCTCCCCCCTCCTGTCAGGGGATCAACAGCCATGGGCTTCTCCGGGTCAAGGGCCACATGCCAGTTGACGTTTTTTTCTCCGAGAAATTCATCAATGACTTCTTGGTCAGGAACAGAAACCGCTTCGATGCCATAAGAAAGGTAGGTTCCATCGAAACAAACATTCACCGGTAACATGACCTCCGGATGCTCGGCAATCCGATAGGCCATGATGATGGTATCCAGGATCTCCTGATTTGTTTCTGCGTACATTTGGATCCATCCCACTTCCTTTACCGTCATCGCATCCTGCTGCCCTCCCCAAACCGTTTGAGGGGTAATGCCATCGCGGGTGACAATCGCCATCACAATGGGAAGGCGCAGGTTAGGCGTTCTGAAGTACGGCTCAAACATAAAAGCAAGGCCTTGACCGCAGGTCGCTGTAAAGGTCCGGGCTCCCGCAAGGCATGCCCCCTGCAAGACCGAAAGGACGCTGTGTTCCCCTTCCACATCCATCAGATCGGCAGAAAGTTTCCCTTCTGCGATGAATTCAGTCAGATGTTCTGCCAGGGAGGACTGCGGCGTAATCGGATAGACCGACACCATATCCGGCTTTGCCAGACAGACTCCCCAAGCCGCAGCCTCATTGCCATCGCAAACAATTGTTTTTGGCATCTTCAACCCTCTTCCTCTTCGACCATGGTGATCGCGTGATTCGGACACTCCTGGGCGCAGATCCCACATCCCTTGCAGATTCTTAAATTGGCTTCGAACCACCTCGGCTTTTCAATGATGCATTGGGTCGGGCAAAAGGCCCAGCAGGTCCCGCATTTCACACATTTGCTTCTTAGCACAACGGGGCGTTTGGCTCGCCAGTCCCCGACCTGCATATCAAAAAATTCCGTGGCGATGGGACAGTAATCGTCCGGAATGGTCGATGGATCAAACATTTTTTTCGATTGTTGTTTCATCATCCATCCTATCCGTTGAGATTATAGACCTGGGTTTCTTCATACCCGCGACGGACAGCCTCTATGTTTTTCCCCAGCACCGCATCTCGAAAAGCGACCTCTTCCAGAGCCTGGCTCAAAGAGTCAAGGGAGACCACATGGGTTGTTTTCAGGAGGGCCCCCAGCATAATCGTATTCGTAATTGACCTTCCGAAGACCTCCAAGGCGATATGAAAAGCATTACAAAGCCCTACCTTTTTGATCCGCTCCGGGATCGGCACCTCTTTGACATCCTTGGCGGTCGCCTGAACAAGGACACCGCCGTCCTTGATCCCTTCAAAAATATCGACCGTCCTGAAAAGTGTGGGATCAATACAGACAATCCAGTCAGGATGGTAGATGTTTGTCGTTTGGCGGATCTCCTTTTCATCGAATCGCAAGAAGGCAGCCACCGGGGCGCCGCGCCTTTCAAATCCAAAGGAAGGAACCGCCTTAACAAACTTGCCCTCTTGAACTAAAGCTTTTGCTAAAATCTTAGCCGCCAGGACGGCTCCCTGCCCCCCCCTTCCATGAAAACGGATTTCATGCATGCGAACGCTCCGTTGACCGATAATAACTAATGATATCTTCTCTGACTTCTCTCAAGTGGTCATCAATAGAGGTTTGCGCCTTGGTAAGGTTTCGTTCGCAAATGGCCTGAAAGATTCTTTCATGGGCTAGTGCTGCCCTGGATGCGACTTCGGGGGTGCGGAGACATTCAATCCTGAACTTGAGCATGTACTCTCTGAGTAACTGGCTCAATTCATGGATTCTTTTGCTGCCACTCGATTGGCACAAGATGTCGTGAAACTCCGTATCGAAGGTCACCATTCTGTCCATCCTCTTCTCATGGATGGCCCTTCGAGTCTCCTCTATGTTTCTTCTCAACCTTTCAAGATTCTTCTCCGTAATCTGAGACATGGCTCTCTTCACGGCCAGGCCCTCGATGACGCTCCTAATGTCGCAGATGTCATTGACATCCTCCTCAGACAGGCCCTTCACAACATACCCAACTCTTGGAATCGAGGACACCAGATTTTCCAATTCCAGTTTGTGAAGAGCTTCTCGGATAGGAGTCCGGCTTGTTCCGAGTTGTGATGCTAATTGTGTTTCGACCAACCTTTCATTGGTAGGAATCCTTCCGGAAAGAACAGCTTTCCGAAGGTGAGAGTAGACACGTTCCCTGATGGGATTGGGTGAGCGTATTCTAAAACCGCTTAAGTTTGGCATAGTTAATAAAATCTGGGATACTGTACCCTATTTATGCCAGATTTTCAGGGGCTTGTCAACAAATTATCCTCCAAAGTGCTATCCGAAATGAACCTACGCTGGATTTCTTTGTCTATCTGAAGTTTGGCACATAAGCCTTTCTCAGACTCCATATTTTTGATAAGATGAGCTTCATGGAGACGGTTGAGTATTTCTCGGATTTCTTAAGAAAGATAGGCGCACCCAATTTTTTGGCCATCGGCATCGTCTTGATCGTCTTGTGGCTTTTGATCTCTGGCATCCGAAAAGGATTGAGAAAAGGAAAGCAGGGTAAGGAATCAGAAAAGAAGAATGATGAGGGTTAGAAATCTGAATCCAAATGCCAAAGTACAAATGTCAAATGAATTCCAAATGTCAAATACGAAATGTCAAATTTTGAACTTTGACATTGATTTGAAATTTGAACTTTGACATTTGACATCTTAGGTTTTATTTATGAAGACTTCTTCAGGATCTTCCAAGAAAGGGCAAACGAGATAGCAAAGGCAAACAACATGCCTGACATGGAGAAGAGGAAGAAGAGAAGGATGAGCTTTTCCTTCATCAGGGCGTATTTACTCTCCATCATTCCTACATAAAGCATCCCGACGATTTTATTTTCAACATCCACGATGGGTTCATAGGCGGTGATATACCAGTCATCAACCACGAAGGCCCTCTGCACCCAGGGACTTCCTTTTCCAAGAACTTGCTCCTGGACCTCTTTCATTGCCCGGGTTCCAATCGCCCTGTTCCCCTCTTTATCCTTGACATTGGTGGATATTCTCAGGTCGCCTAAAAAGATGGTAGCCGTCCCGATTTCTTTCCCTTTGTATTTGGCATCTTTGAAAACAATATTCTTAATCCGATCGACAATCTCATAATTGCGGTTGAGAAGAACGCCTCCCGTTAAAACTCCCAAAACTTCACCATTGAAATCCAGGACGGGATGGGCTGACTTCAAGATCATTCCAGAGGTTTCCTCACCCTTCTGGCTCGGTTTCTCTTTCGGAGTGGGAATCGATGTAATGGCGGCTTTCTGAGCCAGAGCTTTCCCCTCTTTCAACAACTCGCCTTCAGAAAGGACCTGGGTCCCTGATACCCCTTTCTTCCCCAAGGCTGCTTTAATAAAAGGATCTTGAACCAAACTATCTGCGGACACCCCTGGGTTATGGAATCGAAATAGAACCGTGCCTCTCCGGTCTACCAAGGTGAGAAAATCGAGTCCTTCTTCAGACATGAGCCCTAACAACTCCTTTTGGATAGCCGAAAGGTCTCTTCTCTTGATTCCCTCCTTTAGAACATGGCGGATCGATGTCCACCGAACTACCTTGGCGATGTCCCTGATCTTGGATTCATAAACCCATCTTGCGGAACTGAGGTGTTCTTTCACCCTTTCCTGCGCTTCAAAGATGATTTGATTGGTCACAATAGAATTAACAATCAGGGCCGTTACAACGCCAATAAAGCAAGCAAGGGCTAAGAAAAGGATGGCTAACCGGGTTTTCGTATTAACTTTCATGGCTTATAACTTATCAGAAATAAAAGGAAAAGTAAACAAGAAAAAATATCTTGCCATAAGAATTTTTTTCTGGTAAATATATTGTGAAAAAATTCATTAAATCCAAGACTGGAGGGATGGTTCATGAAACCGTATTTTGAAAAGATGACCGATTTTGGTAAGTCTTTAACTGACCAACAGATTAAAAAGGCAGAAGAAAATGTAAAGCAAATCAGAGAAGTTGAGAAGACAATTGCAGGGGCCGTGGAAAAAGTGAAAAAGGCTGGACTCCCCTCAGAGGAAATCAACAAAAGGGGAGAAATGACCGTATACCAGAGGCTCGAATATCTATTGGACCCAGGCACCTGGTGTCCCTTACATACCCTCTTCGATCCAATGGATGAAGAATCAGGAACAACCGGCGTGGTTGATGGACTGGGTAGGATCAGCGGCAAATGGGCTGTGATCATTGGTTTCGACAATAAAGTCATAGCTGGAGCCTGGATTGCTGGTCAGGCAGAAAATATTCTGCGAGTAACCGACATCTCTAAGCGCCTTCATATCCCCCTGGTCTGGTTGGTCAACTGCAGTGGCGTGAAACTCCCTGAACAGGAGAAAGTATATGCCAACCGAAGAGGAAGCGGAACTACCTTCTTCAGACATGCGGAATTGGAAAAATTGGGTATTCCGGTTCTGGCAGGAATTTACGGAACCAACCCTGCCGGTGGAGGATACCAAGGGGTCAGCCCTACCATCCTCTTGGCCCATAAGAACTGCAACATTGCTGTCGGTGGAGGCGGTATTGTCAGCGGAATGAGCCCAAAAGGTTTGTTTGATGAGGAAGGGGCAGAGCTCGTTATTGAAGCTACGAGAAAATTCAAGGCCGTTCCTCCTGGACGGGTGGAGATCCATTACGACTCAACCGGTTTCTTCAAGGCCGTCTTTGAAAAGGAAGAGGGAGTTCTGGATGCCTTAAAAGAGTATATGAAGTATATCCCGGCGTATGATCCTAGATTTTTCAGAGTGGCAGAGCCAAAAAAGCCAAAGTTTTCTCCTGAAGAGACCAACTATCTGGTCGCCTTCAATCAAAAGATGGCCTATAATTTTGATGAAACCCTTGCGAGGCTGACGGATAATAGCGAGCACATGGAGTTCAGACCAGGCTATGGCCCAGAGGTCTATACTGGCTTGGTGAAAATTGACGGCTTTCTGGTAGGAATTATCGGTAACCGACAGGGTTTTTTGCCAAAAGGATACCCTGAATATGCTCCTTATCCTGGCGTCGGTGGAAAGCTTTATCGACAGGGTCTCATCAAAATGAATGAGTTTGTGACCCAATGCGGCAGGGATAGAGTCCCCATCATCTGGTTCCAAGATACGAGTGGTATTGATGTGGGCGACATAGCAGAAAAGGCCGAACTTCTTGGTTTAGGACAATCCTTGATCTACTCCATCGAACAGACGGATGTGCCCATGATGTGTATTGTATTAAGAAAAGGAACGGCTGCTGCCCACTATATCATGGGAGGACCCCAGGCAAACAATAATAATGCCTTTACCTTGGGCACACCAACAACAGAAATTTATGTCATGCATGGTGAGACTGCAGCGGTCGCTTCTTTCGCAAGAAGATTGGTGAAAGAAAAGGATTCGGGTCGCCCCTTAAAGCCCACCATTGATAAGATGAATGCGTTGGCTCAAGATTATTATAACAAATCGAGGCCTGCTTACTGTGCCAAAATGGGACTGGTCGATGAAATCGTCTCCTTCCCCGATATGAGAAAATATATGGTGGCCTTTGCAGGCTCCGTCTACCAAAATCCAAGATCCATCTGTCCCCATCACCACTTGATGCTCCCGAGACTGATCAAAGGATAAGAAACTTTTTTGAAGCCTAAAGGATGAGAAAGGCCCGCTTTTAGAGCGGGCCTTTCTCTTTTCAACTCCACCTCAGCCCATTGAATTCCCCTTCAAATTAATTTAGAATTTTCCAAGGGGGATCAAATGGCGAATCGTCTGCGAGCGTTTTTTCTTCTCACCCTTTTCCTTTTCCTGACTGGCTGCGCCCACGTCATCTCAAAGGATTTAAGGGTGAAAGCGGATCCATCTCTTACCTTCAGAGAAGTCTTTCAAAATCCAAATGCTTACCAGGGGAAAACGGTGATATGGGGTGGAGAGATCATCAACACGACCAATCAAAAAGATGGGACCACGTTTATTGAGATCTTCCAACTCCCTTTAAGCAGAAGGGGGGAACCCAATGAAGCATACCCCTCAGAGGGCAGGTTCCTAATTATCACCGAGAAATATTTGGATCCTTATCTCTTTAAGCGAGGACGGAAAATCACAGTTGCCGGCGAGATCCTTGGAGAGGAGTTTAGGAAGCTCGGTGAAATGGATTATCGATATCCTCTCCTTTCGGGCAAGCAGATCCACCTCTGGAGGGAATATTATTATCCGGGTCCCTACTACTACTATCCTTATTTCTATGATCCGTGGTGGGACTATCCCATCTATTGGCGATTTCATTTCTATTACCACCGACATCGTTAAAACCTCCCTCCCTCTCCCCCCGGGGAGAGGGCTTCGTCGTGATGGTTCGACAAGCTCACCATGCAGCATCCTGAGCCTGTCGAAGGACCGGCCGAACGGAATGGGTGAGGGGGAGATTGACAGGCTAATCTCGGTCGGTTATATTCCCTTTCCATAAAAGGAGTCTTCATGGCGCGAAGTCCGATCACACGGGATGGGTATAATCAACTCCACAAGGAATTGGAGAATCTGAAGAAGGTCGTTCGGCCTCAGGTCGTCAAAGCCATTGAAGAGGCGCGTGCCCATGGGGATATAAGCGAGAATGCGGAATTTGTGGCTGCCAAAGAGCAGCAATCCTTTGTTGAGAAAAAGATTTGGGAGATCGAACAGAAGCTGTCCAATTCGGAAATCATGGACCACATCAACCCTTCCAATGAAAAAGTGGGCTTTGCGTCTTTCGTCACGCTTGAAAACCTTAATAATGGAGGCGAGGTCACCTACCAGATTGTGGGCCCCGATGAATCAGATATCTCCTCGGGTAAGATTTCTATCACCTCTCCTCTGGGCAAGTCCTTGATCGGAAAGGGGGCCAATGAAGAAGTCGAAGTGAAAACGCCCGGCGGAGTGAAAAGATACTCTATTCTGAAGATATCCTAGCTACGTTGCAGAAAAATCCCAATCTCGCCCCCCCTTCTGGGCGACTAAAGTCGCTCCTACCCATTCAAACAAGAAACCCTAATGGAAAAAATTCTGAACGCTATTCTCTATGCGCTCTGCTCTATGTCTTGGGGGGACCGGGTGCTTGCCCTATACCACATTGGGTACAGGGCTTGGGATCTTTCTTCTGATCACATGGATGGCTGTCGCTTTGAAGGAGGCCATGACCGCCTTTCCTTCTCCCAGCGATAAACTTTCAATGGAATGGTGGGTCACATACGCAACCAGAGGAAAGCCACAATCAAGTTGAACTTTTTGGTAGAGCCCCAGGGAAACGATCTTTTCTATTTTTGCCGGGAAGAGATTCCTGGCACTCGTCAGCTCTTTGGAAGGATGAGGCGAAAGGACCACGTTTTCCGGCCGGATACATAACATCACTTCTTCCCCTATTCGGACTTCACCCACGGCCTCAATCTCTTTTCTTGAAACGGAGGCGACAAAGGTACCGCCATCCTTCTTGATCACGTTTCCCGTAAGGATCGTTTCCACTCCAACGAAGGAAGCCACAAATTCATCCACGGGATGGTTCATCACCTCTTCTGGAGAACCGATCTGGAGAATTTTCCCTTTGTTCATTACGGCGATCCGATCTGAGAGCCTCAGAGCCTCCTGCCGATCGTGCGTGGCAAAGAGCGTTGTCGTTCGGGTCTGTCGAAGAACGCCTTCCAAATCTTCGATCAGAGATTCTCGGGTCGGGGGATCAAGAGAGGCAAAGGGCTCGTCGAGAAGAAGGACTTCTGGCTGGAGGGCAAAGGCCCGCGCAAGACTCGTTCGCTGGGCCTCTCCCCCAGAAATTTTTCGTGCCGAGCGATGGCTGAGATGACCAATACCGAATCGATCTAATTGCTCCATGGCTATTCGGTGGATATCTTGCCATTTCATTCCCCTGATTTTCAACCCTGAAGCAACGTTCTCAAATACAGTGGTATCGAAGAGAAGGGGCTCCTGAAAGACCATCGCGAGCTTCCTCCGGTATGCGAAAGCGGAATGATTTGCGTTGATTCTTTCTCCTTTGAAAGAGATTTCGCCCCGGAAGGGTTTTAGAAGGTAGCACAAAGCCTGGAGCAACGTTGTCTTCCCTGCCCCATTTGGTCCGATGAGAGATAGGATTTCTCCTTGTTGGATTGAAAGGGACGGAACATCCAAGATAATCATCCTTCCTCGTTCAACCTCAAGATTTCTTGCCTCAAGAATGGGTGCCGATTCCGTCACCATAGCCTTCTCTTCTTAACACTCTGAACGATCAGGCATTTGCTATTCGCCCGTTATCTGTTGCTTTCTGCCTACTGCCTTCTGCCTACTGGCTTCTGAATTCTCTACTCTACCTCGGCCTTTCTCTCTGCTGTATCTGAGTGAGGATCAAATTGATGAAATAGGCGAGTAACAGGAGTATGATCCCCAATGCGATCGCTATTTCAAAATTTCCACGGCTTGTCTCCATTACCGTAGCTGTGGTAAGAACTCTGGAATAGCCTTTAATATTGCCACCCACCATGATGGATGCACCGACCTCAGAGATAACCCCTCCAAACCCCGCCATCACTGCAGCTAACAAGGGAAGTCTGGCCTCCTTGATCAGAATCCATACCATCTGAATCCGGGTTGCCCCGAGTGCCAGAATTTGGAGGCGAAGTTTTTGGGGAAGTTGTTGAATCGCAGCCAGGGTAATGCCCATCACAATCGGGGTGGCGATGACGGTTTGCGCAATGATCATGGCCGTAGGGGTGTAAAGGACCCCTAAAACCCCGAGGGGGCCATTCCTCCAAAGAAAGATAGTGACGAAGAGACCCACGACAACGGGTGGAAGCGCCATGCCTGTGTTAATGAGACTTACGACAATCCTTCTTCCCGGAAACTTCGAAAGGGCAACCGTTGTCCCGATTGATATCCCGATGAACAAACTGATGAGGGTAGCTGATCCTGACACCTGGAGAGAGAGGAAGGTGATGCTCATCACCTCAGGATCGAAAGTGATCAATAACCAAAAGGCCTTTTTAAGGCCTTCCAATATTAGATCCATGTATTTAACCCCTAACAATGTTATTCATTGTCATCCCTGTGGAAACAGGGATCCAGGTATTGTTATTATTCTGGATTCCGGGTCAAGCCCGGAATGACAAACAAGGGGAAAAACTTATGACGGCCACACAATTACCATTCACTTTCCCAACTCGTCTTCTTTCTTACCCGCATCCGGGAAGAAGAGTGGAGATCCGAACTTATCCACCCCAAAGGTCTTGATGATCCCTTGTGTCTCGTTTGAAACCATGAAATCAGCAAAGGCCTTTCCACCCGGAACATTGACCTTGGGCCATTTGGCAGGGTTCACCTCCATGACATGGTAGATATTGAGGAGAATAGCATCCCCCTCCACCAAAA
>Ga0315282_10006903_pt1 | contig 18822 bp, 17 predicted proteins | sample YL17G07_20_MG_FD_203693 | JGI IMG/M metagenome (GOLD analysis project Ga0315282, IMG submission 203693) | Sediment microbial communities from Yellowstone Lake, YNP, Wyoming, USA - YL17G07_20 | ecosystem: Environmental > Aquatic > Freshwater > Lake > Sediment | place: USA: Wyoming | collected...
CACAAGTAACATGTAATCTAGGTACAACACGCTCGTCACAGAGAGCGGGCACGACCTCACTCATCACCCGGCGGTTAACACGCAGATAAATCGCCCAAGGAGTTAACAGAACCCATACTCTAAACACGGTAACGTCAAGTTGTCGGTTGCTACGTTCTGAGTTTTTGCTGTAAAAAATCGGTTGCTGCCAAGTCTTAATTCTCTATCCACGTTCTAGTATCGTTCAGTCCTTAATTTGTCGGAGAAAACTCAGTCTAATTCTGAAGGTGTTACTGTTGCCAAGAGAAAATTCAGGAAAGAGCATAGACGAGTCCTCAAAGCAGGAAAAGCTAAACCTCGCCCTAAATCAGGCTAGTGAGGCTCTGAGAGAGGCTACGGCTGAAAGGCGTAGCGCAGACACTAAACTCTACGGCGTTTCTGCGCTTTCAGCGGCACTCCTAGGTCTCCTTCTATCCACTAAACCTTGGTCATCAAAGAGTGTTCTAGCCGATTCATTCTTTGTGGCAGCCTTTGCTCTATATTTCATCACGCTTGTACTTGGTCTGAAAGAATATGCCCCTCGTGAATTATCCGCTGCTAACGCCCGCGCAGTCTTCAAGGCATTAGATCGTTCGTATGCCGAACTTGCGAGTTGGACTACAGAGGACTTGCTCAAATTCGCAGATGAAAACTGTCGCGTTGTCAATGAGAAGTCAAAGATGTTGAAAACTATGTTGCGCCTTTTTCTAGTCGCTGCGATATGCTTGGTTCTTGGCACTTTGCTGTATTAGCGTCAACCATTTGTTCTCACCTTTGATTTGTATTCCGGCAACTTCCGCGGGTGTCTTTCCCTTTAGAGCCATGTGTGGTCTGACGTAGTTGTGGTAGATTTGCATACCTGCTAAGATAGGTGTGTCTGCTTTCTCTAGTGTCCTCATGCAGCGTTCTCGATCGCGAATCTCACCATTCATGCGTTCCATCTTGTTGTTGTGGTGAACACCATCGAAACTGATTTCGCGTATATGCTCTGGTCGAATGGCTTTCTTGCTTGCCCAATATTCGTCCATGAATGCTTCGTGAAAGTTTGGGGCTCCATCAGTGATTAGGGTTCTTGGTTGCTTGTGGGCTATCTTCTTGCCTAGTTTGAAGAGTGGGCGAATGTCAGCCGAATACTTGGTGTCTGCGACTTCTTGAGCTATCCAGAAACGCGTTTGGTCATCCATCAATGCGTATAGGTATTTCATGTTCCCCTTGACTTTCAGGAATAGTTCGTCTGCTCTCCAAGTGTCCGAGACTTGTGGGGTTATCTTGTCTAGGTATTTCGCCATTAGAGCCGTGTACTTTTCAATCCAGTTGTAAACAGTTTGATGTGAAACTTGGACACCAAGCAATCGTAGCGATCTTGCGGTGTTTCTTAGGCTCTCTCCGCTGAAGTAGAGCTGCATGGCTGTCGTTATCCCCTGTGGGTTGTGCTTCATTCGCTCGAAACCTAAGTTCACGCTGAATGTTTTGTGGCAATCTAAGCAGCAGAACCGTTGAAGGTCGCCGCACTTGTTGTGTCTGACTCCAAACTTCTTCAGGTGACTGGAACCGCAAGCTAGGCAGGTCGAAACGTTGACAGGTTCAATGATTACGTTCTCTCGAACGTGTTCTCTTAATTGCTGGCTGATTTCGACCGCGATTATGTGTTTGGATCGCACTTGTCGGTAGTGGTGGTCGAAGCAGTTACAGATCCAAGAACCGTTCTCCCTTCTGACCACATCGTACATTCCATGATCAGACTGAGAGGCAACCTTGTAGAATCGCTCATCCATACGCTGAATCTGGTTAGGTTTTTCAGCGATCAGTCGGCCTTTCTCTTCTCGGCTGAGAACAATCATTCGAGACATATTCCAATCGCTACCAATAGGTATACGCACCTAAAGGTATAAAGGTTACTATTGGTATCTATTGGTAGTGTGTCAGAATATGGCTATGCGGAAGATAATGGTTAGCATGTCAGACGAAATGGTAAAAGCCCTCGAAACAGAACGCAAAGCTAGGAAGCTAGAGACGATACCCGAAGCAGTAAGAGCTGTACTGGGCGAATACTTCAAAACCAAAACTTAGTCCTGACAGCACCCTAGTTGACATATGATTTCTTCTTGTCAATCTTTCCTTTTGAGTCAAGATGGAGCGTGAAATGGTAGGGTAGCAAGTCAGAATCTTGTACGATGCCCCTAACTTCCGACCAGTTAGCGCCGTGGTTAACGCCCGAATCCATTTCTTTAACCTGCACATTGCAGAAGTCAGGCAATTTCTTTCTCAGCCAATCTGTTAGTATCTTATCGACATTGGGTATGCTGAGCCAGTCCGATATGGTTCTGAGAGGTATGGGTGGACCCACATCAGACTCATTAAACTCGCGCCGCTTGACTTCAATCTCTGGTGCAGTCTGAGGAAGGTTAGCGTTTCTCGTATCCTGATATTCCCTTTCCAATTCATCAAACCACTTCCATTCACTCCTTCCTACCCAGAACCCGCCCTTTTGTCGGCATTCCCTGATTTGCTCGTCAAACTTCAGCCACTCCTTCAAGTGGTGGTCGCCTAGAACGGCAGCATGGTCAGAGAAAGCGGATCGCACTTTGTCCAAGTTCAAGTTAGGTGTATCAAACGGCACAACCCTACCCATTCCATCCCCCGTGTATGGTCCGAATGATGCCTCTCTAGGAGATACCCTTTCAATAGCCATAATCATCATGTGTATGGGTGAAAGCGCTCTCAACTTTTCCGAGTCTAAAGCAACAGGCACGGTTTCAGGTAGTTTGACTTTCCTGCTAGTGCGTGCTCTTAACCTCGATAGTATATCCCAACCAATCAGAACCAAAGCGACTGTGATTGCGGCTATTCCGATAATGTCGCTCGAAGAAAGGGGCAACTGGAAAAACCAACTCCAACCATTGGCTTTCAATTGTTCGTAGCGTGGTGCAAATTCAAGAAAGGCGATGATCCCGCAAAGGGTGCCCACAACCCACTTGACCAGAATCCAAATGCCCTTAGCGACTTTCCGAGCCAAGGTTCTTCCTCCAAAGAAAAGCCTGTAATTCGCTTATCAAGCCATGTCCCGCCCTGTAACAGCCTACGCCGTGTCCCAGCAACGCAACACAGCTTGTCTAGCAACCGACTTCTTACAACACCGAAAATTGGACGCGAAAAACCTAGAACAACCGACAAGTTGACGTTACCCTAAACACTCTTATCACTGACACATCAGGGTGGATAGCTCAGGTCGGACCGGACGGGTTTTGAGGCAGAACGACGCGCGTTCTGCTGAAGAGATGGCTCGAGCGTAAAGCATAGTGTGGGTTGATGAAAAAACGAGTGCGAGTACGACAACCAGAAAAATAGGAAAAGTCACGAACTGTCCAGAGTGCGGTAGTGCAAACCTCGTTGAAGATTATGATCTAGGGGAGATAATTTGCCATAATTGTGGCCTTGTTCTGAGCGAGCACGCGTTGAACCAAGGACCTGAGTGGCGCGCCTTCACCAAGGAGGAAAAAGATCAACGTGGTCGAGTTGGCATCCCGACGTCCTTCTCCATGCACGATAAAGGCCTCTCCACTGTTATTGATCGTGTGAATCGAGATGCTTCCGGTCGCCAACTTCCACTTGCCACAAGGTTAGAGATGCTCCGCTTAAGGAAATGGCAGATCAGGACCAGGGTCCATTCGTCAGCTGATCAGAATTTGGCTCAAGCTATGGCTGAACTTGACCGCTTGACAGATATGCTTCACATTCCAGCCTCAATCAAAGAACATGCCGCAATAGTTTATCGTAAGGCTCTCGACAACGCGCTCGTGCGAGGACGATCTATAGCCGCAATAACAGCAGCCTCGTTATATGCCGCTTGCAGGATCTCTGAAACTCCAAGGACTCTGAAAGATGTCTCGGCTGCAAGCAGGATTCGTAAAAAAGATGTCGCGAGATGCTACAGATTGCTTGTAAGAGAGCTCGACTTGCGCATGCCGGTTGTGGACCCGGTGAAGTGCATCTCAAAGATCGCTACGAAAGTAGAGATTTCTATGCCAACTCAACAGAGAGCAATACGAATCATAAATGAAGCGAAGAAGAAAAAAATAGTCACTGGCAAAGATCCGATGGGGCTTGCGGCTGCATCGCTCTACGTTGCATGCGTCTTGGAAGGAGAGAAGAAGACACAGAAGGAAATCGCTGAAGTTGCGAACGTAACCGAGGTCACTGTTCGAAACAGATACAAGGGGCTTAAGGAAACACTGAACATTCTTATCACTGACACATAAGAAGAGGAGACACGGTCAGACAGGTTCCATGAGTCACACCAGCCAGTCCGCATCCGTCACGTCCAACGTGGCTTTTTTCCTCTAATAACAGGTAACTAATCGGGAAACAGTGTGACGTGGAACATTATTCTGTCAACTGATGTACTATTTCCTGTTACTCAGAAGATAGACGATTTCATCTTCTAACTAAGATTACTCACGAAACTTGTCTTTCTATCCTTATATAGAACCACGGCGAGAATACACAAAGTTAGTTGTCGAGAACGAGAGACGCGAGTCATTTACAACGATTGCCCGCATGTTCTTCTTCTTGCTGCAACTGACCGAAGTCGCTGAAGTCTGAAGAAACAACCGAAGTCTCGTTCCCACAATGAGTCAAAGACGGAACCAGTCTTCGGCCTTCATCTCAGACCTGCGACGTGATTGGAAGATAAGAAGAAATAATCAATGAGTAATTTCGAGAAACTGGGCCTGAGCCCAGAAATATTGCACGCTATCAGGGCACTTGGATTCGAGAGACAGTTTCCGATCCAAGAAGCAATTATTCCGCTTCTGCGGCACGGAAGCGATGTCATTGGTCAAGCGCATACTGGAACTGGAAAGACCGCTGCCTTCGGCCTACCGCTCTTGGAGATCGTTGACGAAAAGAACCTGAATATTCAGGCGCTCGTGCTCGTTCCGACACGCGAGCTTGCGGTGCAAGTAGCCAGCGACATCAACTCGTATGGCAGATTCACTCGCAAGCACGCTTTAGCAATCTATGGTGGCCAATCAGTTAATGCCCAAATTGGCGCCTTGGAAGATTGCCCGCAGATCATAGTTGGAACACCAGGACGGCTTATTGACCATCTAGAACGTGGATCTCTTCACCTTGAGAAAGTCCAGTGCGTTGTTCTGGATGAGGCTGACAGGTTGCTGGACATGGGTTTCATTGATGACGTTGAGCATATTTTGGCTAGGACTGGAAGAAAACGTCAAATCGCGTTCTTCTCCGCTACGATGCCCGAGGAAGTACTGAAACTTGCCCGTAGGCATATGAAGAATCCTCGCGAGGTCCTGATCGAACCGGAGGATCTCAACGTTAAGGAGATCAGCCAATACTACTACCAAGTGGACCCTGAAAGAAAGCTTGATGCGCTCCTAAGAATCCTGCAGGACAAAGAAGTACAACGTGCCATAGTTTTTTGTCGAACCAAACGCAGCACATTCTGGCTGAACCAATCACTCGGGAGAAGAAATCAAGATGCCATAGCACTGAACGGTGACCTTACCCAACATCAACGCGATAGAGCAATGAATGCATTTCGAAGCGGTCAGATCCGTATACTGGTTGCCACTGACCTAGCCGGAAGAGGCTTAGATGTTGACGGAGTTACGCACATTATCAACTATGACGTTCCTCAGAATCCGTATACTTACTTTCACAGGATTGGTCGAACCGGACGAGCTGGCAAGGCAGGAACCGCAGTGACGATAGTATCCACGGAGCAGAATGTCGACTTTCGGACAATACAATCGATGGCAGACGACCGGATTGAGCGACTTAACTTCAGCTCTGGCCCGGACGCATTCACTGCTAGGAGAGAGGGATCGAGCAGATCCAGCGATGAAACTCGACGCGCGTTCGAAAGAAGACCCCATCGGTACTTAAGGCACACTCCCCGTTCAAACTTCCGATATTCGCACCGTCGAAGCTGCACATTTATGAAAAACCGGCGGGTTTCGTAGTTGTTGACACGCAACCATCTTCAGGGGGCGAAAACCCGCCAAACAGATATTCGAGTCTGCACTTCAGAAGTTGAACCCCTCATAAATACGATCGACAGGATTAATCGCCGCGAATGGCCAACGTGAGGTATCACTAGGGCTTTGATATCGAGGGAACCGGCACGCGAAGGCTTGTTAGCGCAACTATGGAAGACGTCTGCGGTAAAACGGGCAGCATTTTCACAGTCGATGCCCGTGCCGAAAGAGAGCCATTCCGCATCCTCATTAAGCGTATTCGTCCGATACCTGGCTTTCACAGTTTTGACTTCTACAATGCCGTGCTCTCCTTTCCTGTGGCAGAGAAGGTCTGGAAACGAGACTGGAGATTCGGTCTGATCGGCGCGAATCCTAATGTATTCTGAGAGAATGAGAGAATGAGCAGTAGAGAAATCTCTTTGAGAGTTGCTGACGCCAGGCAGCGAGATGTTGGGCACGGTAAAGTCCGCATTGTCAACGACACGATGCAGAAGCTCGGAATCACTGCGGGAGATTTTGTTGAAATTCATGGGAAAAAGATGACTGTAGCTGTAGCATGGCCCGCGTACGCTGAAGATGAGGGACAAGAAATTGTAAGGATGGACGGCTTTATTCGAAGGAATGCTGGTGTTGCTCTAAACGAGTACGTCAACGTTAGAAAGGCAGACGTGAAAGAGGCCGAAGCGATCGTGTTCGCGCCAACAGACGTCCGCCTGAGTGTGGACGAGGAGTTTGTGAACTTTGTGAAACGGCGTTTCATGGATATGCCGTTTATTGAAGGAGACATGACCCTTCTTTCGATCTTCGGAAGCGCGGTTCCATTGATAGTTACGAGAACACGTCCGCATGGCCCAGTGAAGATTACAGAGACAGCGCATGTCCAAGTATTGAGTGAGCCGACGCCCGAGAAGAAAGGGATCCCGATAGTAACATACGAAGACATAGGCGGTCTACACGAAGAGATACAAAGAATACGTGAGATGGTAGAACTGCCTCTCAGACATCCGGAACTTTTCCACCGACTTGGTATTGAGCCACCTAGAGGAGTATTTCTGTATGGATTTCCAGGTTGCGGCAAGACACTTCTCGCAAAAGCTTTGGCTAACGAGTCTGACGCAAGCTTCTACGTGATCTCCGGACCGGAGATAATGTCAAAGTTCTATGGGGAATCAGAAGCGAGATTACGGGAGATATTCCAAAAAGCACAGGAGACATCGCCTAGCATAATCTTCATTGACGAAATGGATGCGATCGCACCAAAACGTGAAGAGGTCACCGGCGAGGTGGAACGCCGCGTCGTTGCACAGCTACTATCACTTATGGATGGAATGGGATCTCGCGGCAACGTAATAGTAATCGGTGCAACCAACCGGCCGAACGCAATCGACCCAGCACTACGTCGACCCGGGAGATTCGATCGCGAAATCGAGATCGGAGTTCCAGACAAGGCGGGAAGATATGAAGCACTCCAAATTCATACGAGGAATATGCCGCTCGGTGAAAACATGGATCTGAAGCGACTTGCAGACGTGACACATGGATACACTGGAGCCGACATTGCCTCGCTATGTCGAGAAGCAGCAATGAAGGCGCTCCGACGGTACATACCAGAAATCAACTTGGAGAAGGAACGCATTGCGCCCGAAATCCTCGAAAAAATGGTTGTCAAGATGGAGGACTTCATGTCAGCATACCGAGAGATCACGCCTACAGCAATGCGCGAAGTCTACATCGAAGTCCCACAAGTGAAATGGGATCAGGTCGGTGGTTTGAAGCAAGTCAAACAGGAACTCATGGAATCTGTTGAATGGCCGCTTAAGAAGCCTGAAGTATTCAAGAGAATGGGAATCAATCCGCCGCGTGGAATCCTGCTCTACGGACCACCTGGTTCCGGTAAGACGCTGCTAGCACGAGCGGTAGCAACAGAAAGCGAGGCCAATTTCATTTCAATAAAAGGTCCAGAAATATTCTCCAAGTGGGTTGGAGAGTCGGAGAAGGCTATCCGCGAAGTCTTCCGAAAAGGAAGAACCGCAGCTCCTGCAATAATATTCTTCGATGAATTGGATGCCATAGTGCCGAGACGCGGGTTGGGATACGCTGATTCTGGAGCCAGCGAACGAGTGATAAGTCAGCTCCTGACTGAACTCGACGGCGTAGAAACATTGCAGAACGTTCTCGTAATCGCAGCCACCAATCGGCCGGACATACTAGATCCAGCAGTGATGAGACCAGGAAGATTCGATAGACTAATCTACGTTCCCTCCCCAGACTTCGAGTCACTCAAAGAGATCTTCAAAATTCACGCAGGCTCAATGCCCCTCTCTAAAGACGTGTCATTGGACGAACTCGCAAGGAAAGCACAAGGCTATTCAGGTGCAGACATTGAAGCAATCTGCAGAGAAGCGGCCATGAACGCTTTACGAGAAGACGTAGATGCAACAGAGGTCTCAAGGCGAGACTTCGATGAAGCAATGGAACGAGTTGGTCCTAGCATCGCCCCCGAAGACGATGCATGGTACCAGAAATTCTCGAAGAGGCTCAGAAGAGAAAGAGCCGCAGCACGTATTCCGGTAGCGTAGACCCAGTGATTGCTCGTTGGAAAAAGTTCGGCACCTTTCCTAGCTTTGCTCATTGCCTGAGCGTTCGCGATAGCCTCATCCAACACGTCCACGTTTTCACGCAAGCGGTCGAGATACCCCTTAAACTTCGTCAAAAAAATACCTCCCTCTGGTACGTGACGTTTCGATTTATTTGAGACTCGTTCCTTAGCCATATCAGCCACCTAGTTCGTTCAAAAATCCTCGAAAACTGGGAGAGAGAAATTGACTGACTCTTCTTTCTTCATGGTAGTAACTACCCGCCATCCAGGTGAGTTTGTGTTTTTGTTTGTTTTTCGAGTACTTTCTTCTTCTTGCTTGCAACGCGTAGATAGATAGTAGATAGATACGATGACTGGCTGTAGGTAGGGATTGGTCGCGAAAAAACAAACAAACACACTCAGGCGCTGAGGACCCGGTCCCGTCTCACAGGCTGACCGTTCACCAGCCAGAGGGGATCCTAGGTATCCGAATCGTAGATGTCAACGACTCTCTGGAGACGGTGGCATCTCAACGGCGTAGTGATCAAGACCTGAAAGAGCGGAATCTACGTTCTCATTTCTCAAACGATTTGGCTATGCTATCTGCGAATGCCTTGAAGACCTTCTAGACAGGCCTAAACGAAAATCAAGGTGCGGAATCCACACTTGCCTTTCTATTAGCCGCGGCAAAATTCATTGAAAGTTTCCGAAAAGTGAAATGACCATAATCCTTATGTGCCTCTTTCCAATTCGTCCAGAAAATCGTCGATCTGAGCCTTCGCCACGCAGGAGACCCTGTCAGCTCCACCGTAATTAGTCAAAAGATCACCATCACGAATAACTGCTCCTTCTGGGAAGACAACGTTTGGGACAAGACCGCGTTTTTCAAACTCCATTTCGGGTTCAAGTATGGGCTTCCTAGTCCGCGCTAGAATCTTGGCGGGTTCGTCCAAATCAAGCAGAAGTGCCCCTACACGGTAGATTCGCTGCACATTCACGCCATGATAAATCACGAGCCATCCGCGATCCGTTTTGATGGGTGGGGGACCGACACCAACTTTCCATTCTTCCCAACGGTATTTGAGTCCAATAATTTCAAAATCATCAAAGTGGGCTACATATTCGCGCCAGAACTCTTGGGAATCGATGACTGTATCAAGATTGTCGAAGTAAGCAATCTGAATCTTCGAATCAAGTCGGTGCAGCATTGCAACCTTTCCATTCAATCTCTCGGGGAAGAGGACGCAGTCCTTGTCATCTCGGTCCGGCCCAACCAGCCCATACTTCTCAAAATGCATAAAGTCTTTCGTTGACGCCAACGCAATGCGCGGCCCTCGACGCGAAAAGGCGGTGTACGTAACATAGTACGTCCCGTCGATGGGGGTCAAACGGGGATCCTCGCATCCGAACTCCTCCCAATCCGCAGAGCCTTCAAGAACCGGGTGAGCAGAACGAAACGATATGTCTGTTCCGTTCTGTGACTGTGCATAGCCCAAACGCGAGACCCTGTTAGCGTCCACAGCTCGGTAGAGTAGATGAATCGTGTTCCCTGCAGCGACTGCCGCTGGGTTGAATGTCCCATCATCTTCCCAATCCACACCGGCCCTCGATCTAATGATAGGATTCGCCTCAATCCTCGTAAGCTTCAGTAAGTTCTTTCACCTAGCATTGCCTCCCTGGAATCAATACCAGCTAATTGACATTTGGTTCTAGACCTACCCCCGAATTTGCTGACCTGACTGTTCAGGACTGTTTGGCGCCGACCGCAGAAACGCGCATTTCTTTGAATTTTCGTCCCCACTATGCCCTGATGCCATCAGGCTTCGTAAATGTAAGTCGCTTGAGTGCGTCGACGACTTCATGCGTGTGTTTTGTGATGTCGACGTTCGTGAAGACTCGAGCGATTTGGCCTTCTTTGTCAATAATGAATGTCATTCTCTGCGCGTGCGAACCATCTTCACTCAGAACTCCGTAGGTTCTCGAGATCTACTTGTCGTGATCGCTGACCAATGGAAAGTTCAGGCGATTCTTTCTCTCAAACTTCTTGTGAGATTCGACAGTGTCCACGCTAACACCCGACCTTACCGTCATGAAGGAGCAAAGTATCTAGCCTGAGTCAGGATTCTACTCTAACAGTTAAGTGGTTCTCTACTCGATGCATGTTCAGACTACTATTTTCCTTCTTTAGAGACATCAGGTCTCTTGTTGTGTGTGCGCACCAACAGAGGCACACACATGAGACGGCCTTACAATATCCAGAGGCACATGGACATGCACATATTTCCCGGCAGCGAGTAGGTATCTTGCGTGTGAGCACATGGGATGGAAATCTCAGAAAAGTTGGCTAGAGCATAGACAAGAGATCAAGCGGTTCTAATCAGAGCTTTCGAAATATGTTCACAGCTCCTACGAGGAGTTGGACCCAGTGATGAAAGAGAGAAAGATTCAGACGAGAGTTGCATTTACACAGTGCTAGTTTCCATTTCATGTCGCTCAAATCCATGTGTCGTCAAACTTTGCGTCAAGAGTTTCTGGAATAATTCGATGTATCTCTCAGCTATCTTCTCAGCCGTATTCTTCCTGGCGTACTCTTCCGCTGCTTGGATAGTTTTCATCACCATGTTACCGCTTTCCATGACCTCAATTAAGCATGCCTCGAATTCATCCGCTGTTCTGTACTTCAGGATCTCCTTATGGAAGTTCTTAAAGAACGGTGAGTCCAACGCCATGATTGGGCAGCCTGAACCAAGGCATTGATGGGCTGTGCTCGAAACGACTGCTTTCGTCTCAACCTGTCTATTGAGAATAAGAGCGTCGGAGGCGTGCAAGTAGTCGTAGAGCCTCCCTATGTTCGGAGCTTCGTTCCTGATATCCACCTGAATGTTGCTGGCCACTATTCGATTTGGTGCATGGATGCTGACCACTAGGAGTAGGATGGGGTAGCGTATTCCCAACGTTGAGATGCTCCGCAGCAATTCAAGATCTTTCTCGACGTGTTGACCGAATACCAGCAAAATTTTGCAATTCAGTGGCAGAGCCAGTTTTAGTCTCGCTTCCGCTTTATTCCCTTTTGCAATAGGGTGACATGGGAAGGGTATGACGTGGATTTTCTCTTCTGGGAAGGCCTCGCGAAGAAACTTCCTGTATCTCTGGTCGAAGCAGACTATAGATTCCCATTGAAACTGGTAGAATGAAGGGTCGGAGGGAAGTTCAGCCTCATGTATTATGTTCACGGTTCTAGCCTTCTTTCTAATGCAGTGAAAGATCTTCCTCAAACCGTCTCTTGGAAGCATACCTAGGTTCTGTACAACGAAAATATCATGATCAGAATTCAATATTGGTCGAGGATCAAGATATCCACTGACTCGGAAACACCTGGTCACGTAGCTCTCATCCTCTCCCACGAATGTGGTTCCATGAAAATCTGAGTGAAGATAGGAATAGAGCCGGAGATCATGCCCTTTTCTAACCCATTCTCTTCCTATCAGCTCGGCGTGAACGGAGGAACCTGCATCAAGGTTCCAAGCGCCCATCATACCAATTTTCAAAGGTAACATCTACTAGGCATAGGCGTTCAATTCAGGAACCCCGGTACTACAATGTCTGCACGTTGATTGAGTTTCTAAAAGGTTTCTTAGTTCCTGTGTTATGAAATAGTATGAACGAGAAAGATAAGGATATGGAAACAGAAGATTTCGGATGCAGTAACCTTCCTTGGTAAGGCTCTAATCGACGAAGACTAGATGGTCTGGAAGAGTTCAATAAACATTCTTGCGATTCTCCCGCTTTCACGCTCTTCGCTGCATCTCTTCGCCGCTTCTCTAGCTTTCCTCCATTCATCTCCCTGTTCGAAAGCCTCTACCAGGCACCTCCTGAACTCTTCTTGATTGTCGTAATGGAGAACCGCGTCCTGCATCCCATACAGGAAATTTGATTCTCTAGCCGTCGCTATGCATCCTGACCCCAAAGCGAAGTGGAGCGTGCTGGAGAGAACTGCGTGGTTGTTCGTAGGTCTCTTGGGATAAAGCCACGTATCGCTTGCATGTAGATATTTGTATAATTCGTGTCTTTCCAACACTTCCTTCTTGAATCTGTAGTTACAGCGCGACGGATCGAGCGCCATTATCCTTTGGCTCTCACTTATGATGATTACCAGAAGGTTGTACTCGTCGTTTAGTTCGGACAGGACTTGGATCTCCTCTTCCTGCAGGTGCCTCCACTTCTGACCGAAGATGAGGATGATCTTGGTATCTAGGGGAAGACTCAGCTGCCTTCTAGCCTCTTCCTTGTCTCCAGGATCCCATCCGGTGCAGGGAAAGGGTATGATATGTATCATCTCCTCAGGGTAGACTCGCGTAAGCATGTTCTTGAATCGCATGTCGAAGCAGACCAGCGCGTCCCAGTCATGCTGGTAGAATGAGGCATCCTCCGATAGCTCACTGTCATGGACCACGTGGACGGTTTTGCTTTTACGCTTGATGATATGAAATATTTTCTGCAGTTTATCCATTGGAACCATCCCTATGTCTTGAGCAACAAATATTTCAGACTCATTTTCTAGGAATGGTGTTGGATCGAGAAGATTGGTTATCTTACTGGTTCCGAAACAACGAGTTACATAGTCTTCGTCCTGTCCTACCAGCGAGCGTCCATGATAATCCTTCTCCATGAAAGAGAACACTCTGAGGTGATGACCTTGCTCCACCCACGCTCTACCAACAAGTTCAGCATGAATAGAAACCCCGGAGGTCTGATTCCACGCAGCCATCATACCTATCTTCATGGTTGGGATCACTGCCAGCATATCCAAGATGATCCTCAACCCTTCTTCAAGTATTCGGTGTTCAAGTGGGGGTCGGAGGGTAAGGGACATGGCCTGAGGACGATACAAAACCAATCCTGAAGCCATCTAATGCTATTCCGAAGTATTGGTCATAATGCTCTGGATTCAAAACTTTCGCTCATTAGCAGACATGAGTTTGGTCCCGATCAACAGAATCACCGTCCTGACAGGACAGAATGACGGTGGCAAGACATCCCTCCTAGACGCTCTTTCGCATTTTCCTCTTGGTTGATTGTGCTTCCAAATACCATTTCAGTATATGCACTCGTTCAAGACGTGGTCTATCATGAGTTTGGATATGGTCAATCTGGTTCGTGGGGGCATATGAGGTTGTCTACGTCAGCTAGGTAGTATTTGCCACACTTTGGGCATCTAACTTGCCGTATTGGTTCCGTACTTATCACGTAACACTTTGAAGCCTACACGTTTTTGGTCCTTGAATACTACCCTAGTCGTCGTTGGATATCCAATTAGCATCAGTCATCGTTTCTTGGTTGATTACACTGTTGTGGACATTATTCTTCCCGAACCCGTTTCAGCAATCTTTCCAAGGAGGTCAGGGAGGAGTTGGTAGCCACATTTCCCACATTTCCATGCATTATCAGGATACTCATGTTGACAATGTGTCTTCTTATTCAATTTTTTCATCGCAATGCATGCCATGGCTCTAATCGAACTCAAGATCGTCAGCGCATCTGATAAAGATACATATAATTTGATACATGATTAGGCATAGGGCAGAAGAAAATGGCGAGCAAGATATGAAAATCCCGGAGCGCACCAGCATACCTATCAGCCAAGGCCGCTCACTCGTATTTTATTAGAATCTTCTCTTCAAGCGTCTCTCGAAGCTTCGTAACTGCTCGGTAAACCTCCGTCTCCTTCTTCGCTCCAGTGCAAACTAGTTTTCCACTGGTGAAAACCAGAATCACGACCTTCGGATCATCCATTCGATAAATCAGACCCGGAAACTGTTCAGGCTCATACATGGTGCGTTTCAGTGAGTAGGTCAACTTTTCCAAATCAATATAGCCGCCTAAACCTACCGACGCTACTATATTCTGAACCTGAATCTCGGGCTTACTCAGAATGACTATCCCGTTTCTCTTCAGTTCGTCAACAACCTTCATCACAGCTTTTCGTGCCTGCCGCTCCGATTTCGCGCCCGTACAGACCATTTTACCTGAGCCGAAGATCAAGGTGGCGGTCTTCGGTTTCCTCAACCGGTATACTAAGCCCGGAAATTCCTCAGGCCGATATTGTACGCCAGGGAATACGCGTACGATAGAGTTCAAATCAATATTCTGATGGAGAGTTGCTGTCGCGACCACGTTCTCGATGTTAATGAATTTCCTTCCGGGCAGAGGTGCCACCTTATATAAACCCTAAATAAATGCCTAAAGCCTCTCTTTACTCCTATCCCGCTGAAGGCTACGAAAATCGACAGGATCCCAGAGGCCGGCCGGCCGTTGAATTTCAAAAACCAGCCCAGTCGCGGGACCTGGACAGAGCGAAAAACGCTGCCCTATGCCTGCAGTCCAATCGAGAAAGGCTGAGAGCGCGTTTCCGGACGTCTCGGTTATCCGAACGTTTCAAATCTGGTAAGGGGTTTTAGCAGTTGAGTGATGTCTTGTCCTATTTACTCGTAGTGAACGAGTTCTGTCGCCCGAAGTGTTTTCTGGAGCATGGTCACGGCGTGATGAACTTCCTCTGCCTTCTTTGCTCCTGTGACCACAATATTTCCACTTGTGAAGAGTAGGATAACAACTTTGGGATCTTTCATGCGGTAGATCAAACCCGGAAACTGTTCAGGCTCATACATAGTCCTCTCTAACGAGTAGATTGATTTTTCCAGGTCTATGGTTCCGCCCAATCCTCCTGATGCGACTATGTTCGTGATCGTAATATCCGGCTTTCCAAGTATGACAATCCCCTTCTGCTTGAGTTCATCCACAACCTTCATCACGGCCTTCTTTGCCTGCCGCTTGGACTTTGCCCCAGTGCAGATTATTTTTCCTGAACTGAAGATAAGCGTCGCCATCTTCGGCTTCTTGAGCCTATAGACTAGCCCTGCAAACGTTTCCGGTCGATACTCTGCGCTTGGAGAGGATTGAACGATGGAGTTAAGATCGATCTCTTGTTTAAGGGATGCCAAGGCGACAACGTTCTCTATGTTTATGAACGCCTTTCCCAAACCTTCACGCCTCCTAGGTTAATCCGGGCGTGCGCGAAGCGTAGGGAGAATTACTGTCGAAGCCATCGGGGAGATCAATCCGATGTCTAGAGCACACTTCACATCTCGATAGGTTTTGTGTGCGACGAGAAACCAGCGATCGTGTATCTTGGCAATGCTCCCGCATGAACACTCATCTTGCACGTTTGCATGCAGCTCTCATGCGTATGGTTAAGGAACGAAGAGGGGTTGATTGAATTGTAACGTGTCCTCGTTTCGGCTGGTTCTCGATGTGGGCGACTCCATGTCGGAGGGTGGAGTACCGTCGGAAAGCGTGACGGAGCGTTAGTGTGTCTTTATTCGCATACTCTCACAATTCAAGTTGTGGAATACTTGAAGACAGTTCTTACAGAACATGACTTCGCATGCTTCACATGTGCCCCAGTTATGGACGGGCTTATCGACCAAGTCTTTGCCACATTCTCCGCAGTTACTTCCTACGCCTGCTTTGTTCGCCACGATGTGTTCACACGCCACCATTACGGAGCGAGCTACTTAACGTACCACCATGACCATGACCCATCCATTACAGATTATCGAATTAAAGCAAGCTGGATTCGAGTTACCGTACCGACCGTTGTGGGTTACGTATTCGCGAACGGACAGCTCACATATCCTACATATTCACGTAGACAGAAGGGTGAGGAAGGATGACATCAAAGTTCCATTGGTCGAGCCTGACAGAATCGAGATAGGGGTGCAGCGAAGGCCTGGCGACCAGATCCTAGTCAAATAGTTGAACCGCGTACCTATCCCATTCATAATCATAACTTGATGCATCGACACGAGCCGGCGATTCTCATCAACAATTCGGCGGCGGGCAATCCTCTTTACTTTCAAATCACTAAGCACGCTGATTGACCCAAGAAAAATCTTCGCAGGCGTATCTGAGGTTGTGAAGCTTGCAGGCGGACATTACTTCCGGCGGGTCTGGATCAAGAATGGCGATGTGGTCTTGGTTGCCCCCTGGGATTTCCAAACCAGTCGCGCGGACGTGCTCTGGCGTTACACACAGAACCAAGCGCAGGTACTTCACAGCAAGCGCATCCTCACGATGTAACCCCATAGTGCAGACCTGCATTGCGATCCGAGAGGCTATTGAGTGTCCTTCACGTATCTCTATTTATGGCAAGGATCAGTGTAGTCGTTCGCCGGCATAAAAAAAGAGAGGGCGGAATTCACGCGAGATCGCTCCGTTGTGCAGGAGTGGCCCACTGTCGCCGCTAGGTTCACTTTGTCACCCTGATCTCGATCGTTGACACATTTCGTACTTGTCCTTCCTCGCCCAGCTGCTCGGTTCCGATTGTGATGTCCTTTACGTGAAGCTTGCCTTCGAAGAATCGTCTTCTGCACACTTCAACGACGTCAACGGCTGTTGATATGGTTCGCCCTCTCGCTTTGATTGAAATTTCATTGGTGCCACTGGTGAATTGCATCAGGATCGCTGTAACATACGCCATGATAGGCTTCTGTCCAACGTAGATAATGTTGGAGGGGGTTCGGCTCTGCCGGGTAGGCGGGGTTGGCTCAACTTTCTGTTGTTCTGTCATGTTCTGCTCACCACTTTCTACTTCTGTTACACATTGGATAGGATGGAGGATCCACTGCATACGCCTATGAATAGCGTTGTCATCCATTTAAGTGTCCTACGTTCCCGAATCTTCGACCCTCTCAAGGGGCCTACCTATTTCCGGCGCGATGAATTCACGCGAGAAACCGTCCCGAGTTCCGTGTCGAAGAGAAGCCAGTGCACTATCTGTCCGTCGTAGTGTTCAGCAAAGTTGTCAGGCAGCTCTTAGAGGGCTTTCTCTCTGATTCATTCTAGGCCCTTTACGTATTGACTAGCCGCAGATCTCAGAAGGTCGCTCACAACCCAATCTACAAACTGACTGAATTGCGAATTCGATCAGGGTACATTTTCAACTATGACTTGAATCTCAGCATTTCGAGTGTGGCAATAGTCCCACAAGTCGTGGGTTCAAATTCCACCGCCCGCACCATGATACCCGCACACATAACGACGGTTCAAATTACAATGCTCGCACAATTAGGAAACACTCGAAAAACCCTGCCTGTCAATCTAGTAAATGCGGAGCAGAGTTTATGAGATTGGGACTTGTCACACATGCTTCTCAACTTAGTTGCACTGCAAGTTCAATTTCCGGTGATTGGAACGTCGGCCAGAACTCAACCAAAGTCACTTACTGTCGCGATGTCTGCGATGTGTGCCGTACTATACGCGATGGGGTCGTATCTCACAGCTTACTTAGTTTCCCCTTGGGGTTCGGGTCAGTTTAGGCCGGCCGTGGTGATTCCGGCGGTCTTCGCTTCGCTCTTCGGGCCTGTCGTTGGTGGTCTAGGAGCCGCCGTTGGAACTCTAATCGCGGACTCAATTGCACATGGTCAGATTTATGTTCGAAGTCTAGTGTCCGCAGTTCCGGGCAATTTTGTTGGATTCTTTCTTTTCGGTTGGTTAATGAAGAGAAGATTTGGGTGGGCGAACTACGTCAAGACCTCTCAAATCACGCTCATTCTTTCTAATGGGATGGTCGCATTTCTTTATGTGTACTATCGTACCTTTGTGGACGCTTCATATCCAGTCGCGTTCAGGGATGGTTGGATCTATGTGTCGCTTGGGTTGGTTGCTTGGTGGTATGTTACGATGCTTCCTTTCGTTCTTGTGCTTGGACCTATCTTGATTCGAGCGGTGGCACCAGCACTCTCTGGATTAGCCTCCCAAGAACTGAGCCTGAAGTTGAAGGAAGAGGTTCCACGAAAGAGCCTCTTCGTCGCGATGATTTTGCCAAGCATGGTAATGCTGGCGATCGGCGTGACTCTTGTCACTGCGAACCCTAGTCTGCTCGTGTCCTCCAGCTTTGCGTCCAACACTGTGATACTCGCGGGAATGCAGGTAATGTTCCTTGGCAGCGGACTGATTCTTCTTGTGCTAAGCGTGTTAACGCTAAGGTTGGCCCAACCGCTCAAGACGACGTGACGGAATCCATTAGCGCTCCCGTTTCGTGTGTGTGTGCGCGTATGTAACGTGTGTTGGTTTTCTCTTGCCGTCCAGTTAGGTTTTCTTCTCACCTCTCCTTTAACCTATACTCCTCTTGATGGGGGTAACAGCACACCTTGCTCCGCCTTTTCC
>Ga0315282_10006904_pt1 | contig 18821 bp, 17 predicted proteins | sample YL17G07_20_MG_FD_203693 | JGI IMG/M metagenome (GOLD analysis project Ga0315282, IMG submission 203693) | Sediment microbial communities from Yellowstone Lake, YNP, Wyoming, USA - YL17G07_20 | ecosystem: Environmental > Aquatic > Freshwater > Lake > Sediment | place: USA: Wyoming | collected...
CCTGAGCTTTGATTTCTGGCCTGCCCGAAAGCTTAGTCCAGGGAAGAAAAGAAAACGAAGGTCCCGTCTTAAGCTCTTTAGCCGGGGCAAAGGGGGAGGAAACCTGCTTCCATTCTCCTTTTCTGGTTACATAAACCGAAATGACTCTATATTTTTTCCGATCAAGGTTCTTATGAATCGCCCGGGCCGAGATTATAGAGATGTCATGCTCGGCGGAGCGTCCGCCAAAAACCAGGACAACGGACAACAAGTTTTTCATTCTCAAAAATTTTATCCGATTTCAGGAGAAAAAGAAAGATTATTTCCTGACTCGGGCTTTGGAGCAGGCTGATAAATTTATGTTGACAGGCGGGAAAGAGCAAAATTATAATAAAATCAGGGTGGATAAATTATTACCAAGAGGTGTCAAGATGAAAAAAGGCCTTTTTAGTCTATTCGGGATTTTTTGCCTGTTTTTTTTATTTCTGGCAGTTTCACTTTTGCCGAGCGAGCTGATAGCTCAGGAAAACCAGGTGCAGAAAGCTAAGATCTTTGCTGAAGAATATTCTCTGATCACCGATTCTGATATGTATTGTTCAATTTTGATCTGGGATCAGAAAATTCCAGAGATTAGAATTGTAGGCTCAGAGAGAGAAGATGAAAGAGCGATGATGGTTGATTCTGATACTTTTTACATAAATAAGGGAAGAAAAGAAGAAATGGAAGTCGGACAGATGTTTCTGGCCGTGGATATAGGCGACCTGATCCCCAAAATAGGTTATGTAGCCCAGAAAAAAGGTAAAGTCAGGATTATCAGGCTGGAAGACCAGATGAGCGTGGTTAAGGTGGAAAAGGGTTGCGGTGATATTCAGATAGGGAATTATTTAATACCTTTTGAAGAAAAAGAAGCAGTCATCGGAAAAGACCGTGGCTATGACAATAATCTCAAGCCCGGCGAAAGTCTGGAAGGTCAGATCATTTATCTTGACACTGATTTTAACATTGTCGCTGCGGGCCACTGGGCTCTGATTAACGTCGGAGCTGATAGTGGACTTAAAGTCGGTCAGCAGATGACCATTTTCCGGCAGAAGAAAGCCAATTTCCCCAGGGAAGCCATCGGCAATTTAGTGGTAATTGATACCCAAAAGAAAAGTTCTACAGTGAAATTATTATCCTGCCGGGAAGCGGTGGAAAAGGGAGATATCGTCCAGGTCAAGTAATTTTTCCCTGAATCAACACTCCTTTCAGTTGACAGAAACGAATATTTTTGTTAGTTTTTCTATACTCGAAGACGGCCTGAGCGGGCGTAGTTCAGTGGTAGAACGTCTGCTTGCCAAGCAGAAGGCCGTGGGTTCAAGTCCCATCGCCCGCTCCATTTTTTCTCCGAGATTGAGATGATGAAAATAAGGGCGCGGTACCCAAGCGGCTAAGGGAGAGGTCTGCAAAACCTCGATTCGTCGGTTCGAGTCCGACCCGCGCCTCCACCCTGATTAAAATCTAAACCTTTAAATTTAAGACAGCATTTCTGATTATTCCCGACTTGAAGACTGTATAGTGTCAAGCATTTTGTGGCCGGGCTTTATGGCCTTTATGTCCTCTATCTCCGCTTTCAAGGCGGCCTGCTGGAGACCCCGCCAGAAAAGATTATGGACTATTTTGTTCTGACAGTTGTGGTGGAAATATTTCTCTGGCAGGTGCTGGCTCTGATTCTGGGAGCTATTTTTTCCTTAGGCACCTTTTATCGCGGAGTTTAATTCTTCAATCACTTTAGCTAAGGCTTCAGCCGGCACGGGGGCCTGAGTTATCGGCCGCCCAATAACTAAATAATCGGCTCCTTTCTGGATGGCTTCAGCCGGGGTCATTAGTCGTTTCTGGTCCTGAGCTTCAGCCCAGGCAGGTCGTATGCCCGGTGTAATTATCTTGATGGCCTGACCTATCTCTGCCCTCAGTGGCTCAATTTCCTGTGGTGAACAGACAATCCCTTCAATTCCGGCTTCATCCGCCAGCCGGGCCAGTCGTAAAACCTGGTTGCTGGTCCCAGCGCTGAAACCTATTTCCTGAAGATCCCTGTCTTTTAAACTCGTCAGAATTGTAACACCCAGAATAAGAGGCAGCGGTTTACTTTCTTTTTCTGCTGTCTCTTTAGCTGCCTCCACCGCTTTCTTCATCATTTCTTTCCCGCCAGAAGTATGGATAGTGAGCATGGAGACTTCGTGACGGACGGCAGCTTTTACCGCACCGGCGACGGTATTTGGAATATCATGAAGTTTTAAGTCAAGAAAAACTTCCCGACCGTAGCTTTTAACCAGGTCTAACATGGCCGGTCCTTCGGCGGTGAAGAGTTCTAAGCCGACCTTAAAAATTCTGGCCTCAGGAAGAGATTCCAGAACCTTCTTGGCTTCGTCTCGATTTTTAACATCGAGAGCGATGATGATCCGCCTTTTGACTTCTTCAGGATTAATCATTCTAAGCATTTTTTACCTTCCCTGATAATCTATTCCCCTCATAATCTATCTTAATTTTTTATTTTTCACTTTTTATTCTGGTCATTCTCAAGGCTAGGTTTATCCGGCAATTTTAGCTTTACTGGCGGATAAAACTTTTAAATTTTCAGGCTGCCGGTTAATTCGCTTATTTTTGTAATTCCATTTTCTTCTGCCCACTTCTTCATACCCTGAATGATTCTCAAACAGGCATCGGGGTCAACAAAATTGGCGGTACCAACCTCGATAGCTGAAGCTCCAACCATCATAAACTCTAAGGCATCTTCCGCAGTGAATATGCCGCCTATCCCCATCACCGGTATTTTGACTGCTCTGGCTACCTGGAAAACCATCCTCAAGGCAATAGGTTTAATAGCTGGACCGCTCAAACCCCCGATTACATTTCCCAGCTTTGGTTTTCTGGTTTCTAAGTCCACCGCCATGGCCAGAAAGGTGTTAACCAGAGAGATAGCTTCGCTGCCCGCTTCTTCTGCGGCTAAAGCTACCGAAGTTATATCGGTGACATTGGGAGAAAGTTTGGTGATGAGGGGAAGGAGTGTGACTTCCCTGACTTTCCTTACTGTCCGGAAAGTAGCTTCCGAGCTTTGGGCCGGACATCTTCCGCCCTCTCTGACATTTGGGCAGGAAATATTAAGTTCTAAAGCGGCAATGCCTTTAAATCGGCTCAAATATTCAGCCACCCGGGCATATTCATCTTCATCTTCCCCGCAGACATTGACAATAACTGCTGTGTCCAGCTCTGCAAGTTCAGGCAGGATTTCCCGGCAAAAAGCTTCCACGCCAATACCCTGAAGACCGATGGAGTTAATCAGCCCGCTGGCAGTTTCTACCAGTCGGGGCGGCCGGTTACCTTCCCGCGGATTGAAATACAAACCCTTGACCACAAATCCACCAAGCAGTTCTAAGTCATAGAAAGGCTTGAATTCCAGACCATAGCCGAAGGTGCCGCTGGCCGCCAGCACCGGATTTTTGAGCTTCAGAAAACCGAGATCAACCGACAGGTCAACCATGGTCATTCTCCGTTCCAGGCTATTTCTTCAGCCAGAAAAACTGGTCCATCCTGACAGATTTTGAGATACTTGACTTCTCCATTTCTTCTTATGGGTCTGACACAACCCCAGCAGGCCCCAAGGCCGCAGCCCATGATTGACTCTAAGGAAAATTCTGCCGGCAGATTTTCTTTCCGGCAGATTTCCGCCAGCTTTTCCATCATGGCTTCTGGCCCGCAGGCGAAAAGGAAGGCTGGTTTTCGGATTGTAAGTTCGGTCTCGACGAGAGAATTTACCAGGCCGGCAAAACCCAGACTGCCATCATCGGTGGAGACTTTAACTTCCCAGTCAGCCTGTTCAAAGCGCTGTTTTAGCGGGAGGTCAGAAGAAGACTTGCCACCGTAAAAAATTATCGGCCTGGCCCCGACCGCACTCAATTCTCTGGCCAGATAATACAGCGGAGCAATGCCTCGGCCTCCGCCAACACAAAAGATTTCTTTTCCTTGGAACTCATTTTTGATGGAGAAACCCCGACCTAAAGGACCAAGAATATCGAGGATATCTCCAGCTTTCTTTTGTGAAAGCAACCTGGTTCCTTTCCCGGCAATCTGGAAGAAGATTTCCACTTCCTGGCCAGTGCAGTTATGAAGGCTAATTGGACGTCGGAGCAGGGGGTTGGTTGTCTCCGAAACTTTAATCATTAAAAACTGCCCTGGTTCCGCCTGGCTGGCGATCTCGGGCGATTCCAGATGAAAAAGGAAATACTGGCCACAGCTTTTGACCTCTGCAATTCTGGCTTTTCTGTCGATCACCATGTCTTTAAGAATTATAAGAATTTATTCTTCTTACCTGAATTTAATACCAGAAATTCTGGCAGATAGCAAATTATTGTCAAAGCAAAATGTTTTCAGCCGTTGAGGAAATTAAGAGTTGTATTAACCCCAATGATTTTCTATAATTTAAATTAATAATAACGAGGAGGACTAATCTATGTTTATATCCAGGAGAGCAAAGGAAATCCAGGCCTCTCCTATCCGCAAACTCAAGCCTTTTGCGGATGAGGCTAAACAGAGGGGAATTCATATTTTCCACCTTAATATCGGCGACCCGGACATCCCCACCCCCAAGCCAATCATCAGAGCATTCCACCAATACAATGGTCCGATACTCGGTTACGGTCCGTCTCAGGGTTTTGAAGAGCTCCGCCAGGCCATCGCTGATTATTTTGCTGGCTATGACCTTAAGCTTACTGCGGACAACGTTCTTATCACCATCGGTGGCTCCGAAGCCATTCATTTTTCCTTTTCAGTGGTGGCTGACCCCGGGGACGAAATCATCATTCCTGAGCCTTTCTATACCAATTACAACGGATATGCCACCTTTGCCGATGTGAAGATAGTGCCGTTGCCGCTAAAAGTTGAAGATGGCTTCAGGTTGCCGCCCACTGAGCGGATTGAAGCTCTGATTACTCCCCGAACCCGGGCTATTTTGCTTTGTTCACCCAATAACCCGACCGGTACGGTTTACTCTGAAGAAGAACTGTCGCGGGTGATCGAGCTGGTTAAAAAATATGATTTGTTTTTAATCGGTGATGAAGTTTACAAAGAGTTTGTCTATGATGGACTGAAGCAAAAAAGCATCTTAGAATACAAAGAAATCGAGGACCGGGTCATTGTAGTGGATAGCATTTCCAAGCGATTCAGCTCCTGCGGGGCCAGAATTGGGGCGGTGATCACCAGGAACGAAGAGGTCTATCAAACCATCCTTAAATTCGCCCAGGCCAGACTCTGCCCGCCATCGGTCGAGCAGTATGCCGCTTTAGCTGCTTACCGCATGGGGATGGGATATTTTGAGCCAATAAGGCAGGAATATCAGAGACGCCGGGATGTGCTGTTTGAAGGCCTGACTTCTATCCCGGGAGTTGTTCTGGGCAAACCTCAGGGTGCTTTCTATGTGATCTGTCGCCTGCCGGTGAAGGATTCAGAGCATTTTGTCCAGTGGATGCTGACGGACTTTTCTCTGAATAACAAGACAGTAATGGTTGCTCCCGGACCAGGTTTTTATGCCACGTCTGGGCGAGGTCAGGACGAAGTGAGAATCGCCTACGTCCTTAAAGAAGAGGACTTGAGTGAAGCCATTGAAATTCTGCGTCAGGGATTGGAGAAGTATCAGAAACTTTTTAGCTGAATTCTCGATTGTGATCAGGAAAATTCTTTTCCATCGCCAAACCTGGAAAGAAATTTTTATTATCGTTGGCCTGGCTGTGGTTTTTGGCCTGGTGAGCAATAGCGGTCTGATAAAACGGTTTCTGGCAGGCGAATTCCGTGAAGCTTTTATTTTGCCAGAAGAATTTCCCGGGCTGGTCTTCATCTCACTTCAGGAAGCTGAGGACCTGTGGTTCACCCAGCAGGCGCTCTTTGTTGATAGCCGGAGTGAGGAAGAATACCGCCAGGCTCACATTCCGGGAGCCATCTCCATCCCGCTCGAACAGGTGAAAAGGGGAAATGAGAACCTGCTGCCGAAGTTTCCGTCAGACCGTCTTCTGGTCATTTATTGCGAGGGCGGGGATTGCCTGACCAGCCTTAACCTGGGCAGGCTTCTTTATCAGAAAGGTTTTAAGAATATAAGAATCTTTTCAGGCGGCTGGAACGAGTGGTCGGTTTCAGGCCGACCGGTGGAGAAAAATGTTACGAAATAGACATTTTTTATTACTGCTCAGGCTGATTGTTGGTGGCCTATTCATCTGGGCGGCCGTGACCAAAATTGCTGAGCCGCTTTCCTTTGCTCAGGATGTCAAAAATTATCGCCTCGTCGGCCAGACGATTTCCTTCTTTACCGCCATAATCCTGCCCTGGATAGAGCTCATTGCCGCTCTCTGCCTGATCATAGGGGTTTTTCCCCGGTCCAGTGCCCTGTTGATAAGTGGCTTGCTGGTATTTTTCATCCTGCTAGTTGCCATTACCATAATCCGTGGGATTGACGTTGACTGTGGTTGCTTCGGCACTTTCAGCCGTAAAGCTGACTTCAAGCTCATCCTGGAGGATTCTCTCTGGCTGGCGATGTCTTTAATCCTGCTTTTTTCTCCGGCTAACGACTTCTGTCTTCTTAAAAGAAAGAACTATTCTCTGCTCTGATATTTTAAATATTAAATACCGCCGTCCTTGAAATTTTAGGCCTTAGAGTGTATATTTTCTTGAATAAAACTTGAACCTATAGAAGGAGTCAGACAAATGGCTAAAAAGTATGTTTATTTCTTTGGAGCTGGACGAGCTGAAGGCAATAAGGAGATGAAGGATATTCTCGGCGGAAAGGGTGCCAACTTAGCCGAGATGGCCAGCATCGGTCTTCCGGTTCCGCCTGGTTTTACTATTTCCACTGAAGTTTGTGCGATATTTTTTAAAGCCGGAAACAAGCTGCCTAAGGAAGTTGAACAGCAGGTTATGGCTAACCTCAAAAAGTTAGAGAAAGTTTCCGGCCAGAAATTTGGCGAGCCGGCTGACCCGCTTCTGGTTTCAGTCAGGTCAGGCGCTAAGTTCTCAATGCCGGGAATGATGGATACCATCCTCAATCTCGGCTTAAATGACCAGACAGCCGAAGGCCTGACCAAGAAGACCGGAAGCCGGAGGTTTGCTCTCGATTGCTATCGTCGGTTGATTCATATGTTCGGGGATGTGGTCCTGGGAATTCATAAGAAAAAATTTGAAGAAATCCTCAGGACTGTAAAAGAAACTAATGGCCTCCACTATGATTATGAACTGACTGAAAAGATACTGGAGGATATTATCGCCGAGTATAAAAAACTGGTAGCTAAGGAAACCGGTCAGGAATTTCCTCAGAAAGTTATGGACCAGCTCAAGCTGGCTGTGACTGCGGTCTTCAAATCCTGGAATAACCCCAGAGCTATTACTTATCGCCGCCAGTATCATATTCCTGAAGACCTCGGCACGGCGGTCAATATCCAGCAGATGGTTTTTGGAAATTATGGCAACACCTCAGCCACTGGAGTTGGCTTTACCCGCAACCCGGCTACCGGGGAGAAAGAACTTTATGGCGAATATTTAGTCAATGCCCAGGGTGAAGATGTGGTTGCTGGCCTCAGAACCCCGGCTCCTTTGAAAAAGCTGGAAAAGGAAATGCCCCCGGTTTTCAAGCAGCTGGTTTCGGTAGTTAAAAAACTGGAAAAGCATTATGGCGATGTCCAGGATTTTGAGTTTACTATCCAGGAGGGCAAACTTTACATGCTCCAGACCAGAAACGGCAAAAGAACCGGTATGGCTGCGGTTAAGATTGCCGTTGATTTAGTGGAAGAACGTTTGATTTCTAAGGAACAGGCTCTGCTTAAAGTTGAGCCTGAAGCCCTCAATCAGTTGCTCCATCCGATTTTTGATGTCGAAGAAAAGAAGAAACATCCAGTGCTGGCAGTCGGCCTGGCTGCCTCACCCGGTGCGGCTGCTGGACAAATAGTTTTCTCAGCAAACGAAGCAGTTGCCTGGAAAGAGCAGGGCAAGAAAGTTATTCTGATCAGAGAAGAAACTTCTCCTGATGACATCCATGGAATGAGTGCTGCCCAGGGCATTCTGACCGCTACCGGTGGAATGACTTCGCATGCGGCTGTAGTTGGGCGGCAGATGGGCAAACCGGCAATTGTCGGTTGCGGAGCCATCAAAGTCCAGGAAGAAGAAAAAGCCTTTAATGTTGGCGGCAAAAAGTTTGTGGAAGGCGACTGGATTTCAATCGACGGCTCTACCGGTGAAGTTCTTGAAGGTGAAATCCCCACCAGGCCATCCGAAATTCTGCAGGTGGTAAATGGTCAGAAAAAGCCCGAAGACTCTGTGATTTATCAGTATTTCTCCAAATTGCTCTCCTGGGCGGATAAATCCAGACGGCTTGGAGTCAGAGCTAATTCTGACACTCCGGTTGATGCCAGCGTGGCTTTTGCTTTTGGAGCCGAGGGTATCGGTCTGGCCCGAACCGAGCATATGTTCTTCGGACCCGAGCGTCTGCCCATAGTCAAAGAGATGATTATGGCTGAAACAGAGGAAGAAAGACGTCAGGCTCTGAGCAAACTGCTGCCTTTCCAGAAGCATGATTTTTATGAATTCTTCAAGGAGATGCAGGGACGTCCGGTGACCATCAGAACGATCGACCCGCCGCTTCATGAGTTTTTACCCAGGAAAGAGGACCTGATGGTCGAGCTGGCGGTGTTGAAAACAAAAAATGGAACTGACCCGGAAAAAATTAAAGAGCTGGAGGAACTTTTAGCCAGAGTTAGAGCCCTTTCCGAGTTCAATCCGATGCTCGGACATAGAGGTTGCCGTCTGGGCATAACCTATCCGGAGATAACCGAGATGCAGGCCCAGGCTATCTTTGAAGCTGCCTGCGAACTGGCCAAGGAAGGTCAGAAAGTCTTCCCGGAAATTATGATACCCCTGATAGGCGCGCTGACCGAACTGACCAATCAGAAAGCCATTGTTAACCGGGTAGCTGACGAAGTGATGAAAAAATACGGCATCAAAATAAAATACACCGTGGGAACGATGGTGGAAATCCCGCGAGCAGCTCTGACCGCTGATGAAGTGGCTCGGGAAGCTGAATTCTTCTCCTTTGGCACCAATGACTTGACCCAGACCACTTTCGGTATTTCCAGAGACGATAGCGCCAAGTTCCTCAATTACTACCTGACGCATGGCCTCTGGCCGGATGATCCCTTTGAGACTCTGGACCAGAAAGGTGTGGGCCTGTTGATGAAATGGGCAGTGGAAAAGGGCCGCGAAATCAGACCGAACCTCAAAGTTGGTATCTGCGGAGTTCATGGCGGTGACCCAAGGTCGATAGTTTTCTGCCATAAGGTTGGTCTGAATTATGTTAGTTGTTCGGCTTATCAGATTCCTATAGCCCGTTTAGCTGCTGCCCAAATTGCCATACAGGAGAAAATAGCTCAAGCTCAGGAGGCTAAGACCAGCAGAACCGGGGCCGCTAAAGCCACCAGAAAAACCAGCCAGAAGACTGCTGCCCCGAAGAAAAAAGCAAAAAAGTCCAGAAAATAAGGCTTTGATAGACTGAAGGAAAGCCCTGAACCTTTGACCGGGCTCAGGGCTTCTTTTTTTATCAGCCTAGGCTATGACTTTTAAAGATTTAACTTTTTTGGTATGTTAGTTATCTATGGTTGATTTTCTTAATTCAGTGTTTTCCCTCCTCGGGCTGAAGCTTCCCTTCAAATTTGTCTACAGCAACGAATACTGGATGCTGGACATAGGTCGCCATATCTTTCCGGTAAAAAAGTACCGAATGCTCTATGAAAAAATAATTACCCTTGGAGCTGGCTCGGGGGATTTTATTGAACCCTCACTGGTGAGTGAAGACGACTTGAAGCTGGTTCATACCCCGAAATACATTAAAAAAGTCAGAACAGGAATCCTGTCTTCGATTGAGCTCCAGGCTCTCGAACTTCCTTACTCTCCAGAGGCTGTCAACTTTTTTCTCCTGATGACTGGCGGCACTATCAGCGCAGTTGAAGAAGCTCTAAGAGCCGGATTAGCTGTTCATCTTGGCGGTGGCTTTCATCATGCTTTTCCCGACCACGGAGAAGGCTTCTGCCTGTTCAACGATGTGGCTGTGGCTATCGAGAAGATGAAACGGGAAGGCAAAATCAACCGGGCGATGGTGGTCGACTGTGACCTGCACCAGGGGAACGGGACAGCTTTTATTTTTTCTAAAAAAGATTATGTTTTCACTTTCTCCATCCATCAGATGGATATTTATCCCTCTGAAAAGCCACCGAGCGATTTGGATGTCGGCCTGTGGTCGGGTGATAATGATGAAGTTTATCTTTCAGCTTTAAACCAGCATTTTCCCCGTCTGTATCAGGAATTTAAGCCTGATCTGGTCGTCTATATAGCTGGAGCCGACCCTTACCGAAAAGATATGCTCAGCGGACTGGATATAACTGGCGAAGGCTTAAAGAAAAGAGATAGAATAATCATTGAAAACGCCCGGAAGCTGAAAATTCCAGTGGCTATTGTTCTGGGTGGTGGCTACACGGCAGAAATCGAAGAAACTGTAGAGATTCACCTTAATACTATTAAGATTGCAGCCAAAGCCTGGCGCAGGAACCCTCAGTCCCTGGTGACTTCTTTTATCCAATCAAAGTAATTCTGATTTCCGGCCACTATCGGCAGGGCAATTATCTCTGGAACTTCATAAGGATGGCTTTCCTTGAGCTTTTTCTCTAATTCCTGGTAGAGAGAAGAGAGAGTCTTGATTATCATGACCACTTCGGCGTCCTGGTTGACCTGACCTTTCCACCAGTAAAAGGAAGTACCGGGGAACAGAGTGCAGCAGGCGGCCAGCTTAGCTTCAAGCAGAGCTCTGGCTGCCTCCCTGGCCCTGGCTTCATCAGGGAAAGTTGTCAGAACGATGATGAATTCTTCCACGATTTTTATGGATTAATCAGTTTAATCCTGGAGAAAGACGTGAGCAAAAACTTTAGCGTCAGCCAGCATATTATCGATCAGGCAATATTCGTTGGGCAGATGCGCGGTTTCATCCAGTCGGGACCAGCAGGCGGCATCAAAGCCAGCCCGCCTGAAAAGAGCAGCTACTGTTCCACCTCCAATACCCATAGCCCGGGCTTCCTTGTGGTAGACATCTTTCACCGCTTTTTTCAGAGCCTGAACCACCGGGGCTTTGGGTGAAGTCGGTGGAGCCGCCGGTGCTTTCTGGACGATGCCAATTTCAATTTTGACTTTGAATTTCTTTTCTATAGAATTGGCCAATTTTCTGATCTCTTTTTCCACCTCTTCAACTTTAAATATTGGGAGAATCCGACAATCCAGGTAAAAAACATCTTCGCCGGGTATGGTGTTGATGTTAGGAATGTTGGCTTCTTTCTTGGTCGGTTCAAAGGTAGAAATCGGCGGGCTGAACAGCCGGTCCTTTTTGTTGAAAATCTGATAAAGGTTCTGAAGCTCGGTTATCAGAAAGCTAGCGGCTTTAAAGCTATTGAGACCTTTTTCGGGAGTGGAGCCGTGAGCCTGTTTGCCCAGAGTTTTAACCTTCAGCCACAAGATTGATTTCTCGGCAACTTCGATCATTGTCCCGTTAGCATTGCCGGCATCAGGAACGATGATCAGGTCGTCTTTTCTAAAGACTTCAACGTTGTCCAGGACGTATTCGATTCCCTTCTGGCTTCCTGTCTCTTCGTCAGCTACCAGGGCTAGGCCCACATCATAAGCAGGTTTTAGGTTTTCGGCGATCAAGGCTTTGACGGCAAAGATCGAAGCCACCATATCTTGCTGGTTGTCTTCAACACCGCGGCCGTATATCCGACCCTTTTCTACCCAGGCTTTGAAAGGGTCTCCGCGCCAGAGCGAAAGCTCTCCTGGCGGCACTACATCCATATGGGTCATAACCCAGATGGTCTTTTTTGAGCTCTGACCCCGATAAAAAGCCAGAATGTTTGGTCGATAGCCCTCTGGGGCATCAACATCAGGGGCTTTAATGACAGTAATCTCAGAGAAGCCGGATTGTCTTAAGTATGATTCCAGAAACTTGGCTTTTTTCCCTTCGCCCTGGCCACCACTGGCTGGAGAGATGGCTGGAATGGCGCAAAGCTTCATCTGAAGCTCAATCATTTCTTGTCGGAAAGAATCAATTCTTTTTAATAGCCCGGTGAAAACTTTTTTATCAAACATAAATTACTCCTTTTAATATTTAAGTCGATGATAACATCAAACCGTTGCTTAATGCAAGTAAGCGAATTGCTTGACATAAACTTTGTGGGGAATAAAATCAGGAAAGATAACGATTTTTTATTTATCTGAAATTAGATTTATCTGAGATAAGGTTAATGGATAAACCGGCGGTGCTGTTTGTGGCTGGCTCAGCTGAATTTGGCAGCGGCGAATGTCTGCTTCTCGATTATCTTCTGAGCGGAAAAGAGAAAATAATTACTCCAATAGTTGCCTTCCCTGGCCAAGGCTTTCTCGAGCAGCAGGCCAGAGAAACTGGGCTGGAGGCCATGGCTGTTCCAACTAAGGCTTATCTGACAGGTTCTCATCTCCTCTGGAAACAACCTTTTTCCTGGCTTTATAATCTAAGAAGTTTCGTCCGGATGGCCAGGATCATCAGGACAAAAAGCATCAAGCTGGTGGTCAGCTTTTCTTTCATTAACTGGACAGGCGCCTTATCGGCCAGGCAGGAAGGCATTCCCCACATCTGGATTATAAGAGAAGTTCTGGCCAAAAAGAACAACCAGCTTAATTTTTTCTGGGGGAAATGGCTGGCCAGTCGTTTAGCCAATGACCTGTCGGTCAGAATTTTACTCGAATCGTTTCTTTCGGCCGAATTGTTCAAGCGGAAAAGGACCAGAGAAAAAGCAGAAATTTTACCACCGGCCATAGATGCTGAAAGATTTCTCAGCCGCCTGAATGAATCTTTAGCCGGGGCTCCAGAGCCTGAATCAGGTATAGCTCTTTTTATCAACGACCTGAATCTTAAAAAAATTGAAAAAATTATCAGTGCAGTCAGTGAGGCAATTGAAAATCAGGCAAGAAAAAGCATGAGCAGCAGCAAGCTCTTTTTATTTTTCCCGGGCTTAGAAGAAAAAAAAGTTGAGCGCCTTAAGAATTGGCTTGGGCACCAAGGTTTAGGTGATAAATCCGGACTGGAATTTTCTGATTTTTATTCTTGGCCATCACTCTGGAAAAGATTCAGCGCAGCCATTATCATCCCCGGGTTTGACCCGTTGAGCCGGCTGGTGCTGGAAGCCGGCCTGGCCGGAGTTCCGGTTTTTGTTGAAGAAAGTCCTTCGGCCGAGCTGCTCATTCCTGGCGAAACAGGCTTCGTTTTTAAGGATGATGATTATCGAGATCTGGCTGAAGTTCTGGTTGAAGTTCTAAAAAATCCTGGTTACCGTCAGTCTATGGGCGACTCAGCTCGAAAACATCTAGCCCAGAATTATTCTCTTGCAGTCTGGCAAGAACGATTTGAAAAAATTATCGAAGAAAGTTTATCTTTTCCTTAAGGCTGAGATACCTATCCAGATGTATTGAAGTCCGGAGACAACTGTGGCTAACACGGTTAAATCATACAGCCAGCTCAGAAGTGGTGCCTGTTTATTCAAAAAATTAAAAAAGAGAACTGCCAGGACGGTTAACACCTGACAGACGGTGCTGGTTTTGCCGATCAGGGTCGGGGGAAAGTTCTGTTTTCTCTTTATAAGGAATAGAACCACAGCCCCAATCACAATCAACAGGTCACGGCCAAGAACCACCCAGAAAACTCGCCAGGGAATAGTCTGGGGAGAAGCATATTCAGAAAAGCTGAGCAGTAAAAAGCTGCTCAAAAGGAGAAGTTTATCGGCTATGGGGTCGAGCCAGAGTCCAGCAACTGACCTCTGATGCCAGATACGGGCGACAAGGCCATCAAGGAGATCAGTCAGCCCGGCCAGAAGAAAAATGATAAAAGCTTCAAGCGGTTTGTGTTTCAGCAGAAGGACTACAAAAAAAGGAACGAGAACGATTCTCAGTAGAGTAAGATAATTAGGCAGGGTAGCGAAAGTTGATTTAACCTCATAGGTTCGATTGTCACTGTTATCCATAGGCTCTCTCAGAATTCATTTAATCAAGTTTAGCAGAAGATCAGCTGTTCTTAAAGCTTCAATCCCGGAGACTGGAGAGTCAGGCAAAAATCTTTTCTGGGCCGAAAGCTCCATCAGCTGATAAGACACCATCTGAACGGCGGGCAGGAAATAGAGATTGTCTTCGGGAAGATCACTGATTTGAATTTTACCTGTAGGTATTTGAGGAATTAATTTTTTGCCCTTTCCGTTAAGATAGTTAATCAACCGGAAAAAGGTTTCTGCCATTTCCGCCCTGGTTACCACCCGGTTGGGCTCAAAGGTATGATTATCGTAAATGTCCATAAGTGGAATGGCTGCCATTTTGATGATAAACTTGGCGGCCCAGCTGGTGGAAATATCGACAATTATAGGTGGGCTGGTTGGCTCCGGGAGATATTGGCTAAATTTTACTGCCAGGATAGCTGCCAGATCCTGCCGGCTGATGGCTTTTGATTTCGATATCTCGTTATACATGCTCGGTATTTCCACTATTCCTAACTGGTTTTTCAGAAATTCAATCTTTTCCTGAACCTGCCTATCACCAGGAGAAAGTTCTCGCAGTTTCTCATAGACGTCCAGGCTCTTGCTCAGGTCATCGTTTTCCAGAAGAGTCTCAGCATATTCTTTAAGAATCTGTTTATCCTTGGGAGCGAGACTGCTGGTCACTTGATAATGGTTTATGGCCTGGGAATATTTTTTCTCCATCCGGTAGGTTCGAGCCAGTTGAGAGTGAGCCTCAATGGAATTAGGGGAATAGAAAAGAGCTTTCAGGAAAGATTGTCTGGCTTCTTCTTTTTTATTCTGATTGAGGAAAGCCTGACCTTCTTTGATGAGCGCTTGAGTCTTACGATTTTTTAATTCTTCATACTTTGGTCTGGCCCAGGTATGTTCTGGCTCTTTTTTTAAAATTTCCCTTAACTCGAGGAAAAGCTTATCTTCATTATTCTGTTTTTCATAAATGACGGCCAGCCCAACCCGAGCTGAGACCAGGTCGGGGTTTATCTCCAGAGCTTTTCCCAAGGAAATTTTGGCTCCTTCCAGGTTTTGTTCATATAGACGACAGTAGCCTTCGCCCAGATGGAAGAAAGGACTCTTGTCACCAAGTCTGGAGAATTCTTTTTGGGCTTTTCCCACATTACCTCTTTTGAGACTTGACCAGCCATCCTCAAAGGCCATTCTCTGCTCAAGAGTCAACTGAGCCAGAACGACCGGTTGTGGACCTTCGAGGTGGAAAGAAGGAGGATTAGAGGTCTGTTGGAAGGTAGCACAGGAAGCCAATAATAGAACTGCCAAGAACAGAATGGTTTTTTTCTTCATAGTCTTTCTCCTTTTTCCAGATAAGACAGATAAGGAAACAGGATGTCTCTTTCAGCCATCACCTGATATTCCCAGCCTTCTCCAATTTCAGTCTTTTTGATGATTATAACCTGTCTGGCTAAGGAGTTAATCAATTCGACCCTGGCTCTGGGAATACGCAATCTGAAGCTCTGGAAATTCTTAAAAAGGGTACTTCGAAGCCTTTTTTTGAGTACCTCTACACCTTCTCCCGTTTTAGCTGAAAGGTAAAAAGGCGAAGAACTTTCAGGCTTATTTCCCCGTAGAAGCTCATTTTTTTCTTCTTCACTGAGCAGGTCAATCTTATTAAACACCTTAATTACCGGAAGGCCAAGAATCTCCAGGTCTTCCAAGATTTTTTCCACGGCTTCGGCCTGTTCGAGGGCTTCAGCTGAAGTCACGTCGACCACGTGCAGAAGGCAATCAGCTTCTCTGATTTCTTCCAGTGTAGCTCTGAAAGCAGAAACCAGTTCCACAGGAAGTTTTTTGATAAAGCCGACGGTATCGGATAGAAAGAAATAAAGACCATCAGCTAAAGTTACTCTTCGGACCATCGGGTCAAGAGTGGCGAACAGATGAGGAGAGGTATAACGTTTTTCTCTCGTCAGATAATTGAACAGGGTCGACTTTCCAGCACTGGTATAGCCGACCAGAGAAACAGTAGGAATTAAAGATTTTCTCCGAACTTCTCTCTGCCGGGCTCTTCTTTTCTGAAGGTCATTAATTTCCTTTTTTATTTTAGTTATTCTTTCGGAGATTCTCCGGCGGTCTTCTTCCAGCTTCTTTTCTCCCGGGCCTCTGGTCCCGATCCCACCGCCCAGCCGGGAAAGAGCCTGGCCTTTGCCTTTCAGCCGGGGAAGGAGATAGGTCAATTGAGCCAGCTCGACTTGAAGTTTACCTTCGTTGGTTTTGGCTCTCTGGGCAAAGATGTCCAGAATCACCTGGGTGCGATCGAGAACCTTGACCTTTAAAGCCTCTTCCAGACTCCGCTGCTGGGCCGGGCTGAGGTTGTGGTCAAAAATAACCAGGTCAGCTCCAGTCTTTTTGACCAGAGAAGCCAGCTCTTCGACCTTGCCTTTGCCGATGAAATATTTCGGACTGATACCATTCCGGTATTGAAAGACTTTCTCCACCACTGTAGCCCCGGCCGAGACAGTCAGACCGGCCAGTTCCATCATGGATTCCTGGACTTCTTCTTTTTCTTTTTTGTTGGTGGCTAAATTAACCAGAACAGCTTTTTCCATATTCACCCGAAAAGATTTTCGGCAATATATTTGTCTATTGCCTGTTTATCTTCAACCTCAAACCAGACAATGCCCGGTGATTTTCTGAACCAGGTCATCTGACGTTTGGCATAATGTCTGGTTTCTAATTTGGTCAAGTTGATAGCTACTTCGAGGGAAATTTCACCCTTGATGTATTTTAAAACGTGTCTGTAACCAAGACCCTTGAAGGGCGGTGCCTGTTCCGGTATTCCTTGACTTAAAAGATTTCTGACTTCTTCTACAATTCCCTGGACAAACATTCGGACAACACGTTCTTCGATCCGGCGATAAAGCTCCTCTCTTTCTAATTTTAACCCAATCTGATAAAGAATGAAACCCTTATTTTTTGCCGGGGAAGCTGTTTCCCGGAAGTGCTCAGAGATGGGCTTTCCGGTCAGATAATAGACTTCTAAGGCCCGGATGATCCGGAGGCTGTCTCTTTCAGTAACTTTTTTAGCGTATTCCGGGTCAACTTCTTTGAGTTTTTGATAAAGCCAGGGCCGGCCGTACTGCTCTGCTTCCTGCTTCAGCTTCTGGCGTAAGTCTTGATCTCTTCCTGGACCGGGGAAAAGACCTTCGACCAGAGCTTGGTGATAGAGCCCGGTTCCCCCGACAATTATTGGCAGATGTCCCCTTTCCGCAATTTTTTCAGCTTCACTGACTGCCCGATGAGCGAAATCAGCCGCCGTAAACTGGTCTTCAGGGTCAACGATGTCAATAAGATGGTGGCGGATTACATTTCTTATTTCCGGGGAGGGTTTATCCGTACCGAGGTCAAACCCACGATAGACCTGCATCGAATCGCAACTGATGATCTCTCCAGAATATTTCTGAGCAATCCAGAGAGCTGTGGCGCTTTTGCCCACAGCAGTTGGTCCGACGATTATCAGGATTTTTTTAGCCTTATCTTCCAATTTTAATCTTGATGACAATAAAGATCAGAATCAAAGTTAAAAAAATTAAGAGCCCCAGAAGCTGCTTTCTTTTCAAAGTGCTTCTCCAACTCTTTCCAGACTTTTTACCAGAATTTCTTCATGCTGGTTGCCGAGATTCTTTTTGACCAGCAGCAGCTCAGCGGTTAGAATCTCGTCGAAACCTCTAAGGAGAGCCTTCTTTTCTTCAGAGGCGAGCTCATTCAGGCTAAATTTGAGCATGGCTCTGGGTTCAAAACTGCCGTCGGCCTTAATCTCCAGGTTGAGGAAAATCGGGTCAAGATATTCTTGAACTTCCCGGTAGCATTTCTCCACCAGGTTAAAAGCCACCGGACCCAGCTGTTTGGCCACGTATTTATAGATAAAACAACATTTCTCATTAAAGATAGCCAGGCTTTTTCCCAGGTCAATAAAGCCAGGTCGGCCGTTATTTTCCAGGGGAGCAAAGTTTTGATTGAAGTCCACCAGTTTAAGACAACTTAAAGCCAGAATGATTTTTTTGGTTTCAGTCGGCCCGAGCCATGATTGCTCCAGCAGCCAGGAAAAACTCCTCGGAGTCTGCAGGAGGTTCCAGAGATAGATTTCAGGTGGTAGCAGATTAAGTTTGCCGGAATAAGCCGGTGCCTGCCGGAAAATCAACTCTTTTTCAGCAGGCAGAAATTGGGCAAAAAGATCTATCCGCGAAATTTTTCTTATTCCTCTAAGGATAACAGAAGGTGCAAAATTTCCCCTAAAAATAATTTCTTCTTCCTTGAAAATCTCCTCTTCGAATTTCTGATGGGTCTCGAGGAGGTCGAAGTAGTCAATCAATCTGGAAGTTAGGAAATTGGTTATCAGTTCGAAAGCTTCCTGGCTCGAAAGAAAGCCATGTTCGATCAGAATGGCTACCAGCGAGCTGGCTGTCTCAGAGCCAATGATCTGGCGATTTAATCTCAAAGGCGGTTCGATTTTTTTTATCTCGATCAGCCAATCGAGAAAATCTTTTTCCGGAAAATATTTTTTTATGGCTGAAAGCTCCCCTCTGACAAAACAGAAAATTCTCTCGAAGGAGCCGGGGTTAATCCGTAGAAATCCGGTCTGCTGATTTTCCCAGATCTGGAAAAGGTGATGGGGCAGAGAAAGAGCGACCCGATTTTTTTCAGAATTGGTAGCCATAGCCTTAATTTATAAGGCCTGCACCGAGTTGTCAACCAGCT
>Ga0315282_10006905_pt1 | contig 18821 bp, 19 predicted proteins | sample YL17G07_20_MG_FD_203693 | JGI IMG/M metagenome (GOLD analysis project Ga0315282, IMG submission 203693) | Sediment microbial communities from Yellowstone Lake, YNP, Wyoming, USA - YL17G07_20 | ecosystem: Environmental > Aquatic > Freshwater > Lake > Sediment | place: USA: Wyoming | collected...
CCAACTGCACTGCATCTCGTTTGAACTCACGGCTGAAATGACGATTCTTTTCCCCCATAGGCACCTCCTATCCAATGATACAAATTCTCAGGCATGTCCACAAATTCGGGGGAAGGTCAGGTAGAAATCACGTATCCCAGGTGAATATATGAAAATCAAATCCTTTTCTTTTGGGGCTGTTGGAAACAGAGGATAGATAGCAGATATTGAAACCATCAGAGCGCCCGGGCGCGGGGTTGAAATCCTATAGGAATCCACCGGGTATTCTGGGTCCCGAAGGGCTTGTCGAAGAAATGAGATAAAAGAGGGCCGAAGACTGAATGATCAGACTATTATAACGGTGTTTTCCAGCACTCCGATGCCGTTGACCTCGATCCGGATCCTGTCATCCGGCTGAAGTGTGAAATTGTCTCCGGGTACGATACCCGTGCCGGTCAGTAAGACCGCTCCGTGCGTAAAGGTCTGGCTGCGGTAAAGGTAGCTGACCAGTTCTTCAAAGGAACGTTTGATCTGATTCACAGTGGTTTGTCCCTCGAAGATGATCCCACCTCCACGATAGATTTGCAGTCTAATGGTCCAGGTCCGCGCCACCGTCTCGGTGGGGCCGACCACAATGCACGGCCCGACCGCGCAGGAGCGCTGATAAATTTTGGCTTGAGGCAGGTAAAGCAGATTTTCCCCCTCAATATCACGCGAGCTCATGTCGTTGCCAATCGTGTAGCCAACGATGGTGCCCTGAGAATTGATGATCAGGGCCAATTCCGGTTCTGGGACATTCCACTGTGCGTCCATGCGGATGCCGACAGGTTCGCCAGGACCGACGACCTTTTCCGGGAGTGATTTGAAGAAGATCTCCGGCCGCGGGGCGCTATAGACGCGGTCGTAAGCGTTGGCGCTGAAGTTGGATTCCTCCATTCGCGCCTTTTTGCTTCGCAGGTATGTGACACCCGCCGCCCAGACTTCCTGGCGCTCGATGGGACTGAGCAACTGGATTTGATTAAGGGAAAATCGAGCCAGGTTTCGCTGGGAAAGGGTCTCGAGCTGTTTGAGGGGGTTCTCGGCTTCAAGAAGGAAGGTGAGATTGTTCACCCCTGCATCGGATAAATCCAAGATCTGGTTCTCCATGGTGAGCAACCCTACATGTGTTTCTTGTTGTGAGGTGAGGAATCGGCAAAGTTTCATTTTATCACCCATCTTTATAATAAAAACTCGCTGAAGAATAGTTAAATGGTGATGGATCTTGATGCATTTGGTCTAAGTCCTGAGTGGAGGCATGAATCAACCATTTCAGGATCTCCTCAGTTCACTACCTCGGACCCGGATCGGATTTAAACGCTTTAATACTTTTTCTTTCCTGGACGGTCTTTAATAAATCCATTTTGTAGCCCTTATTTATCTTTAGATCGAAACGAAAATAGGCAAGAAGCAAAATAACCTATCGATGAAGAGCCTGTCAAGGCGAAGAGAGATGGCACTTGTGAAAGGTTGAACTCGTTCAGATACATATGAGACAGAAGTGAGTTAAAGTAGAGGGGTAAGTTTAGTAGGAAGGAGTTACCCCTCGATGAAAGTTTTTAGTATTGCGAAAGGGTTTTATCGGCTTTCCAAGCATGTGCCTCCCGAACTCGGCCAGAAGGAGTTTGATCGTCTTAGGGCCCTAAGGATCTATGGGGAGACGGAAGATGTGAAACTGGTGTGTCAGACGTTTGGGATAAGCCGAGCGACGCTGTATCGATAGCTGAAGGGATTTGATCCAAAGGATTTGACTTCTCTAAGGGAGCAATCCAGACGACCTCGGGGGGTCCGGAAGCCTTTGTGGACTCGGGAGCTGGTTCGGGCGGTCAAGGGGTTAAGGGAGGAGTATCCTCGGTGGGGGAAGGATAAGTTAGTGGTTTTGGTCCGGGATCAAGGTCATGAGGCGTCGACTTCCACGGTGGGTCGTATATTGAAGCATCTGAGGCAGAGGGGAGAGTTGAAGGAGCCCAAGAGAAGAAGCATCTCGGCGAAGAGGAGGAGTCGGAGGCCCTATGGGGTGAGGAAGCCTGGGGATTACATGGCTGAGAGGCCGGGAGATCTGGTGCAGGTGGATACCTTGGATGTTCGACCTTTTCCATGGATGGTCCTGAAGCAATTTACGGCAAGGGATGTGGTTTCGAAGTGGGATGTGATCGAATCCAGACACCGTGCGACGGCGACAACGGCTAAGGAATTCATTGAGACGTTAGAGCAGAGGATACCCTTTAAGGTGAAGGCGCTACAGGTCGATGGGGGATCGGAGTTCTATTCAGACTTTGAGGAGGAGTGCCAGAGGAGGAAGATTCGCCTATTTGTTTTACCTCCGAAGAGTCCAAAGCTCAATGGGTGTGTCGAAAGGGCTCATCGAACCCATACCGAGGAATTCTACGAAGTATACGAGGTTCCTTGGAATGTCACCGAATTGAACCCGGAACTACAGAAATGGGAATACGTTTACAACTGTATCAGGCCTCACCAGGCTCTTAAATACAAAACGCCATTGCAATTCTTAAAAGACAATGGCATTGTTAGCTCGGATTACCCCTCGAGTCTGTCTCATATGTAGTGAACGAGTACAAAGGTTTGACAAACTCTTATTTTTGTAGTAGTTTAAGAAATGTTGAGGAGAGAGATATGAAGATTAAGCTTAAATTTTTCGGTTTTCCCGAAGTGGAGAAGAAGGTAGGGGGTAAGGAGATCAACCTCGATCTGGACGGTAGTACCTACGGTGATCTCCTCAACTATCTGCAGAAAACTTATGGTGAGTCTACCAAGAAGACCTTAGGGCAGCAGATACTCAGAAACGGGAAGGAATGGATCCGCAGGGATGATCTCGCACACTCCCTTCAAGATGGCGATCAGCTCAGCTTTCTACGGATGGTGTCCGGGGGATAATTAGCGAATGCCCCATTCCATTCCCTGTTCCTTCGGGATCTTCCGAATGATAACACTTTATCCGCCTCCGTTCTTCAAAGATTGACGATCTTCTCAATCGTTCCCTCATAGGCCCCCTCAATAATGGTACGAAGGACCTCATTGCCTCTCTCTGGTGGAACGGGCCTGGGCGAAGCCTCAAGCTTCATCCTATTCTGAGAGGCATCCCGAACGGCCTTGTCGATCAAATCTTCCGAAAAATTCTTGAACTCCTTCAACGTCAGAGGGAAATCAACCTTTTTGTAGAATTCAAATAATCCTTGAACAAAATCCTGAATCAGGTTCTTTGATTCTGGAATGGACATCAATTCGGCTACCTTTTTTATCTTTTCCGAGATATTCGGGGCATAATAGGCCGAGTAGTAGGGCAACATGACGGCCACGGCTTCTCCATGGTCCATGACATTGGACCAACTGAACGAATTGAGGTGGGGAAGGCCAGCCTGTTTATAGAAGAGGACAGATCCGCCGAGAGTGCCCGCAAGAGACATCATCCTTCTGGCTTCTCTGTCCTGACCATCCTTCAAGACCCTGGGCAGCCCCTCGAGAACAAGCTTCAATCCAACGAGGGCTCGTTGATTGGCTTCCGGGTCTACGGCATCATCGACATTATTAAAATAGCCTTCTATGAGATGAGTCATCGCATCCAAGCCGGTCACCCTGGAGACGTGATTTTCGCAGGAATAAGTGAGCTCTGGATCAACGATTGCCTCGGCTGGAACGATGGCAATGTCGAAGATCAACTTTTTTACATGCAGCCATGTGTCGGTAATGACCGAGAATTTAGTAAGTTCACTGCCTGTTCCGCTCGTGGTGGGTAGAGCGACAAGGTCCATGATCCTCTTCACCTTCTTGGAAACCATGCCCACTCCGAAATAGTCATCGATCTCCCCTTCTTTAATCGTTCCTAAAATGCCTGCTGCCTTGGCCACATCAATGACGGACCCTCCGCCAATGGCAAGGGCGGAATTAAAATCTCCAGCCAAAAGATGATAAGTAATCCGATAGACGGTCTCCTTGCTTGGATTGGGCTCAACCCCCTCAACCATCTTGTAGCTAACCGAGTTTTTCTCGAGAGAATGAAGGACACGATCCAACATCCCTGATTTCTTGACCGAACCTTTTCCAATGATCAGGAGCGTTCTGTCTCCATATCTTTTGACGACCTCACCGACCCGAAGGGCAGTTCCATCACCGAAGTGGATCTTGGTGGGTTCCCAGGCTTTCAAGATCTTTTCGGCTTCTGCCATCGCCTTTTCTATCTCTTCCATTTCAATATTCTCTCTGGTTATTATGAAGAGAAATACCTCCAAGGAGAAGCCTTTCTCTTCATATTTGATCTTCTTCTGATTGAGTGACGACTTACATATCTTCCCCGTATTCCTCCATGCCGAGCCGTTCGAGCAGTCCCGGGGTGGGCTTGCCGTTGGCGTCCCACTCTCGGACCCTGTAATAGTCGAGAATTGCCTCATCCAACCCAATCGGGACCTTTCCTGCGGCCGGGCCTTCGTTCACCGGTTCCATGAATCGCTTCGGATACTTAAAGTCATCTTCCTTCCTCCAGCCATAACGGATGTTCAGGATTTTCTGGAGGGTCGTGATCCGTTCCCCGCATTTTCGTAAATCATCGGTATTCCACCCCAGTCCGCAGACTGCATTCAGGGTATGGGTCAGGTCAGTCAGGGTGTAACCGCTGAACTCCTGAAATTTGCAGTGGCCGGCCGAATTGATAACGTTACAGTAATCGTGAAACTTGGCATTGCGGTCCGGTGCGTTCTTCCATGACCAGCGCTCCTCGTTCTCAACCTCACCGATCCCCCATTCAGGGAGCCGGACGTTGCATACCCAGATGTGCTGCGAGTTCCCCCGCTCGTGGTTCGGTCCGGAGGCAACACCCGTACAGTAGTTCAGGGCCGAGATGTACTGGGCCCGCCAGTTGTGGGCTGCGATCTCCTGGCCTTTCATGGCGGTTGCCCAGTCCTCCGAACCTTTCCCTATTCGCTGAGCGGCATATTGACACCCCTCACCCAGAAGATAAGCAAGGCCTCCTTCGCGAAGCCCGATCTTCTTTGTCAACTCAATCACGGCGTCGTGATTACCCCATTTGAGATCGAGTCCGTAGGTGTCCTTTTTTGTGATCACACCCTTTTCATAACATTCCATAGCCCATGCGATGATCACACCCAGGGAGATGGTATCCATGGAATATTTGTCCGCCAGCTCGCAAGCATAGGCGATGGCCTTGATGTCAGCACACATCGTGTTGAATCCCATCATGGCAAAAGATTCATACTCCGGCCCCTTGCCTTTGAATTGATAAGGTCCCTCGGTCACCTCGCAGTGATTATGGCATTGGATCACGCAGTATTTGCATGGCCAGGGCTTTGCATTCAGTTCTTTGGCATAGTTCGAGGCATGCCATGCCTTGACCCCTTCAGGCCAATCCGCCAGGCGATAGTTGCTGATCGGCAGGTTCCCCTGAGGAGCGAACAGCTCCGTCGCCGCCGCCGTCCCGACCCGTCTGGTCTGGAGCCACTCGGGTTTTTGTGAATCCGTGACGGCGAGCCGGCGGTTGATCTCTTTATTCAGCTTAGCCAGTTCTGCGGGATCATGGTATTTCAACTCCTGGGTTCCCCGGATCGCAATCGCCTTCAGGAGCTTTGACCCCATGATCGCACCCATTCCGCTTCGGCCGCAGTACGACTTCTTCCGGGTCTGAATATTCGAAAACCGAACCCCCCGTTCCCCGGCCTGGCCGATGCTAGCCACTTCAAAGTTGTCGCCCTCGGCGGCATGAATGGCATCCTCGGCTTCATAGGCATCCTTGCCCCAAAGACGGCCAGCATCTTTGAGCATTGCCTTGTCGTCATCGACAAGGAGATAGACGGGTTTTTCGGCCCGGCCTGTCACAACGATGGCATCGTACCCTGCCGCCTTGATCTGGATGCCGAAGCTCGCCGTAGCGGCGGAACCTGCGTTCATGTAAATGGAAGGGGAAATAGCAGTCGTCGCCCACTTGTCCGCCCCGCTCTGTTGAATCCCGTTGATCGTGCCTGCGCCGAAAGTCAGGCAATTGGCCGGATCGAACGGCAGTGTCCCCCGGGGGCTTTCCCTCCACATGAAATACGCACCCAGGCCCTCCCCACCCAAGAAATATTCATAGACTTCATCGGGAACCTTCTCGGCTTTGCAGGTCCCTCTGCTCAAATCGACTCTCAGAACTTTGCCCCATACGCCTTTCATCTTTTCTCCTTTCACTTCCCGCATCGTCAAATATCAATGGGCCTGAAGATCAGTACAATCGCCATGACAATGAAGACCATTGTTTCAGCACCTTGCGACCAGTATCTTGCCGTAAGAGACATGACCATCCCCAAAGCAAAGGCAGAGAGAAAAGTTCCATTTAAATTTCCCATTCCACCCACGATGACCACGGCAAAACTCAGCAAGAGGATTGAGAGTCCCATATAAGGATGGACGGAACCGATTGGCGCATAGAGAACCCCTCCCAGAGCAGCCAGAGCACTCCCCAGGATAAAGACAATGGAAAAATATTTATCGACGTTGATCCCTAAACACCTCACCCCATCTTTATCGTCAAGGGCCGCCACGACGATCTTCCCTACAATGGTCTTCTTAAAAAAGAAGTTTAAAGCAATAAAAAGAAGGATGGCAATTATGACGATGAGTATCCGATAAGTTGGAAGTGAGAGACCCCAGAACATTAGATATTCTCCAATCGGATCCTTCATCGGATAGGGATTGACCCCCCAAATCCACTTGATCGCATCGACACCGATCAAAGAAACAGCAAAGGTGGCAATGAAGGTGTAATCAAGAGATTCTCCGTAAAGCCTCCTGATGATAAATCGCTCAATCACATAGCTTATTGGAATGACAATGATGACAGCAAGGGTTGCAGCGAGCACAAAATACCCATTAAGAAAAGCGACCAGAGTAATCAGCGCATAGACGCCTATTGTATAGGTTAATGTGTGAGCAAAATTGATCACCCTCATCGTCCCGAAGGTCAGCGAAAGGCCGATAGAAATAAAATAGAGAATCGCCCCAATCGAAAACCCATAAACTATGGTGTAAATCATAGGTTAGCAGTCTCCTCTTCGATGGGCTTTCGGATCACCTTATTTTTTATGATATTTTCCCAAATACCCTGAAAGTATCCCCAGATGCCTCTGCGGAACCTGAAGGTGATAATCAATAGAGAAAATCCTAAGAACATCTCCCAGCGATGAATGTAGATCGGTAAAAAATTACTGATGATCATGTAGGTCACGCCGCCAATAAGCGCCCCATAAAGATTCCCTGCTCCCCCGATCAGGCAGGCGAAGACAACACCTACATTACTATTAACATCCATCGCATTGGGATTGACGTAATTGTAATTAAGAGCGGTTAACGCTCCTGCAAGACCAGCGATGGACCCAGCGAGCACAAAGGTCAGCCATTTGTAGAGATAGGTGTTGTACCCGAGAAAACGGACCCTCGTTTCATCCTCCTTGATCGATCGGATCATAATCCCATACGGTGAGGAGGTTAATTTTTTTAAAAAATAAAAAACCAACAGTAAACAGAGAAAGACAAATCCAAACATGATGGGGCGGCTGCCAAAATTGAGAAAGCCTAATTTTGAGGCGCTCACCCCAAATCCATCTTCTCCCCTTGTAATTTCCCTAAGGGGGGAGAGAACGAGAAAAAACCCAATATGGTTAAAAGCTAAGTTAATCAAGGCAAAACAGGCGCCCGTTGTTCTTACAATAATAAGGCCGATAAGCATTCCTAATAATCCTGCAATGGCAATTCCTACTAATATAGCAAGAAGAGGATTCCCATTGATATATTTGATGAAGAGGCCGGCACCATACGCACCAGTCCCTAAAAAGAGCATGTGGCCGAAGGAAAGCCGGCCCATATATCCATATAACAGGTCAAAGGACATGGCAAAGATACAAAATATCATGAAGTCCGTCACCCGATGGGTAGACAGGATGGGAGTAATCAGTAGAAAACCTGCAGCGATCACAAGGAAACCTTTTGTTCCATAATCCTTTACCGGAGCGTTTTTTAATGGCACAGAAAGTTCGTTTCTTTTTTCCGAACTGAATTGATCTGCTTTCACCTTATCCAAAGTTAACTCCTTAGGGTCATCCTGATGGTTAGAGATATTCTTCCAATCCCCGAGTATCTGAGATTTCTGACTTATCCATGATTTCCCTGGCAATCTTGCCTTCCTTAAGGATATGGACTCGGTCGGCCAAGAGGTTTACCATGGAAAGGTTTTGCTCGACGATCACAGCAGAAACCTTGTCTTTCAAACCGCTTAGAATTTTAACGATATCTTCAATGACAATGGCAGCTAATCCTTGAGTTGGCTCGTCGATCAAAAGGAGCTTTGGGTCCCCAACCAAGGCCCGACCCACCAGTAGAATCTGTCTCTGCCCACCGCTTAATTGTCCTGCCTTTGTTTTTAAGAAGTCTTTCAATTTTGGATAGATACTCATCACTTTTTCTAAAGTACGATCTATGGGTTCCTGGCTGGCATAAGCGGCGATCTCGATATTCTCTCGAACAGTCAAGTTCCCGAAGACCTTCTTTTCCTGAGCCACATATCGAAGCCCCCTCAGATAAAGCTCCTCTGGTGAAAGATTCGATATTTCATTTCCTTGATAGGTTATAGAACCTTTCTTTGGCTTTAAAAGCCCGATGATAGTCTTCAACAAAGTCGTTTTCCCGGCTCCGTTTCTACCAATTAAAAATGCCATCTGTCCCTTTTCGATTTTGAGAGAAATATCATGAAGCGCTTTTGCATGGCCGTAAGCAACATCTAAGTTTTTAATTTCCAGCATCAATCATCTTCCTTTATTCTGAGATAAAGTTTTCTCCTGAATATACGGTTATGTGATATGTTGGCGCATCTCTCCTTTTCCCCAGTAGCACTCCCTCACCGATGGATTGCAAAGGACATTGTCAGGGTTTCCTTCACAGATAATAATCCCCTCATTCATGACGCAGAGACGTTCTACCAAGTTGACGATCTTCGATAACTTATGCTCAATGACAACCAGAGTAAGATCCTTCTTGACCCGATGGAGCAATTCGAGGACCTCTGAAATTTCAATATCACCGAGTCCAGAGAGAGGTTCATCCAGAAGAAGGAGTTTCGGATTAAGGGAGAGCGCGATTCCAATCTCCAGCATTCTTTTAGAGCCGTAAGAAAGCTCAGAAGTCAAGGTCATGGCCTTACTTTCGAGGCCCACCAGTTTTAGTGCCTTCAAACAGTTTCCTTGGATATCCTCATTCCTGGTCGATGAGAAAAAGAACTTCCGAGGGGCGGTATGCTTCTCTTTGAATCGAATGCTGGACAAGACCATATTTTCCCAGACTGTCATTGAATTAAAAACCGAAACAAGCTGGAATGTCCGTACCATCCCTTTCATCACCCTCTGGTATGGAGGGATAGAAGTGATGTCTTCACCGAAAAAGAAGATCCGTCCTTCTGTAGGAGGAAAAAAACCTGAAAGCAGGTTAAAGAAAGTTGTTTTCCCTGATCCATTTGGACCAATGATGCCAACGGCCTCTCCTTCCTTGATAGCGAACTTCACTTTATTGACGGCGATGAGGCCACCAAAATGTTTACTCAATCCTTCCGCTGCCAGAATCTCGGACATACCAATCTCTCTTCTTCCACTTTGATATGAGATAGTTGATCGCTCTTCATTCTATAAGGAAGAGGAAAAGTATATATTCAAATTTTGAATGAGGGGGAGGAAATTTCCTCCCCCTCGCATTTGATTTCCTTTACTACCAGCCCATTTCCTTCAAAGGCAGGCATAATTCCTCACCCGTGTAGACATCGACTACTTTGGCAAAATCCCATTTGTCTTTTTTTACCTTAGGGGATTTGCCGTCAAGGATAAAATAAGCATATTTATAAGAGGGTCTCCCATCAATACGCCAGGTAGCCGGCCCTTTAACGCTCATGAAATCTGGCTTATCCATAAGAGCATTATAGACCTTGCCCGGTTCCAGAGAATTGGACAGCTCGACACCTCTGAGAATTTGTTGTGCCCCCAAATAGGCGTATACCGCAAATGGATCTGGCGGCTCGCCATACTCTTTCTTCCAAGCATCTGACAACGTTGCAACTGCCTTTACTGTCTCAGGGTCCTTGAGGCCCCTTAGATCATGATACCACCACATCCCTATCGTTACTCCTTCGAGAGCCTCAGGCGGAATACCCACAGCCTGAGCGGTAATAATGGAGTTGAAGAAGACCTTTGAATCTTTTCTCAACCCCAGATCATAGACCTGTTTCAAGGCATTGATTGCGTCGTTCCCCCAATGTCCCATCATCACCACGTCAGGCTTCATTTCTTTTATCTTGATAATATACGAGGCGAAGTCCGGGATTCCCACAGGAGACCAGACCTCTGTGATCTTGATGTGAGGGTACTTGGTGCTGAAGACTTTATGAGCCCCTTTTGCAGCTCCACGGCCATATGCATAATCAGGGAGAAAGAGAACGACATTCTTTGGTTTATAGGTTCTGCTTACGTAATCGGCACACATTCTTCCTATTCCATCAACAGCACCAAGTGTGGAGATGTAATAGGGGGCCTTAGTGTCCTTTTGGAAGATCTTTTCCTCAACACCATTGGGCGCCATAAACAGCGCTTGACCTCCACGGATCTGCTCATTGATGGCTTGGCTTACATGAGCGAACGTTCCGCCAACAACAAGTAAGACCTTATCTTCATTCAATTCCCGGAATCTCCGAGCAGCCACATCCGGTTTGGTCTCATCGTCTCGAATCACCGCTTCAACCTTGACCTTCTTTCCTCCCAGCATGACACCACCTTGATCGTTCACTTGCTTCACCGCCAATTTAGCACCATCCAACTGGACCTTTCCAACGGCAGAGCCTGCGCCTGTCATGCTGAACATTGCTCCGATCTTGACCTGTGCGTAAGAGGGGCTGTCCGAAAAACATAATATAAGACCAACCACACCAACGATACAAAAGAACTTCATAAACTTTTCCATGGTTCTCTCCTTTCTTTATCAAGCCATTATGTTAAAAAAACTACCTATCATCTCTCCCTCCATCACCCAAATCCATACGAAACAACGCTGAAGTTTTTACTCACCTCCTTTCTGCGAGTCCCCACCACCATGCCGCCTTCAAATCCTTCTTTTTTAGCCTCTCAATGATGAGTAAAATTGTGAATGTGTTTAAAGCTGTCTAATCCGGAAATCACCCTTCTCGTCCATATAACGTTCGGTCTTTACTCCTTCTAAAACAGTCAGGCTAATCTCAGCCCGATAGGCTACTATGCTGCCTGGTTCCAAATGCCCAATGTAAACAGTTTTACTGTCCCAGTCGAACACACTGATGTGAGCATGGGCATCGCCACCAATGACAGACCCTTGAACGCTTCCCAGCTCGATGGGACCGGTAAAGTTCCAGAACTTTTCCACTACCGGAACAGCGGTATTAGTAATGGTGTGGAGATGCACTCGCTGCAAAGAACCGATTCCACCTGTGATTGAAGCGGTGTCGATCTGTTCTTTTTTTACAACCTCCTGAAGACCCTCGAGAAGCAGGTCATCTCTGTCAAACATTATCAGGATTGTCCGTGGGGTCGTTTTAGACACGAAATATTGCATTTGATTTCCTCCTCTCATATGGATTCATCTCTATTAAAAAAATTCTTCCCAAAACAAACATATTCTATCTACCTTCAGCTTGATACTTGATCCTACCACGGGAGATCACTGTCTTGACCGTTTTGAGTGCCCCGATATCTTTCAAGGGATTGCCCTCCACGCCAATGATGTCGCCGAATTTGCCCGATTCAAGTGTTCCGGTGCTCTCTTCAAGTCCGCAAACCCAAGCAGCGTAACGAGTGGCAGCCATCAAAGCCTGGCTTGCAGAAGCGCCAAAATCCACTAGATATTGAATCTCTTGAGCCAGGCCACCATGCATGCCATCCGTTCCTACGGCGAATTTCACACCTGCCTTGACGGCAGCTTTCATCCGTTGGCCGACTTCATCTCGCTGGCGTAAATGGCCGTCAATGAGATCAGTTGGGAGAGTCTGAATCCGAGCATCGGTAAAGAAGATGCTGGGTGTCATAACCAACCATCTATCTGATTTAACTAAGAGTTCAATCTCCCGATCTGTCAGAAAATAGCCGTGCTCAATGACATCGATGCCTGTTTCCAGAGCCCACTCCAGGCCAACGCCGCCGATACAGTGGGTGGCCACTGGAATGCCGACTCGGTGAGCCTCATCCACTGCGGCCTGAATTTCCTCTTTAGAGAAAAAGCTGGGGATCCCCTTAGGGCCACGTAGAGTTCCAGTGATGAAGATCTTGATCACATCCGCTCCTGCCGCTAAGTTTTCCCTTACCGCGGTTCGAATCTGTTCGACACCCCCAAAAGGATACCCTACAAAACCATGCCCGTGGAAGGCGCGGATGCCTCTGGTGGCTATAAGAAGGCGCGGTCCTTCGATACGCCCTTCTGAAACTGCTTTTTTGCATTCTACATCAAGAAAGTCCTTGTCACCCAAACACCGTGAAGTGGTGACGCCGGATCGAAGATCAATCTTCATGGTCTCGCAGGCGCGCAGGGTCAGGGCGGGAATAGGATCGGCCATTCGATATAGATAATTCTCAAGTCTTGGGTCAAGAGAAAGGTGATTGTGGCAATCGATCAATCCAGGAAGAAGCGTTTGGTCGCTACAGTCCAGTACATGTGTATTTCCCTCTCCTTTAAACTCCTCTTCCTTTCCAACCCTGAGGATCCGTTGTCCCTCGACGAGAATGGCCCCCCTTTCAATCGGAAGGTTCCCCATTCCATCGATCACTAACCTTCCTTTAATGAGAGTCTTTTTTATCCCCTCCCCTATGTCCATTTCCTTTATCACCTCCCTGAGGGGCTTGGGCTGTCCAAAAGTCTTACTAAGCTTTTGGATTCGTCATTGTCTCAAGGACTTTGATTAGTTCGTGAACCTCAGCGTTCTCCATCCCTAAGGAAAGCGCCGCAAGAAAATATTGATAGGCTGCAGAGGTCACAATTAAAGGAGCCCGTACCCTTCTACTATCATTGATCACCAGCCCGATGTCTTTGCACATCTGACCCAGTCCCCCGGGTGCTGGAGTATTGTCAAGTATACTGGATGTAACGAGCCTGAACCAATCACTTCCAGAAATACCACTTCCCACAACTTTGCAGACCAGCCGTGGGTCCAACCCTTGTTTTTTAGCCAGGATAATTACTTCAATGGTAGCAGCAAGGGTAGTGGCCACAAGGAGCTGGTTACAATGTTTAACCAGTTGTGCTAATCCAGGTTTTTCACCAACATAGGTAATTTTCCCTTGGACTTCAAGGATAGGCCGGCATTCTTCTAAAAGTTCTTTAGTTGTTGATACAATCAATGTTAAAGTTCCTGCTTCTACTCTGGCTGGTCCTCCGGTCACAGGGCAATCTACAAAACCTACATTTTTTTTTGCGCATTGCTCAGCTACCCATTCCAGATTCTCCTTGTCGATGGTGGACATGCAGATGACCCTTGTGTCTTTGTGGGAACCTTCGAGGATGCCATCGGCACCAGTCACCACGTCGATGACCTGTTGGTCGTTTAAAACATAGACAATGACCTTTCCAGCCTTTTCCGCCACTTCTCTACTATTTCTCAGCGCAATCCCACCGGCTTTTGTAAATTCTTGAATCACCTCAGGTCTCCGAGCATATCCGAACACTTTGTAACCTTCTTTGATATACTTTTTTGCAGCCACCCTTCCCATTCGCCCAAGACCAATGATCCCTATTGTTTCAGACATTTTAGCCTCCTAAAGAAAAATGAAAAGAAATAATGATCAGAACAAATTAATCTTCCTCTATTCCATTCCCTTTCGAGCTAAAAGGAGGAGATCTTTTCCCCTTCATAAGTGGGTCATGCTTTTCAGCAATTTGGCTGCCCGATGAGGATTAAAGGCTCCACACAAACAAGGCTTTGCAAGCTCCATGGCTGCCTTCTTAATAGTGATTTTTTTCTTTTTAATGTCCTCCACCATTTTCTTAACAAGATGACCAGATACCAGCCCATGACCGCACATGGTGACGAAATCAAGGATCTCCGGTGGCCAGATCTTCTCTTTATTTCCGTGAATTCCTAATGCGAATTCAACAAGCGGGGGGTTGATCCCGGCCTTCTCACAGCACTCGAAAACTTCATCAAACAAACCTGAGACCACGACCGAAATCCCAATATTTTTTTCTTTCAATTCTTTCATGCAGGCAATTAGGCTTTTCTTATCCTTGAATACAACCTGCCAACCCACCGTGTGTTTTTCCATGATCTCTTCGGGAGGCAACATAAATTGGTTTGCCACTTTACAGTCCCCGAAGTTCAGGTCCGTGTATTTTCTCGCAATCTTGGCCATCTGCTTTAAGCGTTCTCCAGCGCCGATATCGTTAAACCCCCGGGCTACATGGGTCAACATTGGAAAATCTTCCTCCAAGCTCTCGATGTTTCCTGTGCGATGAAGTGTGTGTGTCATCTCATATTCTCCAGTGCTTATTTGTTCAAGACTCGTCCCAGTCCCATGTTTACCTTTCCATTTGGATAAATAGGAAACCCCAACTGCTTTGCAACCTCAAGCGCTGGACCCTTCTCTCTCTCCTCCGGAAAGGAGATCAGATCAACAGAGAAGACAGTCTCTACCTTTCCAGAAACGTCCTTCAGTGATTGAAAAACTCCTTTAAGCTGGTCGGGTTTCACTTCGAACTCAATAATGGCAGAGAGAACCTTTTCGTTCTTCAGCTCCGGTTTGAGTCTTCCAGTTTTCACGTCCTCAAACAAAAATGTCACCGGGTTCCTGGGTTCAAAAACAATCCCTTTCTCGGCTAGAGCCATGGCAATGGTTTCGAGGTCTTTGAGCCTACCCCCTACCCCAGGCCGACCGACCTCGACCGCCATCCCCCAAGAACCTTTTCTGAAACGGCCGGTGACCTCATTGGTCTTCATCTCCTCGGTCCCTCTGCCTGGAACTCCGGTCTCTTTGTGCTCTACCATGGGATCGCTGAAGGCACGTCGAACCACTCTCGGCCAATTCAGTTCCGGAAGATAAATGGCCTGAGGTTTACACACTTGAGCCCTGAGGCAAACGCCACACTCTACACACTCATCCTCATCAATCCTTGACCTCTTTTTCTTCGGATTGTGTTTATCCTGAAAGAGCTGAATCGCTCCAACCGGGCAGTAGCTTACACATCGCCCGCATCCCACACATTTTTCTATGTCGATACGCATTGAGTGTCCCCCTTTTTGCCCCCCTCCACTCTATTCTTCACCCAGGAATGACGGGCGATGAGGAAAAATGGACATCCGATTTGGTTGAAATCGTCAATGGTTCTATTTTTTTAGAGCAACCATCAGCTTCGGAAGCTCCCCTTCGACCATGTTATAAGTATGCTGTGGTTCTGGGAACCGACCGGCCCGCACATCGTCGGCATAGGCCGAGAGGGCATTGAGCGTCTCTTCTCCCAGATTCGCATATTTTTTGACAAATTTTGCAGTGAAGGCTTGGAAAATGCCGAGGACGTCGCTGACAATCATCAATTGACCGTCTGCTTCAATCCCGGCCCCGATACTGTAAACTGGAATGCTCAATTCATCCCGTATGATTCTGCAAACCTCTGGAGGGACAGCTTCCACAAGAAGCGAAAAAGCCCCTGCCTTCTGGATTGCCTTCGCATCCTCGATCAATTCGAGGGCCATCTCTGCGGTTCGGCCCTGTGCCTTGAATCCGCCCAGCTGGCCTGAACTCTGAGGTGTTAGGCCGATGTGTCCCATGACGAGCATCCCACCATCTGCAATAGCCTTGATCTGGGGACAAACCCTCCGGCCACCTTCGAGCTTGATTGCATCGACTCGGGCTTCCTTGAAAAAACGGCCTGCGTTACGAACCGCCTCGTCACAGTTGACTTGATAGGAAAGGAAAGGCATGTCACCAATAATGAAGGTGTTGGGAGCTCCACGTCGCACGGCCTCGGAGTGCCAAATACACTGATCCATAGTTACTGGAATAGTGCCTTCGTAACCGTAGATGCACATGCCAAGAGAGTCTCCTACAAGAATCATATCCATTCCTGCCTGCTCCGCGAATTGGGCTGTCCAATAGTCATAAGCAGTGATCCAAACCGCTTTCTTTTTTGACACCTTCATTTCCTGAAGGTCGAAACGCGTCAGCTTCTTCTTCATGAATCCCTACCTTTCTTGATTTTGATCATATAATTTAATCGCTCGGGCACCTTTTCAGAAAGGCGTCATGTCTCATAAGAGCCTTCCTACTTCTTTCTTGCTTTCTGCTCCTGATCGCGATAGTAATGCTGAATCGCCCTTTGAATATCTAAAATGTGCTTCTTCATTTGAAAGACCGCCTTTGAGCGATTTCCACCTTTAATGGCTTGACAGATATTCTGGTGAAATTTCAAGGATCGCTCCAACATCCAGGGCAAGAGACGAAAGGATTCCCGCATATATTGTTCCATGAAGCCCCGGATATTCACGAAGAGGTTGACGAGGAAACGGTTATGAGAACCCTTAGCAATCAAGAAGTGGAAGGCTATATCCTGTTCGATGTAGTCATCAATCCTTCCTTCTTTGAGCGACCGAGTCATCTCCTTGATCAGAAGCCCCATCTCGTTAATCTGCTCGGGGCTCGAATTCTTTACAGATAACTCAACTGCTCCGATCTCTATAAACCGTCTCGCCTCGATCAGTTCAATGGTGGCCTGCTTATCCGATATGAGGGGAGGCGCCAGATGGTCGGTGAAGAGGGCAGGGATACGGGAACGAAAGACCGTACCGTAGCCAGGCCGCTGTTCAATGACTCCGATGCGGGTTAGGGTGCTTAATGCCTCTCTGAGAGAGGTACGGCTCACACCTAACTGGGCTGCGAAGGCGTTCTGATTGGGCAGTTTGTCGCCCTCCTTGAGTTCGCCACTCTTGATCATCCGTTTGATCTCATCGATTACGGAATCGGCCAGTTTCTTCTTATTGATTGACGCCATCGGCTCGCCAATTAGTATGATGATGTTACTTTCTTATCAAAGTACAAATATCTTGTCAAGGGGGGAAAAATTACTGTAATTCCAGATTTAAATTGTCCTATTTTTCCAAGTTTGAATTATCCCATTTCTTTGCCTAACTGCCTGAAATGCTGGATCGTGGAGTTCAGGACCGAACAAATAAGGCGCCAATGAAGACCTAACCTGTGGATATCTTGCCAATACCTACTTTTTGCCCAAACTGAAGATATCCGGTTGAAATCTGCAGTATTTGACAAAAATCCTCTGGCAATGATTACAAGGAAGAAGTCTTCGGAGGATTATGGGGTCCGATCGGCATTAAATCCATCACTCAGAAATACTTACTCTCTTTGATTCTCACCTATTTCATAATAAATCGAACCACTAAAAATCCGGGTTTTAATCTTTCCTTCTTGGGTTAGGGGCTCGATGTATTGATCCAGTTCATTTTGTGGAATCCCCATCCCTTTAGAGAGGTCCGATGGAGTAAGAGGCCTTCTTTTCAGAATCTTCAAAATCTCCTCTTTGATATCCCTTTCTGGCATTGATGATGGATGGCGATCAAATTCCGAGATGATGGAAGCCTTTTCACCAAAAAAGGTTTGGATTTCTTCCATCTCCTTTTGCTTCAAAGGGGCTGCCCATTTTTCAGAAGGAGGTCGAACGACTGTATTGAGATGAATGCGATCGGGTTGGATTCGATCAACGGTTTTTTTCATCTTCAAAAGTTCTTCTTTGCTATCATTGACATCTTTACAGAATAATATCTCCAACCAAATCTGACCTTTGTAAACCTTTCTGAATTCGACCATTCCTTCAATCACCTTTTCAATAGAAATCCCCGAGCAAGGGCGATTGATTATCATAAAAACTTCTGACGATACAGCATCTAATGAAGGGAGAACAATATCCGCACCGAGGAGATCTTTTCTCACTTCTTCTTCATAGAATAAAGATCCGTTGGTGATGACAGCGATTGGTATGGAGGTGATGGCTTTTATCCCCTCAATTATTGAGCGGATTTGAGAATGGAGGGTTGGCTCTCCAGAGCCAGAAAGGGAGATATGATCGATGGGGGTAGTTTCTTCTCTAAGAAAGCGCCTCACTTCTTCCAGAACTTTTTTTACAGGAACATATTCTTTTCTTACAAAAGTCTTATCCGTGGTGTTTCCAATTTGGCAGTAGATACAGTCGTAGGTGCAAATTTTATGGGGAACGAGGTCAATCCCGAGCGATCTCCCCAATCGTCTGGAAGGAACGGGACCATAAAGATATTTAAAGTTCTTCATGTGATATTCATTCCCGCAATCAGTGTTTATCCAAGGCGTGTTTAATGAATTAAATCCCAATCACCAAATCTCAAGCTCCAAATAAATTCCAATATCCAATGGCCAAAATTTCCCCTCACCCTCTCCCTCTCCCCTTAGGGGAGAGGGAGAAATTCGGTTATTGGCATTTTGGTCATTATTTGATTATTGGAATTTGGAATTTGGTTATTGCCGCATCTACGATGCAGCTTATGCTCCAAATTTCTTCAATTTTAATCCGTTGGCTAACATCAAGGGAATGACATCCATGGCTGGAAACCTGCCCAGTTGTCCTCTCTGACAATCTCTCTCTGTGAAGCGCCGGATCCTGTCTGGCCGGACATAGTTTGAAAACAGTAGAATGGGGTTGGGATGCCAACTGTGAGATTTTAATGAAGTGGGAGTGGAATGGTCTCCAGTGATGACTAAAACATCGGGTTTCAGTTT
>Ga0315282_10006906_pt1 | contig 18821 bp, 16 predicted proteins | sample YL17G07_20_MG_FD_203693 | JGI IMG/M metagenome (GOLD analysis project Ga0315282, IMG submission 203693) | Sediment microbial communities from Yellowstone Lake, YNP, Wyoming, USA - YL17G07_20 | ecosystem: Environmental > Aquatic > Freshwater > Lake > Sediment | place: USA: Wyoming | collected...
CTCGTCGACGGGGGCATCGCCGTCGCGGTGCCGGGCGGCGTGCCGCCGGTCGGCTTGGGCGACTTCATCGGCTGGCCGATCGCGGTGACCGCCTTCGGTCTCATCCTCACCATCATCCTGATGGCGCGCAAGTGGAGAGCGGCCGTGCTCGTCGGCATCGCTGCCTCGACGGTCCTGGCGACGATCCTCAACTACGCCTTCGACAAGAAGCCGTTCGGCGAGTTCACGGCGGTGTGGCCGGGGAGCCCGGTCGAGAGGCCCGACTTCGGCCTGGTCGGCCAGTTCGACTTCGCCGCCTTCGCCAAGCTGGGCGTCATCGTCACCTGCCTGTGAGTCTTCAGCATCATGCTGTCCGACTTCTTCGACACGATGGGCACTCTGATCGGCGTCGGCGGGCAGGCCGGCTACCTTGACGAGAACGGCAACCTTCCGGGCGCCAATCGCGCGCTGCTGGTGGACTCGCTCTCGGCGGCCGCCGGCGGCGCCGCCTCGGCCTCGTCGAACACCACCTACATCGAGTCGGGTGCCGGCGTCGGCGTCGGCGGCCGCACCGGCTGGGTCGCGGTCATCACCGGCCTCTGTTTCCTGGCCTCGATGCCGTTCTGGCCGATCGCCGGCATCGTGCCGGCTCAGGCCACGGCTCCCGCGCTCATCATCGTCGGCTACTACATGATGAGCACCCTGACCCACAAGGAGCGGCTGGATGGCCGCGAGGGCGACGAGGGGGTCTGCTACGCGGCCATCGACTTCTCCGACCTGGCCTTCGGCCTGCCGGCGATCCTCACCATGACCGTGATGCCGCTCACCTACAGCATCACCAACGGCATCGGCGCCGGCTTCATCTCCTACGTGGTCGTGCGCATCACCCAGGGCAAGGCGAAGGACATCCACTGGCTGTTGTGGGTCGCATCGGCAGCGTTCCTCGTCTACTTCCTGTTCCCGCTCATGCGGGTCAAGTTCGGCTGGAACGCCGGCAGCTGAGAGAGACGGGGGCGGGCGGACGGCCGACGGCCCTCCGCCCGCCCCCGTCTGCTATCCTTCACCCCCGCCATGATCACCGCTCTCCTCTTCATCGGCGCCCTCGTTCTCATCCTCGCCTCGGCCGAGCTCTTCACCAACGGCGTCGAGTGGCTGGGTCGCCGTTTCGAGCTCGGCGAGGGCGCCGTCGGCAGCGTGCTGGCGGCCGTCGGCACGGCGCTTCCCGAGACCCTGATCCCGATCATCGCCATCCTGTTCACCGGCACCGCCTCGGCCGACGAGATCGGCATCGGCGCCATCCTGGGGGCGCCGTTCATGCTCTCGAGCCTGGCCATGTTCGTCACCGGCACGGCCGTCCTCGTCTTCGCCCTGCGCGGCCGCCGCGCTCGCCACGTGACCGTGAACGAGGGCGTCATGCGCCGCGACCTCTCCTACTTCCTGCTGGCCTACGCGCTGGCCATGGCCGCGGGTCTGCTCCCCCTGCCGCACGTCAAGTGGGTCCTCTCTCCCCTCCTGCTGGTCGGCTACGGCTTCTACGTCTACCGGACGCTCCAGGCCGAGGGCGACCTCGAGGGCGAGACCAAGCCCCTCTACTTCCATCGCCACCCCGAGATCCCGCACCGCTGGCGGATCGTCGCGCAGGTGATCGTCGCCACGCTCGGCATGATCGCCGGGGCCAAGATCTTCGTCGACCAGGTCAACGAGATCAGTCTGGCCATCGGTGCCGACGCGTTGGTCATCTCCCTCCTGATCAGCCCGATCGCCACCGAGCTGCCCGAGAAGTTCAACTCGGTGCTCTGGGTGCGCCAGCGCAAGGACACCCTGGCGCTGGGCAACATCACTGGGGCGATGGTGTTCCAGAGTACGTTCCCGGTGTCGGTCGGCCTGCTCTTCACCGCCTGGGACCTCTCGAGGAACGGCCTGATCGCGGGACTGTTCGCCCTGATCTCCGGCGCCGTGTTCTACCTCACGCTGCGCCTGAAGCACACGCTCACGTGGTGGTCGCTGTGCGGCGCCGGCACGATGTACGCGGCCTACATCGTCTACGTGCTTCTGTTCGTGGTGTGAGGGCGTGGGCGCCGCGTCTGCGGCGCCGGGCACGGCCGAAGGACCGCCTACCGCACGACCTTGATCACGACCGTCGACCCCCTGGCCAGCATGCTGCCGCTGGGAGGGATCTGGTCAAACACGGTCCCCGGCGTGCCGCCGGGGTGGTTGCGCCGCAGGGGACGGACGGCGAACCCGCTCGTGGTGAGCAGAGCCTCGGCGTCGGCCTGCAGCATGGTGATCACGTCCGGGACCTCGACCAGCGACGTCGTCGGCGAGGGGCTGGCGGTCGACGGCGTCGCGCTGGGGCTCGGCGACGAGGGCCCGCTGCTCACGACCAGGTCGACGGACGCACCCTTGGCGACCTTGTCGTCGGCGGGCGGATCCTGCGAGATGACGGCACCCTCGGGTACCGTCGTGCTGGGCTCTTCGGTCACCGTGCCGAGCTTCAGGCCGGCCCCCGAGATGGCGTCCTTGGCCTGGGCCAGAGTCATGCCGGTGACGTCCGGCACCTTGACCTGGGGCTTGCCCTTGCTGACCCAGTACCTGACCGTGTCGCCGCGCTTCACCATCTCACCCGCCGCCGGCTCCTGCCTGTAGACCTTGCCCTTGGCGATCGACTCGGAGGTGCCTGAGAGCTCCTCGCCGACCAGGTCGTTCCCTTTGAGCCACGTGGCCACCTGCTCCGGAGTCCAGCCCTCGAAGTCGGCCAGCTGGACCTGCTCGGAGCCGAGGCTGATCCAGATGTCGACGCTCCCGCCCTTGTCCAGCTCGTCGCCGGCGGCCGGTTCCTGGCGTGTGACCAGGCCCTTCTCGGTGCCGTCGGAGTACTCCTCGTGCGTCTTCACGGCGAAGCCGGCCGCCTCGAGCTTGGCCTTGGCGGCCGCCTCGTCGAGACCGACCACGGAGGGGACCTTCACGCCGCCGCCGGTGAACGCCTGGTAGGCGAACGCCGCGGCTACGAAGCCGAGCAGCAGCACCAGGGCCAGGAGGATCCAGGGCCAGACGCGACGCTTGCGGCGCCGCGCCGCCTCGCCGCCGCGACCGGCGGCCACGCTGGTGGCCGCCGCGGAGCCGGGCGGCACTGAACGGCGCACCTGCGTGCGGGCGGCGGACGGATCGTAGGCGGCGGCCAGCAGCGGACCGCCGCTGCGGGCGCTGTTCAAGTCGCTGGCGAACTCGGCTGCAGTCTGGTAGCGCTGGGCCGGTTCTTTCGCCAGGGCCTTCATGACGATCTGGTTGAGGGCATAGGGCAGGCCCGGCACGACCTCGGACGGTTCGGACGGGAACTCGTTGACGTGCTTGAGAGCCACGGTCACGGCGCTGTCGCCCTGGAACGGCACCGCGCCGGTCACCATCTCGTAGAGGACGACGCCGACCGAGTAGAGGTCGGAGCGCAAGTCGACCGCCTCGCCACGCGCCTGCTCCGGCGCCAGGTACTGTGCCGTGCCGAGGATGGAGCCGGCCTCGGTCATCTGCGAGTCGCCGGCGCGGGCGATGCCGAAATCGGTCACCTTCACCGTCCCCGCCGGATCGAGGAGGATGTTCTGCGACTTGACATCGCGGTGGACGATGCCGGCGGCGTGGGCGTTGTCGAGCGCCGCCAGAAGACCGAGGGTCAAGCCGATGGCCTCGCTGGGCGCCAGACGCCCACGCCGCCGCACGAGGTCCTTGAGGGTCTCGCCGTGCACGTACTCCATGACGATGTAGTACGTGCCACCGACCGCGCCCCAGTCGTAGATGGAGACGATGTTCGGGTGGTTGAGCTGCGCCGCCGCCTGTGCCTCGCGCCGGAAGCGCTCGACGAACTGCGCGTCTCCGGCGTAGCGCGGCAGCAGGACCTTGATGGCGACCTGGCGGCCCAGGGTGGCGTCGTCGGCCAGGTAGACGTCGGCCATACCGCCGCCACCAAGCTTGCGCACGATGCGGTAGCGCCCGGCGAAGACCTGTCCCTGTCCGACGTCGCTCAAGTGTGCGAGCCCCTCGTCACGTTACCACACCACCCTTCCGGCCCTACGGCAGCTGCGGCTGTCCCAGCGCCACCCGCAGGACGTCGGCGGCCATGGGCGCCGCCACATCGCCGCCGGTGAGCGGGGTCTTCTCGACCATGACGGCCACGGCGACCTGGGGATCGCGGGCCGGTGCGAACGCAATGAACCAGGCCACGTTGCTGCCGTCGCCCTTCTCGGCGGTGCCGGTCTTGCCGGCCACGGAGATGCCCTGCAACGCCGCGCTGGTGCCGGTGCCGGCAGAGACCACCTGCTGCATCATCAGGTTGAGCTGCTGGGCCGTCTGGGGACTCATGGCCGTCGTCCAGCTGCCCGGCTCTGCCCGCCGCAGCACGCGGCCGTCGGGATCCTTGACGTCCTGGACGAGGTAGGGTTTCGGCACCTGACCGCCGTTGGCGACCCCGGCCGCCACCAGCGCCATCTGCAGCGGCGTGGCCAGCACGTTCTCCTGGCCCACAGCCGCCCAGGCCACGTGCAGCTCGTCCATGGGCGCCGTCGTGGGAAGGAGCTTTCCGCCGCGGTAGCGTCCCGACGCCACGACCAGACCCTCGGGCAGTTCGAGCGGCGGCACCTCGTAGAAACCGAAGCCGGTCATGCCCTCGACGAGCTTGTCACGGCCCAGCATCGTCCCGACCTTGGCGAAGGTGGTGTTGATGGATAACGTGAGCGCCTGCGTGAAGGTGTTGCGGCCGAAGACGGCGTCGTGGTAGTTCGTGACCTGCCCGCCGCCGATGCTGTAGGTGCCCGTGTCGTAGAAGACCGTCGTCGGCGTGACCTTTCCCTCACCGAGACCCTTCGCCGCGGTCACCACCTTGAAGGACGAACCCGGCGGCTGGAGGCTCTGCGTCGTGCGACTCAGCAGTGGCGTGGCCTTGTCGCCCCTGAGCCGTTTCCAGTCGCTCTCGAGGGTCGCGGGATCGTAGTCCGGCGACGACGCGGCAGCGATGACGGCGCCGGTCTTCGGATCGAGGACGACGATGCCACCGCGCGTGGTGCCCAGCGCGTCCTGAGCCGCCTTCTGCACCGCCGGCGCTATGGTCAGCCGCACGTTGGCACCCCGCTGCCGGCGCCCCAGCGCGTCGTCGACGATCCCCTGCCAGCCGCGGGCCGTCGACGAGCCGGTGAGGTAGTCGTTCATGGACAGCTCGATGCCGCTGCGCCCGTAGCGGACGCTGTTGTAGCCGACGATCTGCGGCGCCACGGCGCCCTGCGGATAGGTGCGGAACCAGAACCCCGACTGCTTCTTGACGCCGGCGATCGTCGAGCCGTCGAAGCCGAGGATGGCGCCGCGCCTGACGCGCAGCTCCTCGGCGATGCGGCGGTGGTTCTCGGGCTTGTCGCGCAGCGACTTGGCCGCGAACACCTGCAGGTACGTGAGATTGACGACGAGGGCGGCAAAGAGTACCGCGGCGATCACGAAGATACGGCCGATGGCGCGGTTCACGACCCGCTCACGCTCCCAGCTCCGCCAGCTCGAGACGTTCGGTGTCGCTACCGGCCCGCACGACGTTGGTGCGATGGGACACCATGAGCAGCAGGGCGACGAGCATCATGTTGGCGGTGAGCGAGCTGCCGCCGTAGCTCACGAACGGCAGCGTGATGCCGGTCAGCGGGATGAGCCGCGTCACCCCGCCAATGATGATGAACGTCTGCAGACCGAAGATCGTCGCCAGGCCGGCGGCCAGCAGCTTGGAGAAGCCGTCCGTCGCCCACACGGCGATCTGGAAGCCGCGCCAGCAGAAGAGCAGGTAGCAGAGGACGAGCCCGACGGCGCCGGCGAGGCCGAGCTCGTTGGCGACCGCGGCGAAGATGAAGTCGGTCGGCAGGTCGGGGACGACGGGCGTCTTGTCGGGGTGCAGCAGGTAACCGCGGCCGAAGCCGGCGCCCACCACGCCGCCGTCGGCGATCGCGTACAGCGACTGGAGCAGCTGGAAGCCCTTGCCCTGGGGGTCCTGCCAGGGGTCGAGCCAGATAGCGAAGCGGTCGTGGATGTGGCTCACGTAGGTGACCGCCAGCGCCGCACCGGCGGCGAACAGGGCCCCGCCGACGACGACGTAGACCAGCCGCGCGGTGGCCATGTAGAGGATGGCAATGAAGGTGGCCAGGAACAGCAGCGACATGCCGAAGTCCTTCATGAAAACCAGCATCAGCAGCGACAACACCCACATGAGCAGCAGAGGACCGAAGTACTTCGGCGCCGGGATGGGGATGCGGAAGACCCGCGCGGTGGGGATCGACAGCATCTCCTTCTTGTCGTTGAGGTAGCCGGCCAGAAAGATCACGATGGCGATCTTGGCGAACTCGGAGGGCTGTATCGACACGCCGCCGACATGCAGCCACAGGCGCGCCCCGTTCACCTCGCTGCCGAACACGATGGTGATCGCCAGCAGGGCAAGACCGACGGCGCCGATGATGTACTTGTAGCCGTCGAGGCGAAGGTGGTCGCGCACGACCAGCACGGTCAGAACGAACAGGACGGCGCCGACTATGAGCCAGCGCCCCTGCTTGAGGGCGAGGTCGGGGTCGAGACGGTAAATCTCGGCCAGACCGACCACCGAGAGAAGGGCGGTCAGGGGCAGCAGGTAGGGGTCGGCCTGCGCAAGCCGGAAGCGCACCACCAGATGCAGCACGAGGAACACGACGACGAAGATGCCTGCGTACGTCAGCGACGTGCGCCCGATCTCCTTGAAGCGCGCGGCGTACACGGCCACGTAGGCCAGCGTGGCCATGACGGCGACCATCAGCAGGTACAGGAACTCGGTGTTGCGGCGGCTCACGTGGTACCTCGTCGTGGGGGCCGGGTCTTCATACCGCCAGCCAGCCCGTGTAGTAGGCGACGATGGCGAGCGCCACCAGTCCGGCGACGGCCAGCAGCGCGGTGGCGAGCGCGAAGCGCCGCCGGCGCTGGCGGCGGGCGCTCGCCACCGGGGCCTCGACGACGCCGCGCATGAGGCTCGCCGGCGCGGCCGGCGGCGGAGCGGCGGTCGCCGATGTGGCGGTCGCCGATGCCGGCGGCGGCGCAGACGCCGCCGGCTCGTCATCGCCCGCCGCCGCATCGCTCTGCGTCTCGTCCTCGGCCGGTTCCTCGCCCTCCTCGTCGAGGCGCACCAGGACAACGGTGATGTTGTCGTAGCCGCCGCGGTTCTTGGCCTCGCTGACGAGCCGCCGGGCGCGCACCTCGAGGTCGCCACCGGCGGCCAGCACGGCGCCGATGTCGACGTCGGGAACGAGCGAGTGCAGACCGTCGGTGCTGAGCACCAGGAGGTCGCCGCGGCGTAGTTCGAGGGTCCGGGTGTCGAGCGTGACGTCGGGCTCTGTGCCCAGGGCACGTGTCAAGACGTTGCGGTAGCGGCTGGCGGCCGCCTCGTCGGAGGTGATGGTCCCGGCGCGCAGCCACTCACGGACGAGCGAGTGGTCGTCGGAGACCTGCTCGAGGACGCCGTCGCGCAGAAGGTAGAGCCGGCTGTCACCGACGTGGACGACCTCGGCCCGCGACCCCCGCAAGCAGACGGCCGTGAGGGTGGTCCCCATGCCGCTGTGCTCGGGGTCGGCGGCCGCCTGCTCGTAGATCTTCGCATTGGCCGCCGTGGCGGCCTGGGCGAGCGCGTCGCCGGCGGCGACGCGCTCGCCCAGGGTCGCGACGGCCAGCGTCGAGGCGACCTCGCCCGCCTGGGCGCCACCCATGCCGTCGGCGACGGCGTACAACGGCGGCTGCACCAGGCAGGCGTCCTCGTTGCCGGGGCGGTGGAGACCGACGTCGCTGTGCGAGGCGGCGCGTGCGACCAGGGTCACCGGCGCCTCACTCCTCGTAGCGGAAGACCGTCTCGCCGACACGCAGCTCGGCGTCGAGCAGCAGCTGCGCTTCGACGACCTCTTTGCCGTTCACGTAGGTCCCGTTCGTGCTGCCCAGGTCTTCGACGACGTACATCTGGCCGCGGGGGACGACACGGGCGTGTGTCTGCGAGACGAACGGGTCGTCGAGCACGATATCGCTGGTCGGCGCGCGGCCGATCATCATCCAGCCCTCGAGGTCGAAGGTCGTTTCCGGCGCCACCACGGGGCTGGCCACGACCACCAGACGCGGGTTGACGTGGGTGAGCAGGTCGAGGGTCTCGCCCGGACTGGTGCGCGCGTCCTTGCGCTGATCGCGACGCTCGCGACGCTCGGACGGCGTGGCCGGCGGCGGCGGCGGCGGCACCGGTTCGGGAAGGACCACATCGGGTGCCTGGCGGGCGCCGGCGCCGGCAAGGACGCTGGCCGCGGCACGACGCACCACGAGGAACACGAACAGGTACAGAAGAACGAGAAACACGATCTTCAGGACGAAGAGGACGACATCGAGGTCGAGGTTGTCTAGCACTGCCGCCTCTCGAAACGGAGGACCGTGGTGCCGACCTGCACGCGGTCGCCCTCGGCCAGCGCCTGGCGCTTGGTCTCGCTGCCGTTGACGGTCACGCCGTTGGTCGAGTCGAGGTCGATGAGCACGTGGTCGTCGCCCTCGCGACGGACCTCGCAGTGACGGCGCGACACATTGGGGTCGCCGATCACGATGTCGCATTGCCGGCTGCGGCCGATGACCGTCGCCGGGGCGTCGAGCTCGTAGGCGGTGCTGCCGACGCGAAGGACGGCGACGGTGCGCGGGGCCGCCGCCTCGCCGACGGGGCCGCCGACCGGCACGGGTACGGGCGCCGGGATGCCGGGCGGCTGGTAGACGACGGTCTGCGACAGCTGCGGCGGCGCCGCCTCGGGCACGACGGCCGCGGCAGGCTCCTCCGAGACGGTGCGCGTGGCGATGCCGAACTCGCCCTTGTGCAGATCGGCGTCGTCGTGCAGCGCGATCGCCGGCTTGGCGACCAGGGTCCAGTTCTCGCGTCGCGCGTAGGCGATCAGGTAGCTGGCCAGCTCCTCAGCGAGGGCCGCCTCGAACGAGTGCAGCTGCTCGTAGTCGGGCGGGGCCAGATAGACCTCGAACTCGTTGGGCACGTACACTCGCGAGACGCTGACCGTCTTGTGGTCGCCCATCTCCTTGGCCAGCTTGTGGGCCAACTCGACGGGCTGCACGCTCGACTTGAACGCCTTGCCGAACAGCCCTTCGACCATCTTCTCCATGCGCTTCTCGATGGATTTGAGAACGTTCACGCGGACTTCCTCCGGGCGTCTCCGCCAGAGTGGACGGTGCTCCCAACAATACCACCACCACCGCGCCCCGGCATGTGCGCCGCAGACGCCCCGCTGGCGTTCGGCCTGGGCGGCGAGGGCGACCTACAGGTCGTCGTCATCCGCCTGGGCCGCTCCGTCGCCGTCGCTGCCCACACGCGCCACGAGCGCCGGCCCGGCCACGACCGGCGGCAGACAGACCGCCGCGGCGACCACGACCGCCAGCGCAAGGTCGCCGGCGGGTGCGGCCAGGCCCCAGACGACGATCGGCACCGTGCGATACACGATGAACAGCGCCGCGAAGCCGAGCGCCCAGGACCAGAGTCGCAGCTCGATTCGCGCGAGACGGACGCCGGCCGCCAGGACCACCGCCAGACACGCCCAGGCGACCACCTGCACGAAGACCGGCCACGAGAACGTCGCGCCCAGCACCAGGCCGGCGACGCGCAGCGGGTCGTCGGACTTGCTGATCTGCAGACCGAGGTCGCTCGCCGGCTGGTACAGGGTGAAGGGACCCGGCGCCGCCCCCGAGAGGGTGAGGACCATGTACGTCACCAGGCCGGCCCAGGCCGCGGCGAGGGGGCCGCGGCGGCGCCCGAAGGCGGCCGCCGCCGCGGCCCCCAACAGCGTCCCCGAAAACGGCGCCAGGGCGAGCCCCAGCACCGGCCACACGACGATGGTCGGACGCCGGCGACCGGCGACCACGAGCGCCGCCGACAGGACGAGCCAGGCCCCACCGGCACCCAGCGACACGTTGAACATCGGGAAGACGAGCAGGCCCAGCAGCAGCGCCAGCCCGAACGGCGGCAGGAAGACCCAGACCAGCGCCGCCGTGGCCGCCAGCGGCAGGGTCCACGCCGGCGGATAGGCCGGCAGACGGATGAGGAGTCCGGTCAGCGCCACGAAGGCCAGGCCGGCTCCCGTCGCCCGTTCGGCGACGGTGCCCAGCCGGGTGAACGGCGCCACCAGGCCTTTGAGGCGCTGCGGGCGGAACCGTCGACCGCCGAGGCGGTCGACCACCGCCCGCAGCGCCTCAGCCAGTTCCACTGCGGTAGGCCGGTCGGCGACCCTGGTCGCGCACGCCACGTCGACCGCGTCGACGAGTTCCGACGGAAGATCGGGACGCAGATCACCGAGCGACGGCAGCCGCCCCGCCAGAACGCGCCCCACCGTCTCGGCCGGCGTCGCTCCGCGCAGCGGGTTCTCACCGCTCAGCAGCTCGTACAGCACCAGACCGGCGGAGTACACGTCGCTGGGCGGCCCGGCGCGTCTTCCGGCCGCCTGCTCGGGCGACATGTAGGCCACCGTGCCGAGCATCTCGCCCTCGCTGGTGAGCGTCTCGGCGTCGATCAGCCGGGCGATGCCGAAATCCATGACCTTGACGCGGCCGTGCACGTCGACCATGACGTTCTGTGGCTTGACGTCGCGATGGACGACACCGCGGCTGTGAGCATAGGCGAGTGCGTCGCAGGCCTGCGCCAGCGCCAGCACCGCTTCGGCATCGTCGAGCTCGTCGGCCAGCTCCGCCAGGGACTGGCCGCGCACCAGCTCCCACACCAGGAAGCTGCGTTCGCCGTCGGTGAAGAAGTCGAAGAGGGAGACGATCCCCGGGTGATCGAGCGCCGCCGCGGCCTCGACCTCACGCACGACGCGCACCGACAGGACACGGCGCTCGTCGACCACCTTGAGGGCGACCTCACGATCGAGCTCGAGGTCGACCGCCTCGTAGACCTCAGCGAAGCCGCCGGCGCCGATCTTGCGGACGACGTCGTACCGCTGGTGCCACGCGGCATAGAGAGGAGCCCGGCTGTGGGTCGCGACAGACATCGGAAGGTTGGCGACGGTTCCGTTGAGTATTCGTCGTGGTGTATCTTTGACCCTGCTGAAGGCTCTGAGGGCGAGTGGCGGAACTGGTAGACGCGCTAGGTTCAGGGTCTAGTGCTCTTACGAGCGTGGGGGTTCAACTCCCCCCTCGCCCACCAGGCCCGCGGGAGGGAGTCGAGAGGTGTCGTTCTTCGACGATGAACCGGTACCTGCCGAGCCTCCGCCTCCTCCGCGACCGAGGCGCCCCAAGCGCGACCGCACCCGCACCCGGGTGCAGCGCCTCGTCGTCCTCATCGTCGCTCTCGTCGTCGTCGTCTTCCTGTTGGCCGTCGGCGTGCGGCATTGCCAGCAGACGAGGAGGGAGTCGGCCTACCGGACCTACTTCAGCAACGTCCAGGGGGTCATCGCCGACTCCGAGAAGGTCGGCCGCGAGCTCGGCGTGCTGCTCGACAACCCGACGAAGCTCTCGAACAAGGACCTCGCCACCAAGCTCAACGAGCTGGCCGCCCGCCAGCAGGAGATCGCCAGCCGCGCGCAGCGGATCAAGCCGCCCGCCAAGCTCGCCGACCTCCACCAGATCTTCATCCTCGGCATGAAGGTGCGGGCGCGCGGGGTCGAGCAGGTGCGTGACGGCCTGCTGGCGGCGCTGGGCAAGAAGAACACCGAGGCCGCGGCGCGCCGGCTCGCCGCCCTTTCGGGCTACTTCAGCGGACCCGAGATCTACTACCGGGAGCTGTTCCAGACGCAGGCTCAGAAGATCATGGCCGACGACGGCGTCAAGGAGGTGACGGTGCCGGCCTTCGACTTCTTCTTGCGGAACGACTTCTTCGACCCACAGAAGATCGACACCGCCCTCAAGCGAGCCGCCGGCTCAGTCAAGACGACGGGAATCCACGGGGTCAGCCTGAAGGGAGTGGTCGTCAAGCCGGCCGACGTCACGCTGGTGGCCGGCAAGAGCACCCAGGTCGAGTCGGCCCCCGAGCTGAGCTTCGCGGTGACGGTGCAGAACCAGGGCTCGGTCACCGAGAACGACGTGCCCGTCAAGGTCATGTTCAACGGTCCGGGCAGCAACGACCAGCGCCTCGAAGGGACCATCGCCGCGATCGCCCCGGGCGACAAGGAGACCGTCGAGATCGGCGGTCTCGTGCCCCCCGACGCCGCCCTCACCCGTGAGTCGACGGTCGAGGTCACGGCCGGCCCCGTGAGCGGCGAGAAGGTCACGGACAACAACAGCGCCAGCTACGGCGTCATCCTCGTCATCCCGCAGCCGTAGCACGTGCAGTCCCTTCGCGACATCGCCCCTTTCGTGGCCTGGGGTGCGGCCGCCGGCCTCGTCCTCGCCCTGGCGTTGCTGATCGCCCTGTGGATGCGCCTGCGGCGACTGCGACGCGCCCAGCGGACCATCCTCGGCGCGTACGGTGAGCGCGACCTCGTCGAGCACGCCCGGGGCCTCGACGAACAGGTGCGCAACCTGCGCACCGCAGTCGAACACCTCGAGGCGCGGATCGACCACCACAAGTCCGAGCTCGACGAAGCCCTCACCGAGCGCGCCGTCGTGCGCTACGACGCCTTCCGCGACATCGGCGGCGAGCAGAGCGCCTCGCTGGCCCTGCTCGACCGCCACCACTCGGGGCTCGTCGTCTCGAGCATCCACTCGCGCGACTACGCCCGCCTCTACGTCAAGCAGCTCCGCGAGGGCGTCCCCGACCGCGCCCTCTCCCCCGAGGAGGTCGACGTGGTCGAGGCGGCCACCGGTATGCGCCCGCCCGACGCCCTGCAGGCCACGCCCGGCGGCAGGCCGGCGGCCAGACCCGCCCAGGGCGACGTGCCCGCTTCGCGCGAGACGGCTGCCGCAGGCGAGCCGCCCGCGCCAGACGAGACGGCGGCCGGACCGGCTGCGCCGCCGGCGGACGACCCCGGGGTGTGACGGTCGGTGCCCCGCGTCCTCGTCCTCGACGAGGCCGGCTTCGACCCCGCCTGGCCCTATCCCGACATCCCCGACCACTACGGCTACGGCATCAACCACTTCGCGACGCGCGGCTACGAGGCTGTGCGGCCCGCGGCCGCCGGCCGCGGGCCGCTCCGCCGCCTGGATGCGGCTGTGGCGCGGCGCGGCGGCCGGCGCGTCGTCGGTGATATCGCCGCCCAGTGGGCCGCCCTGGCCGGCCGCCGCGCCATCGACCTGGTCTACTGCCCCGCCGGACCGCAGCGCGTGGCGGCCCTGGCAGCGCTGCGCACGGCGCGCCTCGCCCGTCTGCCTCTCGTCGTCCTGGCTCACCATCCGCTGCCGGCCACGGCGTCGCGGGCGCGCCGCCGGCTGGTGCGCTCTGTCCTGCGCGGCTGTAGCGCCGTCGGCGCCCTGGCCAGCGCCACGGCGACCGACGTCGACGCACTGGCCGGTCGCCCCCTGGCGACCGTGCTGCGCCTGGGCCCCGACGCCGGCTTCTACCCGTCCTGCGACGACACCGGCGAGGGCGTGGTCGCCGCCGGCAAGCACTTCCGCGACTTCGTCACCTTCGGCCTCGCGGCGACGCGCGCCGAGCTGCCGGCGACGATCCTCTGTCCCCGCGACGCCGTCGTTCCGGCGTTCCGGCTGTTCGGCGACACGGTCACCGTCGTCACCCCTCCCGCCGGACAGGCCATGCTCCCGCTGGCCGAGCTGCTGCCCCCCCTGAGCGCGGCGCGCGCCTTGGCCATCCCCCTGCGGCCGCGACGCGAACTGGTCGGCATGTGGAGCCTGCTCGACGCGCTCGGCCTGGGAAAGCCCGTGCTGGTCACCCGCCATCCGCTGTTCGACCTCGACGTCGAGGCCGAGGGCATCGGCCGCTTCATCGACCCCGGCGACGTCGACGGCTGGAGCGCCGCGCTGCGCTTCGTCGCCGACCGCCCCGACGAAGTACGCGGGATGGGACGCCGCGCCCGCGCGCTGGTCGACGCCGGCCGCGACTCGCGCGGCTTCGCCGACCAGGTGATGGACCTCTTCGACGGCGTGCTCGGCGTCGACACCGGCGTGGGCGCGGCACGCCACCGGTGAGCCGTCCGCGGCCTTCTGGTAGGGTGTAGCGCGCGACCGCGGAACGAAGTCCGGCGGCGCGATCACGCACGATGGCCGACACACATGACAGCCAGCCGATCGCCTTCCTGGGCCCCGAGGGCACCTTCTGCGAGGAATCGCTGCTCGCCAACTTGCCCGAGGGTGACTACCACCCCTTCCCCTACCCCTCCATCCAGGACGCCCTGCAGGCAGTCGACGAGGGCGAGGCCGATCTGGGCATCGTCCCCATCGAGAACTCACTCGAGGGCTCGGTGCCGATCACGCTCGACAGCCTCGCACACCGTTTCGACGACCTGCACATCGTGCGTGAGGTCACGCATGACATCCGCCACCAGCTGATCGCGCGTCGGCCGCTCGACCTCGCCACGGTGACCAAGGTCGTGAGCATCCCGCACGCCTACGGTCAGTGTCGCGGCTTCATCCGCGAGCACCTGGCGAACGTCGAGCACGAGGCCACCGACTCGACCGCCGAGGCGGTTCGCCGGGTGAGCCGCGTCGACCGGCCCTGGGTCGCCATCGGCACCAGGCTAGCGGCCGAGATGTACGAGTGCGAGATCGTCGCCGCCGACATCGAGGACGCCGACGAGAACCGCACCCGCTTCGTGTTCGTCAGCCGCAAGCCGGCGCCGCAGGATCTCGACGCCCCCTACAAGACGAGCCTCGTTTGCGGCATCGCCCAGGACCAGCCCGGCAGCCTGCTGATGATCCTCTCCGAGTTCGCATACCGCTTCATCAACCTGACGCGGGTCGAATCGCGGCCGTCCAAGCAGGCGCTCGGGCACTACATCTTCTTCATCGACATGGAGGGCCGCCTCGACGACCCGTCCATCGCCCAGGCGCTGAAATGCCTGATGTGCAAGCTGCCCTGGATCAAGGTCCTGGGTTCGTACCCGACTGCCGCCGAGTGACCCACCGCAGCTTCGCGGCCCGCCCGTGAGCGAGGGCGCACCGAGGCGGATGCGGTTCTACTTCGTGCGGCGCGTCGACGCCGGCCGCCATCTCGACATCTTCCTCATCTCGGCCGTCGTCACCGTCCTGTCGATCCGCATGTTCCTCGCCGCCTCCGGCTACCCGCAGCTGGGCGGCAACGGCCTGCACATCGCCCACATGCTCTGGGGCGGTCTCGGGATGCTGTTCGCCCTGATCATCCTCATCTCCCTGGAGGGCCGCCTGTGGCTCTGGCTCGCAGCCCTGCTCGGCGGCATCGGCTTCGGCGCCTTCATCGACGAGCTGGGCAAGTTCATCACGTCGGACAACGACTACTTCTTCCAGCCGACCTTCGCGATCATGTATCTCATCTTCATCGGCCTCTATCTCCTCACCCGCACGCTGGGTCGCTTCGCCGACCCGTCCCCCGACACCTGTCTCGTCAACGCCTTCGACCTAGCCAAGGAGGCGGTCATCCGCGACCTCGACGAGCGCGAGCGCGTCAGCGCTCTGGCGCTCCTGTCGCGCTGCGACCAGGACGACCCCGTGGTCGCGTCGGTCACGCGCCTGGTGCGCGACATCGCGCCCGTCGAGCCGATGCGACGCGGCCCCTTGATGCGCGCTCGCAGCGCGCTGACCCGCACCTACGACTGGCTGATCGGCCGTCGCTGGTTCGCGGTGCTGCTCGTCGCCGGTTTCGCCGTCGCTTCGCTGCTCGACCTCGTCGCGGCCGTCCTGAACCTGACCGACCTGAGCGGCGTCTTTGCAGCGGCATCGCTCAAGGAGGTCCCGGCTGCCGCCTTCGCCTCGCTGGGCAGCCTGATGTCCGCACTCGTGGCCGGCGGGCTCGTCCTGGTGGGCGTGCTGTCCCTGCGCCGCGCACGACTCAGCGCCTACCGCTGGTTCGAGCGCAGCCTGCTGGTCGACATCTTCGTGGGCACGTTCTTCGACTTCTGGATCAACCAGCTCTCGGCGCTGACCGCGCTGGTCGTGTACCTGGTGATCCTGGCCGTGGTGCGCTACATGATCCACCAGGAGCGAGGCCGCGCCGTCGCCCAGGCCTTCGCGACGGCCTGAGGCGCGCCGCACACCGCAACGCGGACGGGGGCGGGGGCGCCTGCGGCGCCCCCGCCCCCGTCCGCCAGCGCCGTACGGTGCTCGACCTCAGTGGTAGATGTAGACCAGTTCGCCGACGTATGAGTTGACGTACGTCCAGTTACAGACCCAGTAGGGCTCGCGTACGCAGCCGTGGCTGGCCGGATACGGTGGCACCGGCGCGTAGCCGTGGATAGCGAAGTTGTCGTGGAAGGTCATCGTGCGCAACAGCGTGCCCCCGTACGGAGTCCCGGTCGCCAGCGCCTTCCACAGGATGTGGAAGCTCCCCTCGGGCGTGTTGTTGGTGGCCCCCGAGGAGATCGGGAGGATGCCCACCACGCCACCGTTGCGGACGACGCAGAGGATCTGGCGCGTCTTGTCGATCTCGATGTGCAGGGCGCGGGTGGCGAGCCGCGGCTTGATCCGTTTGGCGGTGTCGAGCTTGCGCCAGTCGTCGCCGTCGAACACGTAGGTACGCGGCAGCCGGTAGGCCTTCTGAAAGGCCACCACGGAGTCGCCGGCGTACGTCGAGAGGGTCGACGAGGTGCCCGGCGTGCGGATCCTGAGGTAGACGAGGCGCGACAGCAGGGCGCGCACCCACGGGCCGCGCGAGCCCACGGCGAGACGCTTGCCGGCGACGTTGTAGATGACGTTCAGCGAGCGCCCGCTGAAGCCGCTGCCGTCGGCGGGCTGCACCTGCAGCTTGACGACGAACCGGCCGACGCCCTTGAGGTTCGGCTTGAGGACAGCGCGCCCGTCGCTGATGGCGGCCGCGCCGCCGCCGATCTGGCGACTGTGGTGGTACACCCGCATGACCACACGGCCGCCGAGACTCGCCGGCGTGACGTGCACCACCAGCCGGTTGCGAGTGAAGGGCACCACCGGCGTGGCGTGCGACGTGGTGACCTTGGGCCGGACCGTGAGCGTGACCGGGGCGCTGACGCTGCCGTCGCCGACCAGGGTGGCCGTGACGACGCCGCCGCGGCGGGGGGTGAACGTGACCGTGAACTCGCCGGCGGCGTTCGTGGTAGCCGTGGCGATCTCGGCGCCGTCGAGCGCCAGCGACACCTGCTGTCCGGCGACGGCCGGGTCGACCGTGCCGGCGATCACCGTGTCGTTGCCGTAGACCAGGGCGCCGGGGGTGAGGGTGCAGGTGACGGTCGCCGCCCAGGCCGCCGTCGCTCCGAGAAGCAGGATGCTGACAGTGACGAGGAGCGTGAGAACGGCGCCGCGAAGCGGCGAACACCTCGCCGCGCGCCCGCCGGTCGACCTCCGTCGTGACCTGGATCCGTGCATGTCGCCCCCGCTGAGAGATCTGACTGTCTGGACGCATTGTACCGTGCCGGCCGGCGCGCCGTCGCCCTTCGTCGTCGTGTCGCGATAGCATAGGCGGCGGGCGCGGCGCCGTCGCGCCGCGCCCGCCGCCTCACGACGACCCGCAGGGAGGCCCGATGCTCGACGTGAAGATGGTGCGTGCGAACCCCGACGAGGTCCGCAGGGCGCTCGCGCGGCGCGGTGCCCTGTCCACGTCGCTCGACGAGTTCCTCGAGGTCGAAGAGGACCGCCGCCGTCTGGTCACCGAGGTCGAGTCGATGCGCGCCGAGCGCAAGACCGCCAGCGAGGCGATCGGCGCCCGCAAGCGCGCCGGCGAAGACGCCGCCGCCGAGATGGCCGCCACGCGCGAGCTCGGCGACCGCATCAAGAAGCGCGAGCGCGAGCTCGACGCGGTCGAAGCCCACCTCAAGGACCTGCTGCTCGACATCCCCAACATCCCGCTCGACGACGTGCCGACGGGCGGTGAGGACGACTCAGTGGTGCTGCGCGAGGTGGGCACCCGGCCCGACTTCGACTTCGAGGTCAAGGACCACCTCGACCTCGGCGTCGCCCTCGACCTCATCGACATGGAGCGCGCCGCCAAGGCCAGCGGCTCCCGTTTCGCCTACCTCAAGGGTGACCTGGTGCTGCTGCAGTTCGCCCTGGTGCGCTTCGGCATCGACGTCATCACGCAGAAGGGCTTCACACCGGTCATCCCCCCCGTGCTGGTGCGCGAGGAGGCGATGTTCGGCACCGGCTTCTTCCCCACCGACGAGGCCATGATCTACCGCACGACCGACGGCGAGTGCCTGGTCGGCACCTCCGAGGTCTCACTGGCGGCCATGCACATGGAGGAGTTCCTCGAGGCCGGGAAGCTGCCCCTGCGCTACATGGGCTACTCGACCTGCTTCCGTCGCGAGGCCGGCGCCGCCGGCCGCGATACCCGCGGCATCCTGCGCATGCACCAGTTCGACAAGATCGAGATGTTCAGCTTCTGCCTGCCCGAGCAGTCGGCCTTCGAGCACGAGCTCATCCTCTCGGCCGAGGAGGAGATCCTCCAGAGCCTCGAGATCCCCTATCGCGTGGTCAACATCGCCGCCGGCGACCTCGGGGCCCCGGCGGCCAAGAAGTACGACTGCGAGGCCTGGCTGCCCGGCCAGCAGCGCTACCGCGAGGTCACCAGCGCCTCGAACTGCACCGACTACCAGGCGCGGCGCCTGGACTGCCGCTACCGCACCGACAAGGGGCCGCGGTTCGTGCACACGCTCAACGGCACCGGCATCGCCCTGGGCCGCACGATCATCGCCATCATGGAGAACTTCCAGCAGGCCGACGGAACCGTGAAGGTGCCCGCCGCCCTGGTCCCCCTCATGGGCAAGGACCGCATCGGGGGCTGACGCGGGGGCGCGACGATC
>Ga0315282_10006907_pt1 | contig 18820 bp, 16 predicted proteins | sample YL17G07_20_MG_FD_203693 | JGI IMG/M metagenome (GOLD analysis project Ga0315282, IMG submission 203693) | Sediment microbial communities from Yellowstone Lake, YNP, Wyoming, USA - YL17G07_20 | ecosystem: Environmental > Aquatic > Freshwater > Lake > Sediment | place: USA: Wyoming | collected...
TGGGGCGAACAACAACCACCGTTCAACACGACATCAATCGACGCACGGGAGCAGAAACATGCGCAATCAAGTGGTCTGGAGTACGTGATTGGGCCTCAAGTGTTAACTTGGGACGTTTACTTAACATCAAGAAAAACTATTAAATGGTGGAACATGACGGCCAAGGTAGAAGACTTCATGACGCAGAAAGTCATCACGATAGACGCCTCCAAAAGCATACTTGTGGCGGCGAAAGTGCTTAGAGACCAAAGGATTGGCAGCATAGTTGTGACGCAGAGGGGGAAACCCGTTGGGATATTGACGGACCGGGATGTCGTCACAAGGGCGGTTGCGGAGGGGCGTCGGTTGAAAAAGGAGAAGGTCGCGCGTATAATGTCAAAACCGCTCGTCACTACAAAACCTGATGCGTCCATGTTTGAAGTTATGAAGCTCATGGAGAAGCATTCCATCAGGCGGATTCCGGTGGTAAAGGATGATAAAATAATAGGGATAATTACCCAGAGCGGCGTTGAGAGGGCCGCGCTCATGACTCCGCACCTGAGCTCGGGAATTCCGGAGATCTACCTAGCCAAGGGGGACAAGAGGTCGGATTCAACCAGACAGTGAACGCGATTTTTGAAAATTGTGATTGAAATGCTGGCGCCGGGGGGGAACAGGCAGTTTGGTTCGGCTCCCTAACGGCATGAGAAAAACGCAAATTTCCTAGTCGCGGGGCCATTGTTGGAAACTTGGGCCGCGCGGTTTTTCCCAACCAATTATTTTTGAGCAGGTTTTTTGATGTGGTTTTCTGGCGGCGAAACGGGCTGGCTTTGGTGCTCTGGTGGTGGGGCTTTGGAATTGGTCGGTTCCCCTTGTTATTTTGCCTTCATGGCGGCCCCCAAAAAAGCCCCAGGCGGCATTCTCCAGCGCCCCTCGTGGTTTATACGCCCAGATATGTAAAGTGATGTGGGGTTGAATGATGAACGAGCGTGGGCTGGGCACTAGAGCGTTGGTCGGGATAATTGTTTCCGTTGTCGTCGTGGCCGTAGTGGTACCTGTTTCAGCCATCCTCCTTATGGGCAGCGGGGGCGGTGGCACACCGTCCACAACCACGATAACAGGCAAAGTGGTGAAGGGTTCTGTTACCGGGGCGAGCGTAGAAGTTTGGGCATTGAATCCTGACGGAACTAAGGGTGACTTGCTGGGGATCGCTACTACAGACAGTGCCGGCAGCTATACTATTTCGCTGGATTCGGCACAGACGGGTCAGCTCCTGGTGGAGGCGTTTGGAGGATACTATGTGAATGAGACGACTGGAGCCACCGATACTCTATCGGCCTTTGATAATTTAACTGCGGTGTTGCCTGCAGGGACCACCCAGGCCGCCGTTACCCCTCTGACCCATATGGCGGCGACCCGCGCCAGGACCATGGCGGCCGAAGGCATCTCGCTCGCGACGGCGGTCGATGTGGCGAATGTAGGCGTTGCCCAGCAATACAACCTATCGGACATCTTGGGGATACTTCCTGTGGATGCCAATAACGCTACACAAATGGCAACTGCCTCCAGCGAACAGAGGTTGTACGGGATTGTCCTCGCCGGGATTACTCAGGAAGCCGAGAACCTGAACGTCCATCCGATGGACCTTGTTGCAGCTTTGGCGACGGACATGGAAGATGGAACTCTAGGCAGTTCAAGCGGTAGCACAATCCAAGTCCCGACAATCACGGGGTCGGTCATAATACTGCCATCGGACGCGGGTACAGAAGCCATGCAGACCTCCATCAATACATTCCTCGCCTCAGGCAACAATCTAACCAATTTGACCGGGACGAGTATCTCTGCCACTCCGGTGAACATCAACCCAGCCGGTGGCTCATTCTACATTACCGCAACTGCATTGCCGGCCTGGACTGAGGGTCAAAGCGGCTCGGCCACACTGACTGCCAATGGAGGCACGACGCCTTACACATGGACGGTCACAGCGGGGTCGTTGCCCAGCTGGTTGGCACTGACTCAGCAAGGGAATAACGGAGTCCTTGCCGGAACGGCGCCACTACTGTCCGGAGGGACGACCAGAAGCATTTCGGCTCCATTTTCTGTGACTTGCACGGACTCGACGGGGCTGGCGCAATCCGTCAGCTGGACTGTCACTATCGTTAAGGCCGCCCCGCAGCTTGAGACGCGTACAATAACGGTAACCGCGGGGGTTCATTTTTCTGAAAAGGTAGCCACGGCGTCAGGTGGGGTGCAGCCCTGCTACGTCTTTGCTTGCCCAGCAGAAACACCCCTGGGCTCAATAATGAATTTAGACGGGACCTTAAGCGGCACGATTGTCACGCCAGGTACTTACACCTTCGAGACCGATGCCGTGGATGCGATAGGTTCCACTTACCGTACAACTGTTACTGTGATTGTAACGCCTAGTGAAGAAAGCACCGAAAGCAGCGGTGTTTCTCAGTTTGATGGTTACTACACCGGCAGCTTCAGCGGGCCAATGAATGGACCAGTGGCTTTTACGGTGAGCGATGGAGTTATCACAATAACAGACCCCGGATGCGGCTCTGGAACTGTGTCTGCCGCTGGATCTGCAAGTTTTGGCGGTTCAGGTGGTTATGAAGGTGCTACTTACTCTTTCAGCGGCACGTTCGTTGTTTCAAACGGGACAGCATCCGCCAGCGGGACATGGACAGGCAACTACATGGGGATATCTGGATCGGGCACATGGAGTGCAACGAGATAGTAGAGCTCACGATATAGCTCAATCGGAGGCGGTCAAAATGCTGGCGCCGGGGAGGGGAGCCGGACTCTAAGTTCAAATCCCTACCGGCCCCGTTTCAAGCCTTGTCAAAGTAAGGTATGGCCTGCGGAGGGCCCTTCAAATTCGTGAACAAGCGGATGTTGCCGTTTGTCAGAACTACGCCGCCTATGTCCCCAATGCCGTCTCTGCTTGGGGAGAGGACACGGCCGTTTTGGTTCTCAAACTGGATGTCTGTCATCTGGGACGGCCAAGTCTTCCCATCGCTCGAAAACGCTGCGCCCTCTTTTGTAAGCAGGTGTGTCGCGTACATCCTGTAGCCGTTGTCCACCTTCAACACGATTGGGTCGTGCCAATTTTCGTACAATGTCGTGAAATTACCCCACGTAAGGCCATCTGAAGATGTCGCTTTCTTGAGGTCACTTGGACCCGTCGGATCTGTTGCGAAGTTGCCCGAGAATATCGCAACATAGGTGTTATCGCTGGCGATAAAATAGGTCCCGTGCCCGGCCAACGTCAGCGGTGAACTCGAGTCGTAATATTCTATGTTTATTCTCACTCCATTTTCTTTTGTGAAATTCTCACCATCCGTAGATATCGCGCTCCTAACGTGGAACTTGTACTCCCCTGTTTGCTGTGGCTTGGGCATCGACTGGTAATACATCCTGTACCTGCCGTCAGGCAATCTGACGACGCTCGGACCGGAGATGTCCCATTCTGAATCACTCTCGCTGGCCGCATTCTGGAGAACTGTCCCCTCTGTTGTGAAAGTGATTCCATCTGAGGATATGGCGCTCTTTATGGATGTTCCTGTTGAACCTTCGGCACCGTAGTCGCCAGCACCGTAAAACATCCTGTACCTGCCGTCATCCAGCCTAATCACTTCGGCCATCTGCAGGTAGGCATCTGTGGCCGACTGCAAAGCGTACCCTCCTAGAACCCAACTCTCAAGCTGATTGTCTCCAGTTGGTGGGTGGTTATCCCCTGAAGGTGGATTGTTATCTCCGGTTGGCGGGGTTTGGTTTTCCACGGCTGGAGTGCTGGCCCTTGGGGCAGTGAGGAGGAGATATGTGCCGCCAGCGGCCACGGCGATTACAACAACAACTAGCACAACAACTACTGAACTAACTCCACCTGTTTTCATCATGCCACAACCTAAACATAATCAAGAAACAATATTATAAATACGGTGCCGGGTATTTTCAATGTGCGAAGAATGGTTAAAACGGCCCCGCTTGTATGTTATTACGGTCGGAGGATTGGCGTGAAAGGAGCCATCGCATCGTTTGCACTGTGCCTTGCGCTTGTGTTCAGCTTAATTCATGCCGTGCCATCAGCTGCCACCGTTCAGGATGACATGGGTTCTGGCGGGGATGCTGGAGACACCATATCTAACGCTGTTTTAATCAACTTCCCGGCAAGCGGGACTGGCCATGTTGATGCGACGGACCCATTTGACTATTACAAGGTTTACATTTCAAGTGGTCAAACGGCAAGAATCGACCTTACACCTTCAGATGAGAACTTGTATGTTGAGGTATTCGACAATAACGAAGCTTTAATCGCCGAGGGCCAGAGTTGCGCTATATTCTCCGCGACTTACTCTGGATATTACACATTCTTAGTATATTACCGCTACGCTGGCCCGGGTTGCACATATTCTTTGGAAGTCATTAACATCACGCTCACGGAAAACACGGGGGCCGTAACCACAACCACCCCTGCTGCAGTTTCCGTTTCAAACATCTCCTCCAGCGTGGGGGAGACCATCTCTGTCGCGGAGAATGGAGTGTCTTCGATAGCTGTCACGAGCGCCACATCCATGACAGTGAATTTCGAAACGACGCAGCCGGTGAAGTCAATTTCAGTCACAACGAGCGCGGCGGCGAGTTCCGTTTCAGTGCAGGCGGAGCAGCTGTCCGCGAAACCATCCACAGTCACCGACCCGACGACCGTGGAGTCAGGGATAATCGTGAGCCACTACCTCGATCTGTCTGTCACGCCGACTGCCGCGACCTCTGTGTCAGTTGAAAACGCGACTGTGGAGTTCAAGGTTTCAAAATCCTGGTTGAGTTCGAACAACATCGACTCTACGACGGTGGCACTGATGAGGTACAGCGGTGGGCAGTGGAGCAAGCTGACCACCGCGGCGACCGGGACGGAGGACTCGACTTACAAGTACTACACGGCCACGACTTCTGGATTCTCGACGTTTGCGGTGACCGGCAAAGCTGCTTCAGCTGGTTTAGACATGACGCTTTTGGCGGCGGTCGTGGCAGTAGTGGCGGTTGTAGCGATAATTGGCGTTGCAATGTTCGTCAAAAAGAGAGGATAGAAGTTTTACTTCGGTTGAGGATTTGAACTTGAAGTCTGGCGCCGGGGAGGGGATTTGAACCCCTGAGGCGCAATGCGCCAACAGGTTAGCAACCTGTCGCCTTACCTAGCTGGGCCACCCCGGCTCGATGTTAAATTGACGCTGCTACTTAAAATGATGGAGTTTGCGCAAACAATTATTCAAAAAAAGGCAGCGAGCGCGCCCAAGGTTGTCGCCCTTCCCCAGCGCCGATTGCCGGCCCCAAGCTCCATCCCGTTTTCCGCAAGCGCCAGACGCCCTGCCTACCCTTGCTGACTTCCGCCCCTGGGGGGTTCGACAGGCAAGAGCGGTTGACCCCAACCTTGCGGCCGAGGCCCCGCCCCCGCCGACCCTGCGGGACAGGACTTCGACGCCGGAAACCGGGTCGACGCGTGGTTCCAGACGCCGTCCCCGAGCTTCGGCCCACCATAAACCCCATTTGTGGAAGAGACGAGGGGTAGCCGTCCGCCTAGCTCGCCGCCTATTGGATTTTGATTTTCAGCTCTATATAACAATCGATAGAGCAACACCTGCTCAAAAAAATCTGACTTCTAAAATTACTCACTTTCCAACGTACCTGTAAACCGCGCTGGGCTTGCCCCGGCCTCCACCGCTGATCGGGGGCATTTTCTGCTCGGTTGGTTGCACGAGGCCTTTTTCCATCAACCTCTGAACGGTGCGCCACACAGCAGTTTTCGAAGCGCCCGTCTTCTGCATGAGGTCCGGTATGGTGAATTCAGTCATGTCCCTGATTTCCCTGGTAATCTCCGCCTCCGCAATCCTCATGTCTTTCATGCCGTGCTCAATCAGTAACGATGTCGTCTCCAACCGCGATTTCTGGAGGCGGTGCCAAACGACCGCAACCGTGACCACCACCAAGCCGAGTGCAGCACCGAGCATGAGATACAACGGCGGAACCCCGGCTGTTGGCACTGTCGGCATTGTCCCCACTGTTATCGTGTGGGCCGAGAAGTGCGGGATTGAGACCAACACTTGGACGCCGTTCCCGCCCACCAAAATCAGGTACTCGGCTTCACCGCCGTCGTTCGTCGGGTCGAGGACATCGTCGTAGTTGTCTGCCTGATTGATTTCCTCGTTGTCAATCCAGACTGTTATGTGATCAAGCTGTAGGACCTTCTTGGTGTAGTTGTCGATGTTTATAAGAACAGTTTTGCCGTTTTCGACCGGAGAATCCACCCGCACCTCGATGTTTGTTCCTCTTATCTCGACCGCGGCGTCAATCAGGGGGTGCTCGTACTCCGTGGTGCTCTGGCCGTTCTCTACGTTTACGCTAAGTCCGAACCTATTTTCATCGATTGCCTCGGCCAAACTCGTTATCCTGGACGACAAGTTCTCTACCGAAACCTCAAGCCTGTTCATGGTGTTCTCCAGCCGCTCCATGGTTTCGGCCAACACTGGTGGAAGAACCGTGCCTGTCGAGTAAGCAATCAAGGGAGTATACCCTTCATCGCCGGCGAATGACGCCGTGATTATGAAAGAAGTTCTTACGTCTACAGATGAGGCCGTGAAAGTCGTGGTGATTATGCCAGCGCTGTTTGTTGTGCCGCTCGATGGTGCAATCGAACCTGCCGTGGTTGTCAAAGTAACAGTTTTGTTGGCGATGGGCACACCTCCTCCGGTGAACAGGACCGTCAGCACCACGTTCTCGCCAGATTTCGCATCGAACACCAATGGAGAGATTACGATTAAAGCCGAAGTCTGTGCTGTTATTGAAACGGTGCCGATGGAGCTTGCTTGGCTGCCAGAATAGCTGGTGTCACCAGCGAAGGATGCGGTCAAGGTCGCTGAGAGTGGAGTAGTGACGCTCGGGGCGGTGTAGGTGACAGAGGCCTGGCCCGAGGAGTTTGTGGTTCCGCTGGATGAGCTTAGGCTGCCCGAGGTCGCAGCCCAAGTGATGGTTTTGTTTGACATGGCGGAGCCGCCGGAGGTCAGGGTGGCGGTAACGGTCGTTGCGCCAGCAGAGTTTAAAGTAAAGCTGCTTGGTGAAACCGACACTGCCGTAGCAGCAGTCGTAACAGTGGGACCAGTGGAGGTGGTGCTGCCGAAGACAGTGAGGTTATCGAAGTATGTGGGGTTGCCTCGGTAGGACCAAACTCCTGCCCTGCCGGAGCTGAAGCGGGTTGAGTTGAGAGTGGTGACCAGCGTGCCGTCCAAATAGAGGGAGTACGTGTTCCCGGAGGCGGTTATTTTAACCTCGTGCCAGGCCCCGAATGAGATTACTGGGATTGGGACGTAGGAAGAGCTTCCAGTGACCCCGTTCAGGTATTCGCCGAGCAGTGCGTCAAGACGGTTTTCCACGGAATTCGAAGTTTGCATTTGGCCGAGGGAGCAGAATATCCCGCTGTTTGTGGTTGGGTCATACCTTGACAACAACCCCGCGTACTGCCATTCTATTGAAGCGGCCAGCTTGAACTTGACGCTCACAGAGTCGCTGGTCGTTGCCGGGATTTCAGTCGAGTACGAGATTCCGCTCATCCCCGGTTCCCCCGACAGCACGTATGCCCCGCTTGAGTAGGACCAGCTTCCGCCGACTGACGTCATACCCGCCGAATCGTTGAAGTCTTCGAGGTACGGAATTATTCCAGACGAAGTCCCACTGCTTGACTGATAGCTGGCATCTCCGGCAAAGGAAGCGGTGATTGTCACGGAGGTCTGAGTCGTGACGCTCGGGGCGGTGTAGGTGACAGAGACCTGGCCCAAGGAATTGGTCGTGCCGCTTGATGTGCTCAAAGTCCCCGTGCTCGCTGACCATGCAATGGTCTTGTTGGCCAATGCCGAGCCGCTTGAGGTCAGAGCGGCAGTCAGAGTTGTCGACCCACTCGCACTCAATGTAAAGCTTGATGGCGAAATTGATAGAGCTGTGGACGACAGCACTGGAGGCGCTCCGGACACAGAAATTGAGCCTGAAGAGGTCCCACTGCTTGATTGATAGCCGTTGTCACCGGCGAAGGAAGCGGTAATCGTAACTGAAGTTGTAGTAGACACTGTCGGGGCGGTGTAGGTGACAGAGACCTGGCCCGAGGAGTCGGTCGTGCCGCTTGATGTTCCTAGTGTACCAGCGCTTGCTGACCAAGTTATTGTTTTGCCTGATAGCGAAGAACCACTAGAGGTGAGCGTCGCGGTTAGGGTCGTTGACGCACCAGCACTAAGAGTGAAACTTGACGGCGAAACTGACAGTGAGGTGGACGCTGTCTCAGCCGAGCCTATGACCGTGAGGTCATCAAAGTATGTGGGGCTGCCCCGGAATGCATAAACTCCTGCCCTGCCGGAGCTGAAGCGAGTTGAGTTGAGGGTGGTGATCAGCGTGCCGTCCAAATAGAGGGAGTACGTGTTCCCGGAGGCGGTTATTTTAACCTCGTGCCAGGCCCCGAATGAGATTATCGAGATTGGGACATAGGAAGAGTCTCCCGTGCTCCCGTTCAGGTATTCACCGAGCAGCACGTCGAGACGGTTTTCCACAGGATTTGAAGTTTGCATTTGTCCGAGGGAGCAGAATATCCCGCTGTTTGTGGTTGAATTATATCTTGACAACACCCCCGCATACTGCCAGGAGCTTGAGGAGGTCAGCTTGAACTTGACGCTCACCTCGTCACAAGTTGTTTGCGGGATCTCGGTTGAGTAAGATATTCCGCTCATCCCGGGCGATCCGGACAACCTGTATGTTCCGCTCGAGTAGGACCAGCTTCCGCCCACTGACGTCATGCCCGCCGAATCGTTGAAGTCTTCGAGGTATGTTGAGGGTGACGCGGGGATCGAGTTGATAAGTGGTATTGACGGCGAAATGGCAGCTGCTGAAATCCCAATAGTGAAAACAGAAAAAATCATGAATAGCGAGAGAACCAAGCTCAAAATTTGCTTTCTAGTGCTTTCAACCATCCACCCAACCCTCCTATAAGAAATTCGACATGACCCCTTATAAATTTTGTTTGATGTTGAAACTTATTAGAAGTGCGCGGGTGGAATAAGTTTCAAATCTACACTTTTCGCGAACCCCAGCCCCTCCAAGAGCTCGCATGCCTTGCACGACTCTGAAGAGGTCGGCTCCCCGCAGCGCTCACACTTCTTCATGTCAAATTCAGGCACCGCTCCGAGCAGTTGGGGCTTCATGCGGTCAAACATCCTAAGCATCATGAACTTTGAGTTTGTGTGGTTCTCCTCAAGCCTGTTTATGAAGTCCCTTATCTCCGAATGGATTCCCCCGGCGTAAGGGCAGACCCCGAGGTGCACGTTTATTTTTTTCAAGAGCGCATAGAGGGCCATCTCCTTCTCCGGGACCTCGCGCAACGGCTTGATTCTCGGGACAAACCCCTCCCTGGCTGGATAAGCCGGACCTAACCTGTAGAGCCTTGAGAAATCGGCCCTGATGTAGTTGAGCATTATCGTCTGAACCTCGTCGTCCAAGTTGTGTGCCGTGGCAAGCTTTTGGGCCCCCAGTTCCCTCGCTGCCTGGTTCAGGAGAGAACGGCGCATGACCCCGCAGTATGTGCAGGGACCAAACCCGGTTTTCTTTTTCTCCGCAATCCTCACCATCTCATCCAATGTGACGCCGAAAGCCTGCTTGAAGCTCACGACAAAGTGGGGAACCCCAAGAAGCTCGGTGTTTTCCCGAGCTATCCGGACGCTTTCTCCCCTGTAGCCCTTTACCCCCTCGTCAACGGTTATCGCCACGAGTTCGCAATTTTTCTTGCCACAGTAGTCGGCCAGCATATGCATGCATGAGACGCTGTCCTTGCCGCCCGACACTGCCACGGCAATTTTTTCACTCGGAGAGATGAGCGAGTGCTCGGCGACGCTGCGCCTGAACTTCCGCTCAACACTTTTTACCAGGCAACGGTCGCACAGGAGCACGCCAGCGTACCGGCGGTTGTAAGCTGCCTGTCGCCCGCATAAGCTGCAGCGGAGCATTCACCCACCGGTCACCACAAGCAGGACCTCTAGCTTGTCCTTGTCCTTGACCGTCTCTTCCTCGGGCGCTATCTTGCCGTTGAGCTTCACGGCCACCGTTTCCCTTGCAAGCCCGAGCTTCTTCAAAACATCGGCAACTTTGGTCTTCCCGATTACTTTCAACTTTCTTGTCCTCTGCCCAGCCACTTTGACCTCAATCAACCTAGAGCCTCCTCAGCAGGGAGGGGATTATGTTCATCAGAATCAGTATGAGCACGAGGTAGGAACACACCTTCGCCGCTTTCCTTGCCCCTTCTTTGGAAATTCTTCTCCCAAGCAGGCTCTCGAAAAGGTACCCGCCGTCCAAGGGCTTCGCCGGCAGCAGGTTGAACATCCCCACTCCAAGGTTCAGCACGAAAAGCCACTTCAGAATATCTATGACCGCCCATGGAACGACGGCGTTGTAAACAAGGGGGCTAAAGACTGGCGCGCCCAAGAAGACCCCGAACGCAGACCCCAACACGAAGAGAGGGTTCAGGAAATTCCAGTTAGAAGGAGCAGACCTCGAATATACACCAATCATCCCCATGTTCTCGTTGTCAATGTCTTTGCCAAGCGTCAGGGTGAAAGTCTTCTGACCGGTCCCATTATCTATGACTACTGTGACGTTATCTCCCGGCTTGGTCTGGGACATGAAGTTGTCAAACCTGTCGATGGTATCTATTGGCGTTGTACCTATTGTCGCGATGCTTAACGACAATATCCTGGCTCCGAGGAGGTTCTCTGAAATGTAGCTCGCGGTCAAGTTGTCGCCTAACCCCCCCGGGATGTTCCCGAACATGTTATCTCGGATGTAGTTGTCCAGCGAGTAATTGTCCGCCACCCCATAGACGTAAACTCCTGGCTTGGGGACGAGGAAAGCAAGCAAAATAAAAAGGAAGATGAACGCGAAGACAATGTTGCTGACGGGGCCAGCGGCGAACATTCGCATCTTCTTTGTGCTTGGCGCCTTCTTCAGCTCCTTCTCGTCGGGCTCCACGAATGCCCCCGGGATGAAGAGAAAAATCATCGCGCCGGTGAACTTGGTCTTGAGCCCCTGGCTTCTGAGGAGGAGCCCGTGAGAAAACTCGTGAATCACGAGCACCACCCCAACGCTGATCAACCAGGCGGTGATTCCAAGGCCGGGTATGAGGCCAGGAAGGACAAACGTCGCGCCTGGAGGAGCATTGGCTGGCTGCATCAGGATGAATATGATGTTGAGAATAACGTTGACGAACATGAATATCATGAAAAAAAGCCCAACCGCAATCGCAACGTTCCCATAGGAGTTCCAGAACCTTCTGTGCTTTGATGCCGTCTTGTCTATAACGCCCAGCCCTTTGGTGGTGCGCCACATCATCACGCCGGGGTAGAGAATGACCCCGCGCTCCTTCAGCTTGTACCTGCGGTAGCTAAGGCCAACCACGAGCCACAGCACCCCTATCGCAGCCAGGAATATCAGCAGGTCCAACATGCAGTTTCCCTATTGCGCGGCAAGGTTTAAACTTCTGGCGTCGTGGGGGGAATTGGTGAAAATGTTCTACTTGGTGATGACGATGGTGAAAAATCCGGCGGAGGCCGAGAAGATTTCAAAGAAGCTTGTCTCTGAGAAGCTGGCGGCCTGCGTCAGTTCCGTCCCCGGGGCCAAGTCGGTCTACCGGTGGGCGGGAAAAATCCAGAGGACCAATGAGGTCATGCTGCTCGCGAAGACTTCAAAGAAGAAGCTCGGCCCCCTGATCAACCGCATCAGGCAGCTCCACAGTTATGATGTGCCGGAGATTCTTGCCCTGAAGGTCGAGCGCGGCCTGCCTGAGTATTTAAGGTGGGTTGAAGAAAGTCTGAGGTGATGGAATGAAGGTTGACCTGAAGGACGCGTACAGACTCGTCGCCCCGCGCCCCATCATGTTGATAACCACAGTGGACAAGCAGGGCAGGATCAACGCGGCCCCGATGTCATATGTTGCCCCCGTGGAATCTGACCCCCCGATAGTGGCTTTCTCAACGAGCTACGAGAGCGACACGTACAAAAACATCATCGACACCGAGGAGTTCGTGCTGAACCTAGTTCCGGAGTCAATCAAGAAGCAGATGTACATGTGCGGGAAGAGCTTCCCCCGCGGGGTCAACGAGCTCGAGAAAGCCAAGCTTACCTGGGAACCTTCGGATGTCGTGAAGCCGCCGAGAGTCGTTGAGTGCCCGGCCAACCTGGAGTGCAAGCTGGACTGGACGCACAGGGGGCCGGAGTACGTGGTGATCGCGGGGAAGGTGGTGGCCGCCCACGCCAAGGACGGCGCCGTGAAGGGGGGGATGCTCAACGCCGAGGCCGTCAAGCCGCTTCTTCACGTCTCTGGAAAGACATTTGTGGTCGGAGATAAGGTGACGGGTCTTTAATGGTAAGGCCTGCACGCATCGGCGAAATTTCTGAAGTGGTTTATGACAAAGAGCGGTGGAAACTACTCCGAAAACTCGAGCAAGAAGCCATCAAACTCATGACGCCATTTTTGGGGCTTGGGCTATCACCGCTTGTTCACGGAAGCGTCGCAAGGGGGGACGTGGGCAAAAACAGCGACGTGGATGTCTTCGTCCCATCAACCGTTCCATCCTACAGGGTTGAGCTGGCGCTGCGGAACTCGGGGTTTGATTTTTGGAAGAGGGAGATAGTCATGGCGACCCCCTGGCAGCTCCCCAAAGCCCACGTATATGTTGATGAGAACCGCTCGGTGACATTTCCGCTCGTGAAACCAAAACCTCTTGAGCTCGAGTTCTACCACTTTGGGGGAGCCATTGATTTTGACAAGGCGGAGATGGGGGCTCGCGTTCCTGGGGTCGACAAGCGCCTGATGCTGATAGAGCCTACCGCACAAGGACACGTCGAAAGCCAGGTGGTCGGTAGGGAAGCAGAGGTCGCCAAGTGCGTCGGAGCCCACATAGACATCGTCCGCGAGCGAGTCCAGGTCCTCACCCGCCGGGCAGATGTGGGGCACACGGGAATTTTCATCCAGAGGACCTTGGCTCCTGGCGAGAGCTTTGAAGCTGTGTTAAGGTCGCTCATGTACAGCAAATCTGAAATGCAGGTCGGGCTCAAAGGGCGGCTTCCCTAAACCTCTTCACAACGAAATCTCGCTCCAGCGCCGAGATGAAAGCTCCGGCCCGCGGCCCTGAAGTCCTGCCCATCAGCGCCAGGTAAATCGCCTTGAAGAGTTCCATCGGTTCAATACCCGCCTGCTTCGCCACCTCGTAGATGTGGTTGTGAAGCTCCAGTGGGGTAAACTCCTGCCTTGAAATGTCCGACACCAGCTGCTCCAGTCCTTTCTTCTGCCCGGCCGTCAGCGACTTTTTCACTTCATCCGTCAGGCTCGGGGTAATGGTGAAGCGGTAGTGCTCCGGAGCATACTTCTGCACCCAGTTGATGGCCCGTGATATCCTGCCCATCGCTCGCTCGACGTCTGCGGGAGTTGGATTGACAAGCACCTTCCTTTTCCCCAGTATCTCAACCGCCTTTTCTTTGTCTGCGCCGACTACTTGGCCAAGCACCGCGGCGAACCTGAAAGGCACCCTCTGGGGAACCTGCTCGGGGACTCCTCCCGTTTGGGAAATCTCGTAAATGCTGGATAGCTGCTCCTCCCTCCCTCCTGGCGCCTCGGCCTTCTTGAAGTAGACCTGCTCCACCATGTCGTACTCGTCGTAGAGGTCGGGCATGGTTGTCTCCGGGTCGAACCCCTTGGACTTGGTGGACTTGCTCCTGAAGATGAAGTAGCGGAGCAGCTCCGGCTCTGCCACCTCCAGCCACTCTTTGAGCGTGAAGACAACGCCGTGGGAGGATGACATCCGCTTGCCCATCAGACTCACCCACTCGTACGTGATCGGGTACGGGGGATCGCATCTGAAAATTCTCTCGGCGATGAGCTTTCCTGTGTCATAGCTCCCGCCAACAACCGCGTGGTCCTTCCCGAATGGCTCGCATGTCACTCCCAGCATCTTCCAGCGAGCAGGCCACTCCACTCTCCACGTGAGCTTTCCTCCGCCAGCAGTGAAGTCGGCTTCCCCCTCATGCCCGCACCCGGCCACGTAGTCCGTCCCCTCACACCAGTATCTCACGCGGTCGCCGTGCCAGGAAATCGCCTTGGTCGTGGCTATCCTGCCGCAGTTCTCGCATAGCGGGTCGAACGGGAGCCAGCCTTTTGGAAGGGGCTTTTCGCGGAACTTGTTCAGGATTTCCCTTATCTCCTCCGCGCGCTCCAATGCCGTCCTGATTAGGTTTGCCATGAGCCCGCTGCGGTAGACCCCCGCCCCGGAGTAGATCTTCGCCTTTATGCCGAAGTCATTGAGTGAATCCACGAATTGTCTGGAGAAGTAGTCCACGAAGCTTTCATATTTCGGGTCTGGGGAGGGGATGTTCGTGTAAGGCATCCCGAAGTACTGCTTGTACCTCTCGGCCAGTTCGCCATCGTTAAGGGGCCATGGGATCCTCCTCATGGGGTCGAAGTCGTCGGCGTACCAGACGGCCTCGGCTTCCGCGCCAAGCCCCTCGAGAGACCTGCGCACGGCGTCGGCGATGAAAACGTCGTTGGCGTGGCCGATGTGGATGTGTCCAGATATCGAAATCCCGCTTGCGACGACGTGCCTTTTCCCACGCTCCAGCAGGGCGTGCGCAACTTGGTCTATCCAGTGCATGCAACCTGGGGAGGGTTTATACTGCCAGTCTAAAATCCTAGCGGCTCGGCTCTGAATCAGCAGGTTTTTCGGAGTCTTTTGGCTCGTAAGCGGAAGACAGGAGTTCGCGTATTTTCTTGGCCTTCACCTTCCCAATCCTGTTTACCTTCCGGAGTCCCTCTTCAGGCGCACACACGATCGCCTCAACTGTCTTGAAGTGCTCCAGCAAACGCTTCGCCAGGACGGCTGAAACGCCGGGGAGCCCCTCGACAACAAAACGCTGGCTTTCGGACAACGACATCTCCTTCAACTTCTTGCGCAGGGCCACTTCCCTCAGCTCTTCCACCTGCTCCCTCTTGGCCATGGCTACCAGCAGCAGGGCCGTGTCCTCCTCGTCCACCGATGGCAGGACCGGAATTTTGAAATCCACCGCAAGGGCTGCAAGGGCGCCGCGGATTGCGTTGGGGTGGATGTCCCTCTTGTTGTGGAGTTCTTTGCCTTCAAGAATCAGGACCGGGCGTTCAAATGTCTCGCACAGGAGCTTGGCTTGGGATAGAAGGCGCCCGTCTACCATCGACTGGAGGAAATCTCCCACGGACTTTCTCTCCACCGCCACGCGCTGGCTTATGACGAAATCACCTATTGCCAGCTGCTGGGCCTCGACCTCGACACCAAGCGCCCGCAGGTTTTCCACCACTCCGGACGGGACCTCGCGGTGGTCCGCGATTATTTTGATTTTCTGTTCCTTCATTCTCCCCACCAGACTAGGCCTGAGTACTATTTAGGGTCTCAAACACCCGCTGCGTGCAGGAGAAAAATCAGCGGATGAACGCCACGCTGTAAACAGCAATCCAGACTATCAGCCACATGATGAAGTGCGGCCAGAAACCTGTCTTCAACACGTCCATTTTAGGAAAAACACTCGGATTTATTTTTAGGTACTGTGGGACAAACCTGTACACCAGGTAAAACAGCCCCAACACGACAAGCAGCGCAAGCCACCCGTTCGCCAAGATGGCCGAAATTACCCCCGCCAAGCTCCCGGCGCCCATGAAAGTCAAGACTATCTTGCTATCCAGGTCCAACTTCCCACCGTCCTTTTGCCAGTATGTCCTGCCCGCTGAAGGTTAAAATACTGCTGTTCTAATAGGCCCCCCACAATTTCAGAAATCTATGTTTGCTTATCACGTCACTTGGACATCTTTTCCAGCTGATTCTTCTTGTGCGCCATGTAGAAAGCTACGATAATCAACATGCTTCCAATCCCTTCCAAAAACAATTCAATCCACAATTCCCCAATATTTTTGATCTGCAAAGGCACACTGAAGCCCACGACCAAGACCCCCCCGGTCACGAGGCAGACTAACGCAAGCGAGTATGCAATGATTTCACCCATCTTGTACCTCTGGATTTTCGCCTGTATTTCAAAACTTTTTCCGCCATGCACTGGGCGTCTTTTTGCAGGTAGCGGATATCTGCAACCGGGACAAACCTCTGCCTCATCATTGATAATCGTGGCAAAACATCTCGGACAGGTCCGGACCATTGTGCTCCCAAGTATCTAATTCCTCCCCGATAAATGTTTTTACCGCCCTCACGATAGAACAACGTGTCAGCTAAGCCAAGATATTTGAGAATAGCATTGCTGGTCGCCGTGCTGTTGGGCGTTTCACTTGGCACCTCGGCTTCTATTTTATTCCTTACGTCATCGCCGTCTGCCGCTCCGAATTTTTTAGGCTCAACCGTAACTCGGGATTCAATAACCGCTGAAGTGGTTGAAACTGCCCCTCCGGGCTTGGATGACCCAAACATCCCAAACACGCCGGATGTTTGGCTGGGTCTTGTCGAAAACGCCCACCAGACAATAGACATGGAAATATACACTGTCGCATACGACTACCTCAGCGGGCCCATCGCCAACCTGCACAACGCCATTTACAGTGCGGCCGCTCGCGGCGTCAAGATAAGGATGCTGATCGATAACGTCATCTATCAGGGGGAAACTGATGACATTCATACCAAGTTGCTGATGGATGAGTTTGACAGAGACAACAACATCGAGGTCCGCCAGCTTAGCTGGGCGATGCACTCAAAGGTCATAATCGTCGACAACGAGGCAGCATACGTCGGTAGCGCCAACGAGAGCCTCAATGCCATGACAAGTGACCGAGAAATAGGAATTCTTGTGCAAAGCGGGGTTTTGGTGCAGGAGCTGGAAAAGATATTTGAGGCCGGCTGGACCGAAAACACGGACCAGCCTGCGCCAGAGAATGAATTGGACCAGCAGTGGATCTACCCTGTGGCAACTCCAATCTATGTTCCCAGCTGGGTGCCAGCAACCGAAGACGTGGTAGTCGGGTTTTTGAACTCTGCCACGCGCACGATACATGCGCCTGTTTACGCTTTTTCAGGATATTCCCCACTTCTCCACGCTGTTGAGAACGCTGCAGGCCGCGGGGTTAAAGTCCAGATAACGGTGGACTCGGATTACGGCCCCGACCCGTCTTCTGAAGCGTCTTCTGTCGCGTTTCCTTTTTTGACGGATCTGTCAAAAATCCCTAATGTAGAGATAAAGACAATCAACTTGCCCGACTGGTCCCACTCAAAAGTTGTGATTGTCGATGGGGAAAAGGCATACGTCGGAAGCGCAAACTGGTCAACCACTTCTATGATAAACCGGCGGGAGGTGGGGCTGGCTTTTGAGGACGCGACGCTGGCATCGGCTCTTGAGACAATATTTTTCAAGGACTGGAACAGCAGCTATGCCCGGTGGGTTACGGCACCAAGTCCAATCTTGAGCTTCATCACGAATACCTTGATTATCTTTGTCTTGCTGCTTGCGGCTGTGGCTGCAGTATTACACGCGCGCCGGAGAAAGACAAAAAAAGTTAGGAGAGACTGGGTCGCTGAGCTCTGGGCTTCCTCAAGGCAAGAGGTTTGAGTGGAGCCGCCGGCGGGAATCGAACCCGCGACCTACGCCTTTTTGTGCACGATACCAAGGCGTCGCTGTCGGCCTACCTTGGGTAGTCTACCGGCTGAGCCACGGCGGCCCGATTGGAACTGTGGTTTGAAATCTAAAAAGCTTCCCGAGGTTAGCACTTTATTACCAAACGTCATAGAGTTGCTGGGATGAGGATGAAAGTAGGATTCATCGGCGCTGGCAACATGGGGTCCTCGCTTGCGCGCGGGCTGCTCAAGTCCGGCACCTTGAAAGCCAAAGAAATCATGGCCAGCGACCCCAGCGGGGAAAGGCTCAGAGGGTTGAAGAAGCTCGGAATTCAAACGACGACCGATAACAAAAAGCTCGTTAATTACTGCAACGTGGTTTTCATCTCTGTTAAGCCTGCAGTAGTTGAGTCTGTGCTCAAGGAAGTTGAGGAGGTCTCTGGGGGGAAGCTGTTTGTTTCTCTCGCGGCCGGAGTATCAACGAAGTTCATCAAAGATAGGACGAGCGGCCGCGTGGTGAGGGTCATGCCAAACATCGGTGGCAAAGTGGGTGAGATGGCGTCATGTTTCTCGCTGGGGAAAGGGGCCACTCGCGGGGACCAGAAGCTTGTCGAACGACTGTTGGGCAGCGTAGGGGTAACCTTCAAGGTGGAAGAAAAACTCATGGGCGCTGTCACCGGAGTCAGCGGGAGCGGCCCTGCCTACTTCGCTTACATCATCAAGGCAATGGCCGAAGCTGGGGAAGAGATGGGGCTGCCAAAAGATATCTCGCTGGCTCTTGCTGCCCAGACGGCGAAAGGCACTGGAGAACTCCTGAAGTCCGAGGCCCCGGACGAGCTGATCCAGAAGGTCTGCACGCCGAAGGGTACAACAATTGAAGGAATGAAAGTCTTGGAAAAGCGGGGAGTTGCAGAAGCCGTCAAAGATGCCGCTAAAGCCTCGGCAAAGAGAGCAAGAGAACTATCTAGTATGATGTCCCATAAAAAGCTTTATTAACTACTTGGCTAAGATAGCACTATGGCGCGGCCGTCCACTCAGATCGTTCTTACAGGAGAGCAGAAGAGAAACCTGCAGGAAAACATAAGACCAACAACACAATACCGGTTTGTTCAGCGAGTGCGCGCCATACTGCTGGCTGCCAAAGGACTGAACAACAAGGAGATTGCCCGCGAAGTAGGGCTCTCTGC
>Ga0315282_10006908_pt1 | contig 18820 bp, 20 predicted proteins | sample YL17G07_20_MG_FD_203693 | JGI IMG/M metagenome (GOLD analysis project Ga0315282, IMG submission 203693) | Sediment microbial communities from Yellowstone Lake, YNP, Wyoming, USA - YL17G07_20 | ecosystem: Environmental > Aquatic > Freshwater > Lake > Sediment | place: USA: Wyoming | collected...
CCCACATGTATGCCGCCGTCACTGCCGCCCTCAGTGCGCTCTCAGGTGAAATTCATGGGGGAGCGAATAGTGAAGTCATGAAGATGCTGCTCGAGATTAAGGAAGAAGACCAGGTGAAGGCGTGGGTCTCTGAGAGACTGCAGAAGGGCGTAAAGATCATGGGGATGGGGCATGCGGTCTATCGAACCGAGGACCCCAGGGCGACGATTCTGCGGTCCATCTGCGAAAAACTTTCCAAACGTGTAGGCGACCCGCACTGGTTCAGGCTGTCGAAGGCCATTGAGACAGCAACCAGAGAAGAGTTCAGAAAACTGAAAGGAAAAGAGATCCACCCGAACGTCGATTTCTACAGTGCCTCGGTTTATCACATGATGGGGATCCCCCGTGATCTCTTCACTCCTGTCTTCGCCATCTCCAGGATTTCCGGTTGGGCTGCCCACATCATTGAGGAAAGATTTGCCGAGGCCCAGCCGAAGCCTGAGCTTTATCGGCCCGATTCTGACTACATCGGAATGTACTGTGGTCTACAGGGCTGTAACTACGTGCCCATTGAGGAACGATCGGCATGAAGTCTGAACATGACATCGTCATCGTTGGCGCAGGACTCGCCGGACTTCGGGCCGCCGTGGAGTGCGCGGATGAGACGAATGTGGCCATTGTGAGCAAAGTTCTTCCCACCCGGTCTCACTCAGGTACAGCACAAGGAGGCATCACAGCCGCCCTCGGGAATGAGGAAGAGGACCGCTGGGAATGGCACTTCTTCGATACGGTCAAGGGGAGTGACTATCTCGGCGATCAGGATGCAATAGAGATTATGGTTCGGGATGCTCCACGCGCCATTTACGAGCTGGAACATATGGGGGTTCCCTTTAGCCGGACAGCCGAGGGAAAGATTGCCCAAAGGAATTTTGGAGGCCACACCCGGGACTTTGGCAAGAAACCCGTCAAAAGGGCCTGCTATGCCGCAGACCGAACAGGCAGGGTGGTTCTTGACACCCTCTACGACCAGTGCCTACGCCATCAAGTAAAATTCTATTCGGAACATTACGTGTTATCCCTCATCCTCGAAGAAGGGCGATGCAAGGGGGTCGTGACCTATGACCTCGCGACAGGAGAGCTCCATTGTCTTCACTCCAAGGCGGTACTCCTGGCCACAGGAGGTTTGGGAAGAATCTACAAGACCACTTCCAATGGTTTCGCGAACACAGGGGACGGATTCAATCTTGCGTACCAACTGGGTATTCCGCTTGAGGACATGGAATTTATTCAGTTTCATCCGACCGGACTTTATCCTCTCGGAATATTGATCAGCGAAGCTGCCCGGGGAGAAGGGGGTATTCTTCGAAACAGATTGGGGGAGCGCTTTATGGAAAAATATGCTCCCACCGTGAAAGACCTGGCTGCAAGGGACGTTGTGTCTCGGGCCATTCTAACCGAAGTTCGAGAGGGCAGGGGGATCGGTGGAAAAGACTATGTCCATCTCGACCTCACTCATCTCGGTGAGAAGCAGATCCTTGAAAGGCTTTGGGAGATCACATCTTTCGCCAAGATTTATCTTGGGATTGATCCGGTTCGCCAATCGATCCCTGTCCAGCCAACGTGTCACTACGCCATGGGAGGTATTCCGACCGATGTGGATGGAAGAGTCTTCGCAGATGAGAAAAATTCCCCTGTTGAAGGCCTGTATGCAGCAGGAGAGTGCGCCTGTGTCTCAGTTCACGGAGCCAATCGCCTGGGCTGCAATTCCCTTCTGGACTTACTCGTCTTTGGCCGACGAAGCGGTTCGACCATGAAAAAAGAGATTGCTGCGAGAGGACTTGCTTCCACTTCGGGGGATCCCTTGAAACCCGTGGTGCAGAGGATCGAGAAATTGGTGAATCAAAAAGGGGTAGAGAGGGTTGATCCTCTCCGGCGAAAGATGCAATCTGTGATGATGGAGTACGGATCCGTCTTTCGGGATGAGCAAGGCCTCAAGAAAGGGATCGAGGCAATTCAGTCGCTGAAGAAGGCTTACCAGACTATTGAGTTGGTGGGCAAAGGCAAGACTTACAACTACGAACTCATGGAGGCGATCGAACTGGGCAACCAACTCGACCTTGCCGAAGTCATCCTGACGAGTGCGCTGCATCGAAAAGAGAGTCGAGGAGCACACTTTCGAGAGGATTTCCCTGGAAGGGCCGACAGGTACTACCTGAACCATACGCTCGTGTTTAAAAAGGCCAGAGGAGGTCTGGTGGTCAAGTATAAGCCTGTAAAGATCACGCGATTCCAACCCCAGGCAAGGATTTACTAATGAGGTGCTGCAGTGCAAAAGTGCTGCAGTGTTGCAGTAAAAGAGTGATATCAAGGCGTAACGGCGATACGTCGACACGGAAAGAAGGCAATACATACATTAAAGGGAGTAACGGCAACACGGCAACACCGGAAAACAGCAGCACGTTAAAGACCGCAACACATGGCTTGAGGCGATTCATGCTCATGAAATTCAAGATATTCAGGTTCGATCCCAAAAAGGATGAAAAGCCTTACTACCAGAGCTTTGAGGTCCAGGCGGAGCCCATGGATCGGCTTCTCGATTGTCTCAACCGGGTTCGTTGGGAACAGGACCCAACGCTCTCCTTTCGAATGTCCTGCGGTCACGGGATCTGCGGGTCAGATGGGATGCGAATCAACGGAATCTGCGGGTTGCCTTGCCAAAAGCTGATCAAGACGTTCAAGGAGGGCGAGGAAATCCTGATCGAGCCTCTTCCTGTGTTTCGAGTGGTGAAAGATCTGATTGTGGATCTCGATCTCTTCTTAGAAAAATACAATTCCATCAAACCCTACCTGTTGACAAAAACCTCCCCACCTGATCAGGAACGGAAGCAGTCTCCTAAGGAACAGCATGTGTTTGAGGCTGCCATCCGGTGCATTCTCTGTGCGTGCTGCACGGCCTCGTGTCCGGTGAATCAGAGCAAGGAGACGGCAGCCTATGCGGGGCCTGCAGCTCTGGTTCGGGCCTTTCGATATCTCTTCGACTCAAGAGATGAAGCCACAGAAGAGCGGATCGCCATGCTCGACCAGAAAGACAAAGCCTGGGGCTGCCAGACGCTCTGGAAGTGCACCGAGGTTTGTCCCAAGGAGATTCCTGTCACCCAACAGATCGGCCAGATGAAGAGAAAGATTTACGAAAGTAAGAAGTCGTCCTGAACAAAAACCTCAGCAACATTTTTACCGCGAAGACGCTGAGGACGCAAAGTAGGTCTAATTATTCGGCGGGTGAAGGTTTCAAGGCGCGATTGGGAGAGATACCGCGAAATCATCCCCCCTTCTGGGGCTCTGAAGTGAGCTTACTTTTGCAGGACGGGAATGGGGTTACCTGCGCTGACCAAGTTTTCATCTGACAGACAGCGTCACAACAAGCCTCGATTCGACACTTCACCTACAACTCATCACTCCAATCTAACGTCCCAGATTGGCGATTACGAATAGCAAGCATAAGGAAAGCTCTAAACAAAAAAAAGGCAGAGTCGATCCGACCCTGCCCTCTGCCTTGTATGATTAAGTATATAAACCTATCAGATGTTATCCCAATCAATACTGGTTTTCTCAGAGGGCAACGGTATAATGAAAACCGGTTTGCGAGTCCGTTCCAATACTGAACTAGCCACACTCCCAAGAAAAGTCTGTCTCAAAAACCCTTTTCCATGAGTTCCAAGGACGATCGCATCACACCTTTCTTCATCTGCGACCTTCAAAATCTCTTCTACTGGATGGCCAAAGTGAACGAGAATTTTGGACACAAGTTCAGCGCATGGTTCGCCAATGTGAGTCTCTGCTCTCTTACAGAATCCCTGAATGCTTTTTTTCATTTCTTCAAGATCCTCCACCAGTTCCTCTTTTTTGGCTTCTCGCAATATCTCTCCAACCCGATCAGACGCTCCTTCAGAGTACATATAACGACTATGTGCAACAGAATGTAAAATGACAATTTTTGCGTTATGTTTTTTTGCCATATCAACGGCATAAAAGAAGGCATAATTTGAGTTTTTACTGAGATCTGTAGCATAAAGGATTTTTTTGATTTGTGGAATCACATTCTCCTCCTTTTCTCGGAATGGTATTTTGGTAAGATCTTACTGAGCTGTGATATGAATGTCAACAAGAATTTTGGGAAATTCAAAGAGTTTTGGAGCTGTCGCAAGCAGACTTCGGGGATTAAGATACTTCCTTTTGTGGTCCATACTTACAGGTTGAAATCTGCACTATTAAGACAAGAAGCCTTGATAACGACTTCAGGAGGGAATGCTCGGAAAGGAAATGGTGATTCTCACGACAACTAAGTTACTTCACAGAATCAAAGCCCGGAAGTTTTCATAGATTAAACGCAAGTAGGGGAGAAGTAACCTTCACCTCCAAAGGGAGCGACGAGTCCGTTAGAGTAGTTATCCTGGAAGGATGAGAGGGAAGGCCCGATTTCCCGGAAAGTGCATTTTTGGCAAAGAAGTTTTGGAGGATCGTCTAAATCCAAATTGATGAGGGGCCAGTCTTTCTCCCATCGGATAAAACGCCGATCAAAATAGGCTACTCGGGCAGGGGAAGAGCATTGTGAACAGGATCCAGCAATATTTCCGAGGGATTTGTTGAGAATCTCAATTTGCCAAGTTTTCTTTCGCTTATCAAACCAACGCTGCTTTTCTAACTCTTCTAAGGTGTCATAAACATAGACATAGGGACCCCGTAACCCTTCAAGGCAGGGATAGTAGACGACCATCTTATGAGGAAAAGAGAGAAACTGAATTTCAAAATGCTTGAGGAGGTGCGTCCGGCAGTAAGGCACAGACTCTTTACGTTTATTTTTATCAATGACAAGAGTGTCATCTGTTTTCATGCCGCATTCGGCGCACCCTTTTCTCGAAAACATTTCAAATATCTCCTATAGTCCGATGTCATCCTATCCACCTCACCAAAATCACAGCATCACGTGTCGTCGTGTCAATAGGGTTTCTGCCCCAAGACATTACCAGGGGGATCATAATTGCAAACGATAATCAAGTTCCCATTGCATTCTACTTTGGCACAGCCTATTTGTTGACTCTCCCTCCATACCATCTGAGTATAGTGGCCCGAGTCATACCAATTAGAACGGTCGAGCGTTTGGCCGCGATAATACTTTTTTTCGGTCTCCCAGGACTTTACAGCGTCTGCCACTCCAAAATAGCCAGCCGTTCCCATAAATAAATTCTCGCCGTACTCACGTTTCCATTTTCCCGAGGGTGGACGATGTTGCAGCGAACAATTTGTGGATGCAAGATAATTCGCCCACTCCTGAGCATAAATGGCAAGTGTCTTTGACCAAGTCACAGGGCCAACGCCCACATCTGCACGGACCTTATTGTGAAGGCTAACCAGTTGTTGAACTTCTTGTGGCGATAGACGAGAACCAATCGATGGACAATCAATGATCGTTGTATCGCTCTGTGCTATGGCTTTGGTTGTGTCAGCATTCCATTCCAAAAGCTGCAGGGGGGCCATAAAAGTGAGTTTATCTGGAACGCCCACAGGGGAAGCAACGCTCAACACCATTGCTAAACAAGCAATCGCGAATGTGATGATGCAGAGTTTCATAATGGTTTAGAATCCCCGTTTCTCTTTCCGCCTGGATCAGAAAGCCTCAGTCTTGTCTAGTATCATTGACCGCATTCTGGCCTTCCTCACCCTCCTTCATTGGAGATGATTGATCAGGATTAAGAAGTGATGCAATTCAAATGCCGCAGGGGGAATTTAAAGAATATGTTATAATTTCAACTGGTTATAAGGTACGATCTGCTTGCTGTGGGTTGAAATGTGCAAAATTGTCAAAGGAACTGACAAGTTTTCTAGCTGTCTTATCGATTTCCGATTGCTATACGTAACAAAATAAATTGATTCTTGGGCCGATTAAGGGTCATTATGTAACCTGCTTTTCTCAATGAAAAGGGGGGAGGAATGACCCAAACGACATCGGTTATTGAGCAGGTATCAATCAGTAAATCAGAAAGGCCACATGGGATTGGGGAATTGGGGTCACTTGTTTATTGCTATTCTGCCGCAACAGGGTATGTACCTTTGTAATCTCACTCGCTAAGTTGATACCTTCCTTGAAATACCGGGTGATGACCGATGCATCCCTCCAAAGATATCCCGCAATCTCTTGCCCCTTGTACCAATACTCTTTCCTGGAGCGCAAGATTGGCTTGATTTGTTTTCATGCTAATCAAATGGGTTATATCCCGGTTTCCTGTAAAGCTCTTGCTGGTTATCAAGGATGTCAGGTTTATAGACCTTTTCTGTCCAATCCTCTGGTTTTATTTCCTCGAAAGCTACTGAAACTGACTTTTCTTCGCACTTTGCAATAGCTACAATGTCCTTAACTATTTCCTCGGCAAGTTGAATCTTCTGCTGTTCTGATCTCCCAGGATAGAGTTTTACGATGACATGAGGCATCAATTCCTTTTTTTATTCATAACTATAGTTCTCTCACATTCCATCCCATTCAATCGGAAGCTTCTCAGATGGCAAAGGTATTATTAAAACTGGTTTTCGAGTTCGATGCAATACCGCCTTCGAGACGCTGCCAAGAAACGTATGAGCCAGGAACCCCTTCCCGTGGGTTCCAAGGACAATCACGTCGCAACCTTCTTCGTTTGCAGCATTCAGGATTTCCTCTGGGGCATGGCCCCGAGGCACGAGAATTTTGGATACAAGTTCAACGCAAGGAGAGCCAATCTGAGCCTCTGCCTTTTTGCAGAACCCCAGCAGGAGTCTCTTGATTTCTTCAATGGTTTCCTGCTGTTGCTTCCTTTTGTTTTCATCTGTCATGCCCGCATAAGCCTCTGCATAGGGAGGAATGGGTTCAATGGCATGTAGGATAACAATCCTAGCATCATGCCTTCTTGCCAAATCCGTGGCATATAGGAAGGCATAAGAGGAGTTTTTGCTTAGGTCGGTTGCATAAAGAATCTTCTTGATTTGAGGGATCATCTCTTTTCTCCTTTTCTTATGGTAGGCGCTTTCACATTCGTTAAACAAATTTGGGGTAGGGACCCGGTTTCGGCCTGTACAAATCCGAGCCCCACTCCCTTAGTCCCCCTAATCTCATGGGACCATTTGAAACGCCTAGCAGCAAACATCACCGCAGCAAAGGCTGTAGCAATATGGGTCATACCAGCAGCAATCATATGTGTTAGTTGTAGCGACTTTCGATCTTTTCGTTTTTGATTTTTTGTCGTTTTTTTTCATGATTAACACCTCCCATCTACTTTAAATTTAGCAACTAAATCTTGAAATTCAAGGTCAAAAGAAAGAAGTGAAGCTCCCCGCCCAAAAGGGCGGCGCTTCCCGGTAAGGTATTTCCGTTTATATTGTGCCCCTTGACCCTGCCCTAAAGGGTGGGGCTTGAGGGGCACTTGCCGGTCAAAGCCTACCTTCAGACTAACATCTAATGAAGTTCAAGAAACAGACTCTTAGGGGAGTCCAAGGTTAACTGTTATATGAGGAAGAACTCAAGGGTTGGAAATCTGCTGGAGAACCAACTCAGATTGTGAGAGCAAAATTCATTTGAAATCGGACTGTTCATGCAAGATAATAAGAGTAGGAGCTATTTCGGAACGAATATGAAGCTGCGCTCTTGAAAGAGAGGTGAGGATTATGGAAATTAAGAAGATTGGCGTTGTGGGGGCAGGGCAGATGGGGAGCGGCATTGCTGAAGTGGCAATCGTCTCCGGGTTCAATGTTGCCATGAGGGACGTGAACGAGGAAGCGGTCCAAAGAGGAAAGACCCGCATCCTTAACGATCTGGAACGACAGGTCAAGAAGCAGAAGATGACTGCAGACGAAAAAGAGAAGGTCTTGACACGGCTTTCGACAACAACGAGATTAGAAGATCTCAAGGATTGCGACTTCCTCATCGAGGCAGCGACAGAACATGTTCCCCTCAAGGGAGAAATCTTCAGGAGCCTTGACGAAATCACGCGGAAGGATGTCATTCTGGCAAGCAATACCTCCTCCATCTCCATTACACGGATCGCTTCTTTTACCAAAAGACCGGAGCGCGTCGTCGGCATACATTTTTTCAATCCGGCACCGGTCATGCAGTTGATCGAGGTCGTTCGAGGATTGAATACCTCGGAAGAAACGTTTCAGATCACGAAGGATCTCTCACTAAAACTTGGGAAAACGCCCATCGAAGCGAAGGATTTTCCCGGGTTTGTGTCGAGTCGTTTGATCTTCAGCTATATGAACGAGGCCATTTACTGTCTCTATGAAGGGGTAGGAAAGGCAGAGGACATTGATGCGATCATGAAGATGGGAGCGAATCATCCCATGGGGCCTCTCGCCATCGCCGACTTCGTGGGTTTGGACACAGTGCTTTCCGTGATGAAAATCCTTCAGGAGGCCTTTGGAGACAAATATCGTCCCTGCCCGCTTCTCTACAAATATGTGGAGGCCGGACATCTGGGAGTGAAGACGGGGAGAGGCTTTTACCAGTACGGAGAGAAAAAATGATCGGATTCGATTTGACGCCAGAACAGAAAGCATTGCAGGAGAAGGCGAGAAGATTCGCAAGAAATGAGATCCTTCCGGTGGCGGCGAAATATGACCGAGACGGAACCTTCCCTCTGGACGTGATACGGAAAGCTTACGACGAGGGCCTTCTGACGCTCGTCGTTCCGAAGCAATACGGGGGAGAGGGGGTCGGAATCCTCGATTCATGCATCATATACGAAGAATTGGCGGCTGCCTGCATGGGGATCTACCTGGGCATCTTTGTCAGCACACTCGCCCTCTATCCCATCGTGAAGTTTGGGACCGAGGAGCAGAAGGAACGGTTTCTTAGGCCGTTCTGTAAAAACTACAGCCTTGCCTCGTACTGCCTGAGCGAACTTAGCGTTGGTTCGGATCCTGCATCGATGAAGACGACGGCTGTTCTCGATGGGGACCACTACGTTGTTAACGGAACAAAGATGTGGATTACCAATGGAGGCTATGCCGATCTGTATCTGGTCTTCGCCAACACGGATTTGGCCAAGAAGCACAAAGGGATCATCTGCCTGATAGTTCCTTCCCACCTGGAAGGTGTGAGTCATGGGGAACCGATTGACAAGATGGGTCAGAGGGCATCGAACACGACGGCTGTGATGTTCAAAAACGTCAGAGTTCCCAGAGAGAATCTACTTGGGGGAGAAGGGGAGGGATTCAAGAAGGCCATGGCTGCTCTGGACATCACTCGGCCGATGATAGCGATTGGAGCCGTGGGCATAGCGCGCGCAGCCCTGGAACTGTCCCTCGAGTACGCAAAGAAGAGAGTTCAGTTTGATGTTCCAATTATTAAACACCAGGCTGTCCAGTTCATGTTAGCAGAGATGGCACAGGAAATTGAAGCCGCGAGGCTCCTTGTTTGGAAAGCGGCCTGGCTTGCCGATCAAGGGGTTCGTAACACGAAAGAGGCCTCCATCGCGAAAGCCTTTGCAGCAGATATGGCAATGCGCGTGACCACGGATGCCGTGCAGATTTACGGAGGCATGGGATATACGAAATGGCATCCGGTCGAGAAGTTGATGAGAGATGCGAAAGTGATTCAGATTTACGAGGGGACCGCCCAGATCCAAAGGATTGTGATCGCTCGGCAGCTCCTCCAGGAGATTCAGAAGACGCTATAATAGTCCCGTCTCACGGATAGGTGCTAAGAGTCACATATACAACGGTGGGCGAGGGTATCTCCATCGCTTTGCATTTGGGGCCGTTATTATTGGTTTCGCTATGCGCTTTGCTCTCTGCGCTATGCGATTTTTTTGAGGAGCAGCGGTACGATGTCCAGGACGTGAGTTCTTGGATCAGGGGCCTGAGGCAAGGTGTTTGTCACAAGTATTTTTTCAATGGGTAATGCCGAAAGCCGTTCCCTGGCATCTCCGGAGAAGATTCCATGAGTGGCAGCAATCTGGATGCGGCTTGAACCCTGCTGGACAATCAATCTCACGGCCTCTGCAATGGTTCCGCCTGTATCGATAATATCGTCTACCACGAGGACATCTTTTCCGCGAACATCACCGTGAAGATGCTTTGAAATGGCCACGTTAGGTCTGGGTCTGAACTTCTCGACCACAGCGACCTCAGGCCGCGGTCTAAAAAGTTTGGCCAGTTGTCTTGCCCGACTCACAGAGCCTGCATCAGGTGAGACAATGACTTCTGGGGCTCCATCGGAGAGCGCTTCGGCAAAAAGCGGAAGAACGGACGGCTCCAGAATCGATCGTCCAAGGGTTTTTCGTATCCGAGGACTGTGAAGATCGAAAAAGATCAGCCGCGATCCCTTTAGGCTCCGAATCAACTCAGCAACCATTAAACCAATACCCGCCTCGCCCTCGCGATTGGGACGGTCTTGCCTTGCATATCCAAGATAGAGAATGACGACATCGATTCTTGTAGCTCCGTTCTCTCGAATGACTCGATGAAGAGCTAACAATTCAAAGAGCGACTCCGGATCAGGAACAACGCAGGCAATCATCCAAACCCGTTTCCCTTTCACTTTTTCTCTGAGACGATAGCCGCGTTCCTGGTCGGCAAAGAAAAACCTCTCATGGCGTGCAATGGGAACCTCGTGTTTCTCAAGGAAGCGACGCAGATGTTCAGCAGAATGAGCAAGGAAGAGCTTCATGAAGTTACTCCAAAAGAACCCAAAGGGATACCGGAGACCAACAGAGATTCGCTGACCAAACCGGTAACAGGCTGTCTAAAGATTTCGCCAGTCGCCCAACCCTTCATAGGCCCACTCCGTCTATCGGGCTGTTGCAGTCCGGACACTTTCCGTCCTTGATTCGATAGTGTCTAACCGAGAAACCGTGCCGTTCTATCAGGGCTTTGTTGCAGTGGTAGCAGAACGTCGTATTCCCCACGCCCACGTTCCCGAGATAAACATATCGCAACCCCGCCTCTTTCCCGATCTCGTAAGCTCGGTTCAAGATCTCAGGAGGTGTTGCCTCTAAGTGATCCATTTCATACTGGGGATAAAACCGGCTGACGTGCCAAGGCATTGCCTTGTCAACTCCAGCGATGAAATTTGCAATTTTTCTCAGTTCTTCCTCAGAATCGTTCTGCCCAGTGACCACGAGGGTTGTTACCTCGACCCAGATGTTTAACTTCTTCATCAGTTCGATACTCTTAAGAACCGGCTCGAGTCTGGCTTTGCAAAGTTTCCGGTAGTAGTCGTCGCTAAAGGACTTGAGATCAATGTTTGCCGCATCGAGGTAAGGCTGGATCATACGGATCGCTTCTTCCGACATGAAGCCATTCGTCACAAAGACATTATATAAGCCTTCTTTTTTTGCCAATTGTGCAATGTCGTAAGCATACTCGAAGAAAATCGTAGGCTCGGTGTAGGTATAGGAGATACTGGTGGAACCCACGTGTTTGGCGCTGGCAACTACCTCCCCGGGGCTCACGTCCTGGGGCCGAAGACGGAGTTTCCTGGCCTCTTTAACTTGAGAGATCTGCCAGTTCTGGCAAAAACCGCATTGGAAATTACAACCGACGGTAGCAATCGAGAAGGAGGTTGATCCTGGAAGAAAATGGTAGAGGGGCTTTTTTTCGATGGGATCGTTGTTCTCCGAAACTAAGGCACCATAGGTATGGGTGTAGAGAACACCGCTCCGGTTTTCTCTGACGCCACAAATTCCAAATTTTCCGTCAGTGATCGTGCAATGATGATTACAGAGAAAGCAGGAGACCTTCTGGTCTTCCAACTTTTTGTAGAGAAGGGCTTCTTTGAGTGCCATATGGTTTTGCCTCACCTTGTGCAGAAAGGTACTGGGTCTCAATGCATTCGTGTGAAAGACAACATTATTATACCACAGTCAGACGACTATTTTGCATGACACTCCCGTGGCCTGAGGAATCCCTCGGTTGAGTTGGGGCGCGGTAGACCCAGAGGGCGGTTTATTCCTTTTCCGCTCTCACGGGCAAGCCGGCTGGATGCCCAGCGGGGAACTTCAATTTTTGACACTTAAGAAGAAAAGATTTGTGTTATAAAGAAATATAGGGGTGTTGCTCAGTTTCTGGTTCTCGAAGGAAGGGAGTAACTAGAAGAATCGGGAGAGACGGACATGGGAATGACGCTGACTGAGAAGATTTTGAGCGAGCACGCCTGGAAGGAAATCCGTGCCGGAGAGATTGCAGTGATCAGGGTGGATCTTGCTTATGTGCAGGATGGGACTGGTCCTCTGGCCGTGAGGAAACTCCAGGAGATGAATTTCAGTAAGGTCTTTAATCCTCAACGAACGATCTTCTTTTTCGATCACGCTTCGCCGAGCCCGAGATTTGAACTCAGCAACGATCATGCCTTTCTACGCGCTTTTGCTGATGAAACAGGTGCTCAGGTTTCCGAAATCGGACAGGGCATCTCTCACCAGGTGGTGGCTGAGAAGTGGGTACGGCCAGGAGATGTTGTGATCGGAGCGGACTCCCACACATGCACTGGAGGAGCCCTGGGAGCCTTTGCCACGGGAGTGGGTTCGACAGATGCCGCTGTTGCAATCGCCTTGGGCAAAGTCTGGCTCAGGGTTCCAGAAACAATTCGAGTGGTGGTGGAAGGAAAACTTCCTGTTGGAGTGTACGGGAAAGATATCATCCTCCATTTAATTGGTAACATCGGCGCGGCAGGCGCAACCTATAAGGCCCTGGAATTTGTTGGAGACACGATCGAGGGTCTTGCCATGGCGGGCCGCATGACGATCGCAAACATGGCCGTCGAGGCAGGAGCCAAAGTGGGCCTCTTCGCTTCCGATGAGATCACCCAAGGGTGGCTTAATCGAATGAGAAGGGGAAAGGAGTTTAGGAAGCTGAGTTCGGATCCTGACGCCACCTACGAAAGGACGGTCCCTATCAATGCCAGAGAACTCAAACCGACTATCGCCTGTCCCCATCAGGTGGATAATACGAAAACAATCGACCAACTGGGAGAGGTGAGAGTTCACCAGGTGTACCTTGGAACTTCCTGTAACGGAAGGTTGGAAGATCTTCACGTCGCCGCTCAGATCTTGAAGGGGAAAAAGGTCCATGCGGGAACGCGAATGATCGTGACGCCTGGGTCCCGCGTGGTGTATATGGAGGCTCTCAAGGATGGGACGATGGAGACGTTCGTTGAGGCGGGTGCTGTGATTACGGCTCCCGGATGTGGCGGGTGTGTGGGGCTTCACGAGGGTGTCCTCGGTGATGGAGAGGTCTGCCTGGCCACACAACCCAGGAATTTCCAGGGAAGGATGGGAAGCCCGAAGTCGTTCATTTACCTCGGATCGCCTGCAGTCGCGGCAGCCACAGCGATCGAAGGGAAGATCGCTGACCCACGAAAATACCTGTGAGGAGACAGAAACAGATGAAGGGAAAGGCCTGGAAGTTAGGTGATGGGATTAGCACAGACCATATCATACCAGGACGCTACTTCTACCTGAGATCGAATCTCCCGGAGTTGGCAAAACATATTCTGGAATATGAAAGACCGGAGTTCAACGAGAAGGTGACTCAAGGGGATTTCATCGTCGGAGGCAAAAACTTCGGTCAGGGGTCGAGTCGGGAGCATGCGCCACTCGTGATCAAGCTCAATGGCATTCAGGCTGTCCTGGCCAAGAGCTTTGCCCGGATTTTCTATCGAAATTGCTTTAACAACGGCATCCCTGCGATTATCTGCGACACCGATCGAATCAGCGAAGGGGATGAACTGGAACTTCTTCTCGAAGAAGGAAAGGTCGTGAACCACACGAAACAAGAAACCCTTTCCTTCCCGGCCATTCCTCCGGTGATGAAAAAAATTTTGGAGGATGGAGGGCTGGTGGAGCACGTGAAGAAATACAAAGATTTGAAGCTGATGTAAAGGAGTCGCTTCGGAAGAAAGGAGGCACTATGGAGGCATTGAAGGGATTTATCAGTCTCATTGGAAGAATCTTGCTCGTCCTCATCTTCGTCAATTCAGGAATTGGCAAAATCGGGAACTTTGAAGGAACTGCCCAGTACATGGCGCAATACGGAATGCCTATGACGCCGTTCTTTCTCGTTGGGGCCATTTTTCTCGAACTGGTGGGGAGCTTCTGTGTCATCTTTGGCTGGTTTGCTCGGCTCGGAGCTCTCTTGCTGGTTATCTTTCTCATCCCAACCACACTTATTTTCCATACGAATTTTGCGGATCAGATGCAGATGATCATGTTCATGAAAAATGTGAGCATGTTGGGAGGGTGTCTGTTCATTCTTGGGGCGGGACCAGGAAAGTTCAGTCTCGACCACCTTTTTAGAGGGAAGAAAAACTAACCATGAGTTTGGTCTCTTGGAGGGTGTGGTGGAAGGCTTTTCGCTTCCACTACACCTCAGCCAGCTTCATGCCCGGCATCTTGGGCGGGATGATTGCATGGACGACGGACAGGATCTTTAGCCCTCTCTATTTTCTCTTGGTCCTGTTTGGGCTGATCCTGAACCATCTCGCCTTGAACATGACCGACGATTACTACGACTTTCGCCACCTGGTCGATGCTTTATCTGTCAACAAGGAAAATCCTTACACAGGTGGTAGCGGGACGCTGTCCACAGGCCAGATTCAACCCAAGACGATGAGAAACGTCTTCTTGTTTTTTTACGTGACCGCCATTTCGATAGGCATTTTCTTGGGAGTCATGAGAGGTTCCTTCATTCATGTCTTGCTCGTTCTCGGTTTTTTCTGTGCCTTCTTCTACACGGCTCCGCCCATCAGGTTCGGGTACAGAGGTCTCGGCGAGGTTGCCCAACTCGTTTGCTTCGGGCCAGGGATTGGCCTCGGGGCCTATTATGTTCAAGCCCAGCGAATATCCTGGGAAGCTTTCTGGGGTACGCTTCCCTTTGGCATCATGCTTTTCTCTATGATCACGATTAATGAAATCCCGGATTATGAGGAAGACCGGAGAGGTGGAAAATGGAATCTGGTGGCGCGGTTGGGAAAGAAGAAAGGAGTCTGGTTGTTTACTGCAAGCCTTTCTTGTGCCTATGCTGCAATTCTTTGTGGAGTGGTCCTCGGGAGAATTCCTCTGCTGGGATTGATTTCTCTGCTTACGCTCCCGATTGCCTATAGAACCATCTCCATTCTGAGAACCCATTACCAAGATCCTGTCAAGATGGCACCGGCCAATTTGGGAATGATATGCATCCATAACTTCACTGCTATCCTTCTTATCTTCGCTTACTTTGTTGTCGGTTTTGATTCAGAGGCTCTGATCGCTTCTCTGCTTCCTCTTTGTGTCCTTGTTTTTCTTTACATCCCCATAGCAAAATTGCTTTTCAAAGCATTGCTTCTAAGAAAAAAGGAGATACCCTCTGTGGTGATTGCTCAAACGGGAAAGGAGGAGTCCCAATGACGAAAGAGGAGTTCTATCTGTTGATGTTCACCGGATCGGAATGACCCCACTGCCACAAAATGGAACCTCTCGTGGAGAGGTTGGAGGCAGAAGAGGGGGTTAAAGTAGCAAGACTCGAAGTGTGGCATAACGACGCCAACGCAAGACTCATGAGGGAACACGACAAGGGCTTCTGCGGTGGGGTCCCTTTCTTCTTCAACAAAAAGACAGGGCAATGGATCTGCGGTGGAGCTGACTATGAGCGCCTGAAGAAGTGGGCGTCAGAGTAGAGGGTTCAAGGGTTCGAGAGTTTAAGCGCTTCTAAATAGTTGTATTTTTTGGTAGACCCCTAAAAGCCTTGGCGTCTCGATGCAACGACCCAATAACTTAATTACCTAATAACTCAATAACCCAATAACCACTGGGAGATTCCCATGACGTTGACGCAGGAGTATCATCCGCTAAAGGGAAAGCGATTAGAGATTCTTCGACCCGATGGCGCGTTGCAGTCTGGATTCAAGGCGCCGATCGATGATCAGGAAACATTGAAGCTTTACAAAAGGATTTCGTTTACGAGGCTCGTCGATCAGAGATGCCTCTCCCTTCAAAGACAGGGAAGGATGGGGACGTATGCGCCGATCTGGGGCCAAGAAGCTTGCCAGATTGGAAGTGCCTATCAACTCCAAAAAGGGGACTGGGTGTTTCCGGCCTTTCGAGAAGTGGGTGTTACACTAATGATGGGAGTCCCTCTCAAGACTTTTTTGCTCTATTGGATGGGAAACGAAATTGGAAGTCGAGCTCCCGAAGGGGTGAACGTAATGCCTGTCTCTATCCCGGTAGGAACTCATCCCCTCCATGCGGTCGGAGCAGCCTGGGCAGCAAAGCTGAGAGGCGAAAAGACAGTGGCGATCACTTATTTCGGAGACGGCGCAACGTCGGAGGGCGATTTTCACGAGGCCATGAATTTTGCAGGAGTCTTCAATACCCCGACGATCTTTTTCTGTCAGAACAATCAGTACGCCATTTCTGTTCCGAGAAGTCTTCAGACCGCTTCAGAGACCATTGCACAGAAGGCGATTGCCTACGGGTTTGATGGTATTCAGGTGGACGGGAATGATCTGTTTGCGGTGATGGTGGCTACAAAAGAAGCTGTCGATAAGGCCCGAGCAGGAGGAGGACCGACACTCATCGAAGGTGTCACGTTCCGTTTTGGACCTCATACGACAGCAGATGACCCCACCAAGTATCGTACGGATAAAGAGATCGAACCCTGGAAGCCACTCGACCCAATGATCAGGTTGCAGTCTTATCTTAAGACGAAGGGTCTCTGGAATGAGGACGTCGAGCGGCAGATGACCGAAGAAAGCCAGAAGGAGATTGACCAAGCCGTAAAAGATGCAGAGGCTGTCCCAATTCCCGCGGTCGAGGAGATCTTCAAGTATGTGTTCGCCGAGATGACACCACCGCTAAAAGAACAGCTGGAGTATCTGAAGTCTACGCTAGCGTAAAGCGCATAGCACAGAGCGCAAAGGTATAGAGCATAGATCTGAGCGCAAAGAGCATAGAGCATAGAGCATAGCGCAGAGCGTAAAGACCAAAGAGCGGAAAGCAAAAAATCACTTGTTTAGTTGGTGAAACTTTAGAAGGGATTCTACTATGACGAAGCTGAATATGGTCGAAGCAATCAACCTTGCGCTGCGAGAAGAGATGGACAAGGACAACCGGGTGGTCGTCCTGGGTGAGGATGTTGGGAAAGAGGGAGGGGTTTTTCGTGTCACGGACAAACTTCAGGAACGATTCGGCGCTGACCGGGTAATCGACACGCCCTTGGCGGAGTCGGGAATCGTTGGGGTGGCGTTCGGAATGGCTGTGAACGGACTGCGCCCTGTGGCTGAAATTCAATTTGAGGGCTTCTTGTACCCTTGTCTTGACCAGATCAACAGCCACATCAGTCGGATTCGAAACCGATCACGGGGGAGATTTACTTGCCCTCTCGTTATTCGGACTCCCTATGGAGGTGGAATCCACGCGCCTGAGCATCATTCGGAGAGCCCTGAGGCCATCCTAGCTCATATCCCCGGGCTAAAAGTTGTGATTCCCGCGACTCCCTATGAAGCCAAGGGGCTGCTGCTTTCATCTATCAGGGATCCGGATCCCGTCATTTTCATGGAGCCGAAACGCATCTACCGTGCGATTCGGGAAGAAGTCTCAGAAGGCGACTACACCATTCCACTCGGGAAAGCAAGGATGGTCCAGGAGGGGAAGGATGTAACGGTCATTGCCTGGGGAGCCATGGTTCGAGAGGTCTTGAGTGCGGCTGAGCAATTGAAAGCAGATAAGATTGATATGGAGATCATTGACCTGAGAACAATCTCACCGATAGACGTTGAGACGATTGCAAACTCCGTTCGAAAAACGGGAAGGGCAGTGATCGTTCATGAGGCACCTAAGACCTGCGGCCTGGGAGCCGAGATTATTGCGTTGATTAATGAGAAGGCTTTTCTTTCACTTCAGGCACCCGTTGAGAGAGTGACGGGGTTTGATATTCCCGTTCCATTGCCCAAGAGTGAGCATTATTATCTTCCCAATCCGAAACGAATCATAATGGCAGTAAAGAAAGTGGTGAACTTTTGAAAAAATATTGGAGTACTGGAGTAATGGAGTGATGGAATAACAAAGTATTGGAGTAATGGAGTATTGGAGTAATGGGTTTGGAAAAATAGAATCCATAGTTTAATTTTGATTTTCCCATCATTCCACTACTCCAGTACTCCAATACTCCAATCTGTATGTTTTGGAGGTCTTATGCCGTTTGAATTCAAGTTTCCTGACATTGGAGAAGGGTTAACCGAAGGAGAAATCGTCAAGTGGCTCGTCAAGGAAGGGGATTCGATCATGGAAGGACAGCCTCTCGTTGAGGTGGAAACGGACAAAGCCCTTGCAGAGATCCCTTCACCAAGGACGGGAGTCGTCCTGAAGATCCTCGGCAAAGAGAAGGAGATCATCAAAGTAGGGCAAGTCATCGTCGTCATCGGCGAGAAGGGTGAGGCCGTTGCCGCTCCACCGCCGTCGAGGCCCAAATCCGTGGGTGTTGTGGGAGAGTTGGAAGAGGCTCCTGAAGAGGCACCTGCTGCACCGGCGAAGCCTGCAGTAAAGAAGCCAGCGTTGGTCAGTGAACACACTTTGGCCACCCCGGCTGTTCGAGCATTGGCTAAGGAGTTGGGTGTTGATGTCAGCAAGGTGGCAGGCACTGGGCCTGAAGGGCGAGTGTTAGAAAAAGATGTCCGTCAGGCTGTTGAAACCAAAGCAATACCTGCAGAGCCAGAAAAGAAACCCGCCAAAGTTAAGCCTGAATCATGCGTGAAAAATGTCTTGCATTTGAATCAGACCAAGGTAAAATGCCTATGAGCAGGTTAACTACAGCCTGTTCCTTAACGTATCTAAAAGTTAACTTAAGG
>Ga0315282_10006910_pt1 | contig 18816 bp, 18 predicted proteins | sample YL17G07_20_MG_FD_203693 | JGI IMG/M metagenome (GOLD analysis project Ga0315282, IMG submission 203693) | Sediment microbial communities from Yellowstone Lake, YNP, Wyoming, USA - YL17G07_20 | ecosystem: Environmental > Aquatic > Freshwater > Lake > Sediment | place: USA: Wyoming | collected...
GCCGACCGACAGGTCGCCCTCGCGGACATCGTCCGCCACGATGTCGGCGAGGTGGCCGTTGGCGAGCGCAAGCCGATGCCAGGCCCCGTAGTTGCCTTCTTCCTCCGGTGCGAGCCGCACGGTGGCGACCGGCTTCAGTCGCGCGCCCATCTGCTCGAGCGCCGCCGCGAGCCCACCGGCCACGAGGTCGTCGGGCGCGCGCGACAGCTCGGGCACGTTGCGCTCGCCGACGTACGGCATCTTGACGAGCGCCACGCGGACGCTGCCGTCGGCGTTTCCGGGCACCTGGGCAGGGCGCACGGACGGCAACAGGGCCAGCAGGAAGCCTGCCGCCCCTCGAACAATCCTCATGGCCGCCTCCCTCTTCTCTCGCGGAACCAACGCCGGCCGCGCAGACTGCCGGCTGGCGCCGACTGGCGGCCGCACTGAAGGAAGCCGAGCCTATCCGGTCTCGCCCGGCGCGGTCAAACATTGGCCGACGACCACCGCTTGACACGGTAGCTACGCGTAGCTACCATGAGGCATGGGCAAGATCAAGACGGTCGGCGTCAAGGAGCTCAAGAACAAGCTGAGCGAGTACTTGCGCGACGCGCGCGGCGGTACCCGGGTGCTCGTCGCGGACCGCGGAACCGTCGTCGCCGCGCTGCAGGAGCCGGGACTCCTCTTCCCCGACTCTGTGGACCCGACGCTGGCGGCCTGGGTCGACAGCGGTGCCGTCTCGTTCCCCACCGCCGAGAAGGCTCCCCTCCCCGAGTCGCCGGTCCATCTCCCCGAGGGGACGGCTCTCGCGCTGCTCGACGCGCTGCGTGACGAACGGGCCGAATGATCCTCTATCTCGAGAGCTCCGCCCTTCTCGCATGGCTGCTCGGCGAGCCCCGCGGTGCGGCAGTTCGCTCGGCGGTGGACAGCGCCCAAACCGTCGTCACCTCCATGGTGACCCTCGTCGAGAGCCACCGCGCCTTGGTCCGGGCAGAGCATGCGACGCAGATTTCCGCGGCCGACCGCCAGCGTCTGAAGGGGTTGCTGGCTCGCGCCCAGCGCGGCTGGGTGCTGATGGAAGTATCAGCCGAGGTGAGAGCGAGGGTGGAGGAACCGTTCCCCGTCGAGCCGCTGCGGACGCTCGATGCGCTGCACCTGGCGACCGCGCTGCTTTTCGCCCGCGTGTATCCGGATCTCGAGGTGATCAGTCACGACCAGCGGCTCATCGAGAACGCTCGGGCGCTCGGCCTGGGCATCCGGCCGGTGTCCGGGTCGTAAACAGGCTTCGGGCTTCAGACGTCGGGCTTCAGCGCCGAAGCCTGAGGTCCGAGGCCTGAGGTCTATCTGAGCACCAGCTTCCCGTTCATCCCCAGGTTGTAGTGGCTGGGAAACGTGCAGAGGTAGGTGTCGTCGCCCGGCTGCTTCGAGAGATCGCAGAGGTCGCGGGCTTCAGGCTTCAACAGACTGGTGACTGTCGACTGTCGACTGTTGACTATCGACCATCGACTATCGACTATCGACTATCGACTACACCAACCCGTCCTTCTCCCACCCCGACCGCTGCACCTTGATCTCTTCCATGCGGCTGGTGCCCAGGTGGAACTTCTCGTCCGCCGCGGCGACCGACAGCGGCGGCGGCGACAGCGGCCATGGCTCGCCGCGGAGGGCGCGCCGTTTCTCCATGATGATGTGAAGCGCGATCGTTTCGACGGCCACCGGATCGGTGCCGGCCATCAGCCCCTTGTAGTCCCACAGGTACCGCGGATCGGGTTGCGGCCCCTTGTCGCAGAGCGGCCGCAGCGCATCGACCAGCACGAGCCGCGTCTTCCCCTTCACGTCCGGTAGCGTCCAGATCTCGCCGAGGTTGACGTTGTTCTGGTCGTGATAGTGGCTCGGCCGGCCCGAGAACGTGATGTAGTTCTTGAGGACGGTGCCGAGGCCCACCAGCCAGTGGGCCTTGAGCGCGGGCAGGGCGAGGAGGGCCGTGCACGCGCGCGCGTTCTCGATCCCGCCCTGCGCGTCGCGGATCCGCCCGCGCGGGATCCCGGCCTCGACGAGCCGCTGCCGGACCGCCTCGACCACCTCGGGGTGGGTCGGGTTGAGGTGAGACGTCGCGACGAGCCCGATCGTGTCGGTCGGCTTGAAGAGCGAGAGCCAGGCGGCGCGCGGCGTCCGCTCGCCCGTCATGCGCATGATCGTCTCGTCCAGCATGCGGCCGAGGATTGCGGCATCGACGTCGTGGCCAGCATCGAGCGCCTTCTCGTCGCGCACGAGCGTCACCAGGCTCATCCGCGGCTGGCGGGGCTGGATCGCCTCGACGCCGAGCCCCGCAAGCGCAGGAGCCGCCACGGCTGCCCCCATCGTGTGCCGGACGAAGTCCCGCCGCGTGATCCCGTGTGTCTCGCTCATGTCCGGCCTCCCTTGCGCGTCACGCGCCCGGCCACCTCGTTCACCATGCGCCGTCCCGTGTCGGCATTGGGGCAATCCAGCGCGACGACCACGGTCGGGCCCTCTCGGCCGTCGGCCACCCATCCGTGTTCGACCTTCAGCGCCTCGGGCTTCGAGGCGTCGGGCACCGGCCCGGTCGCCTCAGGCAGATACGCGCGACGAAAGTGCGCGAGCCCGCGCTCGGCTGCCGCACCGCTCGGATAGACCGCGACCACGACCTGCAGGCTGGGGCCCTTTGGCGCTGCTCCCGGCGGGGCACCAGCCGGCGGGCGGCCCTTGGGCGGCCCGGTGTATTGCGCCGTCACCGCGTCCACCTGTGGACCGAGGTCGAGGATGTCCTGGGTTGACAGGAAGTAGATGGAGTTGAGCACCAGGTACGAGCGGAAGAAGCAGACGCGATCCGGCCGCAGCCGATAGCCGGGAGCCGCGGTGACCGGCAGCGCGCGGACCAGGGCCGGAGGCGGCGGCGCGCTCCGCCCGGCGACGATCGCCCGGCCGAGGGCGATCACCTGCTCGCGCGAGGCAGGCGTATCGCGCGAAGCGAGGACGCGTGCGTACAGGTCGTCCGACCAGAGCCGGAGGAGGCCGCCGCCGAAGAGCGCGCGACGGGGCGGCACCTGCGGAACCGGCGCGCCGGCCGTCCTCGCGTCCAGCTCGATCGGCTCGCCTCCCCAATCGTTCGACAGCAGTCCGAACGCCTCGTCTCTCGACGTCATCCAGTACAGCTCGACGAGGATGGAACCCTGGTCGCGCGAGGAGTACTCGTAGACGTCCAGGTGGTCGAAGCGGTAGCCCACGTACAGCTCGCCGCCGCCGTCCATGTAGTCGAAGATCGTCCGCGCGTCGATCCGCTTCGGCGCGTCCGCTCTCGTCCAGACCCCGGCCTGCATCGGCAGGTTCACGGCTGCCCCTCCCTGTGCCGCACCTGGCGCCCGAGGCGCACCGCCCGAGGGCGGCGCGGGCTTCTCGCGGCCGGGTCCCGCGCACGCGCAGACGATGACGATCGCGGCAAGGATGCCGGCGGGCCAGGGCAACCACCCGAAAGCGCGCCGGCCGAGCGCCAGACGAATCATGAAGGCGTACCTTTCAGCGACTGACACGTGTCAGCCGGTTGGCAAGCTCTAAAGCCTCGCCCTACAAACTGGTCTGCTGCATTCTGCATTGACGCCGGCTGCCTTTTTCCAGAGGCCTCGTGCAGCTCCGAGCCCCACGCTATCTCGCAGTCCCGAGCACGCCCGGCAGCGGGGGCGCAACCTTCGGCTCGGCGGCGCGGAAATCCTCGCCCACCAGCGCGGCGATCGTGGCGGCCACCTGGGACGCGGTGACGGTCGTCGAGTCACGCACGCCGAGGGGCGGTGTGCCGGGCCCCATCACACCAATCCAGATCGGCTCGGCCGCCGGCACCTTCCGCCCGTGGTCGGTCCAATCGGCCGGCGTCGCGCCGCGCCCATGATCCGTGGCCAGGACAAGGGCCGTCTTGTCCTTGTACTCGGGCAGCGACTGCACCGTCTCCCAGAGGCGCTGGACGAACCGGTCACCCCGCACTATGCCGTCCAGATACAAGTCGTATCGCCGCTCGTGCGCCCACTCGTCGGTTTCCCCCAGCATCACATAGAGCACGCGCGGATGGCGCGCCCGCAGCAGCTCGAGCGCAGCTTCCATCGAGATCGCGTCGAACCACTCGCCCTGCCAGTAGCTCGGCAACCCGGAGTTGACGTCGTTCAGCAGCCGCTGCCGCTCGTTCTCCGGCTGCGGGAACGGCGGCGCCTCGGCCGTCACCTGCAGGTGGCTGCGCGCCTGGTTGACGATGAAGGGGAGAACGTCCCAGGAGCCAACGGCCGACACCCGGTCGCGGAAGCCGGGCCGCCCGTTCAGCCATTCGAGCACGGTCACGTTCGGGTTTGGCAGCTTGTCGTTGCTGTCCACGCGGGGGTCGGCGACGCCGGCGAGCAGCTCGTTGTAACCCGGATACGAGAACCACAGGCCGTTGGTGAGACGCGCCACGCTCGCCCGCGCCGGGTCGCCGAACACCTGCCCGCGCGCGGCGACGAAGGTCCAGAAGAACGGCATGAGCGCCTCGCGCCGCGCCTCGGGGGTCGGGCGCCAGAACCTGGCAGCGAGCGCCTTCGGATCCGTCGCACCGCCTTCCGTCGCGGCAACGAGGTCCAGGGCCGCGCCGCCGAAGACCTCCTGCCAGCGGACGCCGTCGAGCGTGACGACGATGACGTTCTCGGCGGGCCGCGACTGGCTTGCGGGCGCCATGCCGGCAAGCACCAGAAGACAGACAACCAGCAGCGGCTTCGGCTTTCGCGCGGTTTCCATCGTCACTCCTGATCCGACCACTGAGCCACGGAGGCTCAGAGCCTACAGCTCTCGAATACGCCACGGAGACGCCGAGGCACCGGGACACGGCAGCAACGAGCGACGAGTCACGAGCCACGAGCTCCCACCCGCGATCGTTGACTGGGATCCGTGGCGCAGGTATAACCCCGGGGGCACAGCGTGAGCGCGTTCCTGATCGTGCTGCTCGTCGCCGCCGCGGCCCTGCACGCCGCGTGGAACCTGCTGATGAAGCAGTCCGCCGACCGGCAGTTGCTCATGTGGCCGGCGCTCGCGGTCTCGGCGGTCGTCTCTCTCCCGCTCGTCGCGTTCCGGCCTCCGATCTCCGGCGTCTGGACGCTCGTGCTGATCAGCTCGGCGCTCGAGGCCGCCTACTACGCGCTGCTCATGGCGGCCTACGGCATCGGCGACTTCTCGGTCGTCTATCCGATCGCCCGTGGCGTTGCGCCCGCGCTGCTTGCCGTCTGGGCCGTCGTCTTCCTCGGCGAGCACCCGAGCGCCGGCGGCATCGCCGGCATCGCGCTCGTGGTCGCCGGCCTCTTCTTCACCGGCAGCGGCACCGGCAGCACGCCGGGCGCGCCGGGCATCCGGCAACGGGTCGGCGCCGCCGGTGCGGCGGTCGCGGTGCTCCTTGCCGTCCTCATCTCGGTGTACTCGGCCATCGACGGGGCGGCCGTGAAGCGTGCCGACGCGACAGCATACACCGTTGTGCTGTACGCGTTGACGACCCTGATGCTCACCCCCCTCGTCCTCTGGCGGCACGGCTGGAGGCCCGTCGCGCGCGCGATGCGGGCCGAGCCGGCACGCATCCTGGCCGTCGGCGTCCTCCAGGCCCTGGCCTACATGACGGTGTTGGTCGTGTACTCGCGAGGATCGGTGAGCTACGCGGGCGCCATTCGCGAGGTGAGCATCGTGATCGCGGCGCTGGTGGGCTGGCTGTATCTGGGCGAGGCGTTCGGCGTTCGGCGCCTGGCGGGCGCTGTCGTCATGTTCGGCGGGATTCTGCTGATCGCGGTCGCTGGATGACAATCGCAGAGGACGCAGAGGACGCGGATCGCCACTGGCCTGTCTGTCCTTGGTCCTTCGTCCCTACAACCGGTTTCATAACCTGCCTGGTGCCGCCCGCTCACGTCGCGCAGGGCTTCAGCCCTGCCAAGAACCGGCGGCCGGCCCGGCAGGCCTGAAGGCCCGCCCTCCCGATGACCGCGCTCGGGCTTCAGGCTTCGGCTCGGCGAGCCCCACGACTGAAGCCGGAGGTCCGGGGCCCGAGGCTGCCCTCCTCTCCTTCTGCCCTCCTCCCCACTCCGCGGCGAGGATCACGAGGTCCAGCGTGTGCGCCGGCTTGATCTTCAGCCATGCCTGCCCGCGCCGTCCGGCCGCGCACCCTGTCTCGAGCGATTTCGCCATCACGCCTTCGTGGCCGCTCCGCATCGCTTCCTCCAGGAACGCCTCGGCCTCCGCGGGAGTGGCGGCGACGATGCGCGGAACGAGCAGGGTGGGAGCGCGCTCGGCGAGGGCCGCGAAGCGGCGTGACAGCGGCTCGTCCACCAGGCTCTGGCCGTCCAGATAGAGCGCATCGAAGAAGAACGGGGTCAGCGGAAGCGCCTCGCGCAGCCGGGTGACGTCCAGCTTGCGGCCGAACCGGCGCATGGTCATCTGGAACGGGTGCGGGGTGCCGTCGGGCCGGAGCGCGATCACCTCGCCGTCGAGCATCAGCTCGCGCGCCGCCAGCCGGCGCGTGAGCTCGACGATCTCCGGCACGGCGGCCGTCACGTCGCGCAGGTGCCGCGAGAACACCTTCACCTCGTCTCCCGCCTTGTGCGCCTAGATGCGCGCGCCGTCGATCTTGAACTCGATTGCTGCCTCGCCCACCCGCGCGAGCGCCTCGTCCGGGCCCGCGGCGGAATCGGCCAGCATCGGCTGCACCGGCCGGAGGAGCTGCACGCTGAACCTGGCAAGCCCACGCTCGCCCGCAGCGAGCGCCTCGCGCGCCACCTCGCCCAGATTCGCCGCTCATCATGACCGCGCGCCGGACGGAGGAGCATCGGGCACCAGGACGTTCAGAGTTCAGAATACAGAATACAGAATACAGGACACAGGACACAGAAGGAGACTGCTCCTCGTCCAGCTCCCGGGCAGGATCAAGTATCATCCCCACGCATATCATTGCCCGTGTCTGCACCTACCAGAACCGGTTTCATGACCAAGCGGGTGGTCGCCAACGGGCGCCCACGCGCGTGCAGGGCCGTCAGCCGCGATCATGTTTTTCGGCCCGAGCACGCGTGGGCTGTTCGCGGACGGGTCCCGGACACCGGAAGAGCGTCATGAAACCGTTTCCTGGCACCCTCCGGAGGCATGCGATGACTCTCTCGCGCCGGCTTCCTCGCGCGTCGATGCTGCCGCTCCTGCTCGTCGTCTTTTCCCTCCCTCTTCTCGCCGCTCCGGCGTCCGACGGTGCCTCACAGGCGCACAAGCAGGCTGGGCGCCCCGCGGCGGCTGCGCCCGCCGCGGCGCCGTACTTCCCCGATCGCTTCGACTGGCAACAGCAGAAACCCGAGGAGGTCGGGATGGACGCCAGCCGCGTGGACGAGGCGATCCAGTACGCCATCGCCAACGAAAACCCGGCCACGAAGGACCTTGGGCTGGACCTCGTCCTGACCTTCGGCCGTGAGCCGTTCGGCATCGCGATCGGCCCCACCAAGGAGCGCGGCTCGCCCAGCGGGCTGGTTGTCCGCCACGGGTACATCGTCGCCGAGTGGGGCGACACGCGGCGGGTGGACATGACGTTCAGCGTCACGAAAACGTTCCTGTCCACGGTTGTCGGCCTGGCCTGGCAGAAGGGGCTCATCCGCGACGTCAACGACCGCGCGCGCGACTACATGCCGACGCCCGAGCTCTTCGACTCGCCGCACAACGCGCCGATTACCTGGGAGCACCTGCTCCGGCAGACGAGCGACTGGCAGGGCACGCTCTGGGGCAAGCCCGACTGGGCCGATCGGCCGGAGGGCGAGAAACCGGCGGACTACCCGAACCGCAAGCTGTGGGAGCCGGGGACGCACTACAAGTACAACGACGTGCGGGTGAACGTCGTCGCGCTGGTCGCGCTCAATGTCTGGCGGCGGCCGCTGCCCGAGGTGCTGCGCGACGAAGTCATGGAACCAATCGGGGCATCCAACACGTGGCGCTGGTACGGCTACGACAACTCGTGGGTGACGCTCGACGGCCGCCAGGTGCAGTCGGTGACGGGCGGCGGGCACTGGGGCGGCGGCATGTTCATCAACGCCCGCGACATGGCGCGGTTCGGGTACCTGTTCCTCAGGAATGGACGCTGGAAGGACCGGCAGATCGTGTCGGAGAAGTGGATCGCAATGGCGCGCACGCCGGGGCCGGCCAACCCCGAGTACGGCTACATGAACTGGTTCCTGAACACCGGCCGCAAGCCACTTCCCTCGACGCCGGAGTCGAGCGTGACCTTCCGCGGCAACGGCCAGAACATCATCTACCTGGACTGGGAGAACGACCTGGTCGTGGTCGTCCGATGGATCCGCAGCGGCGACGCGCTCGACACGTTCCTCGGCAAGGTGCTGGCGGCGATCAGGCCGGGCACAGCGAAGTGAGCGATCCTGTGCCCCGTACGTCCTTCGTTCTCGGTGCTTCGTTCTTCGTGCGGTCCTTGGTCCCTGGTCAGATCTTCCGAGCGAGGAAGTCGTCGATTTCGCGGTGGCGGGGAATTGGTCCAGCAACCGGGTGAGTCAAGGCGGCGACCAACTTCTTGACGTGGAGGGCCTTGCGCTTGCGATCCGCTTGCCACAGGTCGTACTGTAGCTGTTGGTTCAGCCAGCTCTCAGCGGTCGTGTCGAACGCCAGCGACAGGCGGATCGCCATCTCGGCGCTGATGCCGGAGCGCCCGTTGAGAATGCTCGAGAGGGTTTTCCGGCTTACGCCGAGCGCGTCGGCAGCTGCAGTAACGGTCAGGCCCAGGGGACGCAGGCACAGCTCCCTCAGAACCTCACCCGGATGCGGCGGGTTATGCATCTTCATGGGCGCCCTCAGTGGTAGTCCTCGTAGTCAACGTCCGAGACGTCTGGGCCAGCGAACCGGAAGGTCAGCCGCCAGTTCCCGCTGACCGTCACGGCCCAGGTGCCCTTCCGGCTTCCATGCAGTTCGTGCAGCCCCAGCCCCGGCAGGTTCATGTCGCGCGACGTGGTGGCGACGTTTAGGCGGCCGAGAATCAAGCGCAGCCGATGGGCGTGCTTGGCTTGGATTCCGGCCTTGTTTCCGGTCGCGAAGAAGCGTTCGAGCCCCTTGTGCCGGAATCCCGTGATCGCCATCGTCACATTGTAACCTATCCCGTAACGCGTTACAATCCGCCTAACCAGGCGTATATGGACTCCTCCCAGTTGTCGAGTGAGTGATCGTCGCACAGCCATCAGAGAAGCCGGTGCGGTCGTCTATTCGGCCTCGATGCGCGGAGCCGATGGCTCCGGGCCAAGATGGACAGTCGCGTCACCGGGGGCCAATCGCTGAACAGCGGCGTCGAGCGCCAACCGCGTGATCGGCCTGGCCCGGTGCAGGTCGGTCCCTGTGGGCCATCGCGGTGAACATGCGTCGACCAGTGGCACGGCGTGAGATCACGACGTCTATCGGACGATACCCGGAGGAACGGATGAGAAACCCGCTCTTGTCTGCCGGCGTGGTCCTCGCCCTTTCGGTGATTGGCATCGCGATGCCGGCCCAGCAGTCCAGACCCGGCGCAACGGCCACAATGCAGACGACGGCGGCAAGCGAAGGCCGCCGGCCGTGGATGGACCTCGCGCGGACGCCGCCGATGGGCTGGAACAGCTGGAACAAGTTCGCGTGCGACGTCAACGAGACGCTGATCCGCGAGACGGCGGACGCGATGGTGGCGAGCGGCCTGAAGGACGCCGGCTACCAGTACGTCGTCATCGACGACTGCTGGCAGGTGTCGCGCGACAAAGACGGCACCATCATCGCCGACCCGCAGCGGTTTCCGTCCGGCATGAAGGCGCTCGCGGACTACGTCCATTCGAAAGGCCTGAAGTTCGGCCTCTATTCGGACGCCGGGACGAGGACCTGCCAGGGCCGGCCGGGCAGCGAAGGCTACGAGACCGAGGACGCGCGGCAATACGCGGCCTGGGGCGCCGATTACCTGAAGTACGACTGGTGCAACACGAACGGCGTCGACCCGAAGATCGCGTATCCGACGATGCGCGACGCGCTGAGAGCGACCGGGCGGCCGATCGTGTTCAGCATGTGCGAGTGGGGGCGGAGCAACCCGTCCACGTGGGCCCGAGGCGTGGCGCACCTGTGGCGGACCACCGAGGACATCCTCGACTGCTGGGACTGCGTGGCCGAGTGGGGCGGCGCCGGCTGGCCGCACATCCTCGACAAGCAGGTGGGGCTCGAGAAATACGCCGGCCCCGGCGGCTGGAACGACCCCGACATGCTGGAAGTCGGCAACTCGGGCCTGACGATTCCCGAGAGCCGGGCGCATTTCAGCTTCTGGTGCCTGCTCGCCGCGCCGCTGATGGCCGGCAACGACCTGCGCGACATGAAGCCCGACGTCCGCGACATCCTGACGAACAAGGACGTGATCGCGGTCGACCAGGACCTCGTCGGCCAGCAGGGGCGGCGCCTGCGCAAAGAGGGCAACCTCGAGGTCTGGGACAAGCCGCTCGAAGGCGGCGCCCACGCGGTGATCCTGTTCAACCGCGGCAAGAGCGAGGGCCAACTGTCAGTCGCGTGGGTCGAGCTGGGGATGCCCTACGCAGCCGAGCCGATGGTGCGCGACCTGTGGGCCAGGAAGGACCTGGGGCGGATCAAGGGCACCTTCACGACGCGCGTCCAGCCGCACGACGTGGTGATGATCAGGGTCACTCCGTAGGTAGTTGACAGCTGACGGTTGACAGTTCGCGGAACGGTCATCAGTTTCGGTTCTCGCCTCCTGGCTCTGGGCGCTCATCCACAGTGGCGAAACCCGAGAACGAAGGGCCGACGACCTCAGCAGACCGACAACCGGCGGCGGTGAAGCGCACGAGGGACTGAGAACCAAGGACCGCCCAAGGACCAAGCACCAGGAACCGCACCAGGGACCAGGGACGAAGCACCGCACCAAGGACTAAGAACCAAGGACCAAGGACCGACAGGGATCGATCCTACGCATGTATCTCGACGACGTCGCCTTCGGCGAGGACGTGGTCGCGCTGGACCGTTTGGCCCTCGAAGGCGGTCGCGCCCCACACGCGCGCGAACTTCATCTGCTCCAGGAGATCCTTGTGGATGCGGACCGCGAGGTCTGCAACCGTCGCGCCGCGCGGCAGCGTGAACGGCGTGCCGCGGTCAGGCGGCTTCCCCGGCTGCTTGGTGTAGATGCGGATGAGGTCGAAGGCCTCGAAGGTCTTCCGCTTGAGCGCGTCGAGGCCAGCGCCGGTCAGGCACGACACGGGCACGATCCGCCACTGATGCTCGAGCAGCTCGTCGGCCACCTCCACGCTTTCGGCAACCTCCCGCCGGTCCAGCCGCGTGACGACCAGCAGCGCCCGCTGCTGGACGCGCTCGGGCAGCTCCGGACAGGGCGCCGATCCCACCGGTCGCGCGGCGATACCGCGCGCGTTCAGGAGCGTCAGCGTCTCGTCGAGCTCCTCCAGCACAAGGAGGCCGTCGACGACGATCCACAGCAAATCGGCGCCGCGCACGAGGTCGAACACCCAGGGGTCGACGTGCTGCGTTGACAAGGGCGGCAGATCGACGAGCTGGAAGGCGATGTCGTCGAAGGGCATCATGCCCGGGATCGCCTCGCGCGTGGTGAACGGGTAGTCGGCAACCTCGGGCGTGGCGTGCGTCAGGGTGGCGACCAGCGACGACTTGCCGCTGTTGGGCGGCCCCACCAGTGCGATCTGCCCGGCGCCCTCGCGCGGGATGGTGTGGCTGAATGCGTGGGCGCCTTTCTTCTGCGGCTGCTTCTTCAGCTTGGCGATGCGCGCCCTGAGGTCGCCCTGCATCGCGTCGGTCCCCTTGTGCTTCGGGATGACGCGCAGCATCTCCTCGAGGGCCGCAAGCCTCTCCTCGGGGCTCTTCGCGACCCGGTAGCGCTCCTCGGCGCGGTGGTACTCGGGCGTCAGGTTGGCGGGCATGGCGTTCGGCCGGCGGGTGACGAGATCAGCTTGCCAGAGGTCGGCACCCGCGCTCAAGAGCAAAGAGGATCGCCTTTGAGCGAGCGGCTTCCCCAATGGCGTCCGCTGGCTTAGAATCACGGCGGGCAGACAGTGGCCAGTGGTCAGGACTCAGGCAGTCTTGACCTGTGGATTTGGTGGCTTGTGGCGATTTCGCGGGTCTGGGAGGAGCGTGATGAAGAAGGGGCTGCTGGTCGCCGGCGTGCTTGGCATGCTGACAATGATCGTGACGGCGCAGGGAACCGCCACCTACGATCTCGTGCTCCGCGGCGGCCGCATCGTGGACGGCACCGGCAGCCCGTGGTACCGCGCCGATCTCGCCATCAAGGGCGACACGATCGCGGCGATCGCGGCGCGCATCGACGGCACGGCCTCCCGGGACATCGATGTCGGCGGCCAGGTGATCGCCCCCGGCTTCATCGACATCCACACGCACGCGCGGCGCGGGATCTTGGAGGTGCCGACCGCCGACAACTACACGCGCCAGGGCGTGACGACGATCATGGAGGGGCCCGACGGCAGCTCGCCGATCCCGCTCAAGCCGTTCCTCGACAAGGTGGCCGCCACGCGGATCTCGCCGAACTTCGGGACCTTCGTCGGCCAGGGGTCGGCGCGCGAGAAGGTCATCGGGGAGGTGGACCGCAAGGCGACGCCGGCCGAGATCGACCAGATGCGCGAGCTCGTGCGGCAGGGCATGCGCGACGGCGCGTTCGGGCTGAGCACCGGCCTCTTCTACGTGCCCGGCATCTTCACGCCGACCGACGAGGTCATCGAGCTGGCGAAGGTGGCCGGCCAGATGGGCGGCATCCACCAGTCGCACATGCGGAACGAGGCGGCAGGCGTGCTGGACAGCGTGCGCGAGACGATCGCGATCGGCGAGCGCGGCGGCCTGCCGACACAGGTGACGCATCACAAGATCATCGGCACCGGCAACTGGGGGAAGAGCGTCGAGACGCTCCGCCTGGTGCACGAGGCGCGCGAGCGCGGCGTGGACGCGACCATCGATCAGTATCCCTACACGGCGTCGAGCACCGGCATCGGCGCGCTGCTGCCGCCGTGGGCGCTCGAAGGCGGGCAGGAGCAGACCATCGGGCGGCTGGCCGACCCGGCCCAGCGCGCGAAGATCAAGGCCGCCGTCGTCGAGAACCTCACGGTGGACCGCGGCGGCGGCGACCCGAAGAACGTGGCCATTGCCTCCTGCGCCTGGGATCCGTCGCTGGCCGGCAAGAACCTGGCGGAGATCACGCAGGCCCGCGGCAAGGAGCCGACCTTCGAGAACGCCGCCGAGACGGCGATGTTCATCGTGGAAAAGGGCGGCGCCCAGGGGATCTTCCACGCGATCGACGAGCAGGACCTCGAACGCATCCTCGCCGATCCGCTCACCATGGTGGCGTCGGATGGCGAAGTGCCGGTCTTCGGCAAGGCGGCGCCGCACCCCCGGAGCTACGGGACGTTCGCCCGCGTGCTCGCCGTGTACGTGCACGACACGGGGTTGCTGACGCTCGAAGAGGGGGTCCGCAAGATGACGTCGCTCCCCGCCGCCCGGCTGAAGCTCCTCGATCGCGGCATCCTCCGGCCGGGCATGAAGGCCGACATCGCGGTGTTCGACCCGGCGCGCGTCCGTGACAAGGCCACCTTCGAGAACCCGCACCAGTACGCGGAGGGCTTCTCCGAGGTCATCGTCAACGGCCAGGTGATCTACGAGAACGGCGCGATGACCGCCGCGCGGCCCGGGCGCGTGCTGTACGGTCCCTCCTACGCCGGCCCCGCCGGCACACGGTAGGTCAACCTAGAGATCGCGAGGGCGCAGGGGCATAGACCACACCTTCGGGTGTGGCGCTCCGTGGCCACGGAGGCTCGGCGTCACCGAGCGCTCTCTGCACCCTCTGCGCGCGAACGTCAGCACAACTACCGGATCAGATAGAGCGTGCGCGGGAAGCCGTCAACCCAGCGCGCGCCGACGCTGGTGAAGATCGCGTCGTCCTCGAGCCCCATCGTCACCTCGGCGCCGTCCCACTCGGGCACCGAGGCGGCCACCGAGAACTCGATCGAGTAGACCGTGTCGGGATGGAGCGGGTGCTCGCCGGACCCGGGCACGAACTCCTGCTTCTCGGGCATCCCGATCATCGTCCCCGAGCCGTGGCCGTAGGGGCCGATCGGATGCGTGTAGAGCGTCGGCCTGAGGCCTTCCGCCCGCCCGCGCTCCAGGACCGCCTTGAGGATCTGGTTGCCGGTCCGCCCTTCCTTCATCTCGGCGAGGTGGATCTCCTGGAACCGGTTGCCCTTCCGGAGAAGCTCCTTGATCCCGGCGGGCGCGTCGGTCTCGCCCTCGCGCAGGACGTAGGCCTGGTGCTGCATGTCGGTGCACAGGCCGAGGTACTTAATGCCCACGTCGCAATGGAGCAGATCGCCGCGGCGGATGACGGTGTCGTTCTTCCCATAGCGCGCCTTGTCCTTCGGCGAGCGGATGATGTCGATCGAGGGATGGAACCAGGTCGCCAGGCCGAGCCGGTTGATCCGCTGCCGGATCCACCACTCCACGTCCTCGGAGGTCGTCACGTCCGGCACGATGACCTGGTTCGAGAAGAACTCGGCGATCAGGTTGTGGGCGATGCCGCCCAGGTGCCGGTACAGGCTCAGCTCGCGCGGGCTCCGGGTCTCGAACCAGCCCATGCAGACCTTCTCGGCCGGCACGAGCCGCTCGAGGTACTTCTTGTCGAGCGCGCGTTCGAGCTTCTCCTTGTGGAACGCCGTCAGGCCGTTCCCGTGGCTGAAGTCGTCGTGGTAGTCGTAGTGCGGCGCGTAGTCGATGGCGATCTTCTTCGGGTCGGCCTGCCGGATGTAGTCGGCCACGACCGTGAGCTGGTCGTTCGCGCCCTTCGACTGGTCGGTGAAGATGTTCGTATACATCCGGCCGGCCGTCGAGGAGCCGTGCCAGTTCGCGGTCAGCTTCTTGAAGCCGTCCTTGCTGTCGTGGAAGATGAGAATCGACAGGCGCCGCGCCGACATCATCGGCTGCGGCACGAGCGTCATGTAGACCGGGTCCTCGTCGTACTCGAAGGTCATCACCAGCCACATGTCGATGCCTTCGCGCCGCATGACGGCGGGCAGCAGGTTGTCGAGCCGCCACTCGAGGATCTCGTTAGAGAGGCGCGCCTGGTCCCTGAGCGGGAGGATGTTCTCGATCTCGCGCGCCCGGGTCATCTCCCAGTTCAGCGTCTGCGGCTGCCCCGCCAGGCGGGGCCCACCGACGAGCACCAGCGCAAACAGGAATACGGGAAGCAGTCGCCTCTTCATGATGGCTCCTCGAAACGCAGCCGGGAGCGGCTGGCCGCGGAGAGTATATCCTGTAGGCCACCGACGTGCTTCGTTTTGCGTTTTGGAGTGACGCCCAATGGCCCACAGAGTCTGCCCGTGGTGGATCGGCTATCTGCTGGCCAGTCCTTTGCGGCGGCTGGTCCAGGATCCGCAGGCGATCGTGAAGCCGTTCGTCCGTGAGGGGATGATCGTGCTCGAGCCCGGCCCGGGCATGGGATTTTTCACGCTCGACCTCGCGCGGCTGGTCGGGCCGCGCGGCCGCGTCATCGCCGTGGACCTGCAGAAGAAGATGCTGGACGCGCTGCGGCGGCGGGCCGCGCGCGCCGGGCTGGCCGATCGAATCGAGCCGCGGCTGGCCGAGGAGGGCTCGCTCGGCATCGACGATCTCGCCGGCGCGGTGGATTTCGTCCTCGCGTTCGCGATGGTCCACGAGCTGCCGGACCAGGCGCGGTTCTTCACGGAGGTATGTCGAACGCTGAAACCGGGCGGCGCGGCGCTTCTCGTCGAGCCGCGCGATCGCGTCGGCGAGGACGATTTCCGCGCGACGCTGGCTGCCGCGGAGCGATCGGGGTTCCGCGCGGCGGCGGGGCCGTCGATTCGCCGCAGCCGCGCCGCGCTTCTCGAGAAGATCTGAGACGTCGCGTTGTGGTACGCTCGTCGCCGCGAACCGGAGGTCGCCAGGTGTCGGATACCGAGATCCTGAGCTTTCCACAGTGCTTCGTCTGCGGGTCCGAGAACCCGATGGGCCTGCACGTCGAGTTCGTTCCCGACAGTGAGCAGGGTTGCCGCGCCGAGTACACCGTGCGGGTGGAAGACAGCGGCTGGCCGAACGTGATGCACGGCGGCCTGCTGTTCACGCTGATGGACGAGGCGCTCGCGTGGGCGCTCTGCTACGCGGGGTTGCGCGGCGTGACCGCGCGCGGCGACGTCCGGTTTCACCAGCCGGTCTCGCCCGGCTCGCGCCTGCTGGTCACCGGGCGGATCGTCGAGCGCAACCGGCGCCTGATCACGGCGCGAGCGGAGATCCGCCAGCGCGAGCGTACGCCGGACCTCGTCGCCGAGCTGAACGGGACGATGTTCGTGGACTGATCTTCCTCGGCGCGATGCTCTTCTTCGCACGCACCGGCGGCATGCTCGGGGTCGCGGCAAGGGCTGGAGCAGTGTGGGCGTACTCGGCAATCGTCTTCTTCCTCGCGATGGCCGCCCTTACGTTCGCGCAACACGCGAAGACCGGGATGGGAGGTTTGTCGAGCGACCTCTGCGCCGACTGCGGCGCGAAGATCACAGGCGGGACGGCGGCGTGCCGAACCGTCTTCCACGAGTTCGGCCTGCGGGCGATCGACCGCACGATCAACCGCGCATCACAATCGCCGACGTGCACCGGGTCGCCGACTCACCAGACGAGAAGCGCGTGCTCCGCGAGTGGGCACGGTCGGTCTGGCACGCCTGGTCGGACCATCACGAGACGGCACGGCGGTGGATCCGGACGGCGCTTGAACGGAACGGGCCCGGTCGCTGAATCTGCCATCCCACGCACGGCGCCGCATTGCAGGTCCTGCCCCGAGAACCCTCTGCCGCCTCCGCGCTCTCTGCGCTGGCGGGAGCGCTATGCGACGCGCTTGAGGACCACCAGCGACAGGTCGTCGAACACACGGGCGTCGCCCGTAAACGCGTCCACCGCCGCCAGCACGCTCTGCCCCGCCCGCTCCGCCGTCGAGGCCCCGGCCGCCGCGAGCGTCGTCCGCAACCGCTCGTCGCCGAAGAAGTCGCCGGCGCGGTTCATCGCTTCGGTGACCCCGTCGGAGTACACCAGCAACATCTCCCCCGCCCGGAACTCGACCTGCTGCTCGACAAAATCGGCGTCAGGGACGATCCCCAACGCGATCGATCCTCGCGGCAACTCCTCGACCGATCGTGACGTGAGCAGGAGCGGCGGCATGTGCCCCGCGTTGACGAGCCGGACGCGGCCGGAGTCGGGCGCGAGCTCCAGGTAGACGAGCGTGGCAAACCTGTTTGGAAGCCCGTCGCGATGCACGATGCGGTTGACCCGCCTGCCGAGCTCGCCCAGCGAGGCGCACTCCGACGCCAACGCGCGAAGCGTCGCCTGCAGCTTCGCCATCAGCAGCGCGGCCGGCAGCCCCTTGCCGGCCACGTCCCCCAGCGCAACGCCCAGCCGGCCTGGGTCGATCTGCAGGTAGTCCACCAGGTCGCCGCCAACGTCGTTGGCCGACCTGGTGAAGAGCCAGATGTCCCACCCCGTGATGCTCGGCGCACGGTCGGGCATCAGCGCGAGCTGCACGGCGCGTCCCGCTTCCAGCTCGCTCCGGGCGAGCAGCTTGTCCTTCAGCTCGAGCATCAGGATCAGCAGCAGCACAGCGATCCCGAGAAACGGGAAGTTGAGCGCGATCCGCGTGTTGCCGGTGTCCACCTGGATCCTGCCCTGCCACATCAGCCAGAAGCTGATGACGAGCAGGATGCGCCTGGCCGGCGACAGCTTCAGGAACAACGCCGTGAGCAGCCACAGCCCGAGGTAGACGGCTCGCTTCACGGGGCCCATCCCCGCCAGCCGGTCGCGCCGATGCGTGGTGAGGTAGAACTCCTGGAGCTCGGCGAACGAGCGGCTGAAGGTTCGCTTGACGCCGACGCGGCGAACCTCCTTCCAGACGACGCGGACATCCTGCCCGAGCGTCCGGATCAGCCTGGGTTCCTGCGGTGGCGAACCGGCGTCTGCCATGGCTGCCTCGTGCGGTACGGTGCCAGAGTAGTTTAGCTCACCGTCGGCCCCGGTGCGCCGCCGGGTAGCAGCCGAGGACACGCACGTCGTCGGCGCGCGTCGCGAGGACGTCGAGCGCGCGCGCGACCTCGGGGTCGTCCAGCGACGCCTGGAGATCGAGGTAGAAGCGGTATTGCCAGGGACGGCCGTGAATCGGGCGACTTTCGATCTTCAGCAGGTCGAGGCCGCGGTCGGCGAAGACCCCGAGGGCGCGGTAGAGCGCCCCCGGCTGGTGCGCCAGGTGAACGACCACGCCCTCGTCCACCGCCGAGAACAGTGCCTCGAAGCTCGGACGCGGCACGAGCTCGATGTCCTCGCCGAACAGCCTGACGGCCGCCTCTTCGCTGAAGGCGCCCCGCTCTCCCTGGAAGGCAACGCGCGGACGTGCGATGGCGATCATGGATGACATCCCCTGGAAACAAAAAGGGCCGCGATCCTCGGCTGGGAGGTTCGCGGCCCGTGTGGCCTGGAACGTTCCGGTATGCCTAGCCCTCAGCCCGTCCAGTACTCACACACGCACTGCCCCCTGTCCGCTTCCCCTCAAGGAGAAGCGGCACGTAAAGCCGAAGAGGAAGGATCGGCGGTGCATCTCGAGGCTGTGGACTCGACTGGCGCTCTCGGGTTTCACGAGACTCTACCAGCGCGGAGGCTGACCGTCAACCGATAGACCGCACAGAGACCGCCCAGGCTCCTCGCCAGGTTGGACGAGCTTCCAGGCGCCGGGCTCGACCTGAAGAACTCCCGACGGTTCCGACTCGTATCACA